>X137_Gaur__coassemble_65_pt1 | contig 39956 bp, 37 predicted proteins | sample X137_Gaur__metabat2_high_PE_003 | metagenome-assembled genome bin X137_Gaur
TACGTAATGGTCACTTCAATCTTCGGTGATAAGACCAAAAACCAAACAACCGATACGCAGGTAAAACCATGAGGCTGACTTATCTTGCCCTTGCTGTAACGGCGGCTTTATCGGGCTGTACATTGATCCCAAGCTATGAGCGTCCGGGTTTGCCTGTTGCTGAAAACTGGCCCAGCGCTTCGGCAGTTTCGGCCCATGATCAGAGTCTTACCCAGTGGCAAACGTTTTTCCTAGATGCTGAGCTTAAAGCCCTTATTCAGGCAGCGCTTGAAAACAACCGTGAGCTTCGGGTTGCCGCGTTAAATGTTGAGGCCTATCGCAGCCAATACCAGATCCAGCGTGCAGGCTTGCTACCGAGCGTGAGTATTGATGGTTCGGGTAACCGTACTAAAGTGCCGGGCGATCTGAGCGGAACCGGCAGCTCAATGCTTACCAGCCAGTACAGTGCAACACTGGGCGCAAGCTGGGAAATTGATTTTTTTGGCAGACTTGCAAGCTTAAAAGAAGCAGCCCTTGAACAGTATTTTGCAAGCGTCGAAGGCAAGCGTGCGGCGCAAACGGCGTTGGTCGCAAGCGTTGCCAATGCATGGCTTAACTATCAAGCCGATCAAGCGCTGTTAAAACTTACCCAAGACACCTTAGCCACCTATGAGCAAAGCCTAAAACTGACTCAGCGCACCTTTGATGTGGGCGTGGCGTCAGCCCTTGAATTAAGCCAAGCGCAATCGGCTGTGGATGCGGCACGAGTGAATCTGGCACGGTATGAGCGCTTGGTTGAGCTTGATCGCAATGCGCTGACCTTATTGCTGGGCCAAACACCAGAGCCGTCTTGGCTTGCGGTTAAAGATTTAAACGGTGCCTTTTTCAGTGAGGTGCCAGTCGGCGCACCTGCTGAGTTGTTGCAGCAACGTCCTGACATTTTGCAGGCTGAATACCAACTTAAAGCGGCTAACGCCAATATTGGTGCGGCGCGGGCTGCGTTTTTCCCCCGTATCAGCCTAACCGGTGCTGCCGGCAGCGCCAGTGGCGAATTGTCTGGGCTGTTTGATGGTGGCTCAGGCTATTGGAGCTTTGCCCCAAGTATCAGCGTGCCGATCTTTAATGCGGGACGTTTAAAGGCAAATTTAGATTACGCAACCATCAGTAAAAACATTCAAGTGGCCCAGTATGAAAAGGCTATTCAAAACGCCTTTAAAGATGTGGCTGACGGATTAGTGTCACGGCAAACCTATGCTGCCCAAGTCAAAGCGCAACAAGCGTTAGTGGCAACCAATCAGCGTTATTACAACGTGGCTGAACGCCGTTATCGCGGGGGCGTTGATAGTTATTTAACGCTTTTAGACGCGCAGCGTCAGTTGTTTGCTGTCGAGCAGCAATTGATCAATGATCGGTTGAGCCAACTGATCAGTGAGGTCAATCTTTACAAAGCTGTGGGCGGCGGTTGGCGTGCAGGCGAGGCAAATTAAAAGGACGTTACATGGATCACTTTGAGCTGACCCTGTTGTTATTGGTGATCGGGATGATATTGCTAGGTACAGGCTATCATCACCGCGAAAAAGCCTTAGGCATTTTCACCTTATGGATTGGAGCACTGATGATGCTGGGTGTCACCTTCTACAACATCTTGGATGCTGTACGTATCTAAAACAACAAAGCCGCTTAAAGCGGCTTTGTTTTGTCACTTAGCTATCGGTATTGCGGGTCAGCAATGCCGGCTTTTCAATCTTAAATTTACGGGGTGTTGGCGCACCTTCTAACTGCTCAAGCGAAGGTAAACGCTCACCTTTGTGAATGATCACCGGTTGGCGCTCACGGCGTTGAGGCTGTACCGGGTCACGCATTTCGCGGCGTGGTGCATGAGTGTTATCACGCGGGCCACGGGTGCGGTTTTGTGCATTGGCTTGGCGCGGTTGCCCTTCGCCTTGTGGGCGGCGGCCTTGTTGAGTACCGGTGTTTTTGCGCGGCGCGCGTGTAACAGCACTGGTGTTAGCGTTTTGGTTACGGCCGTTGGCATGTGCTGGACGTGCAGAGGCAGGACGCTGGCCTTGTGGGCGCGGACGGCTCTGGCGTTGTTGCTGATGCGGGCTTACGTAGTCTGCGCGGTTACCAAAGTTGTCAATTTCATCGTCCAAAAATTCTTCTGGATCACGATCAGGCGGTAAGGCGGGAACATAAGGCGTTGGGCGCGGTGTGCGCTGCTGGCGTGGGCCGCGTGGTGGACGCTGTGTATCGTTGTCGCGACGGGGCTCACGGCCTTCACGGGTACGTTCTCTACGTGGGCCGGTGGTGCTTTCACTGGAACGCTCACCACGTTCACGAGCTGGGCGTTCACCGCGAACAGGGCGCTCGGTGCGTTCCGGTCGATCGGTACGTGGCGCATTACGAGGGCGACGAGGCTCACGCGGCTCAGGTTTCTCGATTTCAATCGCGCTGGCATCAAAGCCTAATAAGTCGCCATCAGGGATTTGCTGGCGGGTCATGCGCTCAATGCTACGTAAGAGCTTTTCTTCATCAGGCGCAACAAGTGAAATCGCTTCACCTGTGCGACCGGCGCGACCAGTACGGCCAATGCGATGCACGTAGTCTTCTTCGACATTGGGCAGTTCGTAGTTAACGACATGCGGCAGTTGGTCGATGTCCAGGCCACGTGCTGCGATGTCGGTGGCGACCAAGACGCGAATATTGCTGGCTTTAAAGTCGGCCAACGCCTTGGTGCGTGCGTTTTGCGATTTATTACCGTGAATAGCTGCAGCCGGCAGGCCGTTCTTTTCAAGGTACTCAGCCAAACGGTTAGCCCCATGCTTGGTGCGGGTAAAGACCAACACCTGCTCCCACGCACCTTGCGTAATTAAGTGAGCCAGCAGCGCACGTTTATGCAGGGCAGGTAAGCGATACACTTTCTGCTCAATACGCTCAACCGTGGTGTTAGGCGGCGTCACTTCAATACGCTCAGGATCTTGTAAAAGCTTATTGGCAAGATCGGTGATGTCTTGAGAGAAGGTCGCTGAGAACAACAGGTTTTGACGTTTGGCTGGAAGCTTGGCTAAGACTTTTTTCACATCGTGAATAAAGCCCATATCCAGCATACGGTCGGCTTCATCGAGAATTAAAATCTCAACTTTAGATAAATCCACCGCGCCTTGGCCTACTAAGTCTAATAAGCGACCCGGGCAGGCGACCAACACATCAAGGCCTTTGGCTAGGCGCTGAATTTGTGGGTTCATGCCAACGCCACCGAAAATGCAGGCACTGACCAGTTGTAGGTCACGTGCGTACAAACGGAAGCTGTCGTGCACTTGAGCGGCAAGTTCGCGGGTTGGCGTCAGGACCAGAACGCGCGCTTGTTTAGGGGTTAAGCGATTCTCACGGTCAGGTTGACCTTGAGGAAACAGTTTTTCCAGTACGGGCAGGGCAAAACCACCTGTTTTACCGGTACCGGTTTGTGCAGCAACCATAAGGTCGCGGTTTTGCAACACGGCGGGAATAGCCCGCTGTTGCACGGGAGTCGGCTCTGTATAGCCTGCCGCTTCAACGGCACGGACTAAAGCCTCGGAGAGACCGAGGGAAGCAAAGGACATGTGTCATCCTGTCTTGAGTATGGGCGATGCCCGATGGGAACTAGCCGGACTTGAGTGGCTCAAGGAAGCTACCCCGTCCGGTCCTGCTGGGCGATGAATTGCCGAGCATCCGGGCGTAAGCCTGGCGGGAAAGTTTGAGTATAACAGACGCACAAGGTTGCGTTACTACCGTCTGCGCGCTGATTTAAGGTCAATTTCTTCAATGATTTTGCGCATCTTCACGCTTAGAGACTTTATGTTGCTCTTCACTGGCACCTAATTTCCAGTAGCTGGAGATGTATACGCGTCCCGAACGCATATCCATGCGCTCACGCACCAGTGCCCGAATGGCCCGCATACTGGAAAATTCACATGCTGCCCAGACGCTGGTTGATTGGTGCGGCCAGTGGTGTTCAGCGAGGGCATTGGCAAGCAACATGGGTTGACTGCCAGGCGCTTGGTTAATCAGCCAGTGAAGCTCAATGCCTTCAGGATGGGTGAGTGTTTGAATATCGTCGTGGCTGATCACTTCAATAAAACACTTACCTTGTGCATTACGAGGCAGTTTCTCTAGATTAACGCTTAGCGCAGGTAGTGCGGTCATATCACCTGCCAGCACAAAGTAGTCCGCCTCCGTGTTAATAAGTTTTCGCGCCCCGGGCCCGCCTACCCAAATGGATTCGCCCACGGCAACGCTTGAAGCCCACAACGAGGCAGGCCCTGCCTCGTCATGTAAAACAAAGTCGATATCAAGCTCCAATGCGCGCTGTGCGCGAATGGTATAGGTGCGCACTACAGCATTTGATGCGTCTTTTGGCCAAATCAGTTTTACGTAGCCGCTTTCCTGATCTTTAGGAAATTCAGCCAGCGCCTTACCGCCTAAGGTTATACGCAGCATATGCGGGGTGATCTGGCGCTTGGCGTGCACGGATAGAAGACGTGGGGCAGGGCGTTGATTACTCATAAAATCTCTTTAAGCCTGACAAAGCTTTGACTTTAATCTGCGCCAAGGGTGCCTAAGAAAAAGCCCCGACAGAGCGGGGCTTTTTCTTAACGAGGCAGTTGCAAGTTGTGCCAAATGGCCAAGCTCGGGGCTGCTTGGTTAAGGGTATAAAAGTGTAGGCCCGGTGCACCGCCCGCTAAGAGCTGCTCGCACATACGGGTAATCACTTCCTCACCAAAGGCTTGAATGCTTGCCACATCATCACCGTAGGCTTCGAGTTGCTTACGAATCCAGCGTGGGATTTCCGCGCCGCAGGCGTCAGAGAAGCGCGCAAGGCTTGTGTAGTTGGTGATTGGCATAATGCCCGGCACCACAGGAATATCAGCGCCAAGTTTTTGCGCACGCTCTACAAAATGGAAGTAGCAATCGGCATTGAAAAAGTACTGGGTAATCGCACTGTTGGCGCCGGCTTTAACCTTGCGAACGTAGTTGGTTAAGTCATCTTCAAAGCTGCGCGCCTGTGGATGCATCTCAGGATAGGCGGCTACTTCAATATGGAAATGATCGCCCGTTTCTTGGCGAATAAACTCAACCAATTCATTGGCATAACGCAGCTCACCACCGGCCATGCCCATGCCTGAAGGCAGGTCACCGCGCAGCGCGACAATGCGCTTAATGCCATTGGCTTTGTAGGTGTTTAAAAGCTCAGAAAGCTCAGCTTTACTGTCACCCACACACGATAAATGCGGTGCGGTTGGAACCTTAACTTGACCGTCTAATTGCAAAACGGTGTTTAACGTGCGATCGCGCGTTGAGCCGCCAGCACCATAAGTGCAGGAGAAAAAGTAAGGGTTGTAGCCCGCCAGTTCTTTAGCTGTATTGAGTAATTTCTCATGTCCAGCTTCAGTTTTGGTTGGGAAAAACTCGAAGCTAAAACGACGCTCTTGAGTCATAGCAACATCTCTAAATAAGCCGATACGTGCAGCAAAAGGGCGGCTAAGTGCCGCCCTTTGCCGATTAGTAGCGGTAAGTGTCTGGCTTGAATGGGCCTTCAACAGTTACGCCGATGTAGTCAGCTTGGGTCTTGGTCAGTCGAGTCACAACACCACCAAAGCCTTTAACCATTTCAAGCGCCACTTCTTCATCAAGTTTTTTCGGCAGTACTTCAACGGTTAAGCGCTCGGCTTTTTGCTCGGCGGGAAGATCTGCAAATTTTTGCTCAAAGAGGAAAATTTGTGCCAGTACTTGGTTGGCAAACGAGCCATCCATGATACGTGATGGGTGACCTGTTGCATTGCCTAGGTTCACCAGACGACCTTCAGCTAAGAGGATCAGGTAGTCATCGTTTGCTGGGTCAAATTGACCTGCGCCGGTACGATGGATTTTATGTACCTGCGGCTTAACCTCTTCCCACGCCCAGTTTTTGCGCATGAAAGCGGTGTCGATTTCGTTGTCGAAGTGACCGATGTTGCACACCACGGCGCGTTTTTTAAGCGCTTTAAGCATGCCTGCATCGCACACATTAACGTTACCGGTGGTGGTGACAATCAGATCGATTTTGCCTAAAAGGGCTTTGTCGACAGACGCTTCGGTGCCATCGTTAATGCCATTGATGTACGGAGAAACCAACTCAAAGCCGTCCATGCACGCTTGCATCGCACAGATTGGATCGATTTCTGAAACCTTAACGATCATGCCTTCTTGGCGCAGGGACTGAGCCGAACCCTTACCCACGTCGCCGTAACCAATCACCAAGGCCTGTTTGCCGGACAATAAGTGGTCAGTACCACGCTTGATGGCGTCATTTAAGCTGTGACGGCAACCGTACTTGTTGTCGTTCTTGCTCTTCGTGACAGCATCGTTCACGTTAATGGCAGGCACTTTTAAGGTGCCAGCTTTTAACATGTCTAAAAGACGATGCACGCCGGTGGTGGTTTCTTCAGTGATGCCGTGGATTTTTTCCAGCATCTGTGGGTATTTTTTGTGCAGGATTTCGGTCAGGTCGCCGCCATCGTCGAGCACCATGTTGGCATCCCACGGCTTGCCATCTTTTAAAATGGTTTGCTCGATGCACCACTCGTACTCTTCTTCTGTTTCACCTTTCCACGCAAACACCGGAATACCCGCTGCAGCGATTGCCGCAGCCGCTTGGTCTTGGGTTGAGAAGATGTTGCAAGAAGACCAGCGCACTTCAGCGCCTAAAGCCACCAGCGTTTCGATCAACACGCCGGTTTGAATGGTCATGTGGATGCAGCCTAAGATTTTGGCACCCTTAAGCGGCTGGGTGGCGGCGTATTTACGGCGCAGACCCATCAGGGCTGGCATCTCGGACTCGGCGATGATCAGCTCTTTACGGCCCCAATCGGCTAAAGAAATATCGGCAACTTTATAGTCAGTAAAAGCAGCGCTCATACAGCTCTCCATTCGTAATGCGAATGGGCGCCGTTGATGCGTATGGGTAACGCCCCATCCGAGCCTGACAAGTGAAACTTGCTGCAGCGCCCCTCGGACAGGTGGCGGGTACAACGCAGGCAGAGCTGCGTTGCAAAAATTTGAGTGATTATAACGACCCTTGGTCGTTATCCCAAGTGTCTAAATATGGTTAGCAAGCTATCGTTTAGATAGAATAGCGATGCGGTTGCACACAAAGGGTGCAAAGCAACCGCCTATCTTGTTCCAGACGGGGGCTTTATGAATTTCCATACGCGTAAATGGGTTAAACCTGAAGATCTCAATCCCAACGGCACACTTTTTGGTGGCAGCCTATTAAAGTGGATCGATGAGGAAGCGGCCATTTACGCCATCGTGCAGCTTGGTACGCAAAAAGTCGTGACAAAGCTGATGTCTGAAATCAACTTTGTCAGCTCAGCGCGTCAAGGTGACATCATTGAGTTGGGCATTACCGCCACTGACTTTGGTCGTACGTCGATCACCTTAACGTGTCAGGTCCGCAACAAGATCACCCGCAAAAGCATTTTAACCATCGATAAAATGGTCTTTGTGTGTCTAGGTGATGACGGTCAGCCGCGTGCCCACGGCAAAACCGAAATCACCTATATCAAAGATCAAGCCCCGCAAGAGATCTGATGTGTTACCAGCGGCCGGAGGCGCCACCGCCTCCGCTGCGCCCCCCGCCGCCACCAAAACCTCCGCCCCCGCCGAAACCGCCTCCGCCGCCAAAACCTCCGCCCCCACCGATCACTCGACCGCCGCCAATCAGTGACAGTACCAGCGAGCCGAAGAACACCATGGCCATGCTGGCTAAGGCTGTGCCAAAGCTTTGCCCAAGAAAAAGCGCCAGAGGCAGGGTGAGCACGCCTAAAGCGCCACTGACCATTAGCTTGGTTAAAAAGCGTGCTCGGCCAAAAAACATGGCCAGCGCGACCAGCGCATACAGCAGCGGTGAGTCTGACTCTTGCGTTTGACTGATCTTAGGCGCGGGCAAAGGCTCGCCATCAATCAGTTTTTCAAGATAACTGACCCCTTCGTTAATGGCGCCTGCGTAATCGCCTTGGGCCAGACGCGGCAGCATAAACTCACGAATAATGCGCGAGGCTTGAACATCGGTGATCGCGCCTTCAAGGCCATATCCCACCTCAATACGCAGGGCTCGGTCTTCATTGGCAATGACCATCAACACACCATCATCGATTTGCTTGCGGCCGATTTGCCATGCCTCAAACGTCCGCACGGCAAAGTTTTCGATGCTTTCCTCGCCGGTGGTCGGTACGGTCAGAATGACCAGTTGCGAGCCTTTGCGCGTTTCAAGACCGGTCAATCGCTCTTCAAGGGCGGCACGCTCTGAAACTGTCAGTAGGTTGGCGGTGTCGTTAACCCGAGCCGTCAGCGTGGGAATAGCGATATCGGCAGCGCTTGCACTGGCCACACACCACATCAGGCAGGCGAGCAACATTTTCATGGTTATTCACCAAAGCTGACGCTAGGTGCTGTCGAAATAGCCGCTTCGTTTTCGACACGAAATTGCTCTTTAGCTTTATAGCCCATCACCATGGCTGTCAGGTTTTGCGGAAATTGGCGAATCAATACGTTATAGGCTTGCACCGATTTTACGTAACGTCCGCGGGCCACGGTAATGCGGTTCTCTGTGCCTTCAAGTTGGCTCATCAAATCACGAAATAAGCCATCGGCTTTAAGCTGAGGATAGTTTTCACTGACCATCAGCAGGCGTGAGAGCGCCGAGCTCAGTTCCCCTTGAGCTTCTTGGAAGCGCTGCATCGCTTGCGGGTCATCCAATTGATCAGCGGTAATTTGAGTGCTGCCAACTTTGGCGCGAGCATTCGTCACCTCGGTTAACACTTTTTCTTCGTGTGCGGCATAGCCTTTTACGGTGCTAACGAGGTTGGGAATCAAATCCGCACGACGCTGATATTGGCTTAACACTTCAGACCAGTCGGCTTTGACTTGTTCATCGGCAGATTGCATCGCGTTATAGCCGCAGCCTGTCAGCGATAGCAGCATAAAAAGGGTCACAATACTTTGGATCAGGCGCATGGCAGTACTCTCAAACGATCTGGGTTGAACTAAGACAATAACGGAGGCCAGTTGTGCCAGCTAGGAAACACCGCGCAATAGTGCGTAATCCCAGCTTTGTTAATGACGAGGATATAATGCGGCAGACTGATTTTTAGGTGCAAAGCATGAACGCGAAACTTGTACTCGCCTTGGTGGCAGGCTTAACGCTGGTCGGCTGTGACAGCATTGACCCTAATTCGCCGGTGGGCAAACGCAAAGCCATCTTTAAAGAGATGATGAGCACCAGCGAAAATTTGGGCGGTATGTTGCGCGGGCGTGTGCCATTTGATGCCGACGCCTTTATCAAAGGTGCAGCGCATTTGGATACGCTAAGCCATGAGCCGTGGCAATACTTTGAGCATTTAGACGAGAGCCAAAAATCATCGGCAAAGCCTGAACTCTGGGCTCAGCAAGCGCGATTTGATGAACTGGCCCGTGAAATGGAAGCGGCCAGTGCTGCATTGGTTGAGGCAACTAAGGTCGCACCGTTAAGACCATCGGGTTTGCGTGAGCCGGTGCAGCGTATGGAAGATGCATGTGAGAGCTGCCATAAAGAATTTCGAGCGTACTAAGCGTCTTTAACAGAAATAACTTAAGCCTAATTGCTCTATATCAATGATTTGGTAATTAGGCTTTTTTTTGTCAGAAAAAAATCATTTCAAACTGCTATAAACACCCGTTTAAAGGCCGCTGAAGCCCAATATAGAGCGCTTTGGCAATTTTGCTGCGGGTGAGCTGTGACTGCGTTTTTGAATCAACTACTGAATGTATTGGGGCTGCGGACGTTAAATCAGCAGTTTCTATTCTCGTATGGGCTGATTTTTGCGTTAGGGGTTGTGGCCTCTATTTCGCTTTATTCAAGCCTTTCTGTTTCGCCTGAAACAATCAACGTCGCCGGCGCACAGCGCATGCTGAGTCAGAAAATGACCAAAGAGGCGCTTTTGCTGCGTGAGAATGTAGGCCAAGCCAGTGTGCTTGAGGCGACTATGGCGCAATTTGATCAGGTGCATCGTGACCTGTTAAGCGGCAATGCCGAGCGCAATATCAGCGCCATTAAAACGCCAGAAGTGTTAAATCAGCTCAATAAAGTGGGCGGCCTATGGCAAAACTTTCGTCCCCAGTTAAGCGCACTGGCCAGAGGCGAGAGCAACGTTCCCTTAGTGCAAATTCAAACCCTTTCCACTGAATTATTGGTCGAAATGAATAAGGCCGTCGGTCTGATGGCGGCTCATGCTGATAAAGGCCAGCGGCAGCAGCTTTGGCTTGGATTTATTTGTTTGGTCAGCATGTTGGGCTTGGTGATTTTGGGCTGGTTATGCGGCCTTAAACCGTTTATGCATGACTTAACTACGCTGTCGCTGGCGCTTAAACGTCTGGGCAATGGTGATCTTTCTCAGTCGCTTAAAGCGCGCCAGGCAGACAACGAAGTGGGCTTGATCTACAGCGGCTACAACCGTGCGCTTGAGCAAATGCGTAGCCTGATTGGTGAAGTGAAAAAAAGTGGTGAGCGGACCGGCAGTAATGTTGAGCAAGTGGTCGGTGCTGCCAAAGCCTCGGGCGAGGGGGTGCGTCAGCAGTATCAAGAGTTGGATCAAGTCGCCACAGCCATGAATGAAATGAGCGCAACCGTTGCAGAAGTGGCACGTCACGCCGTACAGGCGGCTGATGGCGCTCGTAATGCGGATCTTCGTGCGCAAGAAGGCAAAGCCATTGTTAAGCAAAGTGCTGAGCAAATTTCGGTGTTGGCCGAGCAGTTGTCGCACAGCAGTGATCAAGTGCGGATTCTTGAGCAAGAAACCGATGGTGTCGGCAAGGTATTGGAAGTCATTACAGGTATTGCTGAGCAAACCAACCTTTTAGCCCTTAATGCGGCAATTGAGGCGGCGCGTGCGGGTGAAGCAGGGCGCGGCTTTGCTGTGGTGGCAGATGAAGTGCGTACCCTTGCCAGTCGCACGCAGCAATCGACCGGTGAAATTCAGGCCATCATCCAGCGTCTGCAAGAGGGGGCGAGTCACGCCGTCGTCTCCATGTCGCAGAGCTCGGAGCTGGTCAAAGAAAACCTTGAGCACATCCAAGAAGCCAGCTTAAGCCTTGATTCGATTGTGGCAGCGGTTGAAGAAATCAGCGCCATGAACACACAAATTGCCACGGCTGCCGAACAGCAAAGCCAAGTGGCTCAAGAAATTGATCAGCGGGTGATTGAAGTTTCAAGTCTAGCGCAGCGCAGTCAAGCCGAGGTTGAACAAGTGGTTAGCACCAGTGCGCAGATCAGCCAAGATATGCAGCAACTTAATCAGCATCTGGCAAGCTTTCGTACTTAACAGTTGCTAAAGCCTGCAACGCCATATCCAGCCAGTTGGCAATTGATTGCCATCACCTCCGGGTGCTCAAGCCAGCGCTGTAAGCGTTTGGCTTGAGGCGTGGGTTGCTGGCTACGTTGTGCCAATGCCTGCCAGTTTTCAGCCGTCAAAGGTGCACCTAATGCATTGAGCCAGTGGCTGAAATCTTGGCTTAGCGCGTGCGCTTTTAAATCGGGTTTGTCAGTAAGCCAATCTAAAAGGTGTGCATGGGGGCGAGTGACAAGCCAGTTTTCCCAAAAGCGTTTGCTCGTGCCTTTAAGTTCAAGTTGTTTGCCAAGCCAGACTAAACGTGCCAGTAGCTGTGCTTGGCAGGCAGGGCTTTGCCTAAAGCAACTGGTGACATGGTATTGATCGGGGTCTGGCACAGGCAAACTCATAGGCGATGATACTTTGACTAAGGTTGCTTGATACTTTGGAATCATGCCACCCGCCAGGGTTATAGCGATCACATCGTGAGGTCTTATATCGAGTGTTTGCCAGCGCTTGAATGAGCCTAGGCTGACTTTGCGTATGTTTTTTCCAGAAAGCATGATTGGGTGCAGCTCAAGCACAGGCGTAATGCGTCCAGTGCGCCCCACGTTAAACGCCACATCCTTAACAATGGCCGAAGTCACAACGCTTGGGTATTTCCACGCCGCCGCCCATGCGCTGGGGCGGTTTTGCCACCGGCTGCTCGGAGGGCGTTGGCTTTTTTTAAGAACAATGCCATCGGTACTAAAAGGCAAGGGGCTGTTAAACCACCTCGTACGCCACGTGTTGGCATCTGCAAATGATTGGATGGGCTTTGTGTATTGCTCGGTTTGCGTAAAGCCAAGCGCGCTCAATGCTTTCAACCTTTCGGGCAACGTTGCAGGCCCTTCAGGCCACTCCCAAACGAAAACCCCAACCTTCTCAGGAGCGATAGGTGCGGTGCGCTGCATCAGCCCTGCTGCCACATCCCGTAAATCGTTTGTACCGTGTTTAGCCTGAATATGGTCATGTGTTAAAGCGTAGATTTCTGCCTGAAAACTGGTTGAGACAGGCTGCGGTAGATGCAAAGGCAGGTGAGTAATGGAGGGTGCATGGCGCGTCAGATCAAAGCCGTGTATACCATCGCCTCGGCTTAAAATTTCCACAAGCCTCCCGTTCTGATAGCGCAGGCTAACGGCGATACCGTCTATCTTAGGTTGTACCCAAATACCTTCTCGTGAAGTGATCCAGCGTTTGGCCTCATTTTCATCTTTGAGCTTGTAAAGCCCGCCATGGGGCACAGGATGCGGATATGCGCCTTGTGCGTTTGCAAGAGGCTGATGGGTATGGGTTTTTTGTAAGCAGTCACTGAGCTGCTGATACCGCTTCACACTCTGATCATAGTGTTCATCACTGATAAGGCGCTTACCGTGCCGGTAATACGCCTCATCCCAGTGTTGAATACTGAGCGCTAAGGCATCGAATGTGGCTTTGGTTTGGGCCTTGTCCCACTCTAAGCAATCAGCGTAAGCATTGAGGTGTATGGCCAGCATGATGATTAAAAAGCGCATGGATCTTCCCTTATCCCAGTCTTTTAATCAGTTAAGCCGAGCGTGGCGTGCGGGTAATACGCAAATGGGTGAGCACAGGCTTACAATGGTGTTTTTGCCAGAGGTGCAAGATGCACTCGGTTATCGAGATTCGTCAGCTCAGCAAAACCTATGCCTCAGGGCATTCTGCGCTTAAGGGCATTAACTTAAACGTCAAAAAAGGCGAGATTTTTGCCCTGTTAGGACCCAATGGTGCGGGCAAAACAACGCTCATTAGCATCATCTGCGGCATTGTTAATCCAGGTGCGGGTGAGGTGCGGGTCAACGGCCTTGATATTGTGAAGGATTACCGCGCCGCGCGCTCACACATTGGCCTGGTGCCGCAGGAGCTTTTCAATGAAGGCTTTGAAAGCGTATGGGCGGCGGTGCGTTTTTCTCGTGGGCTTTTCGGTAAACCTAAAAACGATGCCTATATCGAGCAGCTGCTAAAAGACTTATCGCTGTGGGATAAAAAAGATGCGCGCATCTTAGAGCTTTCAGGCGGGATGAAGCGCCGCGTGATGATCGCCAAAGCACTCTCGCATGAGCCTTCTATTTTATTTTTAGATGAACCTACCGCAGGCGTTGATGTGGAGCTGCGCCGGGATATGTGGGCGATGGTGCACCGCCTGCGTGAGCGGGGTGTAACCATCATTTTGACCACCCATTACATTGAAGAGGCTGAAGAAATGGCTGATCGCATTGGAGTGATCAGTCGTGGCGAAATCTTTTTAGTGCAAGAAAAAGATGCCCTGATGCGTCAAATGGGCCAAAAAGAATTGAGTATTGAGTTGGTTAAACCCTTAACGCACATCCCTGATGAGTTGTCTGCTTTTGCGTTAACGCTTGAGGATCAAGGACACCGTTTGATCTACCGCTTTGATGCTAAAGAGGAGCATGCGGGCATCGCCACGCTTTTGCGCACGTTAGACAGTTTGGGTATGGATTTTAAAGATTTGCAAACCAAGCAAAGCTCGCTTGAGGAAATCTTTGTGAATTTGTTAAAGGAGCGCGCATGAACATCTATGCCATTGCCGCGATTTATCGTTTTGAGCTGGCGCGTATGTGGCGCACCCTGTTTCAAAGTCTGGCAACCCCTGTCATCTCAACCTCCCTTTATTTTGTGGTGTTTGGCTCAGCCATTGGCGCGCGCATGGTTGAAATGAACGGCATCGGTTACGCCGCCTTTATTGTCCCAGGCCTTGTCATGATGATGATTCTGACGGAAAGCGTTTCCAATGCCGCTTTTGGTATTTATATGCCGCGCTACTCTGGCACCATTTATGAAGTGCTCTCAGCCCCCATATCACCGATGGAGATTGTGCTGGGTTATGTGGGCGCGGCGGCCAGTAAATCGGTGATTTTGGGCGCGGTGATTTTGGTAACAGCCACTTTGTTTGTGGACTTCACCATCGAGCATCCCTTATTGATGGTGAGCTTTTTGCTGTTAACCGCCATCACCTTTAGTTTGTTTGGTTTTATTATCGGTATCTGGGCTGATGGCTGGGAAAAGCTGCAAATTGTTCCGGCACTGATTGTTACGCCTTTAGCTTTTTTAGGCGGCAGTTTTTATTCCATCGAAATGCTGCCGCCATTTTGGCAAACGGTCAGTCTATTTAATCCGATGGTCTATTTGATCAGCGGCTTTCGCTACAGTTTTTATGGTGCCAGTGACGTCAATGTCTTAACCAGTTTACTGATGACAGGTGTCTTTATGCTGATCTGCATTGGTATCATCATCACCATCTTCCGCACCGGCTACCGCCTGAAAAGCTAGCCTTTGACTTGAGAGTATCCTATGAACAAGCTAACTCAACGCAGCCTTTTGCTGGCCAGTTTACTGATGGCCACAGGTGCGGCATCTGCCTTTAGTTTGGGGGATGCAGCCAAAATGGCTGGCCAATTTGCAGGCGTTGAAACGCCTGCCACCGAATCCACCCAAGGGGTCAGTGCACTTAATTTAATCAGTGCATTAAAAGGGCTGGACGTTACTCCACAGCAGGCCTTAGGTGGCACCGGTGCACTGCTGTCAGTGGCCCAAAACCAATTGCCCGCCAACCAATACGCTTCGCTGTTAGGTGCGGTACCAGGCATTGATAAGTTGACCGGCGCAAACAGCGTGAATCAACTCTCAACGCTTTCAAATATTGCCGGCATGTTAGGCGCTAAGAATGCTTCAGGTGGCTTAACAGATACCGCAGTTGCTGCGTTAAGCAATGTACAAACCATGAATGATGCCAACCAAGCCTTTACTGCATTGGGTATGGATGCAGGATTGATTGGTCAGTTTGCGCCGTTGTTGCTGCAGTACTTAGGCAATCAAGGTGCCGCCGGTGGTCTCGTGCAAAGCTTGGCGTCGGTATGGGGCGTACCTGCACAAACGCGCTAAAGGCAAACTGCACAGGCTCGTTTGAGCCTGTGCGTCATAAAGCTGTCATCTAAACGTCATAGTCTTTGGCATCACTTTTGTTGATGATGCGAAGGTTATGCGCCTCAAACGACTTACGTTGGTTTCAACGGCGTTATTGGTCATGGTGTGTGCGGCGATGGCTGCAACGCTATGGTGGTCTGAGCGGGCTTTGCGCCAGCCATATGCGCTGATGCAGCGCTATCTTGAACTCTCCCAAACGTTTGAACAGCGTGTGGCTGCCAATGTACGAGGTTATCTGGCCTCGGGCGATGCGGTACTGCATCACCATGCTGTGCAGGCAGTAGGGCAGATGCAAGAGGCGAGTAATGATTTGCCACATGAGTTGCAAGCTCAATTGGCTGATCAGTTGCACTCGCTTAATGCGTTTATCGAGACAGACTTGCTCGCAGCAGGAAAACTTGCCGGTGACTCACAAGCTTTGCTCTTACAAGCCGAAGGTGAGTTAAGCGCCAATTTACGCGCGCAAGCGTTGTATGCCGAGCAAAGTGATTCGGTGCATGCAGCGCTTTATCAACGCAAGCTCGTTGAGGCCTCACAGGCTCTGCTGCGACTCAGTTATTTGCGCAGCCGTTGGGCAGCAAGTGGCCGTGAGGCGATGGCTGATGATCTTCAAAGCCAGTGGCAGCGTCTTAATGATGTAGAGCTTGAAACGTTACCTTTGTTGGGCGTTTTAACCACAACTACCGATAGCGCGCCGGGGTTTGCCGATTTACTGGGGTTAAACCAAGACAGTCGTGCCTTAGAAGATCAAGGTATTGCGTTGCAGCGCGAGTGGACAAGTTTGGTTGCGCGTTATCCACAAGAGCTTACGCGGACTGCCACGCTGATGGCTGAGCGTAAACAGCTTGGCCAAACGGTTGAGCAAAAGCTTGCAGCTGTGCAAACGGGGCTTGATGCGCTGGGGCCTGAAGTTCACCTTGTCTACGATGAGATTCAGGCGCGCGTCGGCTGGATTCAACGGTTGTTGATCGGCTTGATTATGCTGGTCGCCCTAACCCTCGATCGCCTTCAGCGTATGGTTAATAAAGTATTAACGGCGCTCGAACCTCGTGTGGCTGTGTGGGCACAAGGTGATTTTAGCCAAGCGATGCAGCTCAACACCCGTGTTTATGAGCTGGCTGAAATTGAGCAATCGTGTAATCAGCTAAGGGATTATTTGCTGTCGCTGGTAGGTAGTATGAATCAGCATGCAACACAGGTTGCCGACAGCAGCCAAGTGATTGCAGGTACCAGTGAAAACCTTCACGTTGATGCTTTGCAGCAGCAAGCCGATACCGGGCAAATCAGAGATGCGTTAGGTGAGTTGGAAGCAACCATTGCCCGTGTGGCTGAGAATGCTAGCCAAACGGCCGAGGCGGGGCAGTCGGCTAATGGTGCTGCCCAGCAAAGCCAGCAAGTGGTTGAGCGCAGTCTTGAAGGTTTACATGCACTGGTTGATGAAGTGCGTCTCAATGCGCGCTCCATCGAAAAGCTCGCTGAAGAAAGCGGCGAGATTCGTGAGGTGCTCACAGTGATTCGAAGTGTGGCTGAGCAAACCAACCTCTTAGCACTTAATGCTGCGATTGAAGCGGCACGTGCGGGTGAGCAAGGCCGCGGCTTTGCGGTGGTGGCTGATGAGGTGCGTTCCTTATCTCTGCGTACCAGTGGGGCGACTGAGCAGATTCAATTGATGATCAATCGCTTGCAGCAGGCAGCACAAGAGTCTGTGGCTGCGATGCGTGCCCAAGTTGAGCACGCCGAAAGCACCGCCGAACATGCCGCACGTGCTGATGGCGCGTTAGATGAGGTGGTGATTGCCATTCAGACCATGGCCGAACGTGCAGCACGTATTGCCGAGGCAACTGCCATGCAGCAAGTCTCGGTCAGTGATATTCGCGCCCACAGCCAGCAAATCTCAACGCGCGCTGATAGCACGGTGGTGCATATCGAACAGGGCCGTGCGCAAAGTTTGCACCTGATGGAGCTTGGGCAGAAGCTGCGTAGCACCGTACAAAGCTTCCAATGGTAATGCTTTAAGCCTCAAAGGTGTCGTGGCTTTCTAAGACAAAAAGATGCGTTTGGCTGTTGGCTTTGGCCTCTTGCTTGGCACGTGAGGCAAGCTCTGCCAAACGCGCAGGGTCATAACGATCAGCATCTTCAGGATGAAGAACGAAAGCGCCGATGGAAAGCGAAAGCAAACCAAAGCCTTCTAGTTGGCCTTTACGGTTGCGCGCGACAAATTGTTCGTTATGGATATGTTCAGGGTGGTAAAACGCTCTGCAGGCCAGCGCAAATGCTTGCTGCAAACTGTTTAGGCGCGTTAACCAGTCGGTGTGACTTAACACCAGTAAAAAGTCATCACCACCGATGTGCCCCACAAACTCGCAGTGTGGGTCGAGTTTGTCCTTGAGACATTGGGCCAGCGTAAGCAAGACGTCATCGCCTTTTGCGTAGCCATATACATCGTTAAAGGGTTTGAAGTGGTCTATATCCACATAGCAAATGGCGGCGTAACGAGGCTTAGCGAGAAGGCGTGCTAAGCATTGCTGGATAGGAATGTTGCCCGGCAACAGCGTTAACGGATTGGCGTGGCGCGCTTGCTGCACTTTGTGCTCGGTAATGAGTTTTAGCACATCGATAATCCGGCCCATACCCATATAAAACCCATCTTTAACAATGATGAAGTCTTCATCCACGCGCTGTCTTGTGCGGCTAGTCAGCAAGCGGCTCACATGCTGCAAAGGCTGGCTTAGCTCAACTGCCAAATAGTCTTCACGCATTAAGCGGGTGATGGGTTTACGGGCAAACAAATCATTGGCATAGGGTTTTAACAGAGAGTTGGAGAAACTTTGCCGATGCACAATGCCAATAGGTCTTTGACTCTGATCCAATACCGGTAGCGAGTTTAAAGTGAGGGCTTGTTGCAAGCGAAGCTGCACCTCATGAATAGAGGTGGTATCTGATACGGGTGAGACTTCTAGCAGTAAATCGCTTAGGGACGTGCTGTCCTCTGTCCAGTTGTGAGTCGGTGCGTAAGGCAGCAACGTGCCGAGTTCTTTGGGCGGCGTTTCGCTTGGTCGGGCCAACAAATAGCCCTGTACCAAGTCAACGCCCATCTCCTTCAACACTTCAAGCTCTTCAGCAAGTTCAATACCTTCGGCAATGACGTGGGCGTTGGAGGCATTGGCTATTTTTAAAATGGAGCCGACGAACTCCCGTTTAAGTGCATCAAGGTGTATGCCATCAATAAAGTGTCGATCGACTTTAACGTAATCCGGACGCAGTTCTGACCAGAGTCTTAAACTTGAATAGCCCGCGCCTAAATCATCAATGGCAATAGAAAAGCCCATGGCGCGGTAATGCTTAAGCGCGGCATGAAGAAGGTTAAAGTCTTCAATAGGCGCTTGCTCAGTCAGTTCAATGACTACCTGTGAAGGGATGATGCCAAACGCTTTAATGAGCTCAAGCGTACGCCCAGGCCTGTGCGTTGCCTCCAGCAGCAGCTCAGGCGAGACGTTCAAGAATAACTTTCCGTTAAGGGTTTGTTCACCGAAACGCCGGCACGCACTGGCGCGGCTAGCAAGCTCAAGCTCACTTAAGCGGCCTGCTTGGCGGGCAGCGCTAAACAGCGTTAAAGGTGCATGCAGCGGACTATTAGACGGGCCACGAGTCAGTGCTTCGTAACCCATAATGCATTGCTGACTTACGCTTACGATGGGCTGGAAAAGGGTGTTGAGATCATTGTAAGCAAGGATAGCGTCCAGCGTGCCGAGCTGCTCAGAAACCGTCATAGGGGCTCGTCGTCAGGTGAGTGAAATATCTATTTCACAAAAGCCAGATGACGGTTTGATGACGAACCTTATCGGCCAAATTGTTGTTCGCAAGGAATACCGTCGCCATCACCATCCATCTTGGTGTTAGGACAGTTTCTTAAGAAAAAAACGGCTTCATCATAAGAGCGCATTTGGCTGCAGTGCTGACGACCATCACAGCGAAACGTGGCGCTAGCAGAAGGCGTGTGGGAAAGGGTGGATACAGGTGTATTGGAGTGGGTAATGGTAATAAACCCATGCTCATTGCTGATCACAGGGGTATCGGCGTTAGAGTTGATAAAGGGGATTGTCAGCGTACCGGTAAAGTAGCTGTAGCCTGCATAGCCAAGGGCGGCCAAGATCAGAAGGGTGCGCATACGAATCCTTTCAAAAAGCGCCCAACTGATCCATCAGTTGGGCGTTGAGTCTTAAAGACCTGCTGCTGCGCGTAGCGCTTCGGCCTTGTCTGTTTTTTCCCAAGTGAAGGTGGTGAAGGTGTCATCGCCCACAGTCTTCTGGGTTGGGGTGCGACCGAAGTGACCATAAGCTGCGGTCTCTTGGTACATAGGGTGCAGCAGATCCAGCATTTTGGTGATCGCGTATGGACGCAGGTCAAACACCTCGCGCACCAGTTTTACGATCACTTCTTCGGCAACCTTATTGGTACCGAAGGTGTTGATCGAGATCGAGGTCGGTTGTGCCACGCCAATGGCGTAGGACACTTGGATCTCGCAGCGCTCAGCAAGGCCAGCGGCCACAATGTTTTTGGCTACATAACGACCGGCATAGGCTGCCGAGCGGTCAACCTTGGATGGGTCTTTACCCGAGAACGCGCCGCCACCGTGACGGGCCATGCCGCCGTAGGAGTCAACGATGATCTTACGGCCCGTCAGACCGCAGTCACCGACAGGTCCGCCAATGACAAACTTGCCGGTTGGGTTGATATGAAATTGGGTGTCTTTGTGCAAAAGCTCAGCCGGCAGCGTGTGCTTAACAATCAGCTCCATCACCGCTTCTTTTAAATCCGCTTGGCTAATGTCTGGGTTGTGCTGTGTGGACAGCACCACCGCATCAATGCCGACCACTTTGCCGCCGTCGTAACGGCAGGTCACTTGGGATTTGGCATCCGGGCGCAGCCAAGGCAGAAGGCCGGATTTGCGTGCTTCGGCTTGGCGCTCAACCAAACGGTGGCTGAACACAATGGGTGCAGGCATTAATACGTCGGTTTCGTTGCTGGCGTAACCAAACATCAAACCTTGATCGCCTGCGCCTTGATCTTCAGGCTTGGCGCGGTCAACACCTTGGTTGATGTCAGGAGACTGCTTACCAATGATGTTGATGATGCCGCAGGTTTGGCCGTCAAAGCCGACATCACTTGAGGTATAACCGATATCGCAAATGACATTACGAGTGATTTCTTCTAAATCAACCCACGCGTTGGTGGTGATTTCGCCAGAGACAATCGCCACACCGGTTTTTACCATGGTTTCACAAGCAACACGGGCGTGTTTGTCTTGGGCGATGATGGCATCTAAAACCGCATCAGAGATTTGGTCGGCGATTTTGTCCGGATGTCCTTCGGACACGGACTCGGAGGTAAACAGGGAATATTCGCTCATCTATCGGATCCTTAACTTACCGGTGGGCGCTTAGCGATTCGGGCCGAACAAACTGGCGCACTTGAATCTGAAAGCCGTTTTTTAAACCTACATAAATACTTTGCGAGGGCGTAAGGCCTGCCGCAGTTGCCCAAAGGGCTAAATCGTCTTGCTCAAAACCCAGCCATAAATCGCCGCATGCCTCTTTGGCCCAGCTTTGGTTGTGCGGGCACAGTTCAGTTAACAGCAAACTGCCGCCGGGTTTAATGATCTTGGCCAATTGTTTGAGTGCATCAGCCGGTGCTGCAAAATGATGCAGCACCATATTGAGCACCACGCAATCGGCGGCAAAGGCGTCAGCGGTTAAGGCATCGGCAAGCACCAACTCAACATTGGTTAACGCTTCACTTTCACAGCGTGACCGTGCCAAATCCAGCATCTGCGGACTGTTATCAATAGCGGTTACATGTCCAAAACGTTTGGCAAGCTCCGGCAAAAAAGCCCCATCACCAGGGCCAACTTCAACCGCGCTGTGCATGGCTGAGAGTGGCAGTGCGTCAAGCACGCTCAAAAGGCTTTCGCGGTAATGCTCAAGGCTTGCGATCAAATCCTGTTGGGCTTTGAAATCGTGGGCGATGCGCGCAAAAAATGCTTCGCTCGCGGCAGCACGCTGCTGGTGCACTTCTTTAATACGCGTCAGAACATCAGCATCCAACGTCAGTTGGTCCACTTCTTCAAGTAAGGCTGCATGCAAGGTTTGTGCGGCAAACGCGCTTTGGCTGAGGTTACGCCGATAAAAAATCGCGTTGCCTTCACGGCGCGTAGCCACCAAACCTGCCTGTGACAACACCTTTAAATGATGGCTGATGCCGGACTGGCCGGTGGCCAAAATTTTCGCAAGCTCTAATACACCAAACGAATCGTTAGCTAGAACGCGCAATATCGTTAGGCGCAAGCTGTCCCCCGCGGCCTTACAAAAGGCAGCAAGCAGGTCAACGCTTACAGAAATCGGAGCTTGGGCGGTCATGGCGTTAGTTTAAGAGCTTGGGTTTTATCCGGCAATCGCAATATCAAAATATTTTGATATAAGGCCTTAAACTGTGCGTGATCGTATTTTTTTCAGGCTTTTAATGCCCTAAAGAAGGGCTTTTACTAAGACCGGTAATCATCTGTCATTGCCCGAAGGCTAGGAGTGGGCGAAAATAGCGCCTCATTACTCACATTTTGTACCCGCAGGAGATTCAGCGATGCCCAGCCGTCGTGAGCGCGCCAATGCCATTCGTGCCTTAAGCATGGATGCAGTGCAAAAAGCCAACAGCGGCCATCCCGGTGCCCCTATGGGTATGGCGGACATTGCCGAAGTATTGTGGCGTGACTTTTTAAAGCACAACCCAACCAACCCTAACTGGGCTGACCGTGACCGCTTCGTGCTGTCTAACGGTCATGGTTCGATGCTGATCTATTCACTGCTGCATTTAACTGGCTATGACCTGTCCATCGAAGACTTAAAAAACTTCCGTCAGCTGCACAGCAAAACCCCAGGTCACCCTGAGTTTGGCTACACCCCAGGTGTTGAAACCACCACAGGTCCATTAGGCCAAGGTATCGCGAACGCGGTAGGCTTTGCGCTGGCTGAAAAAGTATTAGCGGCGCAATTTAACCGCGACGGCCACACCATCGTTGATCACCACACCTACGCATTTTTAGGTGATGGCTGCATGATGGAAGGCATCAGCCACGAAGTCTGCTCGCTGGCTGGCACCTTAGGTCTTAATAAACTGACCGCGTTCTGGGATGACAACGGCATCTCCATTGACGGTGAAGTTGAAGGCTGGTTTAGCGACGACACCCCACGCCGTTTTGAAGCCTACGGCTGGCAGGTGATTCGTAACGTTAACGGTCACGATGCCGAAGAGATCAAACTGGCCATCGAAACCGCGCGTAAATCCGATCGCCCAACCTTAATTTGCTGCAAAACCACCATTGGTTTTGGCTCGCCTAATAAAGGCGGCAAAGAAGAGTGCCATGGCGCGCCGTTAGGTAATGATGAAATTGCCCTGACCCGTCAGGCGTTAGGCTGGAACCACGGCCCGTTTGAAATCCCCGCAGACATCTATGCTGAGTGGGATGCCAAAGACGCAGGTCGCCAAGCAGAAAACGCCTGGAACGAGCGCTTTGCGGCATATGAAGCGGCCTTCCCAGAATTGGCTGCTGAGTTCAAACGCCGTATGGCCGGCGACCTGCCAGCGGACTTTGCGGAAAAAGCCGCGGCTTATATTGCTGAAGTAGCCGCTAAAGGCGAAACCATCGCCAGCCGTAAAGCCAGCCAAAATGCCCTGAATGCCTTTGGCCCCTTGCTGCCTGAGTTCTTAGGCGGTTCTGCGGATTTAGCCGGCTCCAACTTGACCCTGTGGAAAGGTTGCAAGGCGGTTAGCGCAGAAGACGCAAGCGGCAACTACGTGCACTACGGCGTGCGTGAGTTCGGTATGAGCGCGATTATGAACGGTGTGGCTCTGCACGGTGGTTTAGTACCGTACGGCGCCACCTTCTTAATCTTTATGGAATACGCGCGTAACGCAGTGCGCATGAGCGCCCTGATGAAACAGCGCGTGCTGTACGTATTTACCCACGACTCTATTGGTCTGGGTGAAGACGGCCCAACGCACCAACCGATTGAGCAACTGGCAAGCCTGCGTGGCACGCCAAACCTTGACACCTGGCGTCCTGCGGATGCGGTGGAGTCAGCGGTTGCGTGGAAGCACTCGATCGAGCGTAAAGACGGCCCAAGCGCGCTGATCTTTAGCCGCCAAAACCTGCCGCACCAAGCGCGTGATGAGCAGCAAGTAGCCGATATCGCCCGCGGTGGTTACGTCTTAAAAGACTGCGCCGGTGAGCCTGAGCTGATTCTGATCGCCACAGGTTCTGAAGTAGGTCTCGCTGTTGCTGCCTTTGAGAAACTGACCGCTGAAGGCCGTAAAGTACGTGTGGTATCAATGCCATCGACCAGCGTGTTCGATCAGCAAGATGCCGCCTACAAACAAGCGGTACTGCCTGTGCAGGTGGCCGCGCGTATCGCCATCGAGGCCAGCCACGTGGACTTCTGGTACAAGTATGTCGGTCTTGAAGGCCGCATCATTGGTATGACCACCTTTGGTGAGTCAGCGCCTGCCGGCCAGCTGTTTGAAGCCTTTGGTTTCACCGTGGAAAACATCTTAGCCACAGCTCAAGAGCTGCTTGAGGCCTAAATGTGCTACCCCAGCGCCAACCGGCGCTGGGGTTTTCTGGTTAATGAGCCTTTATGTCTAAACGCCCTTTTCGAGTTGCTCTCAATGGCTATGGCCGTATTGGTCGTTGCGTCTTGCGTGCGTGGTTTGAAAACCAAGCCTGCGACTTTGAGATCGTGGCGATTAACGATTTAGCCGATTTAGCCAGTATCGAATACCTAACTCGCTTTGACTCGACCCATGGACGTTTCCCGGGGCAGGTCAGAGTGGAGGGCGACAAGCTTGCGATCAATGATCGTTTGATTACGGTGCTTCGTGAGTCTGAGCCTGAGGCCATTGATTGGCAGGCGCTGAATGTTGATCTCGTGCTTGAGTGCTCGGGCGTTTATCACACCCGCGAAGACGCGCAGCGTTTTATTGCTGCAGGTGCGCCGCGCGTGCTGTTCTCCCAGCCTATGGCCAGTGAAACCGATGTCGATGCCACCATTGTGTATGGGGTCAATCATCAGTTGTTGGATGCTAGCCAAAAGCTTGTGTCTAACGCCAGCTGCACCACCAACTGCTCGGTGCCGGTGCTCAAACTTTTAGATGTTGCCATTGGCCTTGAGTCGGTGTTGATCAGCACCATTCACTCGGCGATGAATGATCAGCCGGTGATTGATGCCTATCACCATGAAGATTTACGCCGCACCCGCTCGGCCTTTCAGTCGATGATTCCGGTTTCAACGGGGCTTGCGCGTGGTATTGAGCGTTTGTTGCCGAACTTATCGGGCCGCGTCGTGGCTAAAGCCATGCGCGTGCCGACGGTGAATGTCTCCTGTTTAGATATCACCTTACAAACCGTGCGCAACACCACAGCGGTTGAGGTCAATGCCATTTTGCGTGAGGCTGCCTTAGGCGAGCTCAAAGGGCTTGTGGCCTATACCGAGCTGCCTCACGCCAGCTGTGATTTTAACCATGATCCTCATTCAGCCATTGTAGATGCCAGCCAAACCGCAGAAGTCAATGCACGGCTGCTAAATCTGTTGCTCTGGTTTGATAACGAATGGGGTTTTGCCAACCGAATGCTTGATGTCGCGCAGCACTGGTTGCGCGTCATCGACTCTCACCCTTTAAAGGACTGATGCCATGCCCGTCTTGAAAATGACAGACCTTGATCTACAAGGTAAACGCGTACTGATCCGTGAAGACCTCAACGTGCCGGTAAAAGACGGCGTGGTCAAAAGTGATGCGCGTATTGTGGCGTCTTTACCCACGATTAAACTGGCGTTGGAAAAAGGCGCCGCTGTACTTGTGTGCTCGCACTTAGGCCGTCCGGAAGAAGGCGTTTACAGCGAAGAAGACAGCTTAAAGCCTGTAGCAGAGTACCTCTCCAAAGCCCTTGGCCGTGAAGTACCACTGGTTAAAGATTACTTAGACGGCGTTGAGGTTGCTGCCGGCCAAGTGGTTTTGCTGGAAAACGTACGCTTTAACAAAGGCGAGAAGAAAAACACCGACGAATTAGCCAAAGCCTACGCCAAACTGTGTGATGTGTTTGTGATGGACGCCTTCGGTACCGCCCACCGCGCCCAAGGCTCCACCCATGGTGTGGCAAAATTCGCTGAAGTGGCTTGTGCAGGCCCTCTATTAGCGGCAGAACTTGAAGCTTTAGGCCAAGCACTGGATAAGCCAGAGCGTCCGATGCTTGCGATCGTGGCAGGCTCCAAGGTTTCGACCAAGCTCGATGTTTTAAACTCGCTTTCCGAAATTTGCGATTCTTTGATCGTCGGTGGTGGTATTGCCAACACCTTCTTGGCAGCTGCCGGATACAAGGTTGGCAAATCTTTGTACGAAGCAGACCTTGTGGAAACCGCTAAAGCCATCGCCGCTAAAGTCAGCGTACCGCTGCCGGTCGATGTGGTGGTGGCTAAAGCCTTTGCCGAAGACGCCGAAGCGACCGTTAAGGCCATCAGTGATGTGGCTGAAGACGATATGATTTTAGATATCGGCCCACAAACGGCGGCCCATTTTGCCGAAATGCTCAAAGCCTCAAAAACCATCCTGTGGAATGGCCCGGTGGGTGTGTTTGAGTTTGATCAGTTTGGCAATGGCACCAAAGTTTTGGCCCAAGCGATTGCTGACAGCAGCGCCTTCTCCATCGCAGGCGGTGGTGACACCTTAGCTGCGATTGATAAGTACGGTGTGGCTGCCAATATCTCCTACATTTCAACCGGCGGTGGCGCGTTCTTAGAATTCGTTGAAGGCAAAGTGTTGCCTGCGGTAGAAGTTTTGGAGTCGCGCGGTGCCTAAGTTGGGCTGGGTGCTCGTGTTGCCTGTGGTGTTGCTCGCTGCTTGCAGCGCAACGCCGCCTGCACCAAAGCCTCAAACTGAACAGTCGCCTTCTCGCCAGAAAGGCGTCACGGGTTTTAACCTGTGGCGCTGTGCTGGGCAAACGCCGTTACAATGGCGTTATGTGGATGAAAGTGCCGAACAGATCGATTTACGTATCGGCAACGATGACATTATGCATCGGTTAAGTAAGCGTCCTGCGGGGCTTCACAGTACCTTTAGTGATGGTTTGCTAGCCTTTGAATTACGCGATCAACGTGGGCGGTTGTACCGAGTACCTAGCGGTAAGCATGTCGATTACGACTGCAAAGCCCAATGAATTTTGACGGCCTGCATGTACAGGCTAAACAATGATTTTTAACTCTTTAAGCGGAGCACAGTACAGATGGCACTCATTAGCATGCGCCAAATGCTGGATCACGCGGCCGAGTTCGGCTACGGCGTACCAGCTTTTAACGTCAATAACTTAGAGCAGATGCGCGCCATCATGGAAGCGGCTGACAAGACCGACTCTCCGGTTATCGTGCAAGCCTCAGCCGGTGCGCGCAAATACGCCGGTGCGCCATTTCTGCGTCACCTGATTCTGGCCGCTATTGAAGAATTTCCGCATATCCCTGTGTGCATGCACCAAGACCATGGCACCAGCCCCGATGTGTGCCAGCGCTCCATTCAACTGGGCTTTAGCTCGGTGATGATGGACGGCTCCTTAATGGAAGACGGCAAAACCCCAGCGGACTACGACTACAACGTTGCGGTCACCCGCCAAACTGTAGCCTTTGCCCATGCCTGCGGTGTGTCGGTTGAAGGTGAGCTGGGCTGCCTAGGTAGTCTTGAAACTGGTATGGCCGGTGAAGAAGACGGTGTGGGCGCCGAAGGCGTGCTCGATCACAGCCAACTGTTGACTGATCCAGAAGAAGCCGCCGCCTTCGTTAAAGCCACCCAAGTGGATGCCTTGGCCATTGCCATTGGTACCAGCCACGGTGCGTACAAGTTTACCAAGCCACCTACCGGTGACGTGCTGTCGATTCAGCGCATTAAAGAAATCCATGCGCGCATCCCTAACACTCACCTTGTGATGCATGGCTCTTCCAGCGTGCCGCAAGAGTGGCTGAAAGTAATCAACGAATACGGCGGTGACATCAAAGAAACCTACGGTGTGCCGGTTGAAGAAATCGTTGAAGGCATCAAGTACGGTGTGCGTAAAGTCAACATCGATACCGACCTGCGTTTGGCCTCAACCGGTGCGATGCGCCGTCTGATGGCACAAAAGCCAGGTGAGTTTGATCCACGTAAATTCTTCGCGGCAACCGTTGATGCCATGCGTGATATTTGTATCGCACGTTATGAGGCTTTCGGCACTGCTGGTAATGCGTCTAAGATCAAACCGATCTCGTTAGAAAACATGTACAAGCGCTACGCCAGTGGCGAGTTGGCCGCCAAGGTCAACTAAGAGAAAAAGAGCGCTTCGGCGCTCTTTTTTTTACCCTGAAAAATGCAGTAAAACACCCAATGCCCCGCAGCCTTACGCCTCAGCCATACTCGCCTAAGAATTGAGGAGAGTGATATGTGGGCGGTACTTAGAACCTTGCCGGCATTTTTAAGCGCGGTTTTGGTGTGCTCTGTGTTAGCGGCTATCTTTCAGACGCAATTTAACCTTGCAGCCTTGCAAAACGTAGGTCTGGAAGTGAGCTTAGGGCTGCGTATTAAAACTACGCTCTTGGACATCTTAGGCTTTGCGCCGTTTTTTGCGTTATTGGTGAGCTGCGCTTATGCCTTAGCCCTACCGATTGCCGTGTGGCTCGGGGGGTATGTGCCTAAAGCCTATGTGGTGCTCTGTATGCTAACCGGCACGGTTGGCGTTTGGTGTGCATTAGCCTTAGCTAATGGTGTTGCGCCCATGCCTACGTTAATTGCCGCCGATCGCACCTTGTGGGGAACCAGCTGTTTACTGCTGGCCGCAGCCCTTGGCGCTTGGGTGTTTGGTTATGTGTATAAAAAAGTCATTTCAAGGGCCTATCAGCATGACTAAAGCCTACCTAGCTCTGCTATTGGCCATCAGCCTTAACGCTCATAGCGCCTATGAGTTTGAGGTTAAAACCCTTAATCACTCGTTAACACATCCTTGGTCGTTAGCCTTTTTACCTAACGGTGAGATGCTCGTAACCGAGCGTGCTGGGAATCTTAAGCATCTATCTGCCGCGGGTGAGACGCTGGCGATCGTCGAGGGTGTGCCGCCAGTATTTGCCAGAGGGCAGGCAGGGCTTTTTGAAGTCAAACTAGATCCTGACTTTACTCACAATCAATGGGTGTATTTAAGTTTTGCCCATGGCAATCAAGACGCTAATAACACGCGGCTGGTTCGTGGCCAATTAAAGGGTCAAACGCTAACAAATGTGGAAGTGTTATTTACCGCACACCCGTTAAAAGAAGGCGCGGCGCATTACGGCGCGCGCATGGCCTTTATGCCGGATAAAACCTTGCTATTGACCTTAGGAGATGGCTTTAACTGGCGTGAACAGGCCCAGGATTTAGCCACCCATTTCGGCAAAATTGTCAGGATCAACCGCGACGGCAGTATTCCGAAAGATAATCCCTACTACGGTCATGGTGAGGTTAAGCAAAGCATTTACAGCTATGGGCATCGCAATGTGCAGGGTATTTATGTGGATGCGAAAAACCACCGTATCTACAGCCACGAACATGGTCCACGTGGTGGGGATGAGCTCAACCTCATCAAAAAAGGCATTAACTACGGCTGGCCGTTAGCAACTTTTGGCGTTGATTACACCGGCGCGCGGATCAGCCCCTATACCCACGTAGAAGGCACAGAAGCCCCGCTTTTGCAGTGGACGCCATCGATTGCGCCATCGAGCCTGATTCAGTACCAAGGTCAACTTTTTAAAGGCTGGCAGGGTGATTTAATTGCATCGGCTTTGGCTGAGCGCAGTGTGCGGCGTATTCGTCTTAAAGAAGGTAAGCTAGTGGGTGAAGAGGTGTTATTAGAAGAGCTTGAGGCACGTATCCGAAACGTCACCGAAGGACCTGAGGGTGCGTTATATTTGCTCACTGATGAGCCCCAAGGGCGGCTTCTTAAAGTCACACCCAGAGACTAAGCGTGTTCAAGTATTTACAAGGGTATCCTGTCCAAGTCATTGAAAAGGTCAGCCAACTGATCGCGAGCGACCGCTTAGGTCGTTATCTTGCTGAGCGCTATCAAGAAGTACATGCGTATCACAGTGATAAGGCACTTTATGAGTATGTGCAAAGCCTCAAGCATCGCTACTTAAAAAGTGCGCCGGCCATCGATAAGGTGCTATACGACAACCGCCTCGATTTAACGCACCGTGCGTTGGGGCTACACACTGCGATTTCCAGAGTACAGGGCGGCAAACTCAAAGCGAAAAAAGAAATTCGCATCGCTTCGCTTTTTCGCGAAGCGCCTAAGCCCTTTTTAGATATGATCGTGGTGCATGAGCTGGCGCACTTGCGAGAGTCCGAGCATAACAAGGCGTTCTACCAGCTGTGCCAACACATGCTGCCTGACTATCATCAGCTTGAATTTGATGTGCGCCTTTATTTAACGCATCAGGCGCTAGTCAAAGGTAGCTGAAGGCGCAACCGCGTCTTCGGCAAAACTAAAGCAGTTGCGTCCTTTAGCTTTTGCCGCATACATAGCGTTGTCAGCACGTTTAAGCAGGGTTTGTTTGGTGTCGTTCAGGCGGCTGCTCGTAAAGCCGATACTCGCGCCAATTTGCACCCGATGACCTGCCACCTCAATAGGCTGACGCAGTGCGTCAAGAATGTATTCACCTAAGGTTTGCGCTTCAGGCAGGCTATGGTTTTCACAGACCACAACAAACTCATCCCCCCCAATGCGCGCCGCTAAGCAGTCTTTGATGCAGAGGCGCCGCAAGCGCTTGGCCACTTCAATTAACACCAAATCACCCACTTCATGCCCATAACGATCATTGATGGGTTTAAACGCATCTAGATCAATCAGCATCAATGCCAAAGGCGTATCGCGGGCCATTAATGCCTCAATATGGGTGCGTAAGGCATTACGGTTAGCGAGGGTTGTGAGCGGGTCTTTAAGGGCGAGTTCACTTAAGCGAAGGTTAGCCTGTTCTAGGGCTTCGGTGCGTTCAAATACGCGTTGTTCTAGGGTGCGCTCACTTTCACGCAGAATTGCTTCGCGTTCACGCTTGATGGTGTTAAAGCGTGATGCCAGTGCTAGTGACAATAAAATCATCTCTAAGGCCGAGCCGATTTGCATGGCATAGAGCGTAATAAAATTTGAAGGCAGAAGCGCTATATTGCGTAACGCCATCAGCGCGGACCCTAGAATCAGTACAAGCCACGCGAGACTAAAGAGCGTGGCTCCTGGTACGCGGTGGTAGACACAAAAAAAACCAGTAGCGACCAATGCCAATGTAAAGCAGATGCCGGTAAGAGACATAATCTGCGTGGCATATTCCGACGGCGACAAAACGCTTGAGGCGATCACTAAGAGGGTGGTGTTTTGCAAAAAACGTAGCCAACGATCGATCGCTGGAAAACGGGCTTTAGTGCCTAGAAAGCTTCTGGTGAAGATGACCGCTAAAAGCTCAGTGATGGTCATGCTCAATGGCAAAATCCGGTTGCTCCAAGCTTCTCCCCCTGTCCAAATAAATTGAGACCCGTAGCCATTTAAAGACGCCATGCCGACAACAAAGCCGGTTAAAAACAGTACATAGTTAAGAAAGGGTCGTTCTCTTAAAACGAAAAACAGCAGCAAGTTATACAGTGCCAGTGCTAAAAATATGCCGAAATAAAGCGAGTGCGCCATATAGCCATTACGACTAAGACGCTCGAATTCATCAAGGCTGACGAGTTTGCCGGTTAACGTTAAAGAACCGTTGGAGCTGGCGCGAAGATACAGCGTACGAGTTTCAGTCGGCGTCAGTGAAATCTCGAAAACAGGGCTGCGGTAGTCAATCAGCTGCTCAGCACGTGGCACCTGATCTCCTGCTTTAACTATCCGATCTTGATCGTATAAAAAGACCTGATCAAGTGAGGCGTAATCAAATACCAAGCGCCATGCCTTAGGCGTTTTGGCTTCAGAGCGAACCACCAGCTTTAACCAGATGGCGCCACCTTTGTAGCCCATATTAAGACTTGGATACGCAGAAGAAGGGCGAAAAGAGGCGTTCTTAACTTCTTCAAACCCTAGCATGCCGGTAGGGTCTTCAAAAATTTCTACGTGTTCATAAAAAGGAATATGCGTGCTGGTATGGCTTAGCGCTACAGCAGACCACGCCCAGTTGGGTGCCAAAAGCAGCAATACGTAACACGACAAATGACGCAAAAAACGACTGGGCATATCTCATCCATGATTGATACCTCGGTCCATAATCGCAGATAGCCATTATGGACCGCCAGTCAAATTTTTAGTTCGTTGATGAGCGCGGCACGTTCAACGACTGAAAGCAAAACCTACTTTCAGTCGAGCATATCGGTGAAGCGTGTGTCCTGACGATAGGTCAACAGTTGCTCAAAACCGGGTATTTGAATGCCGTGTTGATCGATATGGATTTGGCTTTCATCAATCATGTCTTGGCCAAAGTTATAGATCACATCGAATTGACCTTGGGTGGCACGCTGATCGTATTCAGAGGCTTTAGCGCGCGTTTGCTCGCGACGCTCAAGGTAGTCATTAAAGCGCGCTTGGCCATAACGCTTGACCAACATGCGCTCAACCACGTGTGGTGCTAAGACATAAGCACTGGCGTTGTTGCCGCCAAAACCTTTGGAGTTTAAGAAGCACACATCTAAAGCTTCGGCTGCGGCGTATTGATCAGTGGTTGAGATACGCAGGTTTTTCTGGTGTACATCATCGGCCACCTGATCAATGGTCTTAATGCCAGGGATGATGCCGTATTTAAACGAGCCGAGCGCCGAGATCAGTTGATCACCACTGGCCGGAGCTAATGAATGCCCGACGTAAGCCTTTACTGCAGCCACTGGCCAGTCGTGGATACCAAAAACGTCAGCCACGCGATCTAAAATCTCAGATTCAGTTACACGGTTAGCAGGAGTGCTTGAGCCGTGTGCATGGATAAAGCTGCGCTCACGCACGCCTTCAAGGCCTACAATCTGGGCTGCGGCAGCCACCGCTTTGGCGACCGTCAGATAATTACCGGGGCCAGGTGCTGAAATGGACTTTTTAAAGCCATCGGCATTTACAAAAACGTCCGGTGTGGCGCCGTGGATGTCTGCGCCTAACTCGATGGCTAACTCATCATCCATCAGCACCACAAACTGGCATGACTCAGCCAAGGTAAAGCCACAGTTGGCACCAAAAGGACGGCTGGCGCGGCGGAAATCGACATCGTCTTTACCTTCAATGTTACGAAGGCCGTCTTCGGTGGCCAGTGCACTCATGTTGCCATAGCCATCAATGCACTCTTGAGTAATCGGGGCTTCACTGTTGCCCACAATCACAACGCGTGCTTGGCCTTGGGTAATGGCGTCAATCCCGCGTTGCAGGTTGTAAAGAAACGTGGCACATGCACCTGTTACGCTGCCGGTTGCACCCACACTGCCAATAACATAGGCGTTAATAAAATCGGCAGGCATGGTGTTTAGGCTAAGCGGCAATTGTTTGGCCGTGACACGGCCGCCTTTAAGGCGCGCTTGCATCAGACCGGCGTAACTAAACTCATCGACCTGTGACATTACGCTGCCTGCATACACGGCCACTTCATCCGGAGCTACGCGGCGCGTGATGTCTTCCCATGCAAGACCTGTGGAATGCAGTGCATCGGCAACACCGACAATGCTCATTTGTAAGCCGCGTGGATGGAAGCGAGAGTTGTAAAGCTCGCCCGGTTCAAAGCCTGTAGGCAGTTGGCCGGCAGATTTAACCGGTAATGAGCGATAGCTATCAACACGCACATCGCATGCTCCGGTTAGCACTACACGTACCTGACCGTCTTCAAGTGGCAACACTTGCCAGCTGGTAGGAACCGGCTCTGGTAACTGCTTAGGTGTGGTGACAAAGCTAAACTCGCTCGACTCGTCACCGATTTTGACGTTTTTTTGCCAGTAGGCGGCATCTACATCTAAATGACGCTTTTCGATCCGGCGAATCAGTGTGCCTTCCAGGATTTGTGTGCCGAAGCGCTGCTCAATAGCGTTCAGGGTGAGTACTTCGCCTTCTTGGGTGCGGAACGCGCCGTCACTAAAACTGACCAGTTTCATCATGACCGCAAGGCCTGCCAAGGTTTCTTGGCGTGTGTCGGTTGGCAACGATTCAATCACCGTACGGCGAAAACCATGATGAAACGAGCTACGACCGGCGGAGTTATAACCACCGAAACCGACAATAACGGGCAAGCGAGACATGATGTGGGCGACTCCTGGAATATTTTCTGCGGCAAGGCGCGATCATTTAAAGCGCAACGCTTTGAGATGAAGGCAGGGGAGGGCCGCGCAATAGCTACTGCCCCAATAGACGAGGCAGGTGACTATCAAGTCACGAAGATACGCAAGGGTCGCTTATTTTCTATGGCTTTGTCGAGACACGGATGAGTGTTTTAGGTGATGACCTTTAAGCCATCACCTAAAACATCGTTAAGACGCTTTCGGTGTTTGCGTGTCTGCTGCGCGCTCTGCACGCTCTTTTTTAAGGGTGTCGTAGTCGCAGTACCATTGCATGCCTTTTTTAGCGACCGCTACCAAGCCAATGAGTGCCAGTAAGTTTTTCATTGATTGATCCTTTTAAAGCATAGGTTTCAGACTTCTTAAAGAGAGCCTTTTGCGAGCCATTGTTCAGTTCCACTGATCATCTTTGCCCGTTGCTCGGATCATTATCAACGACGTACGCGTCAAATTAAGTCGCGTACGTGGCCGCTAAAGCACGCCATGGCCGGTCATAAAGTGTAGGCAGCGCTCCACTAGAGGGCTTTGATCGCCACTGCGCCGACTTAAAATAATTGGACTAACGGCATGGGCTTCGGTGAGGTGTGCGTAACTGATATCAGGTCGGTGCTGCTGTTGTACCGAAGCCGGCACCAAGGTGATGCCAAGCCCTGCGGCAACAAGGCCGATGGCCGTTTGCAACTCATTGGCCCATTGGCTCACCGAAATACTAAGACCTTGATGGGTAAAAAGGGCTAATACGTGATCCGCGTAGCTGGGGCGTGGGTTGGCTGGATAGAGTACAAACGCCTCTTGGGCAAGATCGGCAAGTGTCACGGTATGGTTTTGTAAGGCATGCCCTAATGGCAATACAGCGACCAACGCATCTTGGCGAATGACCACCTGTTCAATTGCCGGGTCATTGATTGGAATTCGGCCAAATCCCACATCAATGCGCCCACTTTTAAGGGCGTGGGTTTGTTCAAGTGTGGTCATTTCGCTAAGCGCTAATTCAAGTTCAGGCTCTTGGCGTAATTCGCGAATTAATTGTGGCAGTTCGGTGTAGAGCGTTGATGGGGCAAAACCAATCCCTAACCAACGCTTTTGGCCGTGTCCAATGCGCTGCGTGTTTTGTTTGGCTTGCTCAAGGCTGTCGAGCAGCGCGCAGGTTTGCTTATAGAAAAAACGTCCTGCCTCGGTGAGCCGAATAGGCCGTTCACGCACGATCAAAAGCGTACCTAATTCATCCTCAAGCTGATGAATCTGCCTGCTTAAGGGCGGTTGAGCAATGTGTAAAAGCTCTGCAGCACGTGTGAAGTTTAACGTTTCAGCCAGCACTTTGAAGTAGCGAAGATGGCGCAGCTCCATCATACCTCCTAGGTATGGATTGAGAGGTATTCGATATTGGACTAGCTCTATCCCAAGGCGCAATCCTTAGGTGCATAAAACCAATGCCTAATTTAGGTATGTGACTGCACAAGGATTGAAACCCGATGAAGCAAGCGCTGATTGAGCACGTCCAGACGCTGATTGTGGATCTGCCAACCATTCGTCCGCACAAGCTGGCGATGCATACCATGCAACAGCAAACGCTGGTGATTATCCGACTGCGTTGCAGTGACGGTGTGGAAGGTATTGGTGAGTCCACCACCATCGGTGGTCTGGCTTATGGTTACGAAAGCCCGGAAAGCATCAAGGCCAACATTGATACCCATTTGGCACCGGCATTAATCGGCATGCCCGCTGGCAATATCAACGCGGCCATGCAAAAACTCGACAAGATTGCCAAGGGTAATACCTTTGCTAAGTCGGGTCTGGAAAGTGCGCTGTTAGATGCGCAGGGCAAACGTTTAGGCCTGCCTGTGTCTGAGCTGTTAGGTGGTCGTGTACGCGATAGCTTAGAAGTGGCTTGGACATTGGCGAGCGGCAACACTGCGCAAGATATCGCGGAAGCGCAGCATATGCTGGACATCCGCCGTCACCGGATCTTCAAACTCAAGATTGGCGCCAATGCCCTTGAGCAAGACTTAACACACGTGATTGCGATCAAGCGCGAACTGGGCGACTCGGCCAGTGTACGTGTGGACGTCAACCAGTACTGGGACGAATCACAAGCGTTGTACGCCTGTGCCAAGTTAGGTGACAACGGCATTGATCTGATTGAACAGCCCATTTCGCGTATTAACCGTCAAGGCCAAGTGCGCCTCAATCAACGCTCGCCCGCTGCCATTATGGCCGATGAGTCGATCGAAAGCGTGGAAGACGCTTTTAGTTTGGCAGCCGACGGCGCAGCCAGTGTTTTTGCCTTAAAAATCGCTAAAAACGGTGGCCCGCGTGCGGTGCTACGTACCGCGCAAATTGCTGAAGCGGCAGGCGTTGCCCTGTACGGCGGCACCATGCTCGAAGGCACCGTCGGCACCATGGCCTCCGCTCATGCCTTTGTCACCTTAAAGCAACTGACATGGGGTACAGAGCTGTTCGGGCCACTGCTCTTGACCGAAGAAATCGTGACTGAAGCCCCGGTTTATCAAGATTTTGCTCTGCAAGTGCCAAACACCCCAGGTCTGGGGCTCAGCCTTGATGAAGCACAACTGTCTCGTTTTGCCCGTCGTTAATCTGACGTTCTGGAGTGTGTGATGCTGTTTCATGTGAAGATGACTGTAAATCTGCCGCTGGATATGGACCCAGCCAAGGCTGCGCAAATCAAGGCTGATGAAAAAGCGTTAGCGCAGCGCCTACAAGCGGAAGGTACATGGCGTCACCTGTGGCGTATCGCCGGCCATTACGCCAACTACAGCGTATTTGACGTGCCAAGCGTTGAGGCGTTGCACGACATCCTGATGCAACTGCCGCTGTTTCCGTACATGGATATCGAAATCAACGGCATCTGCCGTCACCCGTCGTCGATTCATGCTGACGACCGTTAATTTTTGACCTTGTTAACTTACAAAAATAATTGAGACTGCTGTTATGACCGTAAAAATTACCGATACTGCTGCAATTGTTGAGTTCTTCGAGAAAGCTTCAGGTTTTGATCAAGCCGGTGGCGATGCACGTGTTAAAAACATCATCTTCCGTGTGGTTCAAGATATCGCTCGTATCATCGAAGACTTAGACATCACCGAAAGCGAGTTATGGAAAGCCGTTGACTACATCAACCGCTTAGGTGCACGTGGTGAGGCAGGTTTGTTGGCTGCAGGCCTTGGTATTGAGCACTTTATGGACTTAGTGCAAGACGCTAAAGACCAAGAGCAAGGCCTGACAGGCGGTACTCCTCGTACCATTGAAGGTCCTTTGTATGTGGCTGGCGCGCCTTTAAGCGAAGGCTTTGCACGCATGGACGATGGCACTGACAATGGTCGTGTGATGCTGCTGCAAGGTCGTGTGGTCGACACGAACAATCAACCTGTTGCAGGTGCGGTGGTTGATTTGTGGCACGCCAACACCAAAGGTAACTACTCCTACTTTGATAGCACGCAGTCAGACTACAACCTGCGTCGCCGTATTGTGACCGATGCAGACGGCTGCTACCGCGCGCGTACTATCGTGCCGTCTGGCTACGGCTGCGACCCACAAGGTCCAACCCAAGAGTGCTTAAACCTGTTAGGTCGCCATGGTCAGCGTCCAGCGCATGTGCACTTCTTTATCTCCGCACCTGGCTATCGTCACCTGACCACGCAAATTAACTTTGCCGGCGATAAGTACCTGTGGGATGACTTTGCTTATGCGACCCGTGACGGTCTGATTGGTGAACTCAATGAAGTTGAAGATGCAGCTAAAGCCCGTGAATTGGGTCTGGATGTAGACAGCTTCACTACCATGGAATTTAACTTCCAACTGCAAAGTGCACCGACTCCAGAAGCTGAGCAGCGCAGCGCTCGTCCACGCGCACTGCAAGAGGCTTAAGTAAAAGCTCCTATTGGCTACGGCCACACGGCACTTATATAAGTGCCGTTTTTTTTGCCTTGTGTTTAGTGGCGTTGGGTCAAGAGCGTTGCGATCAGCGCGAAGAGTGCACAGCCCGCCATGACCACAAGCATCGGCCATGCGCTTTGGTTATGAAACTGTGCAACTAAAAAAGAGGCCAATGCGGCAAGACCAAATTGCAGGCATCCCATGAGCGCCGAAGCACTGCCGGCAATGCGACCATGGGGTGCCATCGCACCGACCATGGCATTAGGGGTGATCAATCCTAAAAACGCCAACGCTAAAGTGGTGCTAGCAAGAACGGGCCATAAAGGCTTAGGTAAGAGCGCAAGGGCGATTAAGGCAATAGCCGTACAGGCTAAAAACAGCCATACCACGCGAATCAACCAAAAATCTGTGCCGCGATAGTTGATCAGTCGTGCGTTGAGTTGTGCCCCTAAGATAAAGCCTGCGGCGTTAAGACCGAACAGCCAGCCGTAGTTTTCAGGGCTTAAGCCAAAGAGTTCGATAAACACAAAAGGCGAGCCCGAGAGGTAGGCAAATTTTGCGGCAAGCGCCATGCCTCCGCTAAAAACGTAGCCCATAAAGGTTTTATCGGTGAGCAAAAAGCCATAGGCGTTTAAGGCACTCGCCAGTGGGGCGGGAGGCTCACGGGTATCTAAGGTTTCAGGCAGGCTGGTTAGCACCCAGAGCCAGCAAAGTCCGCTAAAAAGTGCAAGACAGATAAAGATCGATTCCCAGCCAAAAACCCTCAAAAGATAAGCGCCGCCTACCGGGGCAAGCATGGGTGCTACGCCCATAATCAGCATTAGCTGTGAAAACACCTTAGCCGAGGTTATCGGGTCGCACAGATCACGGGTCACGGCACGGCCGACGACCATCCCAGCACAGCCGCCCATCGCTTGTAGAAAACGCAGCGCGACCAGCCATTCAAGGCTTGATGCCAGGGCGCAAGCGATGGAGCTTAGGGTAAATAAGCCCACACCGACCAGCATTGGAATGCGTCGGCCATAGCGGTCTGAGAGTGGACCATAAATGATTTGCCCAAGCGCAAGACCAATAAAATACACCGACAGTGAATGTTGGATCTGGCCAACATCCGTGTCAAAAGCTTCAGCCATGGCTGGGAAACTGGGCAGGTAAAAGTCGACAGCCAAGGGGCCGAACGCGCTTAATGCGGCAATAATTAGAAGAATTTTAAGTGTCATACAGGACCCAACGCCTGAAGGCGAACGGCAGGGTTTAGGCAGCCAATAATGAGCCAAAGCCTTGGACAGGTAGGGCGAGATCTAATGTCTTAAGGCAGTGCCACAAGAGTGCTTGGTTACTGGCAACCACGGGAAGTTGTAAATAGTTTTCTATCGCTTGTAATTGATGGGCGACTTGAATACCGGCACAGCTGATTAGAAGGCCATCGATAGGGTATTTAGCAAACTGTCGAGCCCATTCAAACCAATGCACAGACGGGTATTGGCCTTGTTCTATAGGGCTTGCGCAAGGGGTGCCATGTTGAGCAATGACTTCAATGCCATGCTCGGCTAAGTAAGCGATTTCAGCATGAATCACATCAGAGGGGTATGGCGTTAACAGGCCGATGCGCTGCATCTTTTGCGCTTTAAGCGCGGCCATAACCGCATCGATGGTTGTCAGTGTGGGTTTGGCGGTGGCGCTGTAAAGGCGGCGGCGAAGCGTCTCTGGGCCGGCGAGCATGGTTACAGCTGTGCAGTTAACCGCAATCAGGTCCACACCTGCATCCACCAATAAGCTGGCATGGCTTTCAAGGTGAGCACAAAAACCATGATGCTGGTTGATATCCGTTTTCTTAAACGGCACACGCGTAGTGATAAATTGCACGCCTTCGGGTGCCATCAGTTGGATTTCGTAATCACACAGACCGCCGGATGGGTACAGGTGACCAATTCGGGCCAGATTGCCAAAACCAAGACTCATAGCGCGTACCCTCAAGACAACAAGCCAAGACGACTAACGGGCCCGAAGGCCCGTTAACGTGAAGCGTTACAGCAGCAGCGATGGGAGCCAGCTGGTAATGATGGGGAACATCATAATCAACGCCAGAACAAAAACCTCAAGCAAAATGAAGGGAGTGACCGATGCGTAGATACTTGAAAGCGTCGTGCCTTTAGGGGCGATACCTTGCATGACAAAGATCAGTAACCCTAAAGGTGGCGTACAAAGACTCATTTCCAAGACAATCAGCATCATCACGCCAAACCATACCGGTTCAATGCCTGCCGCCATCGCAATCGGCATAAAGATCGGTAAGGTCAGCATCATCATACTGACTTGCTCCATAAAGCAGCCCAGTAC
>X137_Gaur__coassemble_66_pt1 | contig 39426 bp, 42 predicted proteins | sample X137_Gaur__metabat2_high_PE_003 | metagenome-assembled genome bin X137_Gaur
AAGTCATCGATAGCCAAAGGCTCACTGATCATACGCCTGATGTCGTCTTCGAAGACTTTAACATCCACACTCAGATTGTTTGTGAATTGGCCGTTGTAGCCTATTTCACGAGAGCGGCTAATTTCTTGTTTAAGGTTTTCAACACCATTGGCATAGGCATAAAGCGTTGCGTGGTTTTGTCCGTGGATAGGTTCAGATAGATTGCTTAGGTGAAAGCGCCATTTGGCTCTGGACTCAAACATGTCCGGCGAGCGCACGGCCTCCGAATAGACAAATCGAACGCTGTGTTTAGGCGCTAAAAAGTAATTCAACGAGATGCGTGGCGTGAAAGAGTTACCGCTAAGGCGATCATGCTCATACATGCCGCCGCCTTGAAACAATACTTTAGGTGTGATGTACCATTCGGCATGGCTAAATAACCGCCAGACAGTGTTACTAACATTACCTTGAAAGAAAGTCTCTGACTCTGATTGATCAAAGCGATAACTTACGCCACCTAAAAGTCTTACGTTCTCAGAAACGCTCCACGTATCCATAAGCTCCAGATCAAGGCGATTCTCAGTGATGTTTTTGTCAGTATCGCCGCAGATCGAATCGAGATAAACGCCGCTTGGGTCTAGAAATTTGTCACGTATGGCTCGAGCATAATCGGCTTGATGAGCTTTGATCTCTCCCATGTCGATATAGGTTTCAACAGCCTCAGGATAGCCTTTTCTTAAGAGGTTGCGTACGTACAAAAGGCTTCGAGGCTCGGAATGGAAGAGTGCCGCAGTCTCAGGCTCAAACGCCAAGCGTACGTCGCATTGTCGCCAAGCTTGTTCCCGCTCCCAACGCTGCAAAGCACCATTTAACTCAAGTTCATGACTTGCGCTCGCTTGGGTGTTTAAAGAGAACGACGCAGCGTAATCTTGTGCTTTGATGTCTTTACCATTTTCAATGATGTCGGCAAACCCTTCTAGCATCTCATCGTTGTCGTAGAAACTACGCTGATTGCTGGCTTCACTTGCTGCGATTTGCCAATCCAACGTGGCGTTCTCAAGAAGGTGACTGGCAGTGAATTGGAACCGACTGTTACGGCGACTGTCGCGATACGGCTCATTCAAATCAGTCATATCAAAGCCGTTATCGCTGATGCCAGACACGGAAAGGCGTGCGTCAAAACCATCGGTGTGAAACCCTTGGCTGCCATACCAGTCACGCACCCCGCGTTTACCGTGGGTGTACTTAAGAACAGTACCGTGGGAAAGCGATGGGTCACGGGTCGTGATATTGATAACACCCATTAAGGCATTCGCACCGTAGCTGACAGTATTGGGGCCGCGAAAGACTTCAATGCGTTCAATGTCTTCAAGTGCAACTGGTAAGTCACTCCAGTCGACGGTGGCAAGGCCTGGTCGATACACCGAGCGGCCATCGACTAATACTTGTAAGCGTCTGGCTTCGCCTTGACGTCCTCCGTGGTAGTTTACGGTGCTTAAGTGGGCGGCATGGTTGTAGCCGACCATCATGCCGGGAACAAGGCGCATGAGCTCAGCAATATCACGTGCTCCAGAGGCTTCAATCAGTTGTCGATCAAGCACTGTCATGCTGCCAGGCACTTGTGCAGGTGCCTGCTTGAGTCGTGTGGCGCTAAGAATTTCTGGAAGAGGCGCTTCTTGAAAAAGCTCGGTCGCCAAGGATGAGCTTGTCAAGGCACTCAGTAGAAGGGGTAAAGCGCGTCTTTTCATCACCACACGACCTAATTCATAACAACATAGCGCTATGTTACTTGAGTGCCATCCTTTTGCCATTACTGCTTTGTGTCTTGAGGCATTGGTGACATAGATAAGGGATCGTATAATGAAGCTATTCGCCATGTCAGTGGCTTTTACGGACTAAACATGACTCAGCAAACTATTGCGGTGCTTGGAGGGGGTAGCTTTGGTACAGCTATCGCTAACTTGCTGGCCCAGAATAATCAGCATGTGCTGCACTGGATGCGAGATCCCGTGCAAGTTGAGGCAATTGTTCAGACCCGGGAAAACCCGCGTTATCTAAAGGGCGTGAAACTACACGCTAATGTAGCGCCCACCACGGATTTACTCGCCACAATAAAGGCCTGCGAACTTATTTTTGTCGCCTTGCCATCCAGTGCCCTACGGTCGGTCTTAACACCTGTAGCCCAAGAACTTGCCGGCAAAGGCTTAATAAGTACGACAAAGGGCATTGAAGCGCAAAGCTTTATGCTAATGAGTCAAATCATCGAGTCGATTGCGCCCATGGCGCGTATTGGCGTGTTGTCTGGCCCTAACTTAGCTAAAGAAGTGGCAGCAGGCGCTTTAACGGCGACCGTGGTTGCAAGCAGTGACGCTGCGCTCTGTGCGCAGGTACAAAAGGTATTGCATGGCAAAACATTCCGTGTCTATGCAAGCCAAGATCGTTTAGGTGTTGAGCTGGCCGGCGCGCTGAAAAATGTGTATGCCATTATGGCGGGCATGGCCGCAGCCCTAGAAATGGGGGAAAACACCAAAAGTATGTTGATCACCCGTGCATTGGCTGAAATGACACGTTTTTCAGTCAAACTAGGTGCAAATCCCATGACCTTTTTGGGGTTAGCAGGTGTGGGTGATTTGCTTGTGACATGTTCCTCACCTAAAAGCCGCAACTATCAAGTCGGATATGCGTTAGGCCAAGGTCTAGGCTTGGAGGAGGCTGTTGAACGTTTGGGTGAAGTCGCCGAAGGGGTCAACACGTTAAAGGTGCTTAAAGCACGAGCTCAAGAGCTCGATATTTATATGCCCCTTGTCTCAGGTTTGCATGCCATTTTGTTTGAAGGTAGAACGCTACCACAGGTTGTTGAACTGTTGATGTCAGCGGACCCCAAAACGGATGTCGATTTTATTGGTTAACCCGCGCCCTATAAGGATACGTAGATGAGTGATTTCTCCAACAAAGACTTGCAGCGCGAATCAATCCTTTTGCGCGTACTCTGGATGTTCCTGTTTGTAATGGTTTGGCAGGTAGGTGCTTGGGTGTTAGGTGTAGCTGTGCTCCTGCAATTGCTCTATCGCCTCATTAAAGGTGAGCCAAACCAAAACTTAACTTCATTTGGTGCCAGCCTAAGCGAGTACCTAGCCCAGATCGGACGTTTTGGCAGCTTTGCGACCGAGCAAAAACCTTGGCCGTTTGCGCCATGGCCTGCACAGCAAAACGACACTGTCGTTGATACCCCAGTGACTACTGATTCAGCTGTGAAAAACGAAGAGCCTAAGCTGTGAAACTTTGGTTGTTGCGTCATGGCGAGGCGCACTTAGTGGCGCCGAGCGATGCGTTACGAGAGTTAACAGATCGTGGTTGCGTTGAAGTGGCTGCTGCGGCTAACACAGTTCGTAACCTTTCTATTGATACGGTTCTGATCAGTCCTTACGTGCGTGCCCAGCAAACTGCTGAGTTAGTGCTTCGGGGATACAGCGGTAGTCCACAGCGCGTCACAGTACCTTGGTTGACGCCTGATACACCTGTTGCCCAAACACTTAAAGCGCTCGATGGCTACAGTGGGAATGTTCTTGTGGTTGCACATCAGCCCTTGTTAGGCGATTTAGCAGGTTTACTGCTCAATGGGCATCGACAAACACCTCTAGCATTTAGAACTGCGCAGTTGCTGGGTCTTGAGGGGGAGGATTGGATCCCAGGGCTCATGAGTGTCGTAAACCTTCATTCGTGAGCGAGTGACAGTATTATTCACTGTTTGCGTAACGCTTGTAGGTACACCGAAGGCTACGCACTATCACATGCAATAAGTTGCTGTTGGGGAATAACATGGATGTGCCTTTTGAGGAAGTTCGCCTAAGCTTGCCGCATATTGAGCTTGCCGCGCATTTGTACGGGCCAGAAGAGGGTCGGCCGGTGATCGCTTTGCACGGCTGGCTAGACAACTCAATGAGCTTTTCAAGGTTGGCCCCCAAGCTTAAAGGTTTGCGCATTGTCGCACTTGATCAAGCGGGGCACGGCCATTCTCAACACCGGCCTAAGGGCGCTGACTACAACATTTGGGATTACGCCCACGATGTGCTTCAAGTGGCAGAGCAGTTCGGCTGGAAACGCTTTAGTCTTCTAGGGCATTCGATGGGCGGTATTGTGTCGGTCATTCTCGCGGGTGCCATGCCTGAGCGAATCGACAAGCTTGCTTTGATAGATGGCGTTGTGCCGCAAACAGGTGAGGCTGATAAGTCAGCCATCAAGCTTGGACAAGCACTCAAAGCACGTTTGCGCTTGTCTGAAAAAAAAATGCCGATCTACCCAAGTATTGAACAGGCTATTAAAGCCAGAATGAATGGGGTCGCACCGCTAAGTTATGATGCGGCAGAACGCCTAGCCTCCAGAGGCCTAATGCCGGTGCCGGGGGGATATACATGGCGAACCGACAGCCGCTTAATGCTTCCTTCGTCACTTAGGCTTACGTGGGCACATGCTGAAACCTTTGTACGCAGCGTTACCAGCCCCGCTTCAGTGATTGTGGCCAAAGGCGGAATGTTTGCACACAACCAAGCGATAGCAGCCCTTTTGCAACAAACGTCGTTTGATGTTCATCACTTAGAGGGCGGCCATCATTTGCATCTCGATGATGAGGCAGGCGCTCAGGCTGTTGCAGACTGTTTCAATCCTTTCTTTGCAAACCCTTGACGTAGCCAAAGCAACTAACGAACCTGACAGTCAGTTTTAAGGAGCGTCAGGTTCATGATTGATCTTTACACAGCAGCTACACCCAATGGCCACAAAGTTTCGATTGCACTTGAAGAGCTGGGGCTTGCGTATGAGCTTAACGTGTTGGATTTCGCCAGTGCCGAACAAAAACAGCCCAGCTTTTTAGCTATTAATCCCAATGGCCGAATTCCGGCCATCGTTGATCATGAGAATGATCATTTTGCCGTTTTTGAGTCAGGCGCCATATTATTTTATTTAGCGCAAAAGACCGGCAAGCTTTGGCCCTCTGAACCTAAGGCAGCATCCGTTGCCATGCAATGGTTAATGTTTCAAATGTCAGCAGTGGGCCCTATGCAGGGGCAGGCCAATGTGTTTTATCGTTATTTTCCAGAAAAAATCCCAAGCGTGATTGCCCGTTATCAAAACGAGACCCGACGCATTTACGAGGTTTTAAATACACGACTTAAAGATGTGCCGTATTTGGCGGGCGAATACAGCATGGCCGATATCGCAACCTTTACATGGGTTAATTCGCACGAGTGGGCAGGTATCAGCCTCGATAGTCTGGAGCACCTTTCTACGTGGCTTGAGCAAATTCGTCAGCGGCCTGCTGTTATACGTGGCTTACAACGTCCCGCGCGCAGCCCTGATGAACAAAGCACCGTACGTGCTGCGCAATCGATTTTAGGGCGTTGATCATGACTCAATGGATTTTAGGACTGGTGTTGGTATCAGCAGCCTCACTGTCGGCGCATGCTGTACCAATGCCTGTCATAACAGGTGCGACCGTCACCGCGCAGAGCCAAGAAATACGTACTCAGCATCGTATCGCCCTTAGCAAAGCGCGCAAAATCAGTGGCCAATTGGCGCTTGATCGTGAGCTGATGGTCACAGGGGAACTCAGCAAGCAGAGTTTTGAGCTTGACCCTCAAGACGTGATGCTGGATGTCTTCAATCAGCAGCTGTTTGAGTACCAAAGAACTGGTAGTCAGTTGATATACCGCTGTGAAGGTCGCGACTGCGGCTCGAGTAATCTGTGGGCCAATAGTCTGCTCAATAATGCTCGACTCTATGGTCTAGACGACCAGCAAGCCTATGCGGTGTTACGCAACAATGACGTGCTAGTAGCACTATATGGTGTTGTACGTGGCAATCGTCGTGCTTACCTTCAGATCGAGCACATTACGAGTCAAGAGCCTTTAGGTGAAGTCTTACCCGAGTCAGCAACCCTAACGTACCAGCTCATGACTCAAGATTTGCTTAGCTTGGGTCTCGACAGTGAACCCCAAGAGGCGTGGGTGAGTCTTCTGGCTGCTAGTTTACGCAGGCAAGTTACCATTAGAGCCGCTGTGGGTGGGCCATTTGCAGCGCTTTGGCGCGATGCGTTGGTTGCCAAAGGGGTCAATGCTTCAAGGCTTGAACTGGCCGATGAGCAAAGTGATTTTCTTTATCTAAAGCGGCTGCGCTAATGGTTGTCTCACTCTGACAACAAGGGCATGCTGCGCGTCTTTAGGGGCAATTGCCTGATTTGGAGTGGTTTACATGCTCAACAATGATCGACTGCTGCTGCAGATTCTCTTGCTTGCACTGTTGGGCGCCAGCTTGTGGGTGTTGGCGCCGTTTTGGTCGGCATTGTTTTGGGCTGCCGTTCTTGCATTTGCCAGTTGGCCTGTGATGCGTTGGCTGACGCGACTGCTTAAAGGGCGTTCAACGCTAGCTGCTGGAATTTTAACAGGGTGCTGGATGGTGCTGGTGGCCGTACCCTTGATTTTGCTTGGGTTTAATATTGCCGATCATATTCAAAGTGCTAACCATTTTATTAAAGATGTACAGGTTGATGGATTTCCGCCGCCGCCTGCATGGCTATTGTCTTTGCCTTTGGTGGGCGAAAGCCTTGCGGAAATGTGGGACTCACTCGATGAGCAAGGTGCAGCGCTGTTGGCGACCGTAAGGCCTTATATGGGGCAGGTGGGTAATTGGCTGTTAGCACGTAGCGCTCAGATTGGCGGCGGTATGCTGGAGCTGGCGTTGAGCTTGATATTGGTTTTTTTCTTTTATCGCGACGGCCCGCGTCTTTCAGCTTTTGTGTTCAGTATGCTGTATCGCCTGATTGGTGAGCGCGCCGGTTATTACATCGATCTTGTGGCCGCAACAGTTCAGCGTGTTGTGAATGGCGTGATTGGTACTGCCGCCGCTCAAGGTTTACTGGCGATGGTTGGTTTTCTAATTGCAGGCATTCCAGGCGCTTTAATTTTAGGCTTACTGACATTTTTATTTAGTTTGATACCTATGGGCCCTCCTTTGGTGTGGATTCCTGCGGTCATTTGGTTGGTCTTGCAAGGCGACTATGGCTTGGCTGTATTCCTTGCTATTTGGGGTACTTTTATCATCAGTGGTGTCGATAATATTCTTAAGCCTTACCTGATCAGCCGTGGTGGAAACTTGCCACTGGTGATTGTGTTGTTAGGTGTTTTCGGGGGCATCTTAGCTTTTGGCTTTATGGGGATCTTTTTAGGTCCTACGTTGCTTGCAGTAGCTTACAGTCTTGTAAATGACTGGGTCGCAACACAAAGTCGCCCAGAGCTTATGCCTCCTCAAAAGAATCAATCCGACACTTAGTGATGATGCTCTTCATAACGGTCAAGTGTGTCGTGAGCGATTCGTTCACCTAGCAAGATCAATTCTTGAGCTTTGTAAAACTCAAAAAAACGGCAGACCCGCTTAGGAAAATTAATCAAGATATCGGGCGGGTAGCCAGCGATTTTGTACTGCGCCAATGAACTTTGCATAGCCTCAAAACTTTGGTTCACCAGCTCAAGCAAAGAGGCGGGGCCTGTGCTCTGTAGCTCATGGGTGCCCGTTGCCGATTGTAGGGGCGCTGGCGAAGGTGAGGTTTTAAGCTTGTGATCTAGCTCTTGTGGGCTAATACCTACGGTGTCTGGATCGCTGTTTTTTCTAAAGGGAAGTTTGGAGCCGATGTGGTTGAGCATGTAATCAAATTTGGTTTTGAGTAGCTGTGGACGCTCAATGACCGGCAATTGGTATTGCATTTGATTCGCAGCGTTTAAGTTTACCGCGACGATAAGGTCGCAATGGGCTGAGACCACTGGAACAATAGGCAGAGGGTTTAAAAGCCCGCCATCAACCAGGATTCGATTACCTTGGACTACGGGGGTAAACAAGGTTGGAATGGCTGCGGATGCACGCATCGCGCGATGTAAGCAGCCTTCTTGAAACCAAATCTCCTGATGGTTAGTAAGATCTGTGGCAACGGCGGTAAAGGGGATAGGCAGATCTTCGATATTAATCTCACCTAATAGCTCGCGGATTTTTCCAAAGACTTTTTCTCCGCGAATGGCGCCTAAGCGAAAGCTCACATCCAAAAGCCTAAGAACGTCCAAATAGTCCAAACTTTCGATCCATGCTTTGTAGGCGGGCAATTGACCGCTGGCATAAATACCGCCGACCACCGCCCCCATAGAGCAACCGGCGATGCAGCCGATTTCATAGCCACGCTTTTCAAGTGCTTCAATAACGCCAATGTGCGCATAGCCACGCGCACCCCCAGAGCCCAATACCAGCGCTACGCGCTTACCCATGAATCACTCCTTGAAAGGACACTACCGTCACAAAAATTGTGTGCACTCGTTACGCAGCATAGCAAGCACGGTCTGTGCACATTAGCATGCAAGCTGACTCAAGGAGGATGGTATGAGCACGCGGTTAACAGCAGTTTTGCAGCGCCTAGATGAAGTGGTACTGGATAAGTCACACACGCTACGTTTGGCACTGACCTGTCTTCTCGCCCGCGGTCATTTACTCCTTGAAGACTTACCCGGTATGGGTAAAACCACCTTAAGCCACGCCTTAGCCAAAACCTTAGGGCTTGGCTTTAAACGCATTCAGTTTACGGCGGATATCTTGCCCGGTGACATTCTAGGGACATCCGTTTTTGATGCCCGTTCGGCAAGCTTTAGTTTCCATCCTGGGCCAATTTTTACTGAGCTAGTACTGGCTGATGAAATTAACCGTGCAACAGCTAAAAGCCAGAGTGCGTTGCTTGAGGCGATGGAAGAGGGGCAGGTCACAGTAGACGGTACGACCTATAAGTTGCCTTCTCCTTTTTTTGTGATTGCCACCCAAAACCCGCAACACCAAAGCGGCACCTACCCCTTGCCTGAATCTCAGCTGGATCGGTTTATGATGCGTTTATCGCTTGGATATCCGGCACTCGCGGCAGAAAAAGCTTTACTGCTAGGGCAGGAGAGGCGAGAGCTCTTAAAGACGATTGAGCCGTTACTGACTCAAACCGAGCTCTTAACGCTGCAAGCGGAGGTTAAGGCGGTCAATGTCAGCGACGCGTTGGTGGATTATCTTTTAAGACTGGTCACTGAAAGTCGTGCGCATGCACGCGAAGGCTTATCGCCACGTGCAAGTCTTGCGCTGTTATCCGCTGCTAAAGGCTGGGCGTATTTGGCAGGTCGTGATTATGTTATCCCTGAAGATGTACAAGCCGTTTTTGTAGCAGTGGCAGGGCACCGGTTGAGGGATCTTGGGTTATGCCAACGACTGCTGGCTGAGGTTTCAGTGTTTTGAACGGCTTTTCAGCATTAACCCAACGGCTAACCCAGCCATTAGATAACAAAGGTGTCACGCTTAAACATCAACGAATCTTTATTGTGCCCAGCAAAGGCGGCCTTTTTTTCTTAGCGGTGCTGGGTGTGATGTTGGTGGCGGCCGTTAATTATCAAAATAGTTTGGCGTATGCGCTGTGTTTTTGGTTAGCCAGTGTTGGGCTCATCAGTCTTTTTCTGACTTGGCGAAACCTTGCTGGCTTACAGATGCAGAGTCTGCCAGTAGGGGGTGTTTTTGCAGGGCAATCAGCGCTCTATAAAATAGCGCTACGGGGTCATCGTCTGCATTACGGTGTTGAGTTTCATGTAGCGTCACAGACGCACGTTGTCGATGTGGTTCGCGGAGCTGAAGAGCTACGCTTTGGGCTCAAAACCTATCAGCGTGGATGGCTTAAGGCTGGGCGCATCAAAGTTCAGAGCCTATACCCGTTAGGTTTGTTTCGTGCGTGGAGTTGGGTTAGCCCCACGGAAGCGGTTGTGGTTTATCCCGCGCCCCTGGAAGGGCCAATGCCTTGTGCAAAAACTGAGCATATCGGCGATCTGGCCGCTTCTGCTAGCGCGCACGGTTTTGCCGATTTTCAAGGCTTACAGATGTATCGACCGGGTGACTCTTTAAGCCGCATTCATTGGCAAAGTTTAGGTAAAGGCCAGTCGTTGCAAAGTAAATCCTTTGGTATTGAGGGTATTACCGAGCAGCAGCTTGATCTTAATAACGCAGCAGGTGATTGGGAAACGCGCTTGAGTGTGGGGTGCTACTGGGTTTTGGCCCTAACGCAGAAAGCCACTCCCTTTGCTCTTACGGTAGGCGCTGTGAAAATCGAGTTGGGGCAAGGGCCTGAGCATAGCAAGCGTTGTCTTGAGGCCTTAGCCCATGCATGAACTTAATCAGCGACAGGTCTACGCACTTTTAACGGCGCAGTTTTTAGCCCTGTTGGGGCATTTGGTGCATGCGCCCATCGGCGTTATGGCGCTTTGGCTCGTTTGTGCACTATGGCGTTGGCACATTGCTCGAATGCGCATGCGCTTTCCAAATCGTGCCGTGAAACTGGTACTTATGCTGCTAGCCGCTCTTTTTGTCTGGCAAAGCCGTGGCAGTGTCATTGGTCTTGAGGCGGGGGTGGTGCTGCTGATTGCGGCCTTTAGTCTCAAGATCATCGAGGCGCGTACTCACCGTGATGCTAAGGTGGTTATCTTTTTAGGCTTCTTTGTGGTTCTAACAGCCTATCTGTTTGAAAGCGCGTTGTGGCTGGCGCTCTATAGTCTTGTGCCTATCGCGCTGTTAATTGCCGTGTGGCAAGGCCTTTACTCTCCTTACATGGCAACCAACATCCGCGTCTCTCTAAAGAACGCCGCTTTGTTTCTGTTGTTGGCAGCGCCTTTGATGGTGGTGCTGTTTATCTCGTTTCCCCGCGTGGGACCGCTATGGGCGATGCCCTTGCCGAACGATAAGCGGTTATCGGGCTTAAGTGAGCAAATGTCACCTGCGGATGTGGCGGAACTGAGCCAATCGTCTGCGTTAGCCTTTAGGGCAACCTTTAGTTCTGCCATTCCTGAACGTCGGCATTTGTACTGGCGAGCATTAACGCTCGATCATTTTGATGGCCGTGTTTGGTCGCATGTACCTATGAGTGTGCAAGTAGACACGGTTGAGGGTGAAGAGACTATCGACTACAGCGTGCTCATGCAGCCAAGCGGTAAAAATTGGTTGTTTGTTCTTGATCGAGTCATGGCGGTTGATCAAGGGCGCATCATGGCGAACTACACTGTACAAAGACGCCGTGCGGTTGAGCAGCCTATGTTGTATCGCGCGCGTTCTTACCTTGAGCCTTCGCTTGATTCAGCAACCGTATCCCCACGTTATCTGCAATTGCCAGAACATGGTGAGCCCAAGGCGCGTGAATGGGCACAGTCGCTTAAAACCGAGCATGAGACCCCAGATGAGGTCGTTAAGGCAATGCTTAGGTATTTTCATGAGCAGCCTTATTACTACAGCTTAAAGCCCGGCAGACTGGGTGAAGACAGTATCGATACCTTTCTTTTTGAAACACGAAAAGGTTTTTGCGCACATTACGCGGGCGCCATGGCCTTTGTGCTTAGGGCGGCTGGTATCCCTTCACGTGTTGTGGCTGGATATCAAGGCGGGGAGCAAATTAATCCTAATACCTTACAAGTACGCCAGCTTGATGCGCATGCATGGGTTGAATATTGGCAAAACGGTAAAGGTTGGCAGCGGGTCGATCCAACCTATGCGGTGGCGCCGGAGCGCATCGAACAAGGGCTAGAAGAGGCCGTTTCAGAGGAGCAAAGCTTTTTAGCAGACTCACCTTTTTCACCACTTCGCTATAAAAAATTTGGCCCCCTTAATAGATTAAGGCTCTCGTGGGATCAGCTAAATCATCAGTGGCAACATTGGGTATTAGGGTTTGATCGGACGCAGCAGCAAAGCCTTTGGAGTCTTTTACAGCGTATTTGGGTTTATCTGCTCTTGGTGATTATGGTCTTAGGGCTTTCGATGACTGTGCTGATGGTTAATCACGCCACGCCACGGCTATCAGCAGCTGATAAAGCGTACAGGCGCTTTGAAGCGCTACTGGCCCGGAAAGGGCTGGTGCGGGCACTCAACGAAGGGCCTGTGGATTTTGCCGCACGTGCCAAAGTGCGGTTTCCCAACGCAAGCAATGCCATTGATGCATTAACACACGCTTATGTGGCACACAGGTACGCAAGAGCATGTAGCCAGGCGTTTACGAAAGAGCTTAAAGCCCTGCGCGATGCTTTATAGCGGGCGTTGATAGGTTTTTATTTGTATGTAAGTGCTTTGCGGTGATGTCGAGTCAGTTGTTATACCCTGCCTTAAGAATTGGATCGCGGAGGTAATATGGAATTCTCAGCGCTGCTTAATGATGTAGGAAACTCTCAGACACTCACTATCCCTGCGTCATGGGGGCAGGGACGTACTGTGTTTGGTGGCTTATCGGCTGCATTAGTGTACGAAGCCATGCGCCTTAAAGTTAAAGAAGAACGACCCGTACGTTCGTTGGCAATCACCTTTGTAGGGCCTTTGTTGGTTGATCAGCCTATTTCTCTTGAAGTCGAGGTACTGCGCGAAGGCAAATCAGTCAGTCAGCTACTTGGACGAGCCGTGCAAGCGGGTGAAGTAAAAGTGCTGATCCAAGGCAGCTTTGGCCATGTGCGAGCTTCAGCCGTTAAGGTTTCAGGTTTGGTGGCACCTGCTTACACACCGTGGCATGAAATTCCTGAGGCGCGCTTCAAACCCGAAAAATTACCAGCGTTTGTACGCTACTTAGGGGTTCGTTGGGTAGAGGGTGATCCGCCCCTTTCTCAAAGTGAAGGCCGCCGCATTGGTGGCTGGGTGCGTTTGCGAGAATGCGTGAAAGAGGCGATTCAAGTGCCTCATCTCTTGGCTTTAGTCGATGCGTGGCCACCTGCAACGCTTAGTCACTTGGCAGAGCCAGCCCCCAGTAGCTCGCTAACGTGGACCATTGAATTCATCCATCCGCTACCAGCGCTGACGACTGAAGATTTCTTTGCTTACCAAGCCCATATCGAATATGCCGCCGATGGTTATGGGCATATTGCTGCAAACTTGTGGGATGACTCAGGGAACTTATTGGCACTCAGTCGTCAGGTGGTGACGATCTTTGGATAATAGGCGCCGAGCAATGCTCGGCACCTTTATCGTTTACAGCTTTAGCTGACCAATTGCGCGGGTCAGCTCTGCGGCTAAATCAGCCAACTCTTTGCTGGTAGCCGCAGAGTTAACGGTTTGTTCAACTGTTTTTTCAGTGACATCACGGATCCCGACAACAGAGCGAGTCATTTCTTCGGCCACATGACTTTGTTGCTCGGCGGCCTCGGCAATTTGCGTATTGCTTTCACGCATTTGCGCAACTGCACGGGTAATGGCAGACAGGGAAATGCCTGCTTCATGGGCAAGTTGTACGCAGTCATCTGCTTTGAGCGAGCTTTCTTGCATAAACTCAACGGCATCACGCGTGCCGCTTTGTAAAGAGCCAATCATGCCGGTGATTTGTGCTGTGGAGTCTTGAACACGTCGAGCCAAATTCCGGACCTCATCGGCCACCACCGCAAAGCCACGGCCCATTTCGCCAGCACGGGCAGCCTCAATCGCAGCGTTTAAGGCCAGTAGATTGGTTTGCTCAGCAATGCTATGAATTTCGCTGACCACGTGGGTGATTTTTTGGCTGTCTTCAGCCAGTTTTTGAATCATTTCAGCGGTTTGCTGAACACCGGTTGAGAGGCCTGAAATGGACTCTTCAACGCGTCCCACTACCTGATGTCCCGCACCTGCCAACTGATCGGCTTGTTCTGACTGGTCGCGAGTGGTGGCGGCGTGCTGGGCAATATGACGCACAGTCGTCGACATTTCATTAATAGCCGTTGCCGTTTGGTCGGTCTCACTTTGTTGGCCAAGCATGCCACGACGTACTTCATGCATGCTTTCGGCAAGCGCAGTCGCGCCTTGATCTAGGTGCTTAGCAGCCTTGGCAACAGTGCTCACTACCCGCTGGTAACCGGCTTGCATGGCGTTAAACGCGCCGCCCATTTGGCCAATTTCGTCTTGGCTTTTAATACGTACGCGTACCGACAAATCGCCTGATTTTTCAACGCCTAGCATGACGTCTTTAAGATCATTAAGATGGGTCAGCAAAAAGCTAATCAGCAACTGTGAAGCAGCGAGTAGCCCCAGCATTAAAATCAACACCACCAGTGCATAGCTGGGCGCGCGATCAATAAACACATCTAAAAGACTGGGAGCTGAGACGGGAATAGCAAGTTTTTTACCGTCTTGTGTGTTCGTCACATAAGCGCCGATCAAAGGGTTGCGGCTGATTAAAGCGCTGTGTGGAAACGCTACCCAGCCGCTGGCGTTGCCGAGGCTTGGAAAGCTCTTACCTTCGATAGCAGGCGCTTGATTGGCACTGTAGATCACGGCATGTGCTTGGCTAGGCAATGTAGCGCTAGGCCATTGGCTTAATAGATTTGCCTGCGTGGTAGCCGCTTGGATCTGAAGCTCGGCGCGTGCGGCGCGTTCGCGGTCCATTGCATACAGCACTAATAACAAGGTGATGACAAAAACGACCGTATTCACGGCCCAAAACTTGTAGCGAACAGATAGATCGCGAATCCAGGCACTCATAGTTCTCGGTCATTCTCAGGTGATGGATGGGCTTTTGGCATATTACTGAACAAAACCTGTGCTTCGTTGATATCGGTCAATCGACTGTCAAAAGACTAACGGCGTTTTTATGACAAAATGCCATGACTGGCCACTGCTTTTTCAATTTTGGGCAAATTAAAAAACGCTTGAGCGCATTCTGTGGTTTGTTTAGCCAGCACATGTGCAGCAACGTTGCGATGTTTAGCCACCTCTTCAAGAACCGCAGGAAGATAACTGGGCTCATTTTTACCACTTTTAGGTTTTGGCCTTAAAGTGCGCGGCAAGAGATAGGGCGCATCGGTTTCGATCATTAGACGGCTTGCCGGGATACTTTTCACCAGCTCATGCAAATGGGTGCCTCGGCGTTCATCACAGATCCAGCCGGTGATACCGATGTGCAGATCCAGATCTAAATAGCCATACAGTGCTTCTTTGGAGCCTGTGAAACAGTGGATCACCGCAGCAGGCAAATGGTCGCGATATTCACGAAGAATCTCCAGCATACGCTGATCGGCTTCTCTCTCGTGTAGAAAGACCGGCATATTGAGTTCTGAGGCCATTTCAAGCTGCTGAGTCAGGACAGCTTGCTGCACATCCCTAGGTGAAAAATCGCGATTAAAGTCCAGACCGCATTCACCCACGGCTTTGACACGTGGATGCTTAAGCAACGCTAAAAGCGCTCGTGCGTCCTTGGAATAGTGAAGGGCATCGTGAGGATGAACACCTGCCGTGGCAAACAGTTGGGTTGCACTGGGGTCGAGCGTATCGCAGAGGGTGATGGCCTGCTCACTTACGGCAACACTGGTACCGGTTAGTACCATTTGTATAACGCCCGCCGCTTGAGCGCGGGCTAAAATGACTTGGTGTTTGTCGGCAAAACTTTCATGGGTCAAATTCACCCCAATGTCGACCAGTTGCATGGCGTTATATGCTCAAATTAAGTAATGATGCGGCATTGACGTCTAACCTCAGTGTTCTCACTTTCATGAGGGTATTATCGGTATGAGCCATTGCGAATGTTATCCATACTCTACGTCGAAGGCTTAAGTTGCGCTACGTTGTGAGTGTCAAGCATGCGGCCTTCACAGCACTCTTATGTGTGGTGATGAGCTTTGTTGACAGTTCTTGGGCGCGTAATAGCCAACCCACACAGCCACAAGAGGTTGTGCGTGATCTGGCTCAAATCCGTAGTACGGGCGTATTACGCGTATTGATCAATGAAAGTCGCAACAGCTCAGGAGACGTTAAAGAGCAGGCAATTGGCACGGAATATATGCGCGTGCGAGCCTTTGTGCATGCGCTTAATCAAGACGCGCAAGCCGGCAGAAGTATTCGTCTGCAATTAATTCCTAAGCCTAAAGATCAGCTCTTAGAAGCCTTACGCCGTGGCGAAGGTGATCTTGTTGCCCCAGGTGAATTAATTTCAACCCATGCCACACGTGGGATTGTGGCCTCCATACCTGTTCAGCATGCGGTGCCGTTGGTTGTCATTGCGCGCAAGGGTAATCGTGTCTATCAAACCTTAGATGATCTATCGGCACGGCAATTTATGTTGCCACGTGGCAGTGCTGCAGTCAGTGGTATTGAGGCATTGAATGAGAAGCTTAAGTCGCGCTCAAGAGCGCCTGTGACTCATCAAATAGCAGATTCAAGCCTGGCTGCAGAAGACCTTCTAGAACTCGTTAATTCAGGCCTCTACTTATTAACCGCGGTGGAGCAGCCTATTGCTGAGCGCTGGGCAAAGGTATTACCCAACATCCGAATCGACAGGCACATGGTGCTTTTAAGTGATCATCAGCGTTGGTATGTCCGAAGAGGGGCTAATAATCTGTTGGCGCGGGTGGATCGGTTTGCGAAGAATTACCGTGCACCGGCTGATCGAGATACCAATTTTCAGCGTATCTACCGACGGATGTATCGTCTGCATAACATCAAAGATGATGTGGTTGTGCGCAGGCTTAAAACGGTCAGACCTGTGCTTGAGCGCGTAGCTCGGCAACAGAATCTTGATTGGACCTTGTTAGCGGCCATTGCGTACAAAGAGTCGACTTTAAATCCGAAGGCGCGCGGAGGTGCCGGGGCGGTTGGCCTGATGCAAGTGACGTCCATTGCGGCAAAAGCTGCAGGGGTCAGTAACTACACAAGTCTTGAAGGCAACGTCTTGGCTTCGGCCAAGTATTTAAGCTTGATTCGCAAAAAGCATTTTTCAAGCGCACAAATTACTGAGCAAGACCGGCAAGGCTTTATGCTGGCAGCCTATAACATGGGGCCTGGCCGGGTCGATGCACTGCGTGCTGAGGCAAAACGTCGAGGCCTGGATGCTAATCGTTGGTTTTTTCAGGTAGAACGTATTGCGATGGAGCAAATGGGCCTACAAGTGGCCCATTATGTGAGTGCAGTGAATAAATATCAGTTGATCTACAAGCGCGACTTTGCGCGTTAAGCCGATTCATCGACTGCTGCATCTAAGCCATCGGTAAGTGCGACATGTTCTTCGTTACGATTGTATTCAATTCCAACCACGTACCAGCTTACTTCGCCTGTGGGCGTTTTAATGATTGCTTCATCGCCAACGGTTTTTTTAAGCAGGCCTCGCGCCATGGGTGAATCAATCGAAATGTAATGCTTACGGCCATATATTTCATCGTATCCAACGATACGGAAACTAAGTTGCTCACCGTTGTCGTTTTCAACTGTAACCCATGCCCCAAAGAACACGCGGCCTTCTTGCTCTGGCGCGTAATCGACGACCTTGACATCTTCTAAACGCTTGCGCAGGTAACGGATTCGGCGGTCGATCTCGCGCAGCAATTTTTTATTGTATTGATAATCGGCATTTTCACTGCGATCGCCTAACGATGCCGCCCAAGTAACTTTCTGTGTGATTTCGGGGCGATAGACACGCCAAAGGTGATCCAGCTCGTCTTTAAGCTGGTTAAAACCTGCACGAGTGATGATATTCGTCGCCACTGTAAGTCCTTATCCGTTACCACAAAAGTGCACTATACCAGTGCGCTAGTTTTGACGCAGAACTGTTAGGGGACTGCTGCTAAGGGCTTTGCGAGTACCGATAAAGCCTGCAATCCCGATACATAGAGCACTTATGGCAGGCAGTAACCACAAGACAAAATGGGGCTGCCAGACAAGCTCTAGCACATGGCTGTAAAGCACAAAGCTAATAAGCTCAATGCCTACCATGGCAATTATGCCCGCAAGGCTTCCTAATAAAAGAAACTCAAACAGGCGCGCCTTATTGATCAATGGCCGAGAGGCACCCAAAGCACGTAGCAATGCAGCTTGCCGTATACGCTGAGTCAGTGTTGCATTAAGGGCTGCAAATAACACACATAAGCCTGCTGCCAAGATAAACGCCAAAACGTATTCCACGGCCAGGGTGACCTGCTCAATGATGCCGCGTACCTGCTTTAAGATGCTGTCGACTTCCATCAGCGTCATGCTGGGGAAATTTCGGTAGAGCGACAATGAAGCATCGCTTTTGTCAGGCGCAATATAAAAACTGGTTAGGTAGGTGAAAGGCACGTTATTAAGCGTGTTGGGAGAAAACACCATATAGAAGTTTGGCTCAAAGCTATCCCATTTCACGCTACGTATACTTTTAATAGGCGCAGTAACAAGCGTGCCTGCAACGGTGAAGCCTAATTCATCGCCCAGTTTAAGTTGCAAACGTTTAGCAAGTTCCGCTTCAACAGAAACCCCCGATGTTTGAGGCTGCCACCACTCACCTAGGAGGATTTGATTCCCTTTAGGCAGCTCATGCGACCAAGTAAGGGTCAGATCACGTCTAAGCGCACCTTCACCCGAAGCTTCCTTGGTAACAGCGTCTTTTACAGGCTGGCTATTAATGTGGGTCAGACGCCCCGACACAACTGGATAGAGCCTTGGCGGCTCGTCACTTAGTTGTTCAATATGTTGGATAAAGGCAGGGGCTTCGTGCGCCTGAATGTTGAGTGCAAAGTAATTAGGCGCACGTTCAGGTAATTGTGCATGCCACGTGCTTAAGAGTTCTGTGCGTAGTAAGGCGATGAGCCCCATCGCTAGGAAGATCAAGCCAAAGGCTAGGGCTTGGCCTGTTGCGGAAAGCGGATAACGCAACAGCTGGCCCATTCCTAAGCGGTAAGCAAGGGGCGCTTTAGCCATCAGTGTGCGTAAGCTTTTAAGAACTAGGTAGATGCACAAACCCAGTACAAGGCAAAGCACACCAAGTCCACCTACCAGCCCAAGCGTCATCCAACTATCAAGGCTTAGTCGATACATGATCAACGCCAATGCAACCATTGCAGCTAGATAAGAGAGCCATGTGGTGAGCCCTGTGGGTAGCGTGTCACGACGCAATACCCTAATAGGCGGGATTTGTGCCAACGACCATAAAGGCCCCAAGGCAAATCCAAAAAGGGCGATTAAGCCTGTAATAACTCCAGCGAATGCAGGTAACACACTGGGTGAGGGCAGGTGTGCGGGCATCAAGCCCTTAAGAAGATAAAATAACCCCGCTTGTCCAAAATAGCCCAATACAGCGCCTAGCCCGCACGCCAATATCCCCAGCATGAATAATTGCAAGGCGTAGAGGCGTAATGTCGCTCCACGGGTTAATCCTAGGCAGCGTAATAATGCACTGGTATCAAAATGCCGTTCTGCAAAACGGTTTGCTGAAAGCGCCACGGCCACCGAACACAGCAATAAGGCAATCAGGCTTGCAAGGTTAAGGTACTGCTGAGCACGAGTGAGTGCTTTGCCTATTTGTGGGTTGCCGTCTTTGGCATCCCGAAGGCGTTGATTAGAGGCAAGCGTTGGGCGCAACGCGTTGCGAAAATCTTCAATAGCGCTACTCTCACCTGCAATCAGTAGTAAATACCGAACGCGACTGCCAGGCTGGACCACTTGAGTAGCATCCAGATCGTCTAAATGAATCAACGCGCGGGGTGTAAGGCTGTAGAAGTTCGCTGCGCGATCTGGCTCATGTGTCAGGATGCGAGTGAACTTAAGCTGAATATGGCCAATATCGACGTATTCGTTTGGCAAAAGGTTAAGGGCTTTGGCTAAACGGGATTCGAGCCAAATCTCCCCAGGATTGGGTTTAAATCCGGTTTGCTCGGCGGCTTCAAAGCTGGGTTGGCTACGCAGTTCTCCTCTTAAGGGATATTGGCTACTGACGGCCTTGACACTGGCAAGCTGCAGGGCATCGGCACTACCAAGCATGCTGGAAAACTCAACCACTTCAGCGTTTAAAAGCCCATAAGACTCACTCAATGACCGCTGCTGATCAGAGGCTTTGGTATTGGCACTGATGACTAAGTCGGCGCCCAAAAATTCTGTGGCCCGCATCAGCATGGCTTTGTTAAGGCGCTCTGTGAAATGGCCGATGGAGCTTGTGGCCATTACGGCTACCACCAACGCTATCGCTAAGATAGGTAACTCACCTGCACGCATTTCGCGGCGCAGCTGACGCCACGCAAGGCCTAGTAAGTTTAAGCCTTTCATGCGCTAGCCTCAGCACCGGCCTCAAGCCGTAGTTGCTCTTTACAGCGGTTCGCCAAACGCAGGTCGTGCGTTACGAGCACCAAGGTTGTGCCTTGCTCCAGATTCAAACTAAAGAGCAGGTCAGCGATCATGTCACCGGTTTTACTATCGAGATTGCCGGTCGGCTCATCGGCAAACAGAATTTTGGGATTGGCTGCAAAGGCGCGGGCGATGGCAACTCGTTGCTGTTCACCGCCTGAAAGCTGGCGCGGCATATGGGTCATGCGATGAGCTAAACCGACTCTTTGTAAAAGTTCTTGTGCGCGCTGTTTAGGTTTTTTGTGGCCATCAAGTTCTAGCGCAAGCATGACATTTTCTAAGGCACTGAGTGTGTCTAGCAATTGAAACGACTGGAACACAAAACCCACATTCTCAGCGCGTACGAGTGCGCGTTGATCTTCATTAAGTGTGCTTAGGTTATGGCCGGCTAATGTCACGCTGCCAGAACTTGGGACATCAAGACCTGCTAAAAGGCCCAAAAGTGTGGATTTACCAGAGCCTGAGCTGCCTACGATCGAAAGGCTAGTACCGTAGGCGATGTTCAAATTAAGGTTTTGCAGAATGTGCAAGTCGCCTTCCGCGCTAGACACCACTTTGTTAAGGTCACGGGCAATCAAAATGCTTTGAGTCATGGATAAACCAATGCGTAAATGGCTGGCAATTATTGGACTTGTACTGGGCGCTTATCAGGCGGCGTATGCGCACACTGTAGTGGTTCTTGGCGATAGTATCAGTGCCGCTTTTGGCATGGATACCGAACAGGGTTGGGTAACGCTTCTACAAAAACGCCTAAAAGATGAGGGCAAAGACTGGCAGATAGTCAATGCGTCGGTCAGCGGAGATACCACGGCAGGTGGTCTAGCGCGGGTATCTTCATTACTTGAGGAACATCAGCCGAGTTGGCTAGTTTTAGAGCTAGGCGGGAATGATGGCTTGCGTGGTTTGCCATTGAATCAAGTGCAACAAAACCTTTCTATGATCATGCATAAAGCCCAGCAAGCAGGCAGTCAGGTGCTTTTGTTGGGTATGCAGCTACCACCTAACTATGGCCCACGCTATACACAAGGATTTGTCGAGATATATCCGGCTTTGGCCAACCAATATAAGAGCCCGTTGGTGCCTTTTTTACTCGAAGGGGTGGGGGGCGTCGAAGGGATGATGCAGAGCGATGGGATTCATCCCAGTGTGCTGGCGCAACCAATCTTGCTAGAAAATGTATGGACGGTGTGGAAAGAGCGCTTATGACGCTTTTCCAAAACGTGCGTTTGGGCTAATGTGGCGCCCCGTTATGGAGCCCCTATGCCACGCCCTGCTTGGACCCTATTTGCCTATCAATTGATCGAACCCGATGAGCAGCTTGATTTGTTCGCGTGTCGTGAGGTCAAAGTACATCTTGTCGTGCGGCAATTGGAGCTTGGCACGGCGGTTGATCGCACGTTATGTGGCAGTTTGCTTCCGGCTCATCCCAAATGGTCTGACCTTAGCCACGCTATGTTAAGTGACAGGCGCTTGTGCCGTGACTGCAAACTTGAGCTCAGTGCCCAACGCCGCCGTCATCAACCCGGTTGGGCTGGCGACTGAACAGACTGCCTTTACTTAGGCTCAAACCTTTGTGTTAAAGGATGCTGTGTATGAATGGCTTGATTTTGTCTGTGGTGCGTAACGCGGCATTAGCCTTAGGTTTTGTCAGTATCAGTGCTCAAGCGCTGGAGCTGCCTATGCCCATGGAAGGTGATGATCTAGCGGGGCAGTTGCAGACGCATCTTGCGCGTTATGAAGACACCTTCGCGGATTTAGGCACCACCTACGATCTGGGTTACCTAGAAATGGTTGCGGCTAATCCAAGTGTGGATGCCTGGCTACCCGGTGAAGGCACAGAGATCATGTTACCGACGCGCTATGTGCTACCACCTGTAGAACGTACCGGTATTGTGATCAACCTACCGGAATACCGTCTGTACTATTACCAAGGGGCACGTCTTTTTACCTATCCGCTTGGTATTGGGCGTGAAGGGTGGGAGTCGCCGGTTGCAAATACGCGTGTTACTGTCAAAACGCCAAATCCGGCGTGGTATCCGCCTAAGTCAATCCGTGAGGAGCATGCTGCAGAAGGCGATTTTCTGCCGACCGTCGTGCCGCCTGGACCTGACAACCCACTGGGCCCTTATAAGTTAACCTTAGGCCTCCCTGGCTATTTGATTCACGGCTCGAACAAGAAATTCGGTATTGGTATGCGTGTGAGCCATGGCTGTTTTCGCATGTTGAACCACAATGTATTGGAGCTTGCAGACCATGTACCTGTCGGCACCAATGTGCAGATCATCAATGAGCCCTATAAATTCGGCGTGAGTGAGGGCAGACTTTATCTAGAAGCGCATACCCCTCTGGAAGAGGACGGTCTGACCTCGATTGATGACAAACAGACGCATGCGGTAAATAAGCTTTTGGCCAATGAAATGTTGGTCAACAGTTTTCAAATCGATTGGGACGCCGTTCGTTCAGTTGTCGCCGCTGAAGAGGGTATCCCTATTCAAGTGGGTGTTGCTAACACCTACCCAGAGCTAATCTCTTATTAGTCGCATCAATACCTGTTTAACTGTTCGTTAAATCAAAGCAGGCCTAGCTCATGCATGGGATTACACTCCACGACAAATAAGAACGTGGAGCGTAACCCATGGCTTTAAACTTTTCTGGAAGTGTGGCCCTTGTAACCGGCGCTGGTGCTGGCATAGGTAAGGCAACAGCCATTGCTTTTGCTCGTGAAGGGCTAAAAGTGGTGGTGGCTGATGTCAACAGTCAGGCAGGTGAAGCCTGTGTAGCTGACATTAATGCTCAAGGTGGGCAGGCCCTTTTTGTGCACTGCGATGTCACGAAAGATGCTTCTGTAAAGGCCATGATAGACGCGACGATCTCTGCATTTGGGCGCTTGGATTATGCCTTTAACAACGCAGGAATTGAGATCGAGCAGGGTGACCGTTTACCCGATGGCACCGATGCAGAATTTGATGCCATTATGAATGTTAACGTTAAGGGCGTGTGGAATTGCCTGCGGCACCAGTTACCCTTGATGATGCGCCAAGGTGGCGGTGCGATTGTCAATACCGCTTCCATTGCAGGCTTATGCGCTGCGCCCAAAATGAGCATCTATGCAGCCTCAAAGCACGCGGTTATTGGCTTAACCAAAAGTGCAGCGATTGAGTACGCCCGTAAAAAAGTACGCGTTAATGCGGTGTGTCCTGCTGTTATTGATACCGAAATGTATCAGCGTGCTCATGGTGGAGATGCGCAGTACGCTGCCGCTATTGCTGCGCGTCATCCGGTCGGCCGCGTCGGACTGCCTGAGGAAATTGCCCAAGCTGTTCTTTATCTATGCAGTGATGGCGCAAGTTTTACGACAGGCCACGCGCTACCTGTAGATGGTGGTTGGGTCGCCCTTTAAGTCTTTGCGCGTTCAGCGGCCAGTGCGCGGTTGAACGCCAGCCATCCCTCGAAAGCAGCTTCACCCGCGTGCTCTAGGCAGCGCTCAAGCAAATTAACTTGCTCAACGCGCAGTCGTGCCTCAAAGGCAATGCCCGCTTCCGTTAATTCCAGAAGTCTTTTACGTTTATCGTCATTGGCAGGCTCACTGATCACTAAACCCAACTCTAAAAGCTGACGAAGAGGGGTGTTGAGTGCCTGCTTACTGACTTTTAAACACGAAAGCAGATCGCTCACGCTTAAGCCAGGATGGCGCGCGACAAAAAAAAGGATGCGCTGATGGACCCGTGATAAGCCCTCGACCGCTAACATTTGGTCGGGTTTAGCAGTAAATCCTTGATAAGCCTCGAAGAAGGCTTGCATCACATCTTGTTGGAATGTTTGGCTTTTTAGGTCAGTCATATTGACGTATCTAACATCTAAGGCGTACTTTAAGTCAATGACTTTGACTTAATTCTGTTCCACATGGTGAACCATGGCTTTCTCCGAACGTATCTCACGCCTTAAAAGCTCCCTTATTCGTGAAATTCTGGCGGCTGCCCAGCGCCCAGAAGTGATGTCCTTTGCCGGGGGCTTACCAGCAGAGCCTATGCTGCCTAAGGTCGACTGGAGCCAAATGCCGACCAGCATGAGCCAATATGGCATGAGCGAAGGTGAGCCTGAACTGCGCGAGTTGATTGCCGCCGATGCACGTAAATTGGGTATTGAATGCGATGCATCACAGGTCTTAGTAACCTGTGGTTCTCAGCAGGCGCTGGATTTGGTGTCGAAACTATTCATTGATCCAGGCACTGAGCTTTTGGTTGAGTCCCCAACCTACCTTGCAGCCTTGCAGTCGTTCCAATTGTTTGGTGCCGAATGCATAGGTGTAGCCCAAGAGGCTGATGGCCCTGATTTAGCGCGCCTGCGTGAGCGTTTAGAGAAACACAAGCCTGCTTTTGCGTATCTCATTCCGACTTTCCAAAATCCGTCTGGTGTGCGTTACAGCGAGCACAAACGTCAAGCGGTTGCTGAGCTTTTAGATGAGTTTGGCGTAACGCTCGTTGAGGACGAACCCTATCGTGAGCTGGTCTATGACGATCAGCAGTTGCGTCCAATCACGAGCCGGCTTAAATCAACGTCATTCATCTACACAGGCACTGTGTCTAAAACACTGTTGCCAGGACTGCGGGTTGGGTATCTGATTTGTAGCAAAAATCTGTACCCACACCTTTTGCGTCTTAAGCAAGCAGCGGACTTACATACTAATCGTATTGGCCAATGGCAGGCTGCACAGTGGCTTGGCAGCGAGAAGCTGCAAAACCATTTGGTCGAGCTTCGTGCGTTTTATCGTACTCGTCGTGAAGCTATGCAGCTTGCCTTAGAAAAGCATTTCTCTGATCTTGCTGATTGGCAACTTCCCCAAGGCGGATTGTTTTTCTGGCTCAAACTCAAAGAAGCCCAAGACACCCGTTTGTTGATGAAGTCAGCACTCGATCAAGATGTAGCCTTTATGCCAGGCGAGGCATTTTTTATCGAGCCTGACCAAAACTTAGGCTACTTGCGCCTTAACTTTAGCCATGTTTCACCAGAGCGTTTGGATGAAGGCGTGCGTCGTTTGGCTGAAGTGATTCGTCAGGGCTTAAAAGCTCAGTAAGGAGTGACTATGTTGCAGGTCTACGGGGATCAGCGCTCGGGTAATTGCTACAAGATTAAGCTGATGTTAAATCTATTGGGGCAACCCTATGAATGGATCCCTGTAGATATTTTGGCCGGTGAAACGCGTACCGAAGCGTTTCTGGCTATGAACCCCAATGGCAAGATTCCAGTGGTCAAGCTTGAGGATGGTTCTTGCCTTTGGGAGTCTAATGCGATTCTCAACTACTTAGCAGAAGGCAGTGCGTACCTGCCTTCTGATGCGAGGTTGCGTACACAGGTACTTCAGTGGCAGTTTTTTGAGCAGTACAGCCATGAGCCTTATGTGGCCGTCGCGCGGTTTATCAAAGTGTACGAAAACCTGCCTGAAGAGAAGGCTGAGCGCTATGCACACTGTTTAAGCCGCGGTTACCGTGCTTTACGAGTCATGGAGCAGCAGCTGTCGCGCACACCGTTTCTTGTGGGCGATGCTTACTCGATTGCAGACATCGCACTCTATGCCTATACGCATGTGGCTCACGAGGGTGGCTTTGATCTAAGCGCGTATCCTGCCATTAATGCATGGCTTAAACGCGTTGCTGAGCAGCCAGGCCATATTGCAATGGGATAATAAAAAGCCCCTTATAAAGGGGCTTTTTATTAGTCCAGAAGACTTAAAAACTCACTGCGCGTTGCAGGGTTATTTCTAAACTCACCCAGCATCACGGAGGTAACCATAGAGGAGTTTTGTTTCTCAACGCCACGCATCATCATGCACATATGTTGTGCTTCGATCACGACGCCAACACCGATTGCACCGGTAACCTGTTGAATCGCATCGGCGATTTGACGGCCCAAGTTTTCTTGAATCTGTAAGCGGCGTGCGTACATATCAACAATACGAGCGACTTTAGACAAACCGAGTACTTTGCCGTTAGGCAAGTAGGCAACATGTGCTTTGCCAATAAACGGCAGCATGTGATGTTCACACAGCGAATAAAGCTCGATGTTTTTAACTAACACCATCTCGCTGTTATCGGAGGTAAAAAGCGCGCCGTTAGTCACTTCTTCGAGTGTCTGCTGATAGCCCTTGCACAGATACTGCATGGCTTTGGCTGCACGTTTGGGCGTATCAATCAGACCTTCGCGAGTGACATCCTCGCCCAGTTGGCCAAGGATAGAGGTGTATTGCTGTTCCAGGGACATTGATCTACCTGTGATGGATAAAAGCGCAAGCGCGAAGGGTAGGCACCTAAAATCGTGCTGGCAAGGGTTAGAGAAACTTTTTACTCGTCACGCCCATCTAGCATGGTGCGTTTTAGCAAAACGTATAAGGCACCAGTGCCGCCATGCTTGGCAACGCATGAACAAAATCCTAGCACTTGGGGATGTTGGCGTAGCCATGTATTGACATGGCTCTTGATCAAAGGCGCTTTACCGTCTTTGCGTGCGGCTTTGCCGTGGGTAACGCGTACGCACCGGATCTCTAAGCGTGTGGCCTCTGCTAAGAACTCCCAAAGTGTGGTTCGAGCTTTCTCAACCGTCATGCCGTGTAAGTCTAAACTGCCGTCGAAGCTAATATGACCTGATTTCAATTTGCGCATTTGCGCTTCTTGAACGCCATTACCTGCCCAGTACAGTGCTTGCTCAGCCTCTACATCAATCACAAATTGATCGGAAAGGCCGTCAACCTGAATTTTATTCGTCGCGATTGTTGCGGCTTGGCGGATAGCGTTAAGACGCTGACGATCAGTCTTCTTAGGCTTGCCTGTATCGGCGCGATCATACGAAATGGGTTTAACGCCTCGTAATTCAGCGCGGAAAAGTGAAAAGTCGTCGTCTTGCATAATGCCTCCGTCTAGAAAGCGATTGTAGCAAGTCTATGGCGCGAACTTTAATGACGTTTTTTTAGTAGGTCAGGCGAGAACTCGAGTGTGCCGCTACGATCGCCTCGTTTACGCATGTGTTCAGCCCACACCAAACTTACCAGAAGCATCGCAAGCCCTGTAAATACGAGCAGCAGCGGTTCGTTAACGGTGGTATAGCCTGATTTTCCTGCAAGGCCGATGGCGATCGTGCAGATCGCAGCAAAGCCCAGCAGTCCGTCTAATCCGCGAGCAAGTCGCGAACCCTTTTTAGGTTGACGGCCTCTAAGTTGGCGAGCGTTAAATTTAGACTCACGCATAGCCTTGTCCTCGAGCAGTGGCAGACATGGACAAATCAATGTTTGGCACTGTAACGCAAGGCTATGCGTAGAGCGAGCCCCAGTGATCAGTCGCCGATAATGCTCTTAGCATCTGGGACTACGATCGCAAAATTATCGGCCAAGATAGTCATCTCCATGCGATGTACTTGGTCCGCAGGCACTACGGAGTCTCCGAAGGGCAGGTCACGTGTTGCACAAGCCTTGTCTACGAGCGTGCATCGGTAGCCATAGTCTTTCATTGCACGAACAGTACTACTGATCGATGAATGGCTCATAAACCCACACACAATCACATCCAAACGGCCAAAGCTTTGCAGTGTGTCGTGTAAGTCTGTGCCGGAAAACGCGTTGGGCATACGCTTTTCAATCAACGGCTCATCGTTTAAAGGGCTGATTTCTGTTAACAGCTGCCCGCGTGGTCCGCGCGGATCTAAAAGTCCGCCGGCTACGCCTAAATGCTTTACATACACAATAGGCGTGCCGTTCTCACGCGCAGCGGCTTGCAGAGCAAGGATCTCTGCCAGAGCAGTGTCCAACTCAGGTAGACGTAATACGCCACTACGGTATTCTTCCTGAGCGTCGATGATTAGCAGAGTGGCATTGCTCAAAAGGGCCGGTGCATAGGTGCGGCCTGTGAGCTGTAGCAGGGTCTGCGGCTGGTTCATGGTTGGCTCCGCGTAAAATGATGTGCTTATTCTCGCTCTCAAGTGCACACATGTGAACCATTATTAAAAATTCGCTTAGCTGACATCATTCAAACATGGGTACTTATGTGCAGCTTAAGCTAGACTGCGGCTTTGATTTTGAGGGTTTGTTGTGAGTTTTTCTATTACCAGGCTGCGTACTATTCGCGACCACATCCGTTGGGCTGTCAGCCGCTTTCATCAAGAAGACATTTTCTTCGGTCATGGCACTGATAATGCGTGGGATGATGCGCGCCAGTTGATTTTAGGCGCACTCCATTTACCCTTCGAAATTGCCGATGCGTATCTTGATTGCCAGCTTGAAGACGATGAGCAAGCAAAGCTCGTAGCGCTTTTAGAGCAACGTATTGTTGAACGCGTACCTACCGCTTATCTCTTAGGAGAGGCGTGGTTTTGTGGGTTACCGTTTTATGTAGATGAAAGAGTTTTAGTCCCTCGTTCACCTTTGGCTGAGCAATTACAACGGCATTTTTCACCGTGGCTTGCTGTCGAGCCCAAGCGAATTCTTGATCTTTGTACAGGCTCTGGCTGCATTGGTATTGCGTGTGCGTATGAGTTTCCTGAGGCTGAAGTGGTGTTGGGTGACATCAGCTTTGAGGCCTTGGAAGTTGCCAATAGCAACATTGAGCGCCATGGCTTAGACGATCGGGTGTACACCGTACAAGGTGATGGTTTTGAAGGCTTACCTAATCAGCGATTCGATTTGATTGTCTCAAATCCACCGTATGTTGACGCTGAAGATTTTGCAGACATGCCAGCTGAATATCATCATGAACCTGCGTTAGGGCTTGCGTGCGGCGATGATGGACTTGATCTTGTACGACGGATGTTAGCTGAAGCGGCTGATCATCTAACAGAAAAGGGCTCTTTAATTGTTGAGGTGGGTAATAGCCAAGTGCATGTCGAGGCGCTTTATCCCGAGGTAGATTTCACCTGGCTTGAGTTTGCCAATGGAGGCCACGGGGTTTTCTTGTTGAGTGCTGCTCAGTGCAAAATGCACCAAGCACTCTTTAAAAGTCGCGTTAAGGCTTAGCTTAACGCGCCGCAATCCATATCAGAATGCCTGCCTGAAATGCACAAAACGCAACGAGGCAGGCAATACTAAAACGTAATGTCCCGTCTTCGCGCTTAAGCAATGAGATCTTTTCATCTCGCTCACGAATCTTGACATCCTGCTCACGTAAATTGGTGTCGGCTTTTTTTAACATCGCCGCAGCGTCCATTAGGCTTAACTCTTGGACTTTTTCAAAATGCCAATCGCTTGTTAAGTCAGCCACAGAGTTAGCACGGCAGCGGCCTTTGTGGTGAGTCTCACCCGGATAGTCGACTGTAAAACCCTGTCCTTGTAGAGCTTGATCGCGTCGGTCACGTGCTTCATCGGTCAGTGCATCACGCGAAGAAAGGTTGATGGTTTTAACCGAATAGTTAGCAGCGTGTTCATGCGCCCAGCCAATGCCTTTGGCGAGCATAAAGCGGCCAAGCCCACGGTTTCCGGGCTCTGTATGAATACCGTCTTCAGGTCCAAAGCGCAGCTCTTTAGCTTGATGATCGGCCCATACTTCAAGCATGTTCAAACTGTTGCGTTCGGCTTGGTCAGGCAAACTGACATAAAGACGCAAATAACTGATCGCATCGCTATGGCGTTCAACCGTTGACAGCTGAGCGAAACGCAACGGGCGAAGGCCTGTAAAACGGTCTGCAGGTAAGGGCGCAAGACGCAATAGCTTAGTGCGCTCGTAAGGCAACTGAGTCCATGGGTGAATCGCTTCAACTTCAACGGGCTCTACTGGCTCTTCTGAAGATTGTTCGGCGACAGCATCGCTCATGCGCTACATCCTGTTTCAAAAATGATCTATTGACCCATTATCGGCCGCTCCTAAACTAACTGGAGGGTGGCAATATGCCTTGATCTACTAAAAACGACTTAATTGCAAGGCTCAGCTCAGAAGCGATCGGGCGATTGGGCTCATTATAACTACGCCATTGGGCCTCGGGACTATCAACAATGCGTAGTACATGGTTCATGCCCTGAATAATACGTAATTGAGCGCCTTTCTCGGCTTGAGCCAATAGCTGTGCATCTTCAACACTGACTTGAATATCTTGATCACCTTGAATGATTAGCACAGGTGCAGAGTTGTTGCGCAATGCCTTAACGGGGTCATATTTAAACAGCGAAATTAAATACGGCTGTACGCTTTCTCGAAACAACGGCTGCAAAGGATCACTGACAGTAGTGGACAATCTTCCCTGCTCAAGCCCATCAAGAATGTGCTGGCTTTCTTGGACGAGTGCAGGGGAAAGAGGCAGTCTAGAAAGTTGAATGCGTAATGTTGTAGCAACAGGTCTTCCTGGTCCTGCAATCAAGATAAGTGCCGATACGGTTTCGTCCTGCGTTGCAATGCTGCTTAGTAATGCGCCCTCACTATGGCCAATCACTATCACATCACTAAAACGTCTGTCTTGGCGTAGTTGTCTAATGAACAGTCTTATGTCGTTGACATAGTCGTCAGCGCGTAAAAGATGCTCATCAGGTGCTGTATAAAGACTTTTGCCAACGCCTCGTTTGTCATAGCGGACGCTTGCTACTCCCAGTTTACTAAGTACGTTTGCTAATCGCTTAAGGCTATCGTTAGCTCCGTAGCGACTGTTTCCATTACGGTCGGTAGGGCCAGATCCTGCGACTAAAAGCGCTACAGGTATGGGCTCTGGCGATTTAGGTCGCATAAGGCTTGCATGCAACAGCCCCGTTTCTGTCTCAACCGTAAGGCTCTCTTGAAGCAAAGTTTGAGCGGCGGTAGGCATCGCCATGCACAGGAATACCAAGCTCAGTACACTGACAAAGTTCGGGGTGAAGATAGCAGGCATGGCAGGTATACTCGCAAACTTCTAATTTAAGCTGATTTTGCGGAGCACGCTGCATGTCCGGCAATACCTACGGCAAGCTTTTCACCGTTACCACCGCTGGCGAAAGCCATGGCCCAGCCCTCGTTGCGATTGTCGACGGTTGCCCGCCTGGGCTTGAGTTGTCTACTACAGACCTGCAACGTGACTTAGATCGCCGTAAACCAGGTACCAGTCGCCATACAACGCAGCGCCAAGAACCGGATGAGGTTGAAATCCTCTCAGGTGTCTTCGAAGGCAAGACCACAGGCTGCTCGATTGGACTTCTGATTAGAAATACTGACCAAAAGTCTAAGGATTATTCAGCGATCAAAGACCTATTCCGTCCGGCACATGCTGATTACACCTATCACCATAAATACGGTGTGCGTGACTATCGTGGAGGTGGCCGTAGCTCAGCGCGAGAAACAGCCATGCGCGTTGCAGCAGGGGCCATCGCTAAAAAGTTTCTGTCCACTCAAGGTATTACCGTGCGTGGGTACATGAGCCAGTTAGGACCGATCGAAATTCCTTTTAAAACATGGGATAGCGTTGAGCAAAACGCCTTTTTTAGCCCAGACCCAGACAAAGTGCCTGAACTTGAAGCCTACATGGATCAGTTGCGCCGCGATCAAGATTCCGTCGGTGCAAAAATTACTGTGGTGGCCGAAGGGGTTATGCCAGGGTTAGGTGAGCCGATCTTTGATCGTCTTGATGCTGAATTGGCGCATGCGCTGATGAGCATTAATGCGGTTAAGGGCGTAGAAATTGGTGATGGTTTTGCCTGTGTTGCACAGCGCGGCACTCAGCACCGTGATGAGCTAACGCCTGAAGGATTTGTAAGCAACCATGCTGGCGGCATCTTAGGCGGCATCTCGTCTGGACAACCAATCATCGCGCATTTAGCACTCAAGCCTACCTCCAGTATTACAACGCCTGGTCGCTCTATTGATGTTGAAGGTAATGCGTTAGACGTTATTACTAAAGGTCGTCATGATCCTTGTGTAGGTATCCGCGCTACACCGATCGCCGAAGCGATGATGGCGCTGGTATTGATGGACCATTTCTTACGCCATCGCGCACAAAACGCAGACGTTAAAGTCTCAACGCCCGTTTTAAAGCAGCTTTAACGGCCTTACAGCATTGAGATAAGTCATGAGCAGTTTGAGTGTTTATGTACCAGAGTTGGGTCAACAACCTGTAAAAATTTTGACTCACGCTGATGACATTGGTGCGCATTTAAAGCAAAAGGGCGCGGCGTTACTACGTGAACGCAGTGCCCACATACAACCAGGACTGGGTGAAGCTGAGCTTTTGACGCATCAGAAAAGTGCAGTAGACGCTCTAAAAAGTATCTCAGGGCTTTCCAAGGCTCAACGACTACAAGGGGCGGCTGAACCGATTCAATCGGATGCTCAGAATCTTTATTTCTGCACTCAAGGGCGAATGCTCGTGTGCTTAGGGTTCGATCAGCTATACGCTGTTGAATGTCATCAGCATGATGCAGTGTTAGTTCCAGAAAGCACCGTACATTGGATTCTCAAGGAGGAGGGGGCAGAGATCATACATTTAAGCGATCCTGCCACGTCGACCGATACAGTGCTTTGCCATTTCTTTGAACACTGTAAACCTGAGCTTTTCTAAAACATAAGCTTCATTTGTGTGGCTTCATGTTCTAGTAACCAAGCTTTACATGTGATACCTCCAGAAAATCCTGTCAAGGCACCATTGCGTGCAATGACGCGATGACAGGGGAGGACTATAGGAAGCGGATTGGCGCCCAGCGCAGCGCCAACTGCCCTGACCGACCTCGGTCGATTAATACGTCTAGCTATTTCGCCATAGGCAAGTATCTGTCCAAACTCAATTTCTTCGAGCGCCTTCCAAACCTCAATCTGAAATGCTGTGCCATTTAGCAAATAAGGCACAGTAAAGCGCGTAAGCCTACCTTCAAAATAATCCTGAAATTCTTTTACTGCCAAGCGAAGTACATCGTTAGGCAAAGACTCTTCGTTCATTGAGATGTGCGACTGATTAGGCAGTTGTACACGCAACAATGCGTGATCATCCGCTTCTAACGTGATGACACCGATTGGGCTTTGGTATTGGATACGGCGCATCTAAACCTTTTTAAAAATCAGGTCGCTTAAATTATAAACTGCGTTATTAAACATAATGCATAGTTATATATTGGGTAAAAATGACGAAACTTCGTGCAAAAAAAAGCAATCAGGAGGGGTGGAAGGTTCTACCTAATGCATCCAAACGCTGAGCTATCGGCAGTAACCGCTCACTGCTTATCCCTAACAGCTCCACATCCTGCGCAGTATTGTGGGCGATGTTCTGCACGGATTTTAGATGCTCAACAACCGAGGAGCTTGCACACGATTGCTCGTGGCTGGTTTGCGCTATCTGACTGTTTAGTTGATCAATCTGGGCGATATTTTCAACCACTGTGTCTAGGAGCTCGACTGCATGTAGGCTATCACTAAGACAGCGCTCTACACCTGTGCGACTTAATTGCATCGCATTGACTGCATCCAAACTCCCTTGCTGCAAAGCCTCAATAATCGCTTTGATTTCTTTTGTGGAATCTGCAGTACGTAGCGCAAGGCTTCTTACTTCATCAGCTACTACAGCAAAGCCGCGTCCATGTTCGCCTGCACGCGCAGCCTCGATCGCAGCGTTTAACGCAAGAAGGTTGGTTTGATCGGCAATGCTACTGATCACATCGAGTACTGTGCCTATTTTTTGGACATGTTGAGCGAGGCCTTCAACAATTTGATGGGTACTGTCTAAGCGTTCACTGAGTTGCCCGACCTCATGCTGGGTACGTTCAACCACTTCGTGGCCTTGATTAATCTGTTTGCGTGCTGAACCTGCATGAGTGACAGCTCTTTCAACCTGTTCTGCGATAGTTTGCATCGCATCACCCATACGCTGCATTGCATGCTGCATTTGTGTGACTTCATGCAGTTGATGATTAGCGCCTGTTTCAAGGGTGCTGCTTGCCTGTGAAAGTTCCTTACCCAAGTCTCCTATGCCACTTGCATCGAGCACCACGCCGTCGACAAGAGCGGTAAGCTGTTTTAAAAAGTCTTCAAAGCGTTGACTTAACGATAGCTTGCCATGCTGTTGGGCTTGCGCTTCAACATGCTCGAATCGCGTGGTAACAGTTAGCATTTTTTCCAAGAGGTCTTGGCTGTCATCAGCCTCGCGTTGACTGTGAATGGCTAAATACAGCAGTACAGATGTTTCAAGTACTACATAGAGTGCGTGTACAAAGACCATACCCCAGCTACCCGCATGATTCATTAAATAGACCGGTAAGCCTTGGCTTTGCAGGTAGTGAAATAAAACGTGGTGCACGGCAATGGTCAATGCAGCAACTAAAATAGGTAGCCAGTCGCGATAAAAGCTTAAAACAGCAAGCAGGGCAAACACGCCAAAATGGACTTCAATTAAGCCGTGCGCTTGATTGATGTGTAAGGCTGCCATGACCATCAGAGCGCTTGCTAGCACACAGCGCATCAGACGGCTGCCAGCAGCAACCTTATACAAGGCAGTCATTAATACGGCGGTGCTAAGGCCTACCCAGAGCGTTTGAGATAAGTTGTGATAAAGAAGCCCTAGCACACCTGAAAAAAGCACCATCAGCCATACCAGTCCAAGCATAATGCGATCTGCTTTTACGTAGTGCTCATGAAAGCGGGTAGTTGAATTCATTTCTAGGCGCTCTTATCAACAACGAAGGTTAGAGAACTAACTGACCTTAAAGTGCAAAAATATCCTAGTCTTTTCGTACACTATTGCTCGATTGTTCACGCTTGCAAAGTGCCGATGTGTTCAATTGGCAAGCTTAATCTCCGACCTTGCAGGGTCATTGCAGTGGAGTGCTGTTGTAAATGAGTTCACGCATGCCAACCTATTTCATCCCACATGGGGCAGGCCCTTGTTTTTTTATGCAAGCAACACCCGCTACGATGTGGGACCCGATGGCAGCGTTTCTAAGGTCTATTGCACAAGAGTTGCCACAAACACCGCGCGCCATTTTAGTTGTGTCTGCGCATTGGCTTACGGAAGGGTGCAGGCTGACGTCTGCAGATGAGCCAGAGCTCTACTATGACTATTACGGCTTTCCACAACACACCTATGAGCTTAAGTATCCTGTTTTAGGTGATCCGAAGTTAGCGGCACGCGTAGTTGAATTACTTCAGCAGGCGGGCATTAGTGCGAATGAAGATGCTCATCGTGGACTTGATCATGGTGTGTTTATACCGCTTCTACTGACCTATCCAGATGCCAATATCCCAGTTGTGCAATTGTCCCTCGACAAGAGCCTAGATGCGCAATTGCATCTTAAGATCGGTGCAGCGCTTGAGTCTCTGCGTGATGAAGGGGTGCTAATTATTGGTAGCGGCATGAGCTTTCACAATATGCGTGCTTACGGAAATACTGCCTTTACGCATATCTCTCAGGTGTTCGATGACTGGCTTACCCAGGCTGTCATGTCAGAGCCATTATTACGTAATAAAGCTTTAGCGAACTGGCAAGCAGCTCCAGGGGCAGTGGAGTCGCATCCTCTGCACCAAGAAGAGCATTTGCTGCCTTTAATGGTAGTGGCAGGTGCAGCACACTCTGGTGTTGGCCGCAAAGTCTTTACCGATACAGTGCTTTCGGTTGCCATATCAGGATTCAGGTTTGACTAACGTCATAGACGAAGGATTTTAGTATGAGTTTTGAATTTGATCTTTTTGTTATCGGTGCAGGTTCAGGAGGCGTTCGCGCTGCACGTTTTGCGGCAGGTTTTGGCGCACGGGTGGCAGTTGCTGAAAGTCGATATTTAGGCGGTACATGCGTTAACGTAGGATGTGTGCCTAAAAAATTAATGAGCTATGGAGCGCATTTTTCCGAAGACTTTCAAGCGGCCAAAGGATATGGCTGGCAGTTGGATTCGATTCGATTTGATTGGCAAACGCTGATTGAAAACAAAGACCGTGAAATCAATCGACTCAACGGTATTTATCGAAATTTGCTGGTTAATAGTGGCGTGACATTGCTTGAGGGACATGCACGTATTGTTGATGCCCACACCGTTGAGGTTGCCGGACAACGTTATGGCTGTGCGAACATTTTAATCGCAACGGGGGGTTGGCCGGTCATTCCTGATATCCCAGGACATACTTTAGCAATTAGCTCTAACGAAGCCTTTTACCTTAAAGCGCAACCTAAACGTGTTTTGGTTGTAGGGGGTGGATATATCGCCGTCGAATTTGCGTCTATTTTCCACGGTGTGGGTTCTGAGACCAAATTGCTCTATCGTGGGGACATGTTCTTACGTGGTTTTGATGAAGATGTGCGCCAGCATTTAAAGACATCTTTTGAAGAGAAGGGTGTTGATCTGTTGTTCAACAGTGATATCACGCGAATTGATCAGCAGCCTGATGGCAGCTTGCTTGCCACGCTCAATAATGGGCAAACACTCGAAGCTGACTGTGTGTTTTATGCGACAGGCCGCCGACCTATGTTGGATGACTTGGGGCTTGAAAATACAAGTATCTGTTTGAATGAAAAAGGCTTTATAGAGGTCGATGAAGATTACCGAACACATGAACCTTCTATTTTGGCGATCGGTGATGTTATTGGTCGTATACAGCTCACCCCAGTAGCCTTAGCAGAAGGCATGGCTGTAGCGCGCCAACTCTTTAAGCCCGAGGAATATCGCAAGGTGGATTATCAAAATGTGCCAACGGCCGTTTTTAGTCTGCCCAATATCGCAACAGTTGGTCTGACAGAACAGCAAGCGCGTGAGCAGTACGAAAATATTCGTATCTTTGAAAGTCGCTTCAAACCCATGAAACTTACGCTTACAGAGCTGACAGAACGGATTTACATGAAACTCATTGTCGATGGTAAGACTGACAAAGTTTTAGGCTGTCACATGGTTGGACCTGATGCAGGTGAACTGATCCAAGGGTTAGCGGTTGCGATAAAGGCCGGAGCGACCAAGCAAGTATTTGATGACACCATTGGTATTCATCCAACCGCGGCTGAAGAATTTGTCACGATGAGAAGCGTTTCTAGGTAAAAAAAGCCCGGATTTTCCGGGCTTTTTACTAGTGGTGATGCGTGTGCTCTGTATCTGTGGGTTGATTGACAACCTTTACAGTCACATCAATCTGGCCAGCTTTGTCGAATGTCAGTGTTATGGGGAAAGTTGCCCCAGCGATCAAGGGTTGCTTTAGGCCAAAAAGCATCAGGTGCTTACCACCTGGCGCTAGCACAAGATGCTCTTGGGCACCGACTGTGATTGAGGGGATATGCACCATTTTCATAACATCATCGATATGCTCGACGGTGTGGAGTTCAATCTTTTCGGCAACGTTAGATTCAGCTGAGACTAAGGAATCTGGCTGATGCTTAAGATTATGCAAATGCATGTACACAGCGCCTGTCTTTGCCGTAGCAGGTAAAGCACGGGCCCAAGCATGGGCCGCCTGTACACCGCTTGTAGCGTGATGCATAGGATGATGAGTATCGGCGAACAGCGGCGCCGCAAGAAGAGAACACAAAGTGGCAATAGTTAGATGCTTTAGCATATGAGCTCCAGAACGCTGGTAAGTGCTAACACTAGCCGCATCAGTCTCTCACATCCTCCATATCCGAAGATAAAAAATGCTCACGTGTTTGGGCTAAACCCAACGTTGGGATAATGGCATCTAGATCCGCTTGGATTGAGTCAACGAGCTCAGCGATTTTTTCTTCAGACAGACAGTCTTCAGGGGCAAGTCCTACTAGAGTCAGGCAGCTGTCTTCACAGTGCGGCTCAAAAAAACTGATAACAAGCGATCCGTCACTGGCAAGACTGCATTGGCCTGAATAGGGCCACATGGTTCGTAACAGAGCTTGTTCAATTTGAGCTAATGGAAAACGGCTGCCCATTTTTTACTCCCCAACAGATCAGATTATACCGTCTGTATATTGTTGTTATGTTTAGAAGGCCATACGGTAGTACAGACTATAAGTATCAATGCCGTCGTTGGGTTGTTTAATGCTTGCGTTTGAGTAGTGCATCGCGCGAATACCAATACTTTGTTGCTCCGTCAGTTTGAGTCCTGCACCAATGTGGCTGACAAAGTTAAATGCAGTGCTCAAGCCTCGGCCTTCGTATTCACGTTTCGATAACAGGGACGCGCCAATACCGGCTTCAAGATAAGGTTTAATACTTGGACGACTAAATTCGTATACGAATATGGGGGTAATCGATACGCTATGCATGCCTCCATCCCAATAACGATAGGCTGCATCCCAGTGTCCCGAAAGCTGGCCGCGTTCTGATTGCCACCATGCTTTATTGAAATCCCATTTAAGGCCGACGCCATAAACCATGGTCGATTCACTGGACTGGGCAACCTCTAGGTTCAGGTCTACTGCGTGCGCAGGTGCCATATAGAGGGCAAGAGAGAGAACTGAACCATGTAAGGCTAATGAGAGCTTCTTCATATACGCATCCTTGGTTTCCATTGAAGATATGAAACGCTTTGTTACTGAGCCTTAGTCGAGCCTAGCTTCAATCTTGGGTTGCTCCAGCTCGCCAAGTAGGGCTTAACGTACTGACAGCAGGATGCTGAAAAAGATTTCAGGCAATTTGCATTGGCCATTAAAAGAATTTCTTGCATATTGCATGAGGATCTCATGTGTACATCTATAAATTATTGATTTTAAAGTAATATATTTTTGGCATAAGTCATGCAAGCAAGCTTCGGATGTAACCTCTTCGTGCCATTAATGGAGTAAAAACACGATGCATCTTGCCGAACGACTTGCCAATGATGTGATCTGTAACGCTTTTCCAACTTTTGAAGTTTCGACGCAGCTACGCCCAAATGGCGGTGTGCTGGTGGTGCTTCGAGAAGGGGATCGAGAACTCAAGCGCGCGATTCCAGCTGACCAAGCACAATCTAAAATTCATCTTGAATGGGTTGTGAGTGCAATCCGCCGAGACTTAGCTATCGAGGCGGGAGAGGCGCCTGTGATCTCTGACCTTCAAAGCCAGAGTAGGGTGCGTCTACCTACCTACGGATACAACGCGAAATAATGAAGTTTCTTTAGCATCAGCGCTTGGGCGCAACACATAATGCTTCTACTGCAATTTCAAAGGTTGTGATTATGTGGGATCAGGTTGTTTCAGTTGTACGCTCTGAGTTTGCTTGGGATGCTGATGTTTACGAAAGTCTAAGGCTTTTTCTACGTTTATCCACGGCCGCCTTATTAGGCGGCCTTTTGGGTTTTGAGCGGGAGATAAGTGGACGTGAAGCTGGGATAAGAACTCATATGCTAGTGAGCATGGGAGCTGCGATTTTTGTAATGATGGCTCAATTAAGTGGCTCGAATGAAGATGCCATGAGCCGTGTGATGCAAGGCATTATTGCGGGCATTGGTTTTCTTTGTGCCGGCAGTATTCTTAAAAACCAAGACCAGACG
>X137_Gaur__coassemble_68_pt1 | contig 37675 bp, 36 predicted proteins | sample X137_Gaur__metabat2_high_PE_003 | metagenome-assembled genome bin X137_Gaur
ACGTTCATACCGGCCATCAGCGGGCCTTCGATCACTTCGATCGGGCGCGCGCATTTTTGGCGGCATTCTTCGGTGTCTTCAACGATAAAGGCGGTAATGCCTTTAACCAGCGCGTGCTCAAGGCGTTTTTGCACCGGCAGCGAGCGCCATTCTTCGTTTTCCGCTTCTTTTACCGCGCCGCCGCCACGGTAGTCCTCGGCAATCGCCAAGAGCGCTTCGGTGGCGCCGTCGTTGCGGTTAAGCACAACGTCTTCAACTTTTTCACGCAAAGCGGCGGGGATTTCGTCGTAAATCTCCAATTGGCCTGCGTTAACGATACCCATGGTCAGGCCGTTTTTGATGGCGTGGTAGAGGAATACCGAGTGAATCGCCTCACGCACCGGGTTGTTACCGCGGAACGAGAAGGACACGTTAGACACGCCGCCTGAGGACAGGGCAAACGGCAGCTCGTCGCGGATAAAGGCGCAGGCCTCGATAAAGTCCACGGCGTAGTTGTTGTGCTCGTCGATGCCGGTGGCCACGGCAAAGATGTTCGGGTCGAAGATGATGTCTTCCGGCGGGAAGCCCACTTCGTTAACCAGAATGTCGTACGAGCGTTTGCAGATTTCTTTTTTGCGCGCAGCGGTATCGGCTTGGCCGACTTCGTCAAAGGCCATCACCACTACAGCCGCGCCGTAGCGTTTGCACAGGCGTGCGTGCTGCTTGAACTGCTCAACGCCTTCTTTCATGGAGATCGAGTTAACGATGCCCTTGCCTTGAATGCACTTAAGGCCTGCTTCGATCACGTCCCACTTGGAGGAGTCGATCATGATCGGGACACGAGAGATGTCTGGCTCACCGGCGATCAGGTTCAAGAAGCGCACCATGGCTGCTTTCGAATCCAACATGCCCTCGTCCATGTTGATGTCGATCACCTGCGCACCGGCTTCCACCTGTTGCAGGGCGACTTCTAGCGCTTCGGTGTAGTTCTCTTCACGGATCAGGCGGGCGAACTTGGCGCTGCCGGTAATGTTGGTGCGCTCACCGACGTTTACAAACAAGGAGTTGCGGTCGATGGTGAAGGGCTCAAGGCCGGAGAGGCGGCAAGCCTTAGGAATCTCTGGGATCACCCGTGGCTTATGTTTAGCAACCGCCTCAGCGATAGCTTTAATGTGCGCAGGGGTGGTGCCACAGCAGCCACCGATGATGTTTAAAAGACCCGAAGCTGCAAACTCTTCAACCACCACTGCCATTTGTTCTGGGGTTTCGTCGTACTCACCGAAGGCGTTCGGTAGGCCCGCGTTCGGGTGAGCGGAGACGTGGGTATCGGCTTTGGCAGAAAGCTCAGCCAAATACGGACGCAGCTCTTTCGCGCCCAGCGCACAGTTCAAACCCACGGAAATTGGGTTGGCGTGGCGGATGGAGTTCCAGAAAGCTTCGGTGGTTTGACCGGAAAGGGTACGGCCCGAGGCATCGGTAATGGTGCCGGAGATCATAATCGGCAATTCAACGCCGTCTTCTTCAAACACCTGCTGCACGGCAAAGATCGCCGCCTTAGCGTTTAGGGTATCAAAGATGGTTTCGATCAGAATCAGATCCGCGCCGCCTTCGATCAGGCCGCGGGTGGCTTCAACGTAGTTTTCAACCAGCTCATCGAAAGTAACGTTACGAAAACCTGGGTCGTTTACATCAGGCGAAATCGAACAGGTACGGCTGGTTGGGCCTAAAACGCCTGCGACAAAACGTGGGCGATCTGGGGTTTCTAGGGTTTTGGCATCAGCCACTTCACGGGCGATGCGCGCACCGGCAACGTTTAACTCATACACCAGCTCTTCCATGCCGTAATCGGCTTGGGAAACGCGGGTGGCGTTAAAGGTGTTGGTTTCAAGAATGTCAGCGCCTGCGTCTAAATACGCCTTCTCGATCGCCGCGATTACGTCAGGGCGCGAAAGCAGTAATAGGTCATTGTTGCCTTTGACGTCTTGCGGCCAATCGGCAAAGCGCTCGCCACGGTAATCGGCCTCTTCCAGCTTGTAGCTCTGGATCATGGTGCCCATACCGCCGTCTAAAATCAGAATACGGTTTTGAAGTGCTTGTTTAAGGGCGTTTAGACGCGTTTGACGGGCGGACATAGCTCACCTAGTTAACCACAGCAAAAATAGGCGGGCATGATACCAAGGACTCACAACTTTTGAGCAGCTTGTGCTTTATCTTGAGTTTTACTCATGTTGGAGAGGGCAATTTTTATGGTTTTTTAAGTCCTACTAATTTACTAGGACTTTATTAGTGGCACTTAGGAGCGTACACTTGCCACATCATTGCGAGGAGTTGTCATGAGCGCTATTACTATTACCGACGCAGCCCACGATTATCTGGCTGATCTTCTGAAAAAGCAGAACACCGAAGGCATTGGTATTCGTGTCTTTATCACCCAGCCGGGCACCTCCTATGCAGAAACTTGCATCGCCTATTGTAAGCCGGGCGAGCAAAAGCCAGAAGACACTCCGCTGCATTTAAAAGAATTCACCGCATGGCTCGATGCGGTAAGCGTGCCTTTCTTAGAAGACGCTGTGGTTGATTATGCAACCGACCGTATGGGCGGCCAGCTGACCATCAAAGCGCCTAACGCTAAAGTGCCGATGGTCAACGAAGACAGCCCGTTAAACGAGCGCATCAACTATTACCTGCAAACTGAAATCAACCCAGGCCTTGCGAGCCATGGCGGTCAGGTAAGCCTGATTGATGTGGTGGATGATGGCATCGCCGTATTGCAGTTCGGTGGTGGTTGCCAAGGCTGTGGTCAGGCTGACTACACCTTAAAAGAAGGTATTGAAAAAACACTTCTCGAGCGTATTCCTGAGCTTAAAGGCGTACGCGATGTTACTGATCACAGCATTAAAGAAAATGCGTACTACTGATTGAAAGTCGTTAGGAAAAAGGCGGATTTATCCGCCTTTTTCTTTGTGTGCAGAAATGCAAAGCGCTAGTCAGAAATCCCTCACAAGTGATGTCATATTGCTATCCTGTAGGCTGATCATCAGGCCGTAAATGTCAGCCCTTAGCGTGTAAAAATGCATGTGAATGTGGGGTTTGCGCATGGACACTCAAACAGGGACGTTACCTCGTGTGCTGGTGTGCGATGACTCCAGCATGGCCCGCAAGCAGCTTATGCGGGCGCTTCCTGAAGACTGGGCCGTTGATATTGTTCAAGCAAGCGACGGGGCTCAGGCACTTGAGGTTTTAGCAGATCAGCCCGTTGATTTGATGCTTTTGGACCTCACCATGCCCATTATGGATGGTTACGAGGTGCTGGCTGCGCTGAAGGCGCGCAACATCAGCTGCCAAGTTATTGTGGTATCAGGTGATGTCCAGCAGCAGGCCTTTGAGCGAGTGTTAGAGCTCGGTGCATTGGCGTTTATTAAAAAACCAGCTGACCCCAAGCTGCTTCGCGCCACCTTGGAAGCCCATCAGCTTTTATCTGACCTTGGCGCCGGTATTAGGCAGCCGTTGGCATTGCCAAACGTTAGTTTTCAAGATGCGTTTCGCGAAGTGATTAACGTGGCTATGGGGCGTGCTGCCGCCTTGCTGGCGCGCGTTCTCAATGTTTTTGTACGCTTACCTGTACCGAATGTGAATGAGCTTGAAGTCGGTGAGCTGCATATGGCGCTTATTGATGCGCAGGCCGACTCTGAGCTGACCGCAGTGTGTCAAGGCTATATTGGCAACGGCATCAGCGGAGAGGCACTGTTAATTTTTCACGATTCACAAGTTGCTGACATGGCGCGTTTAATGCGTTGGCAAGGCCAAGACTTCTCGCCCATGGAAATGCTCTTGGATACTTCAAGCGTGATTATAGGTGCCTGTTTAAGTGCCATCGCAGAACAATTGAATATTCGATTTTCGCAAGGTCATCCTCAAATTTTGGGTGAGCATGAGCCGATTGCAGAGTTGATTCAGCTAAATCGCGCACGCTGGAAAAAAACCTTAGCGGTAGAGGTGAGCTACAGCATTGAAGGGCACAAGATTCACTTCGATTTGCTGCTGTTATTTAGCGAAGATTCCCTGACTACTTTGCGCAACAAAGTTGCCTACTGGATGGAATAAGCCATGGATCTCAACGAATTTCATTGGTTGTTGGCTATTGTGCAAAGTATCGACGTGGGCGTGATGGTGCTGGATCGGGACTATCGAGTGGAGGTGTGGAATGGTTTTATGGAAAACCGCTCAGACCGTGCGGCAAGTGACGTTCATCAGCAATCGATCTTTGATCTTTTCCCAACGCTTGATGAACAGTGGTTTCGCCATAAGGTAGAAAGCGTTGTGACCCTTGGTACGCCGGCGTTTACGATCTGGGAGCAACGGCCTTATTTGGTGCCATTTAAAAATTATCAGCCCATCACGGGGCATGAAGAATTTATGTACCAAAACACCACTTTGCTGCCGCTGCATTCCACCAATGGGATGATTGAGCATGTGTGCGTGATTATCTATGACGTCACAAGTGTTGCCACTCACAAAAAACAGCTGCAAGCGGCCAATGAACAGCTGAGCCAATTGTCGCGAACAGATCGTCTTACCGGCCTGAATAACCGTGGCTATTGGGAAGAGCAATTAAGACTGGTTTATGCCCGTCATCAGCGTCACGGCACCCAAACGGCTTTGGTGATTTTTGATATCGATCACTTTAAAAAAGTCAACGACACCTATGGCCATCAAGCTGGCGATAAGGTGATTTGCGCTGTAGCCAATGAAGTGAAGCGGCAATGCCGAGATACCGACATTTCTGGTCGCTATGGGGGCGAGGAGTTTGTGGTGTTGTTGCCCGATGTCGACAGTAAAGGTGCTTATGCCTTCGCCGAAAGGCTACGAAAAGCGGTGGGGGCGTTATCGGTTGTGCATCAAGACCAAGAGATACGTTTTACCATAAGTCTTGGTATCAGTGATTTATCGCGACCGTTAAACGGCTATCAGATGCTTTTAGAGCAAGCGGATAAAGCGCTTTATCAATCAAAGGGTAACGGTCGCAATCAAACCACTCTTTACGAGCCTTAGGCCTCAAGCTGCCAAGGCAAAAACTCAGCGCCTTGCTCAGTCAAATGACTGCGTTGCTGGAGCAGAGCGGCTATCAGTTGGCTTTGGTCAAGGTACAGACTTTTGGGTAGAGCTGTACGTGCAACTGCCTTCTGGGTGCGGTCATAAATGGTGAGGTTTAACTCGCCATTACCTTCAGGAAGCGCCCACGCCACGCATTGATACGGGCGAAACGCTGAGTCGGCAAGCAGTAAAGCATCGTTAACGCGCAGTGTGGACATGGGATTCTCCTGGGGCTGCATCTAAGCAATGCTAACTAGATGCTTAGCGCCCCAAGAAAAGTCACACAGCTACGCTTAAATTTTAAATTGACCCAACGAGCGGTTCAGTTGCTCGGCTAATTGGGTGAGGCCGCGGCTGGCGGCGCTTGATTGTTCGGCGGCTTGAGCGTTGTCACTGGCAAGGCTTGCAGCTTGCGTAACGTTTTGGTTGATGTCTTCAACTACGTGCGCTTGTTGCAAGGTAGCGCTGGCAATTGAGGCGTTAAGGTCGGTGAGGGTGCGTAACGCATGGGTGATTTGCGTAAGGCTCGCACCCGCTTGACTGGCTTGCTCAACTGTGGCTTGTGAAGCGTGGCTACTTTCGTTGATGGCTTTTACAGCGGCGTCAGAATTCACTTGCAAGCGCTCAATCATATTCTGAATTTCAGCGGTCGATTGTTGTGTGCGCTGAGCTAGCAAGCGAACTTCATCCGCTACTACTGCAAAGCCTCGGCCTTGTTCTCCGGCACGCGCGGCCTCAATTGCTGCGTTGAGCGCCAAAAGGTTTGTTTGCTCGGCAATAGAGCGAATCACTTCTAATACGGTGCCTATTTGATTGCTCTCGTTGGCGAGCGTACGAATGACTTCAACCGAGCGCTCGATGGAGTTTGAAAGTTGGTTAATCTGGCCGATGCTGCCTTCAATGTTTGCAAGGCCTTGCTTGGCTTGTTCTTCAGCGGCATGGACTTCTGTTGCGGCATGTTCTGCGTTTTTAGCAACGTCCTGAACGCCATAGGTCACTTCATTGATGGCGGTTGCGATTACATCCATTTGCTGAGCTTGTTGCTCGCCATGTTCATGGGCTGTGGCGGCAATGCTGTCTACTGATCGGGCTGATTGATCGATGCTGGTGGCGGCTGCTAAGACTTGGCCCACAGCGGTACGAACTTTCGTGACAAAGGCATTAAAGTGCGCAGAAAGGGCGGTGAGCTCATCATTCCCACTGACTTCAAGTTGGCGGGTTAAGTCGCCATCGCCACTGGCAATGTTTTTCATCGCCATACTGGCGGCTCGAATAGGGCGGTTGATGCTTGAGGCAATGAGTGCCAGTAATGCCGACATGAGTAAGGCCAATGCCACGCATACGGCAATCAGTTCGGTTGCAATGTCCATGAAGGCTGTTTGGATATCGTCCAGAAACACGCCTGTGCCAATCATCCAATTCCATGGGGTGAAGGATCTGACGTACGAAACCTTATCAAATAAGTCTCCGCCTTTAACCTTGCTCCACTCATATTGGTAGTGACCTTGGCCTTGGCTTTTGGCCAGTTTCACCATATCGCCCATGTGGTTCACGCCATCTTTGGTGGTGAGCGTCATCAGATCAACGCCTTCATAGGCGGGCTGAAGTGGGTGCATCAGCATGATGGCGTTTAGGTCGTTGATCCAAAAGTACTCATTGCCGGCGTAACGCATCTGCCTAATGACAGCCATCGCTTGCTTTTGCGCATCGTTTCGCGAGAGCTCCCCGCGCTGCTCAAGGGTGTAAAAGTGCTCAAGTACGGAATAGGCGCTTTCAATTTGGCGTTCAGTCAAATCATTACGGCTGTTATTGAGCTCTTGTTTGATTTGAAAAAGCATCAGGGCGCTGATGATGCAGAGAATCAACATCACCACAGCTTGAATGATCCAAAAGCGCTGGCGAATGGAGAGGTTTCGCAGAAAATCCATGGGCAGAGTACTCATCTTTATTTGTTCTTATAGGCGTACTTAACCATCTATAAAAAATGCTGCCAAGTACTGGTTTAGGGGTTTGATAAGTTGGGGCGATGAAAACGCTAATCTGCTACCCTTGCGCGGTTTTTAAACAGGTCTTAGCGGGCCTACGTATATGCACATGCGCCGCCAAACTGGCGTTACGCGGTAGGGATAGGTATGGATTGGTTACTAGCATTCAAGGCGCTGATATTAGGAATTATTGAAGGCCTGACTGAGTTCTTACCGGTTTCAAGCACCGGGCATTTGATTGTGGCGGGGGATTTACTTGAGTTTACCGGCCAGCAAGCCACGGCGTTTAAAATCATTATTCAGCTGGGTGCGATCTTGGCGGTGATGTGGGAATTTCGCCGCAAAATACTGGATGTCACCTTTGGTTTAACCAAAGAGCCTGCCGCCCGCAAATTTACCCTGAATCTGATTCTTGCCTTTATACCGGCGGCAGTGGTGGGGGTACTTTTTGCCGATACTATTGAACACTACTTGTTTAACCCCATCACTGTTGCGACTGCATTGGTTTTAGGCGGTTTTGTCATGTTGTGGGCCGAAAAAAGACAGCATCGCGAAGCATGTGAAACCGTTGATGATATGAACTGGAAGCTTGCGCTTAAAGTAGGTTGCGCACAGTGTTTGGCGCTGATTCCGGGCACGTCGCGTTCGGCCTCAACTATCATCGGTGGGCTCTGGTTTGGTTTGTCGCGCAAGGCAGCAACTGAGTTTTCGTTCTTTTTAGCGATGCCAACCATGGTTGGTGCCACGGTGTATTCGCTGATTAAATACCGCGATGTATTAAGCCTTGATGATCTGCCTATCTTTGCGGTGGGCTTTATCACCACCTTTATTGTGGCAATGCTGACGGTGCGGGCGCTGTTAAAATTTATCGCCAACCATAGCTATGCAGTATTCGCGTGGTATCGCATTGGGTTTGGGTTGCTGATCTTGGCGACCTGGCAATTCGGTTGGATCGACTGGGCGGTTGCTGGCGAGTAATAGCCGTTCTCGATAGTGTGCGCTTCGGCAAATGAATAGCTCTGCCGAAGCGTCTTAGGCTGCTGCATAGTAAAGGCTTCCAGGCAGGAGGCGTTTATGTTGCAGATGGCCCATCAGTTGATTGAAACCAATGGCATTACCTTAAGTGTTTACCATGCAGGCCCCAAAGATGGGCGTCCTGTATGGATGCTGCACGGCTTTCCTGAGTGCTGGTACAGCTGGCGCCATCAAATTAAACACCTTACGCAAGCAGGCTATCAGGTGTTTGTACCTGAGATGCGTGGCTATGGCCAAAGCTCAGCGCCACAGCCGGTCGAAGCGTACGATGTGCTTACTTTAGGCCGCGATATTTTGGGGGCGATGGATGCGCTCGGCCAAGAAAACGCCGCTATCGTTGGCCATGATTGGGGTGCGATGGTGTCTTGGTATATCGCCCTCCAAGCACCCGAGCGCGTCAGCGCCTTAGCGACGATGTCCGTGCCGTTTGCGGGTCGTCCTAAACGTCCTGCTATTGAAATTATGCGTGAGCTGGCTGCCGGTAAATTCAATTACATTCTGTATTTTCAAGAACCGGGTGTGGCTGAAAAAGAGCTAGAGCAAGACATAGCGCGTACTTTAAAGCTTCTAATGTATTACCGCGGCAAAAGCCTTTTGCAACAAGACAAACCGGCCGATAGCACCCTGTTTGATCCATCGCATCAAGTAGGTGATCTACCTGAGTGGTGCAAGGCCGATGACATGCAAGTATATGAACAAACCTTCAAGCAAAATGGCTTTCGTGGGCCACTTAACTGGTACCGCAACTTTGAGCGCAACTGGGCCATTACAGAACATCTTAAAGATCAAAAAATTGTACCGCCAACGCTCTTTTTAATCGGGCAGCAAGACCCTGTGAAATGGATGGAAAAATACACCATGGAAAAGATGCCACAGTGGGTGCCTAATTTAGAACAGCACGTACTGGAGCCTTGTGGGCATTGGATTCAAAATGAGCGCGCACAAGAGGTTAATGCGCTTTTACTTAAGTTTTTAAAGCGTCATTACTGAGATCAACCGGCAACGTTTTAGTAAGGAAAACCGCATGTTAAAGCGTTGCTTATGGGGGATGATGGTTTTTGTCATCCCTGTACTTGGAGTATGCAGCCTTAATGCGCCGTGGCAGAAAATTGCACTGCTCACATACGTGGGCATGAGTTTTTTAAGCTTTATTCAGTTTGGTCTCGACAAGCGAAAGGCGCTTAAAGGAGGCGCACGTGTTTCTGAAAAAACACTGTATCTAACCGCGTTGGTAGGGGGTTGGCCCGGTGCTTGGCTTGGCCGAATGATCTTTCGGCATAAAACCACCAAGCAGCCGTTTGTGAAGATTTTTTATGCGATTGTGGCGCTGCATCAGAGCGCATGGTGCATTTGGCTGTATCAGGCAGATTTAACCTCGCTTAAGCTTTTGCTCAATAGCGCACTTAATGTAGTGGGCGTTTACGTTTAACTACATTTATACGCCCAAACCCCGAATGGGTGTAATTGACATCTCAAGCATTTTCCCTGAATGTGTGCATACCCGAATCAAACGGGCGTATGAATTGAGCGTTTGAGTTCAGTTTACGCCCTGACTATCGCGCCGGCGGGTGTGCCACGTTGTTCGAGAGGATCTCGTCAACGGCCTGGCGTCCAGCGTGTGACTGTTCAGCTTCCATACCGTGGAGATCAGTTGATGATTTACGAAGGTAAAGCCATCACGGTTAAGGCTCTTGAGAGCGGCATCGTCGAATTAAATTTCGACCTCAAGGGTGAGTCCGTCAATAAATTTAATAGCCTCACCTTGAACGAACTGCGTGACGCAGTCGCTGCCATCAAAGCTGATGCTGCAATCAAAGGTGTGATTGTCAGCAGCGGCAAAGATGTCTTTATTGTTGGCGCCGATATCACCGAGTTTGTTGATAATTTCAAACTCTCGGATGAAGAGCTGGTTGCCGGCAATCTTGAAGCGAACAAAATCTTCAATGATTTCGAAGACCTTGAAGTCCCAACCGTTGCAGCCATCAATGGCATCGCATTAGGTGGTGGCTTTGAGATGTGCATGGCTGCGGATTACCGCGTTATGAGCACTAAGGCGCAAGTAGGTTTGCCTGAAGTTAAATTGGGTATCTGCCCAGGCTTTGGCGGTACTGTTCGTCTGCCACGCTTGATCGGCGTGGATAACGCTGTTGAGTGGATTGCCTCTGGCAAAGAGAACAAAGCAGAAGCTGCCCTTAAAGTAGGTGCAGTGGATGCTGTTGTTGCTCCGGAAAAACTGGCTGAGGCGGCACTGGATCTTCTTAAGCGCGCTATCAGTGGTGAGCTTAATTACAAGGCTAAGCGTGCACCTAAGCTTGAGAAATTAAAGCTCAACACCATTGAGCAAATGATGGCGTTTGAGACCTCTAAAGGTTTCATTGCAGGTCAAGCAGGCCCTAACTACCCAGCACCACTGGCCGCCGTTTCGGCAATCCAAAAAGCGGCAAATCACGGCCGTGATAAAGCGCTGGAAATTGAAGCCAATACCTTTGTGAAATTGGCCAAAACAACTGTGGCGCAAAGTCTTGTGGGCTTGTTCTTAAATGATCAAGAGCTTAAGAAAAAAGCCAAAGCCTACGACAAGCAAGCGCGTGACGTGAAACTGGCAGCCGTTTTAGGTGCTGGCATCATGGGGGGCGGTATTGCCTACCAGTCAGCCGTTAAAGGCACCCCGATCCTGATGAAAGATATCCGCGAAGAGGGTATCAAAATGGGTCTGGATGAAGCCTCAAAACTTCTCGGCAAGCGTGTTGAAAAAGGCCGTCTAAGCCCTGCAAAAATGGCAGACGCTTTAAACGCTATTCGTCCAACCATGAACTACGGTGATTTTGGCAACGTCGACATTGTGGTCGAGGCGGTTGTTGAAAACCCGAAAGTTAAGCACGCAGTGCTGGCTGAAGTGGAAGGTCACGTGCGTGAAGATGCGATCATCGCATCGAACACCTCTACCATCTCTATCAGCTACTTGGCAGAAGCCTTAAAGCGCCCAGAAAACTTCTGCGGTATGCACTTCTTTAACCCTGTGCACATGATGCCTTTGGTTGAAGTGATTCGCGGTAAGAAGTCGAGCGAAACCGCTATTGCAACCACCGTTGCCTACGCAAAAAAAATGGGTAAGAGTCCTGTTGTGGTCAACGACTGCCCAGGCTTTTTGGTTAACCGGATTCTGTTCCCATACTTCGGCGGCTTTGCGCGTCTGGTGAACTACGGTGCTGACTTTGTTCGTGTTGACAAGGTTATGGAGAAATTCGGCTGGCCTATGGGCCCTGCGTACCTGATGGACGTAGTGGGCATGGATACCGGCCACCACGGCCGTGATGTGATGGCCGAAGGCTTCCCTGATCGCATGAAAGACAGCACTAAAACCGCAGTTGACGTAATGTACGAAGCCAACCGTTTAGGTCAAAAGAACGGCAAAGGTTTCTATGTTTATGAAACTGACAAGCGCGGCAAGCCTAAGAAAGTGGTCGATCCGCAAAGCTATGAGCTGTTAAAGCCAATTGTTTCTGAGCAACGCGAATTGACTGACGAAGACATCATTAACTACATGATGATTCCTCTGTGCTTAGAGACTGTGCGCTGCTTAGAAGACGGCATCGTTGATTCAGCTGCCGAAGCTGATATGGGTCTGATCTACGGTATTGGTTTCCCTCCATTCCGTGGTGGTGCGCTGCGCTACATCGATTCGATCGGTGTCGCGGAATTTGTGGCCCTTGCCGACAAGTACGCCGACCTTGGCCCGCTGTACCACCCGACCGCGAAGCTGCGTGAAATGGCTGCTAATGGCCAGAGCTTCTACGGTTAATCGAGTGAGAGTGAAGATATGAGCCTGAATCCAAGAGATGCAGTGATCGTCGACTTCGGCCGTACCCCAATGGGACGCTCCAAAGGCGGCATGCACCGTAATACCCGCGCAGAAACCATGTCAGCTCGTTTGATCGATGGCGTGTTAGCGCGTAATCCAAAAATTGATCCGGCTGAAGTTGAAGACGTGATCTGGGGCTGTGTGAACCAAACCTTAGAACAAGGGTGGAACATCGCACGCATGGCTTCGATCATGACCCGTATCCCTCATACCAGTGCAGGGCAAACCGTAAGCCGTCTGTGTGGCTCATCGATGAGCGCACTGCACACAGCCGTGCAAGCCATCCAAACCGGTAACGGTGATGTGTTTGTGGTGGGCGGTGTCGAGCATATGGGCCATGTGGGTATGAACCACGGTCTTGATCCAAACCCGCACCTGTCACTGTATGCTGCTAAAGCGTCGGGCATGATGGGTTTAACCGCTGAAATGCTGGGCAAAATGCATGGCATCACCCGTGAGCAACAAGATGCTTTTGGTGAGCGCTCGCATCGCTTAGCACACAAGGCGACTGTGGAAGGTAAGTTCAAAGACGAAATCATCCCTATGGAAGGTTACGACGAGAACGGTTTCCTAAAAGTGTTCGACTATGACGAGACCATTCGTCCGGAAACAACCATTGAGAGCTTAGCTGCGCTGCGTCCTGCCTTTAATCCAAAAGGCGGTACCGTAACAGCAGGTACGTCTTCGCAAATCACCGATGGTGCTTCGTGCATGATCGTGATGAGCGCCCAGCGTGCTAAGGATTTAGGTCTTGAGCCTCTGGCTGTGGTTCGTGCAATGGCGGTTGCCGGTGTAGATCCTGCAATCATGGGCTATGGACCTGTCCCATCCACCAAAAAAGCGCTTAAACGCGCGGGCCTTACTATGGCGGATATTGACTTCGTCGAGCTCAATGAAGCCTTTGCAGCGCAAGCGTTGCCTGTTTTAAAAGACTTAAAACTCCTAGATGTCATGGAGCAAAAAGTTAACTTGCACGGTGGTGCAATTGCTTTAGGTCATCCATTTGGTTGCTCGGGTGCACGTATTTCCGGCACTTTACTTAATGTGATGAAGCAGAACGGCGGTACCTTGGGCGTGTCTACCATGTGTGTAGGCTTAGGTCAGGGCATCACCACGGTCTTCGAACGGGTATAATCGTTCGCTGGATCAAAAGCCGGGGCCATGTGCCCCGGCTTTGTTTTTTCTGCTAGTTGGTGCTTTTGAGGAACACATGCAAGTACAGCCCGGTCTTTATCAACATTATAAGGGCCCTAAATATCGTGTTTTAGGGACTGCAAGGCATTCAGAAAGCGAAGAGCTTGTCGTGGTCTATCAAGCCCTTTATGGTGACGGTGGTTTGTGGGTAAGACCGCTTAGTATGTTTAATGAACAAGTGGAGGTAAACGGGACGCCCGTACCGCGCTTTGCTTTGATTGAGGCACAAACCTCACTGTTTGAGCAGATTCTTTAATCACTAAACTTGACCTTAGCTATGCGGCCACTATATATAGCCATGCCGCGCTAGGCGCCCCGCCTTTAATTATCTCGTATTCAGGAAGTTTCCGATCCATGGGCAAATCGCTGGTCATCGTGGAATCCCCGGCCAAGGCCAAGACCATCAACAAGTATTTGGGCAGCCAATACGTGGTGAAGTCGAGCATCGGCCATATCCGTGACTTGCCCACCAGTGGCTCAGGTTCTGCCACCAAAGAACCGGCCAAACGGGGTAAAGCTGCCGACACTGCAGCGCTGTCGCCAAAAGAAAAAGCCAAACGCCAACTTTTTGCGCGTATGGGTATCGACCCTGAAAAGGGTTGGAAGGCGAAATATGAAATTTTGCCGGGTAAAGAAAAAGTTATTGAAGAGTTAAGAAAGCTCGCCAAAGAAGCCGACACTATTTATCTGGCAACGGACTTGGATAGGGAAGGGGAAGCCATTGCATGGCACCTTCGTGAAGCTATTGGCGGTGATGACAGCCGCTTTAAGCGTGTGGTTTTTAATGAAATCACCAAAAAAGCCATTCAAGAAGCCTTCTCGCAGCCAGGTGAGCTGGATTTAGATCGTGTTAATGCCCAACAAGCGCGTCGCTTTTTGGATCGTGTGGTGGGATATATGGTCTCGCCACTTTTATGGGCGAAAATTGCCCGTGGTCTCTCAGCAGGTCGAGTGCAGTCGGTTGCGGTGAAGCTCGTAGTTGAACGCGAGCGTGAAATCCGTGCCTTTGTGCCAGAAGAATACTGGGAAGTTCACGCCGATTTAGGTACAGCTAAGTCGTCTAAAGTGCGTTTTGAAGTTGTGCGTGAAAAGGGCGAAGCGTTCAAACCGCTCAATGAAGCGCAGGCAATGGCAGCGGTTGCCAAACTTAAATCGTCTAGCTACAGCGTTGCCAAGCGTGAAGATAAGCCGACCACCAGCAAACCGTCAGCGCCTTTTATTACCTCAACGTTGCAGCAAGCGGCCAGCAACCGTTTAGGTTTTGGGGTGAAAAAGACCATGATGATGGCCCAGCGTCTTTATGAGGCGGGCTACATCACTTATATGCGTACTGACTCGACCAATCTTTCACAAGATGCGTTGGATATGGCGCGCGGCTTTATCAATGCTGAATTTGGTGAAGCGTATCTACCGGCCAAACCTAACCTGTATTCCAGCAAAGAAGGCGCGCAAGAGGCGCATGAGGCGATTCGTCCGTCTGATGTGAATACACGTCCGACCCAGCTTTCAGGTATGGAGCGTGATGCTGAGCGCCTTTACGAATTGATCTGGCGCCAGTTTGTAGCGTGCCAAATGCCACCTGCGCAGTATTTATCGACCACAGTCACAGTTGCAGCCGGTGAGTTTGAACTCAAAGCCCGCGGTCGTATTTTGAAATTCGATGGTTACACTCGGGTGCTGCCGCAACAAAGTAAGTCGGGCGAAGACGACGTCTTGCCGGATATGGCTCAAGGTGAAGCACTTAAGCTGCTTGAACTTGATCCGACCCAGCATTTCACCAAGCCGCCGGCACGTTATTCAGAAGCCAGCTTGGTTAAAGAGATGGAGAAGCGCGGCATTGGTCGACCTTCAACCTATGCTGCGATTATTTCCACCATTCAGGATCGCGGCTACGTCACTGTACAAAACCGTCGTTTTTATTCAGAAAAAATGGGCGATATCGTCACCGAACGCTTGAATGAAAGCTTCTCGGATCTGATGGACTACGGCTTTACTGCGAGCATGGAAGAGCGTCTTGATGATGTGGCGCAAGGTCAGCGCGACTGGAAAAATCTGCTAGATGCTTTCTATGCCGATTTCAGTAAAAAGCTTGAGGTGGCGGCAGATGGCGACCAAGGCATGCGTGCTAATCAGCCGACCTTAACCGATATTGCCTGTAAAGAATGCGGTCGTCCAATGATGATTCGTACCGCTTCGACGGGCGTATTTTTAGGTTGCTCAGGCTACAGCCTACCGCCAAAAGAGCGTTGCAAATCCACCATCAACTTAACGCCGGGCGATGAGATTGCCGCTGACGATGAGGGTGAGTCTGAATCCTTAGTCTTGATGGGCAAACATCGTTGCCCGATTTGTAGCACGGCAATGGATGCGTACTTGTTAGATGAAACGCGTAAATTGCATATCTGTGGTAACAACCCAGATTGTGCAGGCTACGAGATTGAGCAAGGGCAGTACCGTATCAAAGGCTATGAAGGCCCAAGCCTTGAGTGTGATAAATGCGGTAGCCAAATGCAGCTTAAGACGGGCCGATTCGGCAAGTTCTTCGGTTGCACGAACAGTGAATGTAAAAACACTCGCAAGCTTTTGAAAAACGGTGAAGCTGCACCGCCTAAGGCTGATCCGATCAAAATGCCTGAGCTTAAGTGTGAGAAGGTTGATGATACGTACGTGCTTCGTGACGGCGCATCCGGCTTGTTCTTGGCGGCCAGTCAGTTCCCTAAAAACCGAGAGACGCGCGCACCATTGGTTAAGGAGCTGATCCCGCACAAAGCTGAGCTTGATCCTAAGTTTCATTATCTTTTAGAAGCGCCGCAAAAAGATCCTGAAGGACGTTTTGCGATTATTCGTTTTAGTCGGAAAACCAAAGAGCAGTATGTGCAGACAGAAGTCGACGGTAAGCCAACCGGCTGGAAGGCCTTCTACCGTGACGGTAAGTGGCAGATAGAAGATAAACGTTAATACAAAGGCCGCAGTGATGCGGCCTTTTTGATGGGGCTTTGCCTCACAGTTCACGTATAAGGGGTAATCTGTGGCCGCAGAACGTTACACGCGCACCAACCAGAAAATTTATTTCGCAGGTCTTGCACTTGAGACGCTCAAAAAAGCTGAGTGTGGGCAGCTAGACAATGCACAAGCTCAGGCGCAAGCGTGCCGAGAAACCATCCTGTTTCACTTATACGGTGCAGTGCTTGGCTTATGTCAGGAGATTGCCGGGTATTACAAATTACCGGATACCGATGCCGTCGATGCATTCGTTTGGCTAAATGCCAGTGCCCAAGCGCACGATCCTATGCCAGAGCGTGCTGAGTTGATCGAGCTTTTGAACGATAAAACCAGTTGGCTATATGGGTTGTTTAACGCCTATCAAGCGCTTTTTCAGCCATTGAATGAGCCCAAAAAGGCCAAAATGGATCCTCGTATTGCCGTTATTGAAGTCACCCCTGTTGATGATGAGCAAGAGCGGCTAACCAGCGATAAGCTTGATGGGTGGCGGCAAGCACTTAAGGGTCAAGTGCTTAGGTTCAGAGAGTCACTGACTGAGTGCTAAGCATAAGCCTAGGGGATGTGTGGCTTGGCTGTTACAATGCTTGCCTTTTTGTCGGGAGCGGAAGTTATGCCCACATCATTTCTGGAAATTGTTGAGCTGCCTGATGGGCGCATTGTATTGCGCCGAGCAGAAGACGATGCAGCGTTGGTTACCCTAGATTTTTCTGAGGAGGCGAAGTCTTTCCTGCAAGGTGCGCATGTTGACGTTGCCAAAGCCATGCTAACAGTGGGTTTGCAAATGGCTGGCAAAATGGTTGAAGGTGAACTTGAGTCGATTGATGAAGCGGAGCGCGTTTTACATTAACGCGCCCAAGGTTTATGCAAGGCGGATGTTCAAGCTTTGTGCGCTGCCATCATCTGCAGCTTGTGCTAAGGCTAGACGCGCTTTTTGATCCAAGTTTAGCCAGCTTAAAACGGTGTGGCTGTTGCCCAAACGGAGTGCTTCACACGCCAGTTGATGCGCGGTTTGGCCCGCTTTAGGGTGCAGCACCAAAATTCGTTCACGATCGTTTAAGTTTTCTCTCAGCCAGCTACGTGTTAAGGGATCCGGTGGGGCAATTAATGTTAACCAGCGGTTACTTACAGTCTCGTTGAGCTCGCGCAAAATAGGCGCTAAAAATTGTAAGCAGTTACCGGAAAATCCGCGCAATACCAATTCGCTGACGCGTTCATGCGGGGCGAAGGTTTCCTCATCAAGCATGTTTAAAGCTGGGTTAAACCATGGTGCATGGGAACTTACACTTACGGGCAACTGCATACAGCCTCCTTTAGCGGCGAATAACGCCAACACTCAATCCTTCAATCACCAGCTCTTGCTGCTGAAGGTCGACTTCAATTGGTGAAAATTCAGGGTTTTCAGCCAAAAGCCACACTTTGTTACCTTCACGCTTAAATCGCTTAACGGTGACTTCATCATCGATACGAGCAACCACAACTTGGCCATTGCGCACATTTTGGGTGCGATGTACCGCCAGAAGGTCGCCATCAAAAATGCCTATGTCTTTCATGCTCATGCCTTTTACCTTTAAGAGGTAATCTGCTTTGGGGCTAAAAAAAGCAGGGCTAATCCGGCATGAATCTTCGATGTTTTGTTGCGCTAGAATAGGCGCGCCTGCGGCGACACGACCAATCACCGGCAAGCTGTCTTCGTCTTGGCTATTGGGCTCAAAGCCTGGAATACGAATGCCGCGGGACGCGCCTGGCGTCATTTCAATAGCACCTTTACGGGCCAACGCTTTTAAATGTTCTTCAGCAGCATTAGGGGATTTAAAACCTAACTCTTGCGCTATCTCGGCACGGGTTGGCGGATAGCCATTGGCCTCGATACAAGTTTTGATGAAGGCCAGAATTTCAGCTTGGCGCGGAGTTAACTTAATCATGAAGAGCGCTCAGATGCTTAACGAATGCTGTGATTATATACAGTGCTTTATGTATGGCAATGCTCTTTTACGCGGCGTGTTCTAACGACTGTGCTTCGAGGCTGATAAGTAAGCAGGACTTTTAAGAGGTTTAGTTGACACTCATAAGTCTAAAACGTATGTTTCAAACAACTGTTTGTTAGTGAGCAAATCTTTCATGGCCCAGTCAGAAACTGTCGAGCGTATCTTGGATGCAGCTGAATTGCTGTTTGCCGAAAAAGGTTTTGCCGAGACATCGCTGCGTTCCATTACCAGCAAAGCTGGTGTGAACCTTGCGGCAGTGAACTATCACTTTGGCTCAAAAAAAGCGCTGATTCAGGCGGTTTTTTCGCGCTTTCTGGGGCCTTTTTGTGCCAGCCTTGAAAAGGAGCTTGACCGTCGGCAGCAAGGCTCAGCTGAGACGTTTACCCTAGAAGCGCTCTTGGAAATGCTGGTTGAGCAGGCATTGGCTGTTAAGCCGCGTAGTGGTGAAGACCTTTCAATTTTTATGCGGCTTTTAGGGCTTGCGTTTAGTCAAAGCCAAGGCCATTTGCGCCGCTATCTTGAAGAAATGTACGGCAAAGTGTTCCGGCGCTTTATGGGGTTGGTGTATGAGGCTGCGCCGCGTATTCCGCCGCTTGAGTTATTTTGGCGCGTACATTTTATGCTAGGTGCTGCCGCATTCAGTATGTCAGGCATCAAAGCATTACGTGCGATCACCGAAAACGACTTCGGGGTCAATATCTCAATTGAGCAGGTGATGCGGCTGATGGTGCCGTTTCTAGCACAGGGTATGCGTTCTGAAAGTGGCTTAGATGATCAAGCACTGATCAACGCCCATTTGCAGCCACGCTCACCTTTGTTAGGTGCTAAAGCCTAACGGATAAAGATGGGGTAAGCTTGGCTCATGTCTAAGCTTAATTTTCTGTTAATTTCCATCGCTGAACAGCGCCTGTATGGCTTTACAGGCGTTGATGAAGTCGTATGCATGCCTGTTTCAACAGCGCTTAAAGGGGCTGGAGAACTTAATGGGTCTGGATGTACGCCACGCGGCTGGCATCGCATCAGGGCTTGCATCGGTAAAGATTTACCGCTGAATGCTGTGCTCCGCGCCAGACGCTGGACGGGTGAGATTTGGACGCCTGAACTTCATCAGGCCTTTCCAGGGCGTGATTGGATTCTTACACGCATTTTGTGGTTAAGCGGAGCTGAAGTTGGCGTTAATCGACTTGGCTCAGTCGATACCTTCAGGCGTTACATCTACCTTCATGGTACCCCCGACACTGAACCTATGGGTTTGCCCTTATCCCATGGCTGCATTCGTATGCGTAATCACGACATTGCCGAGCTATTTGAGCGCGTTGATCCGGGTTGCGCTGTGTTTATCACAGAAGACGTTTTAACCCCGCTATTGCGTCAGACGCTTAAGGACTTTTTGTGACAAGGCTAAGTGGCTCATTGATGCTGGATGTTGCCGGCACCTATCTTACTTCTGAAGATCGGCAGATTTTGCGTCAGCCCGAAGTAGGCGGTTTGATTATTTTTGCTCGTAATATCGAGCATCCCAAACAAGTGCGTGAACTCTGTCAGAGCATTCGTGCGCTAAGACCTGACTTGCTGCTGGCTGTAGATCAAGAAGGTGGACGAGTACAACGACTACGGCGGGACTTTGTAAAGTTGCCTGCTATGGGCGACTTAGCCGATAAACCTAATGCCGGTGCTTTAGCGCGCGAGTGTGGTTGGTTAATGGCTACGGAAGTGTTATCCGTTGGATTGGATTTTAGCTTTGCCCCGGTTCTGGATGTGAACTACGGTCAAAGCGCTGTCATTGGTAAGCGCGCCTTTGGTCAAAGCCCTTTGGAAGTCCAGGTGCTCGCAGGAGCATTTATAGAGGGGATGCAGCAAGCAGGTATGGCTGCAACCGGTAAGCACTTTCCCGGGCACGGTTTTGCTGAGGCTGACAGTCATGTAGCGATTCCAGTCGATGACCGAAGTCTTGATGAGATACGCCAAAAAGATTTGCAGCCATTTAAAGCGTTGGCTGAAAAACTTGCCGCCGTAATGCCTGCGCATGTTATTTATCCGCAAGTCGATCCTAACCCTGCAGGCTTTTCTCGTTACTGGCTGCAAGAAATATTGCGCAAAGAGCTTGGTTTTAACGGTGTCATCTTCAGTGATGACTTATCTATGGCAGGTGCTCACGTGGTAGGTGATGCGGCTGCGCGTATTGAAGCGGCCATCAGTGCTGGTTGTGATATGGGGCTTGTCTGTAATGATAGAGCGTCTGCTGAACTTGCGCTGGCGCGCTTGCAAACGCTAAAGGTTATCGTGCCTAAGCGTCTTAATTCCATGCGTGCCAAGCGCTCCTTAGGCGTTGAATATAAGCAATCGCCACGTTGGCTCGCGGCGCTTAACGCGTTAAAACAAGTCGGGCTTGCTGAGTAGTCGGTTGTGTTGATAAGGCTTGGGCTGGGCTACAATAGCCGCTGTTCTTAGCCTTATCAGAGAGTTTTACATGAGCTGCCAGTCCCCGATTGTTGTCGCCCTCGATTTCCCTAGCCAAGCGCAAGCCTTGGCTTTGGCTGAGCAGCTTGATCCTTCATTGTGCCGTGTGAAAGTCGGTAAAGAGCTCTTTACCCATAGCGGGCCTGCTATTGTTGAAGCGCTTGCCAAAAAAGGCTTCGATGTTTTCTTAGATCTAAAATTTCACGATATTCCCAATACCACCGCTATGGCGGTTAAAGCGGCCGCCGACTTAGGAGTGTGGATGGTTAACGTTCACTGCTCAGGTGGTCTGCGCATGATGAGTGCTTGTCGTGATGTTCTGGAAAAGAGCCAAGGCGCTAAACCTTTGCTGATTGGCGTGACTGTTCTAACCAGTATGGAGCAAAGTGATCTGGCGGATTTAGGCTTAGATGTGAACCCGCAAGAACACGTATTGCGTTTAGCCGGTCTTGCTGAGCGTGCAGGCCTTGATGGTTTAGTGTGCTCCGCCCAAGAAGCGCCAGCGCTTAAGGCGGCCCATGCAGGTCTTAAGTTGGTAACGCCAGGTATTCGTCCAGCAGGCAGCGCAGTTGATGATCAGCGCCGTATTTTAACGCCTGCACAAGCAATGGCTCAGGGCTCTGATTATTTAGTTATTGGTCGACCTATCAGTCAAGCGGCAAATCCTAATGAGGCATTAGCCCAGATTCTGCAAACGCTGTAAAAATAAGCATGGCGGCGTTTAGCGCCGCCATATCGTTATACCTTAAGTATCAGTTTGCCAAAGTTCTCGCCTGTAAAGAGCATTTGCAGCGTTTGGGGGAAGTGCTCAAGCCCTTCGACAATATGCTCTTGGCTTTTAAGCGTGCCGTCTTGGATCCAGCCTGAAAGCTCTTTTAGAGCGTCAGCAAAACGCTCGGCGTAGTCCATAACGACCATGCCTTGCATACGTGCACGGTTAACCAGTAAAGACAGGTAGTTGGCGGGGCCAACGATCGCTTCTTTAGAGTTGTATTGGCTTATTGCACCACATAACACGACACGTGCCCCCACATTGAGGCGTGTTAAAGCGGTGTCTAAAATCTCTCCGCCCACGTTATCAAAATACACGTCTATGCCTTTGGGGCAGTCACGTTTAAGCGCGTTATGTAGGTTTTCGTTTTTATAGTCTATAGCCGCATCAAAACCTAAGCTTTCAATCAGTTGCTGGCATTTTTGGGCGCCCCCTGCGATCCCGACAACACGGCAGCCTTTGAGCTTGGCAATTTGTCCGGCAACACTTCCAACTGCTCCGGCAGCTCCTGAGATAACGACGGTATCGCCGGTTTTAGGTTGGCCAACGTCCAAAAGGGCAAAGTAGGCGGTAAGGCCTGTCATACCCAGAGCCGAAAGATACAAGGGTAGGGGTGCAAGATGGCTATCTACACTGTAAAACCCGCTGGGTTTTCCTGAAAAATATTGCTGAACGCCCAGTGCGCCGTTGACATAATCGCCCACCTTAAATTGTGGGTGATTGGACTCTATTACCTCACCCACGCCCAGCGCACGCATCACCTCATTAATGCCTACGGGCGCAATATACGATTTTGCATCATTCATCCAGCCACGCATGGCCGGGTCAATTGAAAGATAAAGATTACGTACACGGATTTCACCATCCTTTAAAGCGGGGCAATGATGGGTCTCTTGGCGAAATGTGCGCTCGTTGATGGTACCGACGGGACGCTCATTCAATACGTATTGGAGATTGGCTACGGTCATTGTTGTTATCTCGTAGGTAAAAGAGTGTTGATACGTGGATGAGCCCTAATCAGCAAGTCAAAACGTCTGGGGAAATGCGCATCAATTCGCACTGCTAATGGCGCTTTCACCGTATTAAGCATCCCGCTTCATCAAATTGTAATGTGCGTCTGGTGCCATTGGCGTGCCTGTAGATAAAGCGTTCGCCACGCTGAGTTGTGCTGATTCGCTCAGGTTTACCAAATGCTGAAATCACTTGTTCACGGCTCATGCCTTTACGCGGTTGTTGGCGAATCAATGCTTGTCTAAGGGCTTGTTCAGAAAGTGTGCTCTTGCAGGTTTTCTCACGGCTGATTCCCTTCACTTGTAAAGTGTGAGTGCGTGAAGTGAGATTAGGGCTAGCCATTTGGATCGCAGAGTTAGGCGCGATTTTTAGCAAGCTCGCCTTACTGTTTGACGAGCAAGGTTCCTGAGTAAAAAGGATGCTTCCATCTGTAAGCTCACAGCGGTTAACAACACTCTGGGTCCAACCACTTTGACTGATAAAAAGTGTGAAAATCAAAATAAAGTGCTGCTTCATTAGTTGCTCATCCATGAGAGTGTCTGCTTAAAACTAGCTCACTACAGATAAGGTGGATCTTTTAACTGTGCGTTAGGTCAGAGAATGCATTGATGAAGGCTTGCAAATAATTGTTTTGAGTAGGCTTTCTAGGTGCAAAGCGAAGCAGTGCTCGGTATCATTGTCAGGTCAGCCTCGCCGAGGCTTGTGGAACCCCACCATGGACTTACCCAGTAGTTACTTACATCTTTTCTCATATCACAGTGTCTTAACTGATTGATTCCCCGTGGCGTGCCTTCCGCTGGGGGAGGAGTACGTCATGACCGAAGTAGAAGTTAAAAAGCAAGACCGTCTACAAGAGCGGCTGGCTCAAGTTGCCGAGCTGCTGGCGCGCTATCGTGCCGTGCGTGATCCTGATTATGCGCGTGAATACCCAGACGCCAGTGCTGTAGCTGAAGAGCATTTATCTCAGCTGCAAAGCAAGCTCGATGATCTTCACTCAGCTGACGTTGCGCATATTCTTGAAGCACTTCCTTTAGGGGATCGCTTAACCGTTTGGCAATTAGTCAAGGCTGAGCGCGACGGTGACATTCTCCTGGAAGTCTCGGATGCGGTGCGTGAAAGCCTTATCGCAGACATGGATGATGATGAAATCCTTGCTGCGGCAAAAGAGCTTGATGCCGATGAACTAGCGGATTTGGCACCTGAACTGCCACGCGATGTTGTGCATGAGCTGATGGAAAGCTTGGATGCGCAACAGCGTGAGCGGGTACGTTCAGCGCTCTCTTATGAAGAGGATCAAGTCGGCGCATTGATGGACTTCGAGATGGTGACGATCCGTGAGGATGTCAGTCTTGAGGTGGTTTTACGTTATTTACGTCGCTTAAAAGAATTGCCAGGGCATACCGATAAGCTTTTTGTGGTCGACTACGATGGTGTTCTAACAGGCGTTTTGCCGATTAAACGCTTGCTGGTTAACGACCCTGAAAAACAAGTTGCCGAGGTCATGGCGGTTGATCCCGTTACCTTTCAGCCTGATGAAGACGGTAATGATGCGGCGCAAGCGTTCGAGCGTTACGACTTAGTATCAGCACCTGTGGTTGATAAAGGTGGAAAACTTATTGGCCGTTTGACCATTGATGAAATGGTTGACCTGATTCGTGAAGAAAGTGAAACCGAAGTGCTGAACATGGCAGGTCTTCGTGAAGAAGAGGACATTTTCGCATCGGTATGGAAGTCCTTGCGTAACCGTTGGGCATGGCTTGCTATTAACCTAGTGACAGCTTTTGTGGCATCACGTGTAATCGGTCTTTTTGAGGGTTCAATTGAAAAGCTAGTTGCCTTGGCGGCGTTGATGCCGATTGTTGCAGGTATTGGGGGTAACTCAGGCAATCAAACCATTACGATGATTGTAAGAGCGATGGCGCTTGATCAATTAGGACCTGGAAACACCAATCGTTTATTGCGCAAAGAGTTAGCCGTTTCACTCTTTAACGGACTGTTATGGGGTGGTGTAATCGGTGTGGTTGCTTGGTTGTTGTATGGCAGTTGGTCACTCGGCTTGGTCATGACAGGTGCTATGACCTTAAACCTCTTATTGGCAGCGCTTTTAGGCGTATTGATTCCAGTTGTCCTAACACGGCTAGGCCGCGACCCTGCCTTAGGGTCAAGTGTGTTGATTACGGCTGTGACTGACAGTGGCGGGTTCTTTATTTTCTTAGGGCTTGCAACGATCTTCTTGTTGTAAAAGGAAAGGGCGCTTAGAGCGCCCTTTTTTAATCGTTTGAGTTCATTTCACTGTCTTGCGCAATCAGCGCGATTAACGCATTTTGCTGGCGACGTGTTAGGTGGCGAAAACGCTGCAGAAGCTCACGCTCATGAGTGGAAAGTTCAGGACTGTCGAGACGTGTTGCTAGGTCATCACGAAGATCATCTTCACGCTCAAGGCTTTGCTCAAGGCGTGCAATGATCTCAGAGTTCATGCTGCGGTGATGATTTTTAGCAACGTCAGCGATACGCTCACGCATACCGTCAGGCAGGCGTACGACAAACTTATCAGCTGTGCGGCTGGAATAGGTGGCCTGTTTCAATGGTTGCATAATTTGACCGACTCAGTTCATTAAGCATGGCTGGTGCAAGCACCAGTAACGAATCAACTTCGACAATACTTGCCTATGCTTGTTCAAAGCAAGACTCAAACGTGAGCTGCCGAAAGATTGACGCCAATATGTTGTTATTCTGAACGACCATTACGCTCGATGCTAGTCAGCAGAGCAACAAATGCTTAAGAACCTTGAAAAGGTTCAATCTAATCGTGGGTCAAATTGGAAACGACGGCCAATAACCATAGCGCTGAAAAACAGCATAACCAGAATTGCAATCGCAATTGCACTGATTTTTTCCATGCTGCTGGCGTGAGGTGCAATGTAATAAGCGATTGCGCATACAAGGGTTGCAAACAAACTTAAGATTGCCGTCTTTGACATAGTGAAACTCCTTAGAATATCCAGCGTTCAACAGGCTGTAGAGACTGAGGCGAGGTCTTTGATTCGGTATCAAGGCTTGCAGTCATAACTTTTTTGCTTGGCTTGCGATCGGACATGGTTGGAAGCGTGGGGCTCGACAAAACGCTTTTAGCACTCACTAATTGAACATGGTCCGACGATGTAAGAGCAGGCGTCATCAAGGCTTCTGAAGAAGTAAGCGCGGCGCAAGCTAATAGAAGTAGGGTGTTCATCATGAAAACCTATCATTGGTGAAGTCCTACAACCTTTAGAGCAGGTTCTGTGCCATTAACTCGATTAGGTAATTTTCTTATATTTCAATGGCTTATACTTATGGGTTGAAGTGCAAATCTTGTAATCTGCAAGATCTGAGATGATTTGCCATGCAAAATGCAAGATTTTAATTTTTTAAATGCGTCTGGGCATGACAAATCATTTGCTGAGCGCTACCATGCGCAACCACTAACAAGCCATTCTTGCTTGTCTGGGTTCCCATAGTTCAATGGATAGAATAAGCCCCTCCTAAGGGCTAGATGCTGGTTCGAATCCAGCTGGGAACGCCATCTACACTGTCCTTGAAAATTGTCTGTTCAGTGTCATTTGCAAATATCTATCAAAAACCATCGCTATATTGCGCAGCAGTAAATGCCCTTGTGGCCTGATCTGCAACGTGTTGTCAGTCAGTTCTACAAGCCCGTCGCTCTGCAATGGCTTTAGCGCCTTTACCTCCTCTTTAAAGTAATTGACGAAGCTGATGCCATGCTCTGCGTCTATTACGTCAAAGTGAAGGGCTCCATGGCACATGAGTTTGGAAATGATGTGTGCTCTTAGCCTGTCATCAGCGTTTAGCTGATAGCCTTTGGCTATAGGCAGTTGGTTTTGATCAAGTTGTGCGTAGTAGCTTTTGAGTTCCTTGGCATTCTGACTATAGCTATGACCAATTTTGCCGATGGCTGAAACACCAATGCCAATTAAATCGCATTGAGCATGGGTTGAGTAACCTTGGAAATTTCGCTGCAGTGTGCCGTGCTTAAGGGCCTTGGTGAGTTCATCATCAGGCAGTGCAAAGTGATCCATGCCTATGTAGACATAGCCCGACTCCGTTAAACGCTTGATGGTCAGCTCAAGCAGCTCCAGTTTGCGCTCGGGTGGAGGCATGTCGGACGGGTTAATCATGCGTTGCGCACGAACCTGTTCTGGTAAGTGCGCGTAGCTATAAGCTGCAATACGATCCGGCTTTAAGGCAATGATTTGATCAAGTGTTTGATCAAAGCTATAGATTGTCTGAAGGGGTAGACCGTAAATTAAATCCACACTGATTGACTTAAAACCCTCATCACGTGCGGAAGTTACCAGTCCCTGCGCTTGTGAAAAGCTTTGAACACGATTGACTGCTTGTTGAACGGCAGGATCAAAGTCTTGAATGCCAAAACTCAGTCGGTTAAATCCAAGCTGTTTAAGGTTTCGAATGCGCACGTTGTCGACCGTGCGTGGATCAACTTCAATTGAGAATTCACGCGTATCACTTTGCTCAACATTAAAGTGCTGGTTAATGGCGTCCATGACCTCGCTCAATTGCGTATCAGTAAAGTAGGTAGGAGTACCTCCGCCGAAGTGCAGCTGAGTGAGTGTACGACTTGGCGCGAAATATTGGCTCTGCAGTGTTATTTCACGCGTTAAATACGTGAGATATTGGGCTGCGCGCTCCGTTTTTTGCGTCACTATTTTATGGCACGCACAGTAATAGCAAAGGCTTTGACAAAAAGGGACGTGCACATACAGTGATAAGGGTTTGGGTTGCCCCTCATTACTCACTAATGTTTGTTGTATATAGTCATCTGCACCAAAGGCTGTCGAAAACTGTGGCGCGGTAGGGTAGGAGGTGTAGCGAGGCCCTGGGCGGTCATATTTTTTGACCAAGGCTTTATCGAACTCCATAGCACGTCCCCTCAAAATAAATCTGTAGGCAAAGGGTAACTGCCAAGAAGTGCCGTTAGGCTGCTTTAGGTCAACGAAAGCGCATGCTCCTAACATGTAGGGATGATTGGTCGTAACCTGACCATTTATTAAGAGATTCGCGGTACCATAGGCGATCGTTTTTAACCTATTAAAGCTCGGATTCTTATGCCTGTTGCGACTCACCACTTGGAGCTTCTAAGCCCTGCGCGCGATATCACCATTGCTAAGGAGGCCATTTTGCATGGCGCTGATGCTGTGTATATCGGCGGTCCTAGTTTTGGCGCACGCCATAACGCAAGCAACAGCGTAAGCGACATTGCTGAGTTGGTTGAGTTTGCACGGCTATTTCGCGTTAAGGTCTTCGTCACCTTAAACACTATTTTGCATGATGATGAATTAGAGCCAGCGCGGGCGCTTATTTGGCAGCTCTACGATGCGGGTGTTGATGTACTGATCGTACAGGATATGGGTATTCTAGAGATGGACCTGCCGCCTATCGAGCTGCATGCCAGTACTCAAACTGATATCCGTACCCTTGATAAAGCTAAGTTTTTGGCCGATGCAGGGTTTTCGCAAATTGTTCTCGCCCGTGAGCTTAACCTTCAGCAGATTCATGAGATAAGCCATAACGTTGATGCAACCGTTGAGTTTTTTATTCATGGTGCGTTATGCGTGGCGTTCTCTGGGCAGTGCAATATTTCCCATGCCCAAACAGGACGCAGTGCCAATCGGGGTGATTGCTCGCAAGCTTGTCGTCTGCCTTACACCCTAAAAGATGATCAAGGTCGTGTGGTTGCCTACGACAAGCATCTGTTATCAATGAAAGATAACAACCAGACTTCCAACCTTAATGCTTTGGTTGATGCGGGTGTTCGCTCCTTCAAGATCGAAGGTCGCTATAAAGATGTCAGCTACGTTAAAAACATTACAGCCTGGTATCGCCAACAGTTAGATGCCATTTTGAATGAGCGTCCCGAGCTTGCGAGAGCTTCCAGTGGGCGCACGGAACACTTCTTTAGACCTGATCCAGACAAGACTTTTCATCGAGGTAGCACAGATTATTTCGTTACTGATCGAAAAATCGATATTGGGGCATTTGAGTCGCCCAAGTTTGTAGGTCTGCCGGTTGGTGAAGTGCTTTCAGTGGGTAAGCAAGACTTGACGGTTCAGACCACAGAAGCGTTGACCAATGGTGATGGTCTAAACGTTTTGATCAAACGTGAGGTGGTTGGTTTTAGGGCCAATACAGCACAGGTTCTTTGTGAATTCGAAGACGAGGGTGTGCATTACTGGCAGTACCGAGTTGTACCCAATGAAATGCCCAAAGAGTTAGCTAAGGCTCGGCCGCATCAAGTGCTCAATCGCAATCTTGATCACAATTGGCAACAAGCACTGCTCAAAACGTCTGCAGAGCGCCGTGTCATCCTTGATTGGCAGGTGAGTCTGAGCGAGCACGAACTTACGTTAACAGCAGTGAGTGAAGAGGGCATAAGTGCATCAGTGTCACAACAAGGCGATTTTTCACCAGCCAATGATGCGGATAAGGCACTCGCGCAGATTACCGATACCCTTGGTAAATTAGGTACAACCATTTATTACGCGCAAGACATTGATCTGGCGGCGGCACAACCCTTATTTGTCCCCGGCTCGCAACTCAAGGCACTTCGCCGAGAAGTCATTGATAAGCTGACTGCTGAGCGCTTAGCGACTTATCCCCGAGGCCAACGTAAGCCTGTGAGTGTTCCGCCACCGGTTTATCCTGAGTCGCATCTAACCTTTTTGGCCAACGTGTATAACCAAAAGGCGCGGGATTTCTACCATCGTTATGGTGTGCAGCTGATTGATGCGGCTTACGAGGCGCATGAAGAGCCAGGTGAAGTGCCTGTAATGATCACCAAGCATTGCTTGCGCTTTTCTTTCAATCTGTGTCCTAAGCAGGCCAAAGGTGTGACAGGGGTGCGGACTAAAGTCGCGCCAATGCAATTGATTCATCAAGATGAAGTGCTGACACTTAAGTTTGACTGCAAGCCTTGTGAAATGCACATCATTGGGAAAATGAAAGGACACATTCTTAATTCGCCTCCACCTGGTAGTGGTGCTAATACTGTGGGCTTTATTACCCCTGAAGATTTGCTTAAAACCATTAAGCGCCCCCATGTATAGTCTGTGAACTCTGTCGTCTGCCACCTATCTGACTGAATATTCTTCAACGATTAGGTGGCGGCATGGCCAGTGGAAGTTTGTTGCTTCTTTTAGATGACATCGCCAGCATGATGGATGATGTGGCAGCGATGAGTAAGTTAGCGGCCAAAAAATCAGCAGGCGTCTTAGGTGATGACCTTGCTCTAAACGCTCAGCAGGTAGTGGGTATAAAGCCTGAGCGCGAGCTACCAGTTATATGGGCTGTGGCTAAGGGCTCTCTTCTTAATAAAGTCATTCTTGTACCCGCTGCGCTTTTGATTAGCGCCTTTTTGCCTTGGGCGATCACCCCCTTATTAATGATAGGTGGTGGATTTCTGTGCTACGAAGGTTTTGAAAAAATCCATCACCTCAGACACAAAAAGGCGCCTAACAAAAAGATTGCACAGCAAGATCGCTTGCACGCCTTGGCTGATGCATCGGTTGATATGCAGGTGTTTGAGCGCAACAAAATAAAAGGTGCTATTCGCACAGACTTTATTTTATCTGCCGAAATCATTGCCATTACACTCGGGATTGTGGCGGGTGCTCCGTTGTTGGAGCAGTTTTTAGTGCTTTCAGCCATTAGCGTGGCTGTTACGGTTCTCGTTTATGGGCTTGTCGCAACCATCGTAAAGATTGATGACGTTGGTCTGCATTTATCAGAGCAAGAAGGTATGCAGGCAAGTATCGGTCAAGGCCTTCTATGGTTTGCACCCTATCTTATGAAAACGCTGTCTATCGTTGGAACGGCTGCCATGTTCATGGTTGGGGGCGGGATTTTGGTGCATGGACTCCCATTACTGACCGACTGGTTACATGTGATCAGTGCAGGTTTCACAGGTATAACCCATACAGCGTTAGGTACTGTGTTTAACGCGGTAGTAGGAGTTGTTGCCGGTGCATTGCTGTTTGTTTTGATAAACCTAGGCATGTCTTTTTTCAAGCGTTCTACAACCTAACGGTCATCACGCTCTTTGGCATCTAATTCTTCATTGCGCTTTTTGATACGCTCGAGCTGTTCTTCGGTAAGGGGCAGCTTGCGAGCGGTATCTTTGAGCAGCTTGAGTCCGCCAACGATTGAGCCTAATACCGCGATAATAATTAGCCATACAGTCCAGCTCATGAATGCATCCTCCAGCAATGGTTATGCGTATGAGCTTAGCCTATCTGGCGCTGCTCTTGTAAGCTAGTGTGCGGGTCCGCGAGGTGCCACCGCAAAGGTCGGCATGCGGCATGAAGCGTTTATGGTTGTTTTTATGGTTGTCTCGTGACGGCTGGTCTAGCCCTTTGGGGATGGTTTTGAGTGACTAGATCTTTTGGGAGCATGTCAACACGAGCTGTTGACGTTTTTCAGTAGGCTTCCTAAGGCGTGGTCCAACAAAAAAGCCGACAGTGCGTCGGCTTTTTTATTTGTCTGGAGTGATCAGGTGGCGGTATTTTCTGCGCTTTGGCTGGCGGCAGAATTGATATTTACCGCATGAAGGCCTTTAGGGCCTTGAATGATCTCAAAAAACACAGGTTGGCCCGCCTTAAGGGTCTTATAACCGTCCATTTGAATGGCAGAGTAGTGTGCGAATAGGTCCTCATCGTTACCGTCAGCGACGATAAAGCCATATCCTTTAGCGTTATTAAACCATTTAACCTTACCGCTAAGCATGCTTATATCCCTCTGCAAAAGACTCCATCACTGGAGTATCATCCTTGTGACCTTTGCTAGACCAATGTTGTTCTTGTTCGGGTCGAGATACCCAGTACTGGGCTAAAGATGTTTTTTATCACCGATTCTTATAGAGTCAAGGCCGCGCGTTTATGGGCTGAGAACCGTGTCTAAATCTGACTAGAATCCTTTGTCATCCTTACCTTGAATTTGAATCTATGAAGACAATGTTCCGTCCTATAGCTATGGCGCAGCAGTCCCCTGAGATGCCTTTTGAGCATGATGATGGGGGCTTGGCGCTGGAAGAGGCTAAGCCCAAACTTGAGCGTCCGCCTTTGTATCGAGTGATTTTGCTCAACGACGACTATACGCCAATGGATTTTGTCGTAGAGGTGTTAGAGATGTTTTTCTCGATGCCTCGTGAGCGAGCCGTACAGGTCATGCTTGCAGTGCATACCGAAGGAAAAGGCATATGTGGCGTGTTTACCCGCGATGTTGCCGAAACTAAAGCGATGCAAGTTAATCAATACGCTAGAGAAAGCCAGCATCCGCTTTTGTGTGAAATTGAAAAGGACGTTTAGTTGTCCGTCTCGGCAGTGAGGTGATAGATGTTGAATCGTGAACTTGAAGTCACCCTCAACTTGGCTTTTAAGGAAGCTCGGGCCAAGCGCCATGAGTTTATGACAGTTGAGCACCTGCTCTTAGCCCTTTTAGATAATGAAGCCGCAGCAAATGTGTTGCGTGCCTGTGGGGCTAATTTAGAACGTTTGCGTGCAGATTTAATCGAGTTTGTTGACTCAACAACACCTTTGATTCCGCAACATGATGAGTCCCGTGAAACTCAGCCCACTTTAGGTTTTCAGCGGGTTTTACAGCGTGCTGTATTTCACGTGCAAAGCTCTGGCAAACGTGAGGTGACGGGTGCCAATGTTTTAGTGGCCATTTTTAGCGAGCAAGAAAGCCAAGCGGTTTTTCTGCTTAAACAGCAAAATGTGGCCCGTATTGATGTGGTTAACTTTATTGCCCATGGTATTTCAAAAGTGGGCGAGCAAGACGAGTTGAATCAGCATGATTCAGAGATGCAAGACGAAGAGGGCTCCGAATCGTCTTCCTCATCCAATCCTCTCGATAGTTACACCTCAAACCTCAATGAGCTGGCGCGCTTAGGGCGTATTGATCCTCTTGTAGGGCGCGAATCAGAGGTTGAGCGCGTTGCGCAAGTGTTGGCCCGACGTCGCAAGAACAATCCGCTTTTAGTGGGTGAAGCGGGAGTGGGCAAAACAGCGATCGCCGAAGGTTTAGCAAAGCGCATTGTTGATAAGCAGGTTCCAGATCTTTTAGAAAATAGCGTTGTGTACTCACTTGATTTGGGTGCGCTATTGGCGGGCACCAAATACCGTGGCGACTTCGAAAAGCGCCTAAAAGCACTGCTGAATGAACTGCGTAAGCGCCCGAATGCCATCTTATTTATTGATGAGATTCATACCATCATTGGCGCTGGGGCAGCGTCAGGTGGTGTTATGGATGCTTCCAACTTGTTGAAGCCTATGCTTTCATCGGGTGAAATTCGTTGCATTGGCTCAACGACTTTCCAAGAGTTTCGCGGCATTTTTGAAAAGGACCGTGCCTTGGCGCGTCGCTTTCAAAAGATCGATGTAGTGGAGCCATCGGTTGAGGATACTTTTAGCATCCTTAAAGGGCTTAAAACCCGCTTCGAGCAACATCATAAGATTGAATACGCCGATGAAGCGCTGCGCGCAGCCTCTGAGTTGGCGGCGCGTTATATCAATGATCGTCACATGCCTGATAAAGCAATTGACGTCATTGATGAGGCAGGCGCTTTTCAGCGCTTGAAGCCTGAAAACGAGCGAGCGCTGCGTATTGAAGTCGAGCATGTTGAAGATATTGTCGCCAAAATTGCGCGAATCCCACCTAAGCATGTCAATACTTCAGATAAACAGCTTCTGCGTAATTTAGAGCGCGACCTGAAACTGACCGTTTTTGGACAAGACGCGGCTATTGATGCCTTAGCAACCTCAATCAAGCTTTCTCGGGCAGGTCTTAAGGCCGTTGATAAGCCTGTTGGCTCGTTTTTGTTTGCAGGTCCGACCGGTGTTGGTAAAACCGAAGCGGCGCGCCAGTTGGCTAAAGCGCTTGGCGTTGAGCTCATACGCTTTGACATGTCTGAGTATATGGAGCGTCATACCGTTTCTCGCTTGATCGGTGCGCCCCCTGGGTACGTAGGTTTCGATCAAGGAGGTCTCTTAACAGAAGCAATTACGAAAACGCCACATTGCGTGTTGCTGCTGGATGAGATTGAAAAAGCGCATCCTGAAGTCTTTAACCTTTTATTGCAGGTGATGGACCACGGTACATTGACCGACAATAACGGGCGTAAAGCAGATTTTCGTAATGTGATTTTGATTATGACGACCAATGCGGGTGCCGAGACTGCTTCGCGTGCCTCCATTGGCTTTACGCATCAAGACCACTCGACCGATGCGATGGAAGTGATCAAGAAAAGCTTTACGCCTGAGTTTCGTAACCGACTGGATACCATTATTCAGTTCGGCCGCTTAAGCCATGAAGTGATTAAGAGCATCGTCGATAAATTCTTAACTGAGCTGCAAGCTCAGCTTGAAGATAAGCACGTAACGCTTGAGGTATCAGATGCGGCGCGTGGCTGGCTGGCTGAGCGTGGCTACGATGTACAGATGGGTGCACGTCCTATGGCTCGACTCATCCAAGACAAGATTAAAAAGCCATTGGCGGAAGAGATTTTGTTTGGTGAGTTAGCAGATCAAGGCGGTATCGTGCACATTGATCTGGTCGATGGCGAGCTCAGTTTTGACTATGAGACGCTGGCAGAGCCTGCGTAGTACGAAACAAAAAAGCCCAGCTAAGCTGGGCTTTTTTTTGATCTAAATTAACGGGCGCGGTAGGTAATGCGACCTTTGCTTAGATCATACGGTGTCAGTTCGACGCGTACCTTGTCACCAGTCAAAATGCGGATGTAGTTTTTACGCATTTTTCCGGAAATGTGCGCGGTTACGACGTGCCCATTCTCCAACTCCACACGGAACATGGTGTTGGGGAGGGTGTCGACGACAGTGCCTTCCATTTCGAAGCTGTCTTCTTTCGACATGCAGTGAAGCCCTCGGGGATTACTAAGTGTGTGGCCAGCGAAGCCGGCAAAAACGGCGTGCATTGTGCCCGAATTTAGTCAAACAGGCAAAGGGATTAGTTCAGCCGAGTCCATTGTTGGTTAACCAATAGCTCTACTGGACGGTATTGAGTCTTATAATTCATCTTGCGGCAGTCACGGATCCAATAGCCTAAGTAAAGTGCTTCAAGTCCCAACCGCTGGGTCTCGGCGATTTGCCATAAAATAGCAAATCGCCCAAGGCTTCGATTGTTTTCATCAGGATCATAAAAGGTATAGACGGCTGACAAGCCGTTTGGCAGTTCATCGGTTACTGCCAAAGCGATCAGTTTATTTTCGCATCGAAACTCGTAGAAAAAGCTAAAAGGTAAGTCGCGCACTAAAAACGATTGAAATTGTTCTGGTGTTGGCGGGTACATATCGCCGTCTGCGTGCCGCTGTTCGATATAGCGCCGATAGAGGGTGTACCGCTCTTCATTAAACTCTGGGCGATGGCGCGTTACGCACACGTCTAGATTGCGCTTTAATATGCGGCGTTGCTGCCGATTGGGAGCAAAATCGTCGGCAGGTATCCGGGCAGGTATACAGCCTGAACAGTTAGAGCAGTGGGGTCGGTACAGATGCTCACCGCTGCGCCGAAAGCCTATCTCTGATAGTTGAGCATAAAACTCTGCGCTGATTGGTCGACTTGGGTCGACAAACAACGTTGCTGCCTCTTGATTGGGCAGGTAGCTGCAAGGATGTGGGTGGGTCGTGTAGAACTTAATGCGTGCAAGGTCCGTCATGCTAACTTCCATGAACAAGCGTTCTTGTCAGGTTAAGTTAACAATCTGACAGTACATGTGCTGTCCAAGTTGCGTTGCTGGGCTGGTCTAAATAAAGATTTAAGTAGTGCCTGAATTCGCTACGAGAAATGCTCTTAGCGCCAAGGCTTGCCAGATGCTGTGTCGGCATTTGGCAATCGATTAGCGCAAAACCCCACTCTTTGAGCTGTTGTACCAAATGTATAAAGCCAACTTTGGAGGCATTGTCCATTCGGCTAAACATTGACTCACCAAAGAACAGTTTACCCATAGCCAGCCCATAAAGGCCGCCTACCAGTTGACCTTCACAGCGTACTTCTACCGAGTGCGCTATGCCTCGGCTGTGAAGCTCACTGTAAGCGGCTTGCATTTGCTCTGTTATCCATGTGCCATCGGCATACGTTCGGGGTGCTGCACAGGCCTTAATAACGGCGTTGAAATCTTGATTGATACTTACGCTAAATCGTTTTTGGCGAAGAATCTTGGCCATGCTTCTAGACACGTGTAGCTCATCAGGCAGCAACACGGTTCGCGGATCAGGAGACCACCATAAAAGGGGTTGGCCTTCTTGATACCAAGGGAAACAGCCGTGCCGATAGGCTGCTATTAGCCGCTCTGGCGCTAGATCGCCACCCGCGGCTAATAGCCCGTTGGGTTCGGTTAGCGCGCGCTCTAATGGGGGGAAGCTGTAATCCCCCCGCTTTAACCATGTAAGCATTAATGGCTTTCTAAGAACTTTTCAACATCTAGTGCCGCCATGCAGCCAGCGCCCGCCGAGGTGATGGCTTGACGGTAAACGCTATCGGCCACGTCACCGGCTGCGAATACGCCTGGGATGTTGGTTGCAGTAGCGTTGCCTTGATTACCGCCTTTAACGGTTAAGTAACCATCACGCATATCCAGCTGACCTTGGAAAATGTCAGTGTTTGGCTTGTGACCAATAGCAATAAAGACGCCTGCTAGCTCCAGTTCTTTAGTGCTGCCATCTTCTGTGCTCTTAAGGCGTACACCTGTTACACCCATCTCATTGCCTAAAACCTCATCCAGTGTGTGGTTCCAATGGAGGCGAATGTTGCCGTTAGCAGCCTTCTCCATAATTTTGTCTTGGAGAATTTTCTCGGAGCGCAGTTTGTCGCGGCGGTGAATTAAGTGCACTTCCTTAGCGATATTCGATAAATACAGCGCTTCTTCGACTGCTGTGTTGCCGCCACCGACCACTGCAACCACTTGATTTCGGTAGAAGAAACCATCGCATGTGGCGCAAGCAGAAACCCCTTTGCCGGAGAAAGCTTCTTCTGATGGAAGACCTAAGTATTGAGCAGAGGCGCCGGTAGCAATAATCAGTGCGTCACAGGTGTAAGTACCGCTGTCGCCTTTAAGGGTAAAGGGACGTTGAGTCAGTTCAACGGTGTGGATATGGTCGAACAAAATTTCAGTATCAAAGCGCTCAGCGTGCTTCTGCATACGCTCCATAAGCGCAGGCCCTGTTAGACCTTCAACATCTCCAGGCCAGTTATCAACCTCAGTTGTTGTGGTCAATTGGCCGCCGGGCTGAATGCCTGTGATGACCAAAGGCTTGAGGTTTGCGCGCGCAGCGTAGACAGCAGCGCTGTAGCCAGCAGGGCCTGAGCCTAGGATAATCACGCGCGAATGCTTGACTTCATTCATAGAAACACCTCATAAGCCTTTGTCACGAAAGAGAATGCGTGCTCCAATGAGGCAGCACGATAGACGATGGGTTATATGCTACACCGAAGCGCTTTAGAGAGGGAGCTTGGTGGTTTAAGTTGCGTTTCTATCGTCGATCTTTTTAATTGTGTGGCTCGGATGAGCCGGTCGGTATTTTGTCGAACGCGCTTAAGCGCAGGAAACACGCTTTGAAAAAAACGGTTACCCCAACAGATGCGCCAGCATGGCAAGCAAAGCTTAAATTTCGCCTCAAAGAAGGGGCGCTCATTGGCTTGGTTGCCCTTTGTCTTTACTCGCTCATGGCGCTAATGAGCTACTCACCCCATGATCCTGCATGGGATACCAGTATTCGTAACGGCGAAATTATCAATTTAGCTGGCAGCTTTGGCGCATGGCTATCAAGCGCATTGTTTGGGCTTTTAGGCTATTTCGCCTATTTATTTCCAATACTTTTGGCTGTCAAAGCGATTCAAGTGTTTCGTGAGCGCCATACGCCATGGGCTTTTAATGGCTGGATATTTGGCTGGCACAGCATGGGCCTCATCCTTTTGGTATTAGCAGGCGTTGCGTTGGCTCATCTGCATTTTTATCCAGAAGATGGTATGCAAAACTCAGGTGGCGGCATTATTGGCCGTGAGCTCGGTGAGTTTGCCCGTGATGCGTTTAATGTGGGTGGCAGTACCTTAATCTTCTTAGCCGTATTTCTCTTTGGCTTGACAGCCTTTACTGATGTGTCGTGGTTTAGGGTGATGGACATCACCGGCAAAATTACGCTGGATCTGTGTGAGCTTATCCAAACAGTGATTACGCGCTGGTGGCAGGCACGGGTTGAGCGCAAACAACA
>X137_Gaur__coassemble_73_pt1 | contig 33399 bp, 26 predicted proteins | sample X137_Gaur__metabat2_high_PE_003 | metagenome-assembled genome bin X137_Gaur
GTGCCTTCGGTAAAGCCGGAACGTACGTCCAAAATAAAGCTTTGGGTCCAAGCCGAAGCATGATCCTGACCGCCCGCGTTATTTAAAAAATTACGATTAAAGTAATAGTTACGCAGGTTCAAGTTGGCAGTGGTGTCTTCAACAAAGCCAGCTGCTTGCGCACTCATTGGTAACGCAACAGCGCTAACGGCGAGCGCTAACGCGCTAGGGAGCAGTCGGTTAACAACGGTCTTCATGGAGTCTGTTCCTATTATCATTGGATTTAAAACAAAGCCTCCCCTCAACTGCGAGCACAGCCTTTGCAAAAGAGGGGAGTGGCCGCTGACAAGGCGGCCCGTTAGAGCGTTTTATTAAGGCTTAGCAATGCCAACGCTTGCTGGGTCTACTTCAATCGCTTTGGCTTCGTACATGGACCAAGCGGTTACCGACTGCCAGCGCTTTAAGAATTCTTCAGCTTCAGCACCTGAGAGGTTCAGGCTTTGTGCACCGAAGTTTTTCAGGAACGCTTGGAACTCTGGGTTCGCAACGGCTTTGGCGTAAGCGTCAACCAGCTTTTGCTTAACGTCATCCGGAGTGTCTGGGTGTACAAACGCGCCCCAGAATGGACCCCATGGCAGGTAAGCATTCAGGCCTGGTAAGGTTTTGGTGATTGGCTCAACGCCTGGCATTTCTGGATGTTCTTCAGAAGCATACACAGCCAGTGCTTTTAACTTGCCGCTACGAACCAGCTCTTTAGCCGCAGCTAAGCTCAGTGGCATAAAGTCAATGTGCTTGCCCATCAGAGCGGTGATGCCAGGGCCGTCGCCACCGAAGGTGACTTCACGTACTTTTAATGAATCAACAGCGTTGATCATGGCCAGTACTGTACCTGGGAGGCCGCCCGCACCGGTTGCACCCATGCGTAAGCTATCTGGATTCGCTTTGGCAGCGTCCATCAGCTCTTTCATGTTGTTAAATGGCGCATCAACGTTAGCTGCAATGACCACAACGTTTTGACCAATGATGTTTACTGGATAGAACGCGCTGTAGTCAAAATCAGCCAGACCCATGACTGGGTACAGCTGAGGGTTTTCAGCACCTAATAACACGGTATAACCGTTAGGCTTTTGTTGCTTAACGTAGGTGGTGCCGATCAGGGCAGTACCGCCTGGACGGTTGTTGATGATCAGCTTGCCACCGAGTTCTTTTTCAACGTAAGGAGTGAGGCTACGCATTACGTTGTCGGTCGCGCCGCCTGCGCCCCAAGGTACTACTGCTTGGATGCTACGCTCTGGGTACTCAGCGTAAGCAGGCATAGCCATGGTCAGTGCGCTCAGGCTAAACACGGCGCCGGTAAGTAACTTCTTCAGCATATGCTGTACTCCTTAGTTTGTTGTTGTGTGCCTCGTTGAGGTAGAGGCGACCGTTTGAGTTATCGCTTAAATTTCGCTTTGATTTTGGCCATTAGCGAGGTATTGCCTAACAGAATTAGGACCACGGCAGAGGTCAAAATCAGCGATAACGGGCTTGTTACCAGTCCATTTAGTAGCTCAACTGGACTGTCGCCTGCTGAGGACATTGCTTGGCGATACGAGTTGTCCATCAGTGGTGCCAAAATCGCGCCTAAAATAATTGGGCCCATTTGGAAACCGAAGATGCGCAGCAAGTAGCCGGCAAAGCCAAAGCCCAGCATCCAGAACACTTCGGTCATGGAGCTGTTGATCGAGTAGGTACCTACTACACACAAGACGAAGATCAATGGCAGTAGAACCGCTTTTGGCATTTCTACGAATTTGGCGAAGAGTTTGATCCCCATCAAGCCAAAGATCATCAAGAAAACGTTTGCTAACAATAGGTTACCAACAGTGAAGTAGAAAAGGTGAGGGTTTTCTACCATCAGCATTGGGCCGGGGTTAAGGCCATGAATAACCAGTGCGCCAATAATAACCGCGGTTACCGCGTCACCGGGCATACCTAAGGTCAGCATTGGCACATAAGCGGCACCCACTGCTGCACTGTTCGCGGTTTCAGGGGCAACCAGACCTTCAACGGCACCTTGTCCGAAAGGAACTTCTGGGTTTTTAACGGTACGCTTGGCATGGTCATATGCCATCAGTGCTGCAATATCGCCACCCACACCTGGCAGTACACCTACGATAACGCCGATGATAGAGGTGCGAATCGACAGTGGTAGATACTTCAGGACTGCTGCGAAGGATGGAACGATTTTATCGACCACTTGGCGCGTAACAGGGGTTTTAAGGTTATGCAACTGATAGAAAATTTCAGCCACACCAAACAGACCAATCATCAGCACCACGTAGTGAATGCCACCCATTAAATTGACTTGTCCGAAGGTGAAACGGCCTTCAGCAGTCACAGGGTCCATACCCACAAGGCCAATAACTGCGCCCAAACCTGCGGCAAAAATGCCCTTAGCCAGTGAGCCTTCTGCCAGGCTACCCACCAGTAACAGGCCGATAAATGCAATTAAGAAGTAGTCGCGTGGGGCAAATTTAAGCGCAAGCTCGCCAATTACAGGCGCTGCGGTGGCTAATACAACAGTACCTACAATGCCGCCAACAACCGACATTACGGTACTGATGCCAATGGCTTTACCCGCCTCACCGCGCAGGGCTAGTGGATATCCATCTAAGGAAGTGGCAACCGAAGAAGGACCGCCTGGAATATTAAGCAAAATGGCGCTTCGTGAGCCACCATAAACGCCGCCAATAAAGATACCGACAATCAGGGCCAGCGCTTGGTTGACGTCCCATGAGAAGGTAAAAGAAACCAGAATCGACACTGCCATGGTCACTGAAAGACCAGGGATTGCACCGATATAAATGCCCGCTAACGTCCCTAGCGCAGTCAACATCAATAGCTGAGGGTCGCTCCATGCCATCAGCAAATACGAGAAGTTATCGCTCATTATTGTTAGCCTCGCTTAGGGCAGATAAACGCTGAAGGCCAGCGTGAACAGCAGGTAAATAATCAGCAGCAGTAACGCTGCAACGGCCATGGCACCAAAGACACGGGCGCGGCGCAGGTACACAATGGCACTGACTAAAAAGACGAATGTGGCGATATAGAAACTGACCCACTGCATGGCAAATAGATAGGCCATAGTCAGCAGAGAGAAAACGACTGTACGCGTTGGGAAGTGTTGACCGACAAACTGTTTAAATGCGTCTCCCAGACCATTGGTTTGGGGTTTCTCTGCGCCAAAAGTCTCGAAGCAGACTTTAATTGCTGAGATTAAGCAAACGATGCCAACGCCAATGGGGAAGGCCCCGGGGGAGTTTACTGAGCTAAAACCTGAAATGCCGTAAGCGACATATAAGATCCCTAGACTCAGTGCGACAATCAAAAGACAGAACGCACGTTCACCGATGACGATTTTGCGAGGCTCGTTCATAGACATCCCCCGATTTGCTTGGGTTGAGTATGGACGATGCAAGTTGTGAGGCGAGCTGGCAGGGCACGCGTCAACGCAGTATGCAAGGAGCCGAGTTTGGCCAGGGCGCGTGAGCACATGGGCATAGACATGGCGTAAGACCTATTTATGGTTATTGGCGACTGAACCAATTTGGTGCACATGTCACGTAAGTGGTTCAGCTTGGTTCGAATAGTGGGTCTAGCAGTAGGTGTATTTCAATTCGTAAAAAAGGCTTTTGTGCGATTACCGTACATGAATGTACTGGTTAGTACATTGTTTGCCATAAAATAGTGCAAGAAAAGCCGACTTTTGGCTATTTAACCTGAAATCATTAACCCGCGCGTACACAACAAGGCTTGGTAGAATCCTGTTAAACGATTTAGGAAAACGCCATGGCCGGCAGTCAAATTGAACGCGCATTTTTATTGATTGAAGCTTTAGCCAAAGCACCTGAGGGCTTGGCCATCCAAACCCTTGCCCAGACGTTTGATATTCCCAAAAGTGCTGTGCACCGCATGCTGTCTGAATTAGTGCGTTTAGGTATTGTGCGCCAAGATGTGCAAAGCCTGCATTACAAACTGACCTCTAAACTTCTGGCGATGGGGTTTCAGTATTTGGCCGGCAGCGGCGTCAACATCGTCCAACCAGTGTTGGATCGTCTTGCGGAAACCTCGGGTGAATTGGTGCGCCTTGGCATCATTGAAAATGCCAAACAAACCTGGATTGCCAAAAGCCAAGGCGCCCGTTCAGGTCTTAAATACGACCCGGACATGGGCCGCACAGCACCGTTAGGCTATACGGCTTCTGGCCATGCGTGGCTGTGTTGTTTAACTGAGCAAGAGGCGCTTGAGCTCTTGGGAAATGAGCCTATGCCTGACTTTACTACTTTAGGCCCGAATGCGCCGCGCGATACGCAAGCGATCCTTAATGCTTTGGCCGAGGCACGCCGTTTGGGCTACGCCTACGTTGCTGAAAGCTCTGCGGTGGGTATGTCTGCCTTGGCCTGTGCAATTCGTCATCCGGTGACGCATGCTGTGATTGGGGTGCTTAGTATTGCCGGGCCTAGTGCGCGACTACCGAAGGAGCGTGTCGAGATGTTAGCTAAACCTTTATGTGAGGCTGCGGCTGAGTTGTCTGCGTTAAGCACGCATGCCGAGTTATTCGTTCTCGATTGAATTTTTCCTCAGTGGCACTTGATTATATTTTGGAACTCGGTTCTAAAATATAAAGGAGCGTGCCCTGAGCGCGCATCCGAAAAATAATGACAGGATGCCCAGAGTGACGAGTGCTTTACGAATTGCTTTGATTGGTGCGGGCGTTATGGGGCGCCAGCATCAAGAGTTTATTGAGCAAAACCCAGACGTAATATTGTCTGCCGTTGCTGACCCAAACCCTGAAGCACAGCCACTTGCCCAAAGCTGGGGCGCGGACTATTACGCCTGTCATCGCCAAATGCTGGCCGAGGCAAAGCCTGAGGCGGCGATTATTGCCAACCCTAATGCGCTGCATGTCAGCACGGCCATTGATTGCCTTGAAGCCGGCGTGCCGGTGCTGTTAGAGAAACCGGTTGGTATCAGTGTTGCTGAAGTTCAAACCTTGGTTGAGGTCAGCGAACGTACAGGTGTGCCGGTATTAGTCGGTCATCATCGTCGGCATAACCCGTTAATCGCCAAAGCGCATCAACTGATCCAAGACGGTGTGCTGGGCCGTATTACCACCGTCACCGCACTTTGGCAGTTACAAAAGCCTGATAGCTATTTTGATATCCCTTGGCGCCGTGAGCCGGGTGCGGGGATGCTACTGACGAACCTGATTCATGACTTGGATTTACTGCGTTACTTATGCGGTGAGGTTACTCAGGTGCAGGCTATTACCAGCAATGGGGTGCGTGGCTTTGGCAACGAGGACACCGTGGCAGTAAGTCTTGCCTTTGCTGGTGGCGCACTGGGCAGCTTGACCGGTTCTGACGGCGTAGCTGCACCTTGGACGTGGGAGCTGACCTCAGGCGAAAACCCGGTCTACCCACAGCAAACCGATCAGTCGTGCTATTTGGTTTCAGGTACCCGTGGCGCTTTGAGTATTCCGCAGCTTTTACGCTGGTCTTATCAAGAGCCGGGCGCAGGTTGGTATCAACCGCTACTTAAAACCCAAGAGACCTTTGTTCAGGCGCCTGCGCTTGAGCGTCAACTGGCTCATTTTGTTGAAGTAGCACGTGGTCGCGCCCAACCTTTAGTCAGTGCTGCTGATGCAGGCCGTACCTTAGCGTTAGTTGAAGCGATTCGAACGGCTGCCCAAACCGGTAGTGCCTGTAGTCCGCAAATTCTTTAAAGAGATGTAGTAATGAGCGAATCGATTATTTCCTTAGCGGCACTGACCGTATTAGAACTGTCGCCACCTGAGATGGTAGAAGTGGCCGCGCGCGCAGGTTACAGCCATGTGGGTCTTCGTTTAGAGCCTGCTACCCCTGAGGAATATCACTTTCCGATCGTGGCCGATCAAAGCCTGCAAAAGCAAACGGCAGAGCGTTTACGTGACACCGGCATTAAAGTGTTGGATATCGAAATCCTGCGTTTAAAGCCCGATACGCGCGTGGCTGATTTTGCCAAGCTGCTAGAAGTGGGTGCAGGCTTTGGTGCAACCGAATTATTGGTTGCAGGCAATGATCCTGATGAATCGCGCATGACCGATAACTTTGCGGAGCTGTGTGATCTGTGTAAGCCCTTGGGGCTGTTCCCGCATCTTGAGTTTATGCCTTGGACCAACGCTAAAGACTTAACCCAAGCCAAGCGTGTGGTGGACAACGCCGGCCGTGAAAATGGCTGCATTTTGGTGGATGCGTTTCATTTTAATCGCTCAGGCTCAAGCCTTGAGGATTTAGCGAACGTTGCACCTGAGCGTTTACGCTATTCGCAGCTGTGTGACGTGGCAGGCCCGCGTCCTGATTGCATGGATGAAATTTTGCGCCAAGCGCGAAATGAGCGTCGCTTCCCTGGCGATGGTGACTGTGATCTTGTGGGCTTGTTAAATACCTTGCCTAAAGGCATTCCACTGAGTCTTGAAATTCCGACTAAAAATCTGCTTGATCAAGGCGTTTCCGCGCTTGAAAGGGCGCAGATGGCCATCGATAAAACCCGAGCGCTACTTGCAGCGATCTAACGTTTAAGGCGATGCTAAGCATCGCCTTTTTTATAGGTTAAACCATGGTTAATGCAGTAGCCCCAAGGCCTTTGTGGGGCATTTTATTGGTTTTGGTGGCTGCATTTTTATTCGCAAGCCATGACGCGGTCTCAAAAGTCCTTTCTTACACCTATCCCATTGCCCTCATTGTGTGGGCGCGCTATGCCGTGCATGGAGCGTTGATGGCGGCGATCTTTTTGCCGCGACAAGGTGTGCGTCTTTTGCACACGCAAAAACCGTTACTGCAATTGGTGCGGGCGTTTTGCCTCTTAATGACCACCGCCTGCTTTGCGACAGGCCTTAAATACCTGCCGCTTGCCGAAGCGTGCGCGGTTAACTTTTTAGCGCCGCTATTTGTCACAGCGCTTTCAGGCCCTGTCTTAAGGGAGCGGGTGAGTCTCAAACAATGGCTTGTGGTTTTTGTAGGTTTTAGCGGCGTGATGCTTATTGTTCGCCCGGGCGGAGAACTCTTTAGGTTAGAGGCGCTATGGCCGTTAGGATCAGCCTTATTTTTTAGCTTTTATCAGCTTCTTACTCGCCACTTAAGTCAGTTCGATAATGCAGCTACCAGCAATATTTTAACCGGCCTCATTAACACGCTTGCCATGAGTGCTCTGTTGCCCTTTTTCTGGGTGGTGCCAGAGGTTGAGGATATTTGGTTGTTTATTCTGATTGGCAGCTGCGGGATGTTTGCCCAGCTTTTCCTAACCCAAGCTTTTGCTTATGCAAAAGCGGCGCTCTTAGCGCCCCTTGGATATGCGCAGGTCGTTTTTGCAGGGTTTTTTGGCTGGCTGTTATTTGCCCATGCGCCAGATTACTTGGTTATCAGCGGTATTTTACTCATTTGCGTGAGTGGCATTTGCGCGGCATTTTTGGGGCGCTCCAAATAAGAAGTGTTCGTTAATCGCACATGAAACTAACCGGTTCGTACATTTCTGTTGGCGGGATGTTTAGAAGGCGCCAATAATCAGTCTTCTAACAATTTTATGCGTCATACAAGGCGCCCTGCCTGGAGTTAGTCATGCAGCGTTCTATTGCCACCGTTTCCTTAAGCGGAACCCTGCCGGAAAAACTTGAAGCCATCGCCGCCGCAGGCTTTGATGGCGTTGAGATCTTCGAAAACGATTTACTCTACTACGATGGCACGCCCACTGAAGTGCGCAAGCGCTGCGAAGACTTAGGGCTTGCGATCACCTTGTTTCAGCCGTTTCGTGATTTCGAAGGCTGTCGCCGCGACCGCTTACAGCGCAATTTAGACCGCGCTGAGCGCAAATTTGATCTGATGCAAGAGCTTGGCACCGACCTTGTGTTGGTGTGCAGTAACGTTGCCGCCGACTCGCTTGGCGATGAGCGCATTCTGGTAGAAGACTTACACCTGTTAGGTGAGCGTGCCGGTGCTCGCGGTCTTCGTATTGGCTATGAAGCACTGGCGTGGGGTAAACACGTCAACACCTATCAGCAAGTGTGGAACTTGGTACGCCAAGCAGACCATAGCGCTGTGGGCGTGATTTTAGACAGTTTCCATACACTGTCTTTGAAAGGGGATCCAAGCGCTATTGCGGAGATTCCAGGCGAGAAAATCTTCTTCGTACAAATGGCGGACGCGCCGATTTTAGCCATGGATGTTCTGGAATGGAGCCGTCACTTCCGTTGCTTCCCAGGCCAAGGTGATTTTGATCTGGCAGGTTTCTTAGCGCCGATTCTTAAAACCGGTTACCGCGGCCCCTTGTCATTAGAAATCTTTAATGATGGCTTTAGAGCGGCACCGCCCCGCCAAAATGCGGCTGATGGCTTGCGCTCTTTGCTGTATTTAGAAGAGAAAACCCACGAGCGTTTGGTTCAAGAAGGTCACACGATCGAGCCGGGTGTACTGTTCACACCGCCTAAAGCCAGTGCTTATCACGGTGTTGAGTTTGTTGAGTTCGCGGTTGATGAGGCCGTAGGTGCACGTTTGGGTGATTGGCTGGGTCGTTTAGGCTTTGCTGAGGCCGGTACACACCGATCTAAAGATGTGCGTTTAATGCGTCAGGGCGATATCAATATTGTGCTTAATGCTGAGCCTTACTCTTTTGCCCATAATTTCTTTGAAGCCCATGGCCCATCGCTTTGCGCCACCGCATTGCGTGTGGATAACGAATCTGAAATGCTGGAGCGTGCCTGCCAGTACAAAGGTCAGCCATATCGTGGTTTGGTAGGGCCTAACGAGCGGCAAATTCCCGCGGTTCGTGCACCGGATGGCAGCTTGATCTATTTGGTTGAGCAAAATGGTCAGAGCATTTACGACACAGATTTCTTGCTTAAAAAAGAAGTAGCAGTTGAATCCGGTCTAACCCAGATCGATCATATGGCGCTTGCATTGCCCGCTGAGTCCCTAGACAGCTGGGTGCTGTTCTACAAAAGCCTCTTAAACTTTGAGGCCGATGATGAAGTCGTGCTGCCTGATCCTTACGGATTGGTGAAGAGCCGTGCAGTACGTAGCGCCTGTGGCTCGGTGCGCTTGCCATTAAATATTTCGGAAAATCGCAATACTGCCATCGCACACGCCCTTTCGAGTTATAGAGGTTCGGGCGTCCATCATTTAGCCTTTAGTTGTGATGATATCTTCGCGCAGGTCACTCGGGCTAAAGAGGCGGGTGTTCCGCTTTTAGAGATTCCGTATAACTATTACGAAGATTTGGCAGCGCGCTTTGACTTTGATGATGAGTTTTTAAGCGAACTTGCTTATTGCAACATTCTGTATGATCGCGATGCCCAAGGCGGTGAGTTATTTCATGTGTATACCGAGCCTTTTGAGGGGCGGTTCTTCTTTGAAATCATTCAACGCAAAAATGGTTACGTAGGCTATGGTGCTGCTAACGTTGCTGTTCGCTTGGCAGCAATGGCAAAACTGCGTAGCAGTCAAAGTGGACGTGGCCGTCGTTAACAACTGTAAGGCAGCGCCTAGGGCGCTGCCATCTTGGCTGCCATAAAAAATCTTATAAGAACCAAGTGTATGACTGACTCTGTTACAGGCGCTTCGCCAACGGATGCAAGCGCTCGTAAGGCGCGCAAAAATAATCCTGAGAAAACCCGTGAAAATATTCTGCTCGCTGCGGTAGAAGAGTTTGTGCAAGAAGGGCTTTCAGGTGCGCGGGTGGATGCGATCGCAGAGCGCACAGCCACCTCTAAACGCATGATCTACTACTACTTTGGCAGTAAAGAGCAGCTTTACACAGAAGTACTTACCAAGCTTTACGGCGATATTCGCGGCACTGAGCGTAAGCTCGATCTGGCCTCCGTTCCGCCTGCTTTGGCGATTCGCCGTCTGGTTGAATTTACCTTCGACCACCATGATCGCAATGTTGATTTCGTACGGATTGTGAGTATCGAAAATATTCATTACGGCGAGTACGTAAAACAATCCCCTGCGATTCGTCAAATGAGTAGCGTGGTACTGGAAACCCTAGGTGAAACGCTGCGTCGTGGCGCCGAAGAGGGGGTTTTTAAGGCCGATTTAGATGTACGTGATATCCATCTTTTAATCAGCTCATTCTGTTTTTACCGTGTTTCCAATCGCCATACGTTTGGTGAGATCTTTCAGATCGGTCTTGAAGAGGAAGAGGTTAAAATTCGGCATAAACAGATGATCTGTGAGGCTGTCTTGCGCTATATCCAGCGCTAAAAAAAGCCCCGCCTAGCGGGGCTTTTTTATTAGGCATTCATGCTCAAAAAGTGCGCCTGCATGCGCGCTGAATCCGCTTCAGTGCCTGTGAAAAGCTCAAACGCTTTTACTGCTTGGAAAACGGCCATGGTGCCGCCATCAAGGGTTTTGCAACCCAATGCACGTGCATGACGCAAGAGCTCGGTTTCAAGTGGGAAGTAAATGATTTCCGCAACCCATAAGTCTTTATGCAAAAGCTCGACCGGCAATGGCGTGCCTGGCAGTTTTGCCATGCCAACCGGTGTGGTGTTGACTAAGCCGTCTGCCTCAGCAACCGCTTGCGCAACGTCCGTGCCTACCACAGCACGCACTTCGCCAAAGTGGGCATTTAAGTTGTCAGCCAAGGCTTGCGCACGGCCGGGTTCTACTTCAAAGATGGTTAAGGTTTTAACACCTTCTGCTAACAGAGCATGAGCCACCGCAGCGCCAGCGCCGCCAGCACCCATCTGTACCACGCGATCACGCTTCACATCAGGCAAGCCGCGGCGTAAACCTTCGCCAAAGCCTAAGCAGTCCGTGTTGTGGCCAATCGCCTTGCCGTCTTTGAACACAACGGTGTTCACCGCGCCAATGCCGCGCGCTTCGCTGGAAAGATCATCCAGCAGCGGAATAATCGCCTGCTTGCATGGGAAAGTGATGTTTAGACCTGTGTAGCCCATGTCTTTAGCACCCTGTAAAAGGCGCGGCAGAGCCGTGGTATCAAGACCTAAAACGTCTAAATCTAGCAGGCGATACAAGTAGCGAATGCCCTGCGCATCGCCTTCACGCTCGTGCATAGCAGGAGTGCGGGAGGCTTGAATGCCGCTACCGATCAGGCCGGCTAAGACGCTTGGAGTGTTCTGGCTCATACTTAACCTTTTAACGTATTACCGAAATATTGCAGCGCCATGCGATAGCCTTGGCTGCCAAATCCACACATCACACCTACGGCGATGCCTGAAACAAACGAGTGATGACGGAAGGGCTCACGTTTGTGCACATTGGATAGATGCACTTCAACCACAGGCAACTCACTGGCGACCAGCGCATCACGAATAGCGACCGAGCTGTGAGTCCATGCGGCTGGATTAATCACGATGCCTTGGCAGCGACCCCGTGAGCCGTGAATCCACTCCAACATTTCTGCTTCATTGTTGGTTTGGCGAAATTCGATTTTTAGACCGTAATCGTTCGCCGCTTGGGCGCAGAGTTCAGAGATATCCGCTAAGGTTTCGTGGCCGTAAGTCTCAGGTTCACGGGTGCCTAAAAGATTCAAGTTAGGGCCATTGAGCACCAGAATGCAGGGCTTCATGTCGTAATCTCGTGTTTGTTGTTAGCTATGGTTTTAAAATGTACTAACTGGTTAATACAGTCAATGATTACGGCTCAGCTAAGCCTATCTTCAGTAGCATAGGTGCGGCGCAATGCCGCGCTAGATGCGGCATTGGCACGTTTTTAGTAATGCTGAAAAGTGGGCGATTACCGGTTTAGTGAATTCCGGGAACGCCTTGGCGGATGACGGCTGAGAAATTGTCATCCAAGGTGACAGCGCGTGCGCGTTCAGTGATACGGCCTTTGGCTTTTAGAGTTTCCAAGTCCATATCCTCTAGCGCACCTAGCTCGGCGAGGTAGGCCGGCAGATAACCGGTTAACAACAGTCGATGGTCAAAGGGGAGGTGATGGCCAAGATCTCTTGCCATGTTAAAAACAACCGTTGTGCAGTTGGCCGTTAAGGTATGGTAAAAACGTGGCGTTTGAGCCAGCTCATTGGCTGTTTCTACATAACTTTTCAGAAGGTTTTGTGCCATCTCTTGGGTGATATTTAGCCTGTAGAGATACAGGTCTTCATCGCGAACGTTGCTTCTAACTTTCACCACATCGTTTTCGTCGGCGGCAATAATGCTCAGTTCATATTCTTTAAAAAAGCCGCCAAGCTCCGAATAAACCTCGTGCCTTTCACGACGAATCTCAACGGAAAATGCAAGGTACTCACCGTTGCTAAAGCCGAATGAGACAATCACATGCGCGATGGCCGGCATGCCCCAGTAGGATGTGATGACATCCACCGTCTGTACTTGGCGTAAATCATACTGACGGTCTTCCCACTTTACGTGGTAGTCGGTTTGTGAGTACCAATCAAAATGACGTACGCCCTTAAGCGTTAAGGTGTTTTGGCTGATTTGACCGGTTAAGGTATGGGCCACATCATCTGCCCAATCGCGATCATTGGACGGGGTAAGGCTGGACCACCAAAGGCCAAGTGCTGCAAAAAGCGCCACAAGCCCTAGCACACCGGCCAAAGGCTTGGTCCAAAGTAAAACAAGTAATCCAATGCCAAGTAACAGCCAAACACCCAACGCTGTGTAGAGTATGAGCCCGCTTAGGTTTAGGCGATAAAACAAAGCCAATGTGCCCCAGATGAGTGTCAACACGCTCCCAAGGCTTAGCAGTACGCGTAGGGTCTGGAGCATTAAGGCATATCCTTTTTAAGATCAGTTAAATGCGCATGTAATATGCGTCTGACTTCAATAATCGCTTCTGGTGTCTCTTGAACACTGTGCCACGAAGGCACCACAAGTTCAGACTGAGCACCCGCTAAGTGGGCGCTTTGATAAGGCACGACCCCATCGCTGGCTTCACGCAGCGAAAGTTTAGGTGTGTAGTTACCGATGATGCTGTGATAGGGCACACCGCGTGCTATTGAAATGTTGCTGGCACCGCGGATAAAAGGGTCTTGATCACTTAAATTATCAATGCTGTTAAAGCCTCGGTTCAGTGCCACCGGTGCTGCCGAATCAGGGTCAACCAGCACTTGAGTAATTTCTTTTAAACGTCCCAATACCGAAACCGGTAACTTAATCAGCCCAGCTGTCCAGCGCGAAAAGGTGTTTTCAGCAAAAGGGGTGCCGCGGTGCGGTGAAGCAATAAATACCGCTCGCCCTACCTGTGGCATCGCCTGAAATTCTAAATAGGGGCCCAGTGCGCGACGCGCGCGAATCCGCTGATTACGGCTGAACTGATACTGGTTTTCCAAGGCGTGCCAGAGTTTGCCCTCGGTGTTGGAAATAAGCAGTCTTGCCAGCACGCCGCCCATGCTGTGGCCCACGAGTACCATGTTTTGACTGGCAGGCGCGGTGCCGTCAGGATCAAAGTGCTCAAGGGTTTGCGTGAGGGCTTTACGAATCTCGGCATTGTTAAAGGCAATGGGAATGTTGGTTGGGTAGTACACCTGCCAAATTTGATAGTTCTGACGTAAGTACTCGTCGCCTAAAATCTCATTCGCAACGTTGATCCATGCCTCTGGGCTACTGGCAAGGCCGTGTAGCATCACTACGATTCGGCGGTTGGGGTCGTAGGGCTGCAAAAGATACACATGGGGCGAGTCTAAAACCTCACCGCGGCCAAAGAGTGTCATCAACGATTGCTTAGCAAAACCTGAGCGCGCAAGCCAAAGTCCATAACCTGACGTGAAGTTAGCGGCCAAGGGTACCGTCCCCCCTGGCATCTCAACATGGGTCTGGCGATAAGGATCGAAACCTAAAACCTCAACTTTGTGAGTGCTCAGCACTTGTTGTAGGTTTTCGCCCGGAAAACGTGCGATGACGCTGATGGCTGGGAAGGGGGTTTCGCTCCAGAGTTTTTGATCGCTATGGCGATTAATCACGCGTTTGTCGGTGACAGCAACCAATTCTGCGCCGATGCCTTCACGGCGATACTGGTTATTGAGCCCTGCGAAATTTAGTTCAGAGGCAGGAATTAACGACTGTGGCAGGCTCTTACCGCCGGCTAAACGGATGTCGGTGAGTTTGCCGTAAATCTCCCACGTGCCTGTTTTAAGGCGAAAGGTATCAAGCCCTTGATCTTGTGCTGGTGGTCGGCCGCGATAACGTTGAAATAACTCGGTTAAGGCCTGCTGTAAGGAAAAGTTGTAATAGTCTCTGACCTGAATTTGCCGATCTTCAAGCGCACGATGCTTGGCTTTGCGTGGCGTCATAAAAAGATAAGCATAAGCGTAACGCGCACTTTGCAAATAGGCTTCGGTACGTTCAGGCGCACTTAACGCCTGTTCGTTTAAAGCGCGCTTTAGCCATAGCTCCGATAGGGTGGAAAGCCTTTGCTCGTAACCTAAACCAAAGCTATGCAAAACCTTGGTAAAGCACTCGTTGCTGCTACATTGTTCTTCAGTCCTACCAATAACCTGCAAGCTGTTGCGCGCCATATTGCTTAAATGCCCATGGGTGAGCACATCGCCTCGGCGCAGGCTTAGGTAATCTTCATTTTTAATCGAACTGACCTTAACGCCTGCGCAACCGGTTAAAACAGCAAGCACCAGCAACAGGCTTAAGGATTTGAGATAGTGGGCCACGCGCACAGAGACATCACGCTTAAGAAAGAGGCTTATTCTAAGGCTCTGACGCCGTTTTAGGCTCTTTTGTCGCCAGCCAGCAAATAAAAGAGCCGGCAGTCACCATCACCGTCCCTTGCCAAAAGCCAAGGCTGAGTACCGCGCCAAGCCAAAAGGCCGAAAAGGCTGACGACAAAATCGGTGCAAGATAAGACACCGTGGCTAAAAAAGTCATATTGCCGCCGAGAATGCCGATATTCCACAGTGCATAGCCGCCAGCCATAGAGACCGTAGCTAAGGCCAAATTGATCAAACCAGCCGGTGTGGGTGCAGGTAGCGTCTCAGCGCTCAAGGCGTATTTCACCCATAAGGCGAGCGCACTTAGGATAAAAAACAGGGTGATATGGTTTTCGCCTGCGGCATAGCGCTTGGTGAGGTTACAGTAAAGCGCAAAGCTCACTGCGCAGTTGAGCGCCAGCACATAACTTAAGGGGTTAGAGGCAAGGTTGGCGTAAAGCTCAGAGACGCTAATGCCAGCAGGGCTTAATACCCAAAGGGTGCCGCAAAAGGCTAACAGCATGCCTGGAATAATCGGCCAGCGCGCTTTTTGCTGATTTATCAGCATGGCAAAAAGTAGGGTAAAGCAGGGCCAAAGCTGATTAATCAGGCTCACTTCAATCGCTTGTTTGCCGTTTAAGGCGTAACCCAAAGCAAGGGATAAAGACAGTTCATAGCCAACGAAAAGAACACAAGCACTGACTAAATAGGCTTTTGATTGCGTGCGTAGGCGCGGACGGCCCACGGTTAGGATCAAGAGCATCGAACCTGCGCTATACATCAGAGCCGCGCCACCAATGGCGCCAAAATGCTCACTTAAACTTCGGATAAAACCTGCTGCGGTGCTCCACAGCAAAAGGGCGGCAAGCCCACAGAGGGTTGCGTGTTGCGCACGGCTAAAGCGCATGATGAAGACTCAAAGGCGCTTATTGTAGCGCGCCTTAAAGCAAAAACCGCCAGCAGAACTGGCGGTTTTTTAGGCGTTACAGTAGGAGCCTTCTGATATCACCCAAAAGCTCACCTAAACGCTTGGTGAACTGCGCCGCCGCTGCGCCATTGATCACGCGGTGATCATAGGACAGTGACAGCGGAACCATCAGGCGTGGCTCAAAGCCTTTGCCGTCCCAAACCGGCTGCATGGTGGCGCGCGAAACACCTAAAATCGCCACTTCAGGTGCATTCACAATCGGCGTAAAGCCGGTGCCGCCAATATGGCCAAGGCTTGAGATGGTAAAGCAGGCGCCTTGCATCGCATCGGCGCTGAGCTTTTTATTGCGAGCTTTATCGGCCAATTCAGCCGCTTCTGCCGCAAGCTGTAATAAGCTCTTTTTATCCACATCGCGAATCACCGGCACCAACAGGCCATCCGGTGTGTCGCAGGCAAAGCCTAAATGCACATACTTTTTACGAATCAAGGCTTTGCCGCTTGGGGCCAAGGAGCTATTAAAGTCTGGCATCTCTTTAAGTAGCTGCGCGCAGGCTTTAAGTAAGAACGGCAGAACCGTGAGCTTAACGCCGGCTTTTTCCGCAACCGCTTTTTGCGCGACGCGGAAGGCTTCAAGCTCTGAGATATCCGCCTGATCGAACTGAGTCACGTGCGGCACGTTCAGCCAGCTGCGGTGCAGGTTGGTTGCGGCGACTTGCATTAAACGCGTCATCGCCACTTCTTCAACTTCACCGAACTTTGTGAAGTCCACCGTTGGAATCGGCGGAATGCCGGCGCCACCTGTAGCCTCGGCAGGCGCTTGCTTAGCTTTGTTAAGCATCGCCTTAACAAAAGCCTGCACATCTTCTTTTAAGATGCGACCTTTAGGGCCGGTAGCGGTAACCTCAGACAGCTCAACGCCAAATTCACGGGCCAGCAAACGGACTGCAGGGCCTGCATGGACTTTGCCACGGCTTTGGGTAGGTGCCGCTGCTACAGGTTCGCTTACCGGAGCCGCCGGTGCTGCAGCCGGGGCAGGTTTTGCTTCATCTGCTTTAGCTGGTGCTGCGGGCTCCGGCGTTGCCGCCGCAGGCGCTGCGCCTTGGGTTTTGATCAGCATGATCAAATCGCCTGTGCCCACAGCATCATTGAGCTGCACGACCACGTCTTCAATCACACCTGCAAAAGGCGCTGGGATTTCCATGCTGGCCTTATCAGATTCAAGTGTGATCAAGGACTGATCGGCCTCAACGCTATCGCCTGCTTTAACCAACACTTCAATCACGTTGGCCTTACCGGCAGAGCCAATATCCGGCACGCGTACTTGCAGGGTTTCACTCGCAGCTGTGGCAGCAGGCGCAGGCGCTGGGGCTTGCTCTGCTGGCGCTTGTGGAGCGGGTGCTTCGGCGACAGCTTCTGCTTTAGGGGCTTCGCTTGCAGGTGCAGCCTCGTCGGTTTCCAGCTCAAAAAGTGCATCGCCTTCTTTGAGCTTATCGCCGAGTTTGACGCTCAACGATTTGATCACCCCAGCCTTGGGGGCTGGGATTTCCATACTGGCTTTGTCAGATTCCAGGGTGAGAATGCTTTGCTCAGCTTCGATGCGATCGCCGACGTTAACGAATAATTCGATAACTTCGCCTTCACCGCTGCCGATATCAGGTACACGAATTAACTCACTCATAGCGTGCTCCTTAGCAGTCCAGTGGGTTGGCTTTGTTGGCATCGATACCGTACTTGGCCATGGCATCCACCATCACCTGTACATCCAGCTCGCCACGCTCAACCAATGCTTGCAGCGCGGTGATCACGACCCAATGACGATCGACTTCAAAGAAGTGGCGCAGCTTTTTGCGTGAATCACTGCGGCCATAACCATCGGTGCCCAGCACTTTGAATTCAGATGGAATCCACTGGCGCACTTGTTCTGCGTAAAGCTTCATGTAGTCAGTTGAAGCAATCACAGGACCCTTACGGCCTTCTAAACACTGACCGACATAGGTTTTTTGCGGCGCAACCGTTGGGTTCAAGCGGTTATGACGCTCAACGGCTAAGCCTTCACGGCGCAGTTCGTTAAAGCTGGTGACGCTCCAAACATCGGCACCGATATTGAAGTCGTTACGCAGCATTTCAGCCGCCGCGCGTACTTCACGCAAAATGGTGCCCGAGCCCATCAGTTGCACATGTAAAGGTGCGGTGCGCGCGCTGTCATCTTCAAGCAAATACATGCCTTTGATGATGCCGTCTTCAACGCCGGCTGGCATGGCAGGTTGCGCGTAGGATTCGTTCATTACGGTGATGTAATAGAACACGTCCTGTTGCAGCTCAGTCATTTGGCGCATGCCTTCACGAATGATCACCGCCAGCTCATAGCCGTAGGTAGGGTCATAGGTGCGGCAGTTCGGGATGGTTGCGGCCAGAATATGGCTATGGCCGTCTTCGTGCTGTAAGCCTTCACCGTTAAGGGTGGTACGGCCTGCGGTGCCGCCGATCAAGAAGCCACGGGTGCGGCTGTCACCAGCAGCCCAGGCCAAATCGCCAATGCGTTGGAAGCCGAACATCGAGTAGAAGATGTAGAACGGCAGCATCGGTTGGTTATGGGTGCTGTAGCTGGTACCGGCAGCGATAAAGGAGCTCATCGCGCCCGCTTCGTTGATACCTTCTTCAAGGATTTGACCTTTTTTGTCTTCCTTGTAGAACATCACCTGATCTTTATCGACAGGCTCATACAGCTGGCCTACCGATGAGTAGATGCCAAGCTGACGGAACATCCCTTCCATACCAAAGGTGCGCGCCTCATCCGGGATAATCGGCACAATGCGCTGGCCAATGTCTTTGTCTTTTACCAGCTGCGCCAAGATGCGCACAAAGGCCATGGTGGTGGAAATTTCACGATCGCCCGACCCATCCAAAATCGCTTTTAACGTTTCAAGCGGAGGGGTGGGGATGCTAATGCTCTTGCTGCGGCGCTGCGGAACAAATCCGCCTAACGCTTCGCGGCGTGAAGCGAGGTATTTGGCCTCAGCACTGCCAGGCTCTGGTTTGTAGAACGGCAGCTTTTCTAAATCTTCGTCTTTGACGGGGATATCAAAGTTGTCGCGGAATTTACGTAAGCTTTCCACATCCACTTTTTTGGTGTTGTGGGCGGTGTTTTTCGCTTCACCGGCACCTGTGCCATAGCCTTTAATGGTTTTGGCCAGAATAACGGTCGGTTGCTCTTTATGGTTAACCGCTTGATGGTAGGCCGCATACACCTTGTAAGGGTCATGGCCGCCACGGTTAAGCTTCCAGATCTCATCGTCGGTTAGGTGAGCCACCATCGCCTTGAGTTCTGGGCTATTAAAGAAGTGCTCACGGACAAAGGCACCGTCTTTGGCTTTGTAGTTTTGGTAGTCGCCATCAACCACCTCATCCATGCGGCGCTGCAAAATGCCGTCAACGTCTTTAGCCAGTAGGTGATCCCAGTTACGCCCCCAGATGACTTTGTTAACGTTCCACTGGGCGCCGCGGAAGACGCCTTCAAGCTCTTGAATGATCTTGCCGTTGCCCCGCACCGGACCATCAAGGCGCTGCAGGTTGCAGTTGATGACGAAGATTAGGTTGTCGAGTTTCTCGCGACCGGCAAGCGAGATCGCACCTAAGGATTCTGGCTCGTCACACTCGCCATCGCCCATAAAGCACCAGACTTTTTGCTTGCCAGCTGGAATAAATCCGCGGCTTTCTAAATACTTCATAAAGCGGGCTTGGTAGATCGCCTGAATCGGGCCTAAGCCCATCGAAACGGTTGGGAACTGCCAGAAATCAGGCATCAGCCATGGATGCGGGTAGCTGGATAAGCCATTGCCGTCGACTTCCTGACGGAAGTTGTTCATGTGCTCTTCGGTGATGCGACCTTCTAAGAACGCACGGGCGTAAACACCAGGCGAGGCGTGGCCTTGGAAGAAGATCAGATCGCCGCCGTGCTCTTCAGTCGGGGCTTGGAAGAAGTAGTTAAAGCCAATGTCATACAGCGTTGCGCTGGAGGCAAAGCTTGAAATATGGCCGCCTAAATCGGAATCGCGCAGGTTCGTGCGCATCACCATCGCCAACGCGTTCCAGCGTACTAATGAGCGGATGCGACGTTCCATGAACAGATCGCCCGGCATACGGGCTTCATGAGAAACGGGGATGGTATTGCGATACGGGGTGGTGATCGCATAAGGCAAAGGTGTACCGCTGCGGGTAGCGAGTTCGCCCATTCGTGTTAAGAGGTAATGAGCGCGGTTTTCACCTTCATGGTCAATAACCGATTCGAGGGCATCTAACCATTCTTGGGTTTCGATGGGGTCATGATCTTGCATAGACGACTCCGAAAGCAGGCCGCAGGATTAGCGGTCGCAGGGGCGCGCAGCCTTGTGGGTGGCACGCAAATGTTGTTGGGGTTTTTCTTTCTGTAGTTTTACTACATTGGCATGCCCCGTGTCATCCTCTAAATGGTGTAGATGCCGAGAAAAATCCCTCTAGCGCGGGCCCTTGCTTAGGCTTGTTTAAGGTTTTTGTATTCCTTTAAATACGTCTTAGCCAGTGCCTCTTTTTGGGGCTCGGTTAAAATTTTACCCGCCATCTGAAAGAACTTTTGCTCTTCTTCTTTAAGGTGATGTTCAACCGTTTCAACCAGTTTACGAGCACGGTTCAACCAGCCTGAACTACTGAACTCGGTCTGATCGAGTTCTTCAATGATCTCATCCATCTCATGATGCTCAGCGATGGCATGGCGCGAGAGATCTACACCTCTGTCATCGGCTAATAGTGGCACGTAAAAATGCCTTTCTTCAGCTGTTGCATGGGCTGCCAGTTCGTCTTTATAAGACTTATAAAGCTCGCGACGTTCAGGGCTGTCACCTTGGGTGTTGAGGATTTTTTCACCGATTTCACGTTGCACATCATGGCTCTGGCGTAGCGCCTCAAAAATGTTCATCACGCACTCCTTTGGGGCAAAAAGGTTTGAGCTTGGACAGGCTTTTAGTGGATTTGTCTCAAGCTGCGTTTGGCGTGTTGAAACCAAACCTGCCATCGCTTAGCGTGTGTGCACTTTTTTGCGCGCCGATAGGGTTATTCATGTATTTGCCAAGCCTTGTTGCAGTTCCTGCGACGTTAAGCCATTTAAGTGCCCGCGTTCGTGAGGCGTTACCCGAACTCAATTGGCCGGCTGAGCGACTTGAACAACTGGATCGAGCGTGTGCATGCAGTGATTTTGTGGCCGAGCAAATCTTGCGTGATGTGGACGGTTTTTTAGCGTGGGTAGAGACAGGCGAACTTGAGGCGTCCTATAAGCCAAGGCAAATTCGTTCGATGCTTACGAAAGTGCTTGAAGGCTGTGAAGAGGAAGATGAGCTGGCGCGGCGGTTACGTAAATTTCGTAATCGCCAGCAACTTAGGATTATCTGGCGCGACGTTAACCGCCTGTGCGACATGGTCGAAACGTGCCGAGATCTTTCGGATTTAGCCGATGCCTGTATTGATCTGAGCTATCAATGGATCTACCCAAGGCACTGCGCGCAATTTGGTACGCCGATCGGCAATCGCACAGGCAAAGCGCAGCATATGGTGATTGTCGGCATGGGTAAATTAGGTGCCCATGAGCTGAATCTTTCCTCCGACATTGACTTGATTTTTGGTTATCCCGAAGGCGGTGAAACCGAAGGCGTTAAGCGCACGCTTGATAACCAAGAATTTTTCTTAAGGCTAGGCCAACGCCTGATTAAATCCCTAGATGTGATCACGGTTGATGGCTTTGTGTTTCGCACCGATATGCGCCTAAGGCCTTATGGATCAAGTGGTCCGTTGGTCTACAGCTTTAACTCGCTTGAGCAGTATTACCAAGACCAAGGCCGAGACTGGGAACGTTACGCGATGATCAAGGCGCGGGTGGTTGGTGGCGATCAAGCCGCCGGTCGCCAGCTGTTAGCCATGCTAAAACCCTTTGTCTATCGCCGGTATTTGGATTTTTCAGCCATCGAAGCGCTGCGCTCGATGAAGCTTCTGATCCAACAAGAAGTGCGCCGTAAAGGCATGGATAGCAATATCAAACTCGGCAGTGGCGGTATTCGAGAAGTTGAATTTATTGCCCAAGCCTTTCAGCTGATCCACGGTGGGCGTGATTTAAGCTTGCAAGAGCGTGGCTTGCTTAAAGTGCTCGATACATTGCACGCTCAAGGCTATTTGCCCGTTGAAGCGACGGAAGAGTTGCGTGAGGGCTACTTTTTTCTTCGTTATGTTGAGCATGCGTTGCAAGCGATCGATGACCGGCAAACGCAAACACTGCCAGATGATGAGCTAGGGCGTGCGCGCGTCGCATTCATTATGGGCTTTGAGAGCTGGGAAGCGTTCTTAGAGCGTCTCGAACAATGGCGTACGCGCGTAGATTGGCACTTTCATCAGGTGATTGCAGATCCTGATGACGATAATGACGACGACAACGGCAAAGGGGCTGTGTGGCTGCCTTTATGGGAACAAAGCATTGAGCCGGAGGCGGCGCTTCGTCAGCTAGAAGAGGCAGGTTTTAAACAGCCTCAAGCGGCATTCAAAAGCGTGTGCGACCTTCGCAACAGCACTCAAGTGAAGAACATGCAGCGTATGGGGCGTGAGCGACTGGACGCCTTTTTTCCACGCCTATTAGCGCAGGCAAGTGAGCATGAACAGCCTGACTTGGTCTTAGAGCGGGTCTTGCCGACCGTTGAGCGGGTGGTGCGCCGCTCCGCGTACTTAGTGTTACTCACTCAAAACCCGGGTGCGCTTGAAAGGCTAATCACCCTGTGTGCGGCAAGCCCTTGGATTGCTGAGCAAATTGCCCGCTTCCCCTTATTGCTTGATGAATTTTTAAACGAAGGACGTCTGTTTAGTCCGCCTAACGCGCCGCAATTAAAGGCAGAGCTACGTGAACGATTAACCCGTATTCCAGAAGAAGATCTGGAGCAGCAAATGGAGGCGCTGCGCCACTTTAAGTTGGCGCACCGTTTACGCGTAGCTGCGTCGGAAATCTCCGGAAGCCTACCGTTAATGAAAGTCAGTGATTACTTAACCTGGTTGGCAGAGGCGATTTTAGAGCAGGTTTTAGCGCTTGCGTGGCAGCAAATGGTGGCCAAACACGGCACCCCGCAACGTGCTGATGGCAGCCTCTGTACGCTGGATTTTGTCATCGTTGGCTACGGTAAAGTAGGCGGTATTGAATTGGGGCATGGCTCGGATTTGGATTTGGTGTTTTTGCACGATGCCGACGGCGATGCAGAAACCGATGGGGCCAAACCCATTGATGGTACCCAATTCTTTACCCGTTTAGGCCAGCGCATTATTCACCTTATGACCACCCAAACCACTTCAGGCCAGCTGTATGAAGTGGATATGCGTCTGCGTCCTTCTGGAGCCTCAGGCTTATTGGTGAGTCCGGTCAGCGCTTTTGCTCGTTACCAGACCACCGAAGCATGGACGTGGGAGCATCAGGCGTTGGTGCGGGCGCGGGTGCTAGTGGGCTGTGATCGGGTACGTAAACGCTTTGAGCAGGTGCGCGCTGAAGTGCTGGGGCGCGCCCGCGATATTGCAACGCTTCAGCAAGAAGTCAGCAGTATGCGCGCCAAAATGCGCGATAACTTAGGGACGCGAGAGACGCACGCAGGACGCGGTGAAAATGCCTATCAAGCAGGGTTTAGCTTTGATTTAAAGCACGATGCAGGCGGTATCGTGGACATCGAATTTATGGTGCAATACGCAGCCTTGGCCTTTGCTCACCAGCGCCCAGAACTGTTGCGCTGGACCGATAATATCCGCATTTTGGATGAGCTAGGCGCCGCCGGCCTCTTACCCATGGCCGATGTAGAACTCCTGCAAGAAGCTTACAAAGCGTATCGCATGGTGGCCCACCGTCAGGCATTGCAAAATCAGCCGGGTAAAGTTGGGGCCGATCAGTTTTTCCATGAGCGTCATCAGGTATGCCGTATTTGGCATGAGCTGGGGCTCAGCTAATTTAGTTTAAGGAGTGGCAAAAGATGTCGATGGCCGATCGTGATGGCGTTATTTGGTATGACGGTGAGCTGGTTGAGTGGCGCAATGCGACAACTCACGTGCTAACCCACAGCCTGCACTATGGCATGGGTGTGTTTGAAGGTATTCGTGCGTACGAAACCCCACAAGGCACGGCGATTTTCCGTCTGCAAGCGCACACTGACCGTTTATTTGATTCTGCCAAAATCATGAACATGCAGATCCCGTTCACCAAAGAGCAGGTGAACGAGGCGACTATCGCAGCGGTTCGTGAAAACAAATTAGCCAGCGCCTATATCCGCCCACTGGCGTTTTACGGCAGCGAAGGCATGGGCCTGCGTGCGGATAACCTAAAAGTACACTTGGTGGTTGCGGCGTGGCATTGGGGCGCTTACATGGGCGAGGAAGCACTGGCGAGCGGCATTCGTATCCGCACCAGCTCCTTTACCCGTCACCACGTTAACATCACCATGACCCGCGCCAAATCAAGCGGTGCTTACGTTAACTCCATGCTGGCACTGCAAGAGGCAATTTCAGCAGGGGCCGATGAAGCGCTTCTTCTGGATCCAGAAGGGTATGTGGCCGAAGGCTCGGGCGAGAACATCTTTATCGTTAAAGATGGCGTGATCTACACCCCAGAAGTCACCGCCTGCTTAAACGGTATTACCCGTGGCACCGTGCTGACACTGGCACGCGAAATGGGTATCGAAATCGTTGAAAAACGCATCACCCGTGATGAAGTGTATATCGCTGATGAAGCCTTCTTCACCGGCACCGCCGCAGAAGTCACGCCAATCCGTGAAGTGGATGGCCGTCAAATTGGTATTGGCCGCCGAGGGCCGGTGACTGAAAAACTGCAAAAAGCCTATTTTGATCTGGTCACCGGCAAAACCGATGCCCATGCTGAATGGCGCACACTCGTTAAGTAATACCTGCTCTAAAAGCCGGAAACGGGACGCGCGCCTGTTTCCGGCTTTTGCCGTTTTAAGATAGGCTCAGCACTATGAATATATTAATCGTAGGACCCAGCTGGGTCGGTGATATGGTGATGGCGCAGACGCTGTTTATGCGTCTTAAAGCGCAAAACCCCAACTGCCAAATTGATGTGCTGGCACCTGATTGGAGCCGGCCAATCCTTGAGCGTATGCCTGAGGTACGTAAAGCCTTGAGCTTTCCCTTGGGCCATGGCGTTTTAGAGCTGGCGACGCGCCGTAAAATCGGAAAATCCCTTAAAGGCCAATACGATCAGGCGATTTTGCTGCCTAACTCGTTAAAGTCAGCTTTAGTGCCGTTTTTTGCCGGCATTCCTAAGCGTACCGGCTGGAAAGGCGAGATGCGTTATGGTCTTTTAAACGACATCCGCGTCCTTGATAAAGCGCGCTATCCCTTGATGATTGAGCGCTTTATGGCCTTAGCCGAAGCGCCCAATACGCCGCTTGCCAAGCCTTATCCTGAGCCGCGTTTGGCGATTGATACCGCGGAGCGCGATCAAGCATTAGCCGCTTTTAATCTAACCCTTGATCGTCCGGTATTAGCCTTGTGCCCAGGCGCTGAGTTTGGTGAGGCCAAACGCTGGCCGGCTAAGTACTACGCTGAAGTGGCTGAGGCAAAAATTCGTGAAGGCTGGCAAGTGTGGATTTTTGGCTCAAAAAGCGATCACCCAGGCGGCGAAGAAATTCGTAGCGCTTTGATTCCAGGCCTTCGTGAAGAGTCGGTGAACCTTGCAGGGCTAACGAGCCTTGCCCAAGCGATTGATCTTTTGTCGTGCGCGGATGCCGTGGTGTCTAACGACTCGGGTCTGATGCATGTGGCCGCGGCGTTAAACCGCCCGTTGGTTGCCGTATATGGCTCGACCTCGCCGCAATTTACCCCGCCGTTGGCCGATCAGGTGGAGATTGTGCGTTTGGGGCTTGAATGCAGTCCGTGTTTTAAGCGCACCTGCCAGTTTGGCCATTACAACTGCTTAAAAGAGTTAGCGCCCGCGCAAGTGTTGAATGCGCTCTCGCGCATTGCGCCCAAGGCTTTGCCTGATCCTGAGGGTGTATAAGTGCGGGTGCTTTTGATTAAAACTTCATCTCTTGGGGATGTGGTGCATACACTGCCCGCACTGACCGATGCTGCGAAGGCTATTCCCGGTATTCGTTTTGATTGGGTGGTTGAAGAGAGCTTTGCCCAAATCCCAAGCTGGCATCCGGCGGTGGATCAAGTCATCCCGGTAGCCATACGCCGATGGCGGAAAAACCTTTGGCAAACCTTTAAAAACGGTGAGTGGCGCGCTTTTAAAGACCAGCTTAAAGGCGATTATGATCTGGTGATCGATGCGCAGGGCCTTCTTAAAAGTGCCTTTTTAACCCGTTATGTAAAGGCGCCTGTGGCGGGGCTTGATAAAAACAGCGCGCGCGAACCCATCGCTGCGCGGTTTTATGACAGAAGCTATTTTGTAGCCAAAGATCGGCATGCGGTTGAGCGCGTACGCGCTTTATTTGCACAGGCGCTTAACTATGCGCTGCCAACCGCCCAAGGTGAATATGGCCTGTTACGCGAGCGTTTAGCAACGCCTTCGACCGAGCCTTACGTGATGTTTCTCCACGGCACGACCTGGGTCAGTAAGCATTGGCCAGAGGCCGATTGGCGCGCCTTAGCTGAAAACCTTGATCAAGCAAATATGCCGGTCTATGTGCCTTGGTCGAACGAGGTTGAATATCTTCGCGCACAAAACATCACCCAAGGTCTTAAGCACGCCAAAGTGCTGCCGAAGATGAACTTAGCTAAGGTTGTCGGCATGATTGCCAGTGCCAAAGCCTGCGTGGCGGTTGATACCGGGCTTGGCCATATCGCCGCTGCCTTAGATGTGCCGACAGTTTCCTTGTATGGGCCGACCCTTCCTTTAAAAGTGGGAGCCTATGGACAAGGGCAGGTGCATCTTTGCGCAACGGGTGCTAATGCAGGCCGCGGTGATCGGAATCTGCCGGCATTTGAAGGCTTAGGTGCTGATCGCGTGATTGCCGCGCTTAAGCCTTTAATCAGCGTCTAAAGGCGCAAATCGGCAAGGGTTCGGCACTGTGAGCGGCACAGGGTATAATCAACCTTTGGTAGCCGTACCGGCAGTGCCGCAACCTGAGCCTTGGAGTGGCAATGCAACTGGCGTTTATTCTGTATAAATACTTCCCCTTTGGGGGCCTGCAGCGCGACTTTTTGCGTATCGCTAAAGAGTGCCAAGCGCGCGGGCATAGCATTCGGGTCTACACCCCGATCTGGGAAGGGGATATCCCTCAAGGCTTTGATGTGCGCATTGTGCCGGTCAAAGCGCTGTTCAATCATCACCGCAACGAAAAACTGACCCGTTGGGTCAAGGCCGATTTAGCCGCAGACCCTGTGGATCGAGTCGTGGGCTTTAACAAAATGCCGGGCCTGGATGTGTATTACGCAGCCGACGGCTGTTATGAAGACAAAGCCCAGACGCTGCGTAACCCGCTGTATCAATTCTTTGGACGCTATAAGCATTTCGCCAGTTACGAAAAGGCGGTGTTTGAGCCCGCGGCTAAGACTGAAATTTTGATGATTTCAGAGGTGCAAAAGCCGCTTTTTATCAAGCACTATCAAACCCCTCTTGAGCGCTTTCACTTGCTGCCACCGGGCATTGCGCCCGATCGCCGCGCACCCAGTAATGCCGCTGAAATTCGCGCCGAATTTCGTGCTGAATTTAATCTTATAGACGATGATTTGCTCTTGGTGCAAATCGGCTCGGGCTTTAAAACCAAAGGCGTTGACCGCAGCTTACAGGCCTTAGCGTCACTGCCGGCTGAGCTTTTAGCACGCACCAAACTACTGGTAATCGGCCAAGACGATCCCAAACCATTTCGCCTGCAAGCGGCGACCTTAGGATTGGGCAATCGTGTTGAGTTTTTAAAGGGACGCAGTGATATTCCGCGCTTTTTATTAGGCGCTGATCTTTTGATTCACCCAGCCTACAACGAGAACACTGGAACCGTGCTGTTAGAGGCTTTGGTCTCGGGCCTTCCGGTACTGGTCACGGATGTGTGTGGCTACGCCCATTACATTGCTGAAGCAGATGCTGGTTGTGTAATCAAAAGCCCCTTTGAACAGCGGGAATTAAACCAGCAGCTGTTGGCTATGTTGCATGATGAAAGCGCCCGCAAGCGTTGGTCAGCCAATGGTTTAGCTTTTGCTGATCAAGCGGATCTTTATTCAATGCCGCAGCGCGCGGCCGATATTATTTTGGCAGGTTCGGATGAAGCTTAAGCTAAGCGCGCCTTTTGACCGCTTATGGCAAGGTAAAGATGCTTTTGCCGAGGTTGAGCGGCTTGAGGGCAAGGTTTACCGTGAACTAGAAGGCCGCCGTACCCTCCGAACTGAGGTTGATGGCAAAGGCTATTTTGTCAAAATCCATCGTGGCATTGGCTGGGGCGAGATTTTTAAAAATCTTAGTACCGCCAAACTTCCTGTTTTAGGCGCAGCGCAAGAATGGCGCGCTATTGAGCGCTTAACAAAGGTTGGTGTGCCGACCATGACGGCGGTGGCGTTTGGTGAGCGGGGGAGAAACCCTGCCAAGCAGCATTCTTTTATCGTGACTGAAGAGTTGGCGCCTACGGTAAGCCTTGAAGACTTATCGATGAACTGGCGCCAAGAACCTCCAGCACCTGCCTTAAAGCACGCGTTGATTAAAGAAGTCGCACGTATGACGGGGCGCATGCATAAAGCGGGAGTGAATCATCGCGACTGCTATATCTGCCACTTTTTGCTGCACACCGATCAAGCAGTCACACCGCAAAACCTAAAACTTTCATTGATTGATCTGCACCGCGCACAGCTTCGTGAGCAGGTTCCTGTGCGTTGGCGTAATAAGGATTTGGCCGCACTTTATTACTCATCACTTGAAATCGGTCTAACGTCACGCGATTTGCTGCGTTTTATCAAAACGTATTTTGCTGAAAGCCTTGGGCAAACATCACTAAGATCTGTGTTCTTTGAGCATGCCGCATTGTTTAAGACCCTTGAGGCTAAGGCGGCCAAACTTTACGCTCGCAAAGAGCGCTATGGTGGAGCGCTCTAATGGCGGGTTGGAAGTTGAACCCTGCGTTCAGTCAGTTACATGAGGACTTTGGCGATTTAGCCAAAGTGTTTGCCCTAACCGGAGAGCGCTTAACACGTGACCCGTTATCGGAAGTCATTCGCGTTGAGCGCCATGGTGTTAACTACTACGTCAAACGTTATTGGGGTGCGGGTAAAGGGGTACGCCGCTTTATCGGTAGGCCGCGTGTGAAAGCAGAGTGGAAAAACCTCGAATATTTTGCCAAATGGGGCGTTCCGACGGCGACTATTGTGGCCAAAGGACTTGAACGACGAGTAGGCGCTTTTGTTCGAGGGGCGGTGATTACCAAAGAACTACCCAATACCCGTGATTTAGCCGATATTGCACGCCACAATCCAGAGCAGTTTCAAGATGCCTATTGGGTTAAAGGCATTAGTTTGCAAGTGGCTAAAGCGACACGTGTGCTCCACGACCATTACTTTGCTCACAACGATCTTAAATGGCGCAACTTGCTGGTGGACGATCAGGAGAGACTATTTTTTATCGATTGTCCATCGGGTGATTTTTGGTGGGGGCCTTTTTTAAGAAGGCGTATCGTCAAAGATTTAGCCTGCCTTGATAAGCTGGGTAAATACCATCTCTCTAAGACCCAGCGTTTGCGTTTTTACTTGCAGTATCGAGATCGTAAAAAGCTCAATGCCAGTGACAAGCGCCGAATTAAACAAATCGTCGACTATTTTGAGGGGCGTGAGTGAAAGAGTTTATCGCCGAACAAGACCGCGCCTTATTGGCCGAACATGGGCTGGATAATTTTGCGGCGCTGTGGGCACTAAAACTTGATGCGGTGGATGAGCCCAATATCGGTCGCGGTGGTTGGAGTAGTGTCTATCGGCTGGAGTTAGGCAATCGCGCTTTTTATCTTAAGCGTCAAAGTAACCATCTGACTAAAAGCTTCGCTCACCCTTTTGGTGAGCCAACCTTTGCCCGCGAGTTTCGCAACATTGATCGCTATGAGCGTTTGGGTATTCCTGCGCTAAAAGCGGCCTTTTTTGCATCGCGCCGCGTAATGGGCGAGCAGCAGGCCATTCTTTTAAGTCACGCCTTAGACGGCTGGGAAGATCTTCACCATTATTTAGCTAAATGGTCAGAGCTTTCACATGCCCATAAAACCGCATTGATCAAAGCGACGGCGCGTTTGGCTGCGACGCTTCATCAGAAAAAGCAAATGCACGGCTGTTTTTATCCTAAACACGTTTTTTTAACGCCTGATCCTCAAGGCTATCAAGCGTGTTTGATTGACTTGGAAAAAACGCGGCCGGTTATTTTTAAAGCGCGCGATACCCTCAAAGATTTAGAAACATTGGTGCGCCGTGCAAATGTATGGTCGAGTGATGAGCGTTTATTGTTTTTAGCGCAATACCTAGAGCGTTCTGCTGAGTCTTCCGAGGTTCGGGCGCTTGAGCAACAGCTCATGAAGCGACTGAAGGCGAAAAAGGAGCGCTCATGAAACTTTCAAGTTTGGCAAATGCGGGGCGAACGCCACCGTTGCCGTTAACGGTTGAGCTGGCAGGTGAGCCTGTTGTAGTCGATACATGGTTGCGTACCTTGCCGGGGCAGCGTTATGTGGGGCGCGCCATGTGGCGTGGGCAGCCGGTTCTGGCCAAGCTTCTGGTAGGTGGCAAAGCTCTTCGTCATCATGCGCGTGAAGCACAAGGGGCTGCTTGGCTTGCAGCGTCTGGTCTTGCAACTCCAAAGCTATTAGCACAAGGCACGCAAGAAAACAGCGCATGGCTTTTATTTGAGTTTTTATCGGCGCAAAGCTTAGGCGATTTGTGGAGTGCTGTGGCAGATGAGCCTGCCCTAAGTGATGCGCAGCAAGCGGTTCTGGCAAAAGCCTTAGAGTCGATTGCAAAGCTTCATGCTAAAGGGCTTTGGCAAGATGATTTGCATTTAGATAACCTGCTCGAGGTGGATGGGCATATCCATTGGATTGATGGTGGTGCGATTGGAGCCGAGACAATCGGACAACCTCTGTCACGTGAGCAGGTGCTCAAAAACCTAGGCGTTTTTTTTGCCCAGCTGCCTGTAACGCTTGAGCCATTTATAGAAGAGCTTCTTATCTTCTATATCATGGAAAACTCTGCTCACGCGTTGCCTTTAGAGGCGTTACTTAAACACATTCAACGTGCTCGCCAATGGCGACTTAATGATTATCTAAAAAAAGTCGGCCGTGACTGTAGTTTGTTTAGTGCTAAGGAAAGTCCCTTTGGGCTTAAGGTTTGTGCCCGTCAGGACCAAACACGGTTGGCATCCGTTTTAGCTTCACCAGATCATTTTGTTGCTGTAGGTGAATTGTGTAAAAACGGCAATACCGCAACAGTCGCTAAGTTTGAGCTTGATTCAAAACCGTTGGTAATAAAGCGCTACAACATAAAGAATCTAGCGCATTGGCTATCTCGCTTTTGGCGTCCAAGCCGCGCTTTTCATAGTTGGGTTGAGGGACATCGCTTGATGCAATTGGGCATTGCGACCGCCAAACCTTTGGCCATTATTGAACAGCGCTTTTGGGGATTTCGTGCTAAAGCATGGCTGGTAAATGAAGCCCTAGAGGGGCCTAGTGCGCTTTCTAAATGGTCAAATGCTGATGAATTGCCAGATGAAACAGAGATCAATGCGTTAGTGCTTTTATTTGAGCAGCTTATCAATGCACGTATCAGTCATGGTGATCTAAAGGGCACTAATCTTTTTTGGGATGGCAAGCGTTGGGTACTGATAGACCTTGACTCCATGCAACAGCATTCAGGTTTCACCAGTTTTAAGCGTGCTTACCAAAAAGATCGTGACCGTTTTTTACGGAATTGGCCGAAGAACTCACAACTTTACCAACATTTAGATCAGTTACTGCCAGTGCTGTCAGATGATTTATAGCCTGAATGGCATCAGCTTTTACCGGCCTTCATTCAACTGACATATAATCACGCCTTTAATTTTCTGCCCGTCTGCGGGCGTTGATCGTCGCCTTGCGAGAGGTTCTGCCGTGTCTTTAACAATTCTTGGTCTGTCAGGTGCTTTAAGCCATGACCCCTCTGCCGCTCTTTACATCGACGGCAAGCTCATTGCTGCTGTAGAAGAAGAACGCTTGGTACGCGACAAGCACGCCAAAAACAGAATGCCTTATGAGGCTGCCAAGTTTTGTCTAGAGCAAGCTGGCATTAGTCCAAAAGATGTTGACGTGGTAGCCATTCCATTTGCGCCTATCAGCATTTTCGAAAAAGCCCGTTGGCAATATGCCAAACGTTATTGGTATGCGCCGGATCGTGCGTTAGATGCAATTCTGATGGGTAACCGCCGCTACTATCGTTACAGAAAGCGTATTGAATGGTGCTTGCAGCAGTTAGGGTTTGACTTGAAAAAGGTCAAGATCGAGCCGGTTGAGCATCATCTCGCACATGCTTCAAGTGCTTACCACTGCTCAGGTTTTACCGAGAAAACAGCGATTCTCGGCATCGACGGCAAGGGCGAATACGCCACGACTTTCTTTGGTTATGGTGAGAACGGCAAAATCCATAAAATCAAAGAGTTCTATGACCCAGACTCTTTGGGCGGGCTCTATGGTGCGATCACCGAATTCTTAGGCTTTGAGATGCTCGATGGCGAGTTCAAAGTTATGGGTATGGCGCCTTATGGTGATGCCGCCAAATATGATTTCTCACGTCTCGCTAAGTTTGAGAATGGCGAGCTGGTTATCAATACCGAATACGCCAACGTCATCGGCTTCCGCCGTTATAAAGAGAAAGGCAAAGGCTATTACTTTTCGCCAAAACTCATTGAGTGGTTAGGGCCTAAGCGCGAAGGTGATATTGCCGACGAGCCTTACATCCATTATGCCGCCAGCATGCAAGCGCTTTTCGAAAAGCTTGCGCTTGAGATGATGGATTACTACTTAGGCGACATCATCAAAGAGACTGGCAAAATTGCCTTTGCCGGCGGTTGCGCACTTAACGTCAAGCTCAACCAAAAAATCATTGCCCGAGATGAAGTTAAAGAGCTGTTTGTTCAGCCTGCAGCTGGTGATGCGGGCACGGCGGTCGGCGCTGCAGCGTATGTTTCTCATCAGCGTGGTGTGCCAGTTGAGGCGATGCGTCATGTCTATCTTGGACCTTCGTACTCCAATGAAGACGTGATCGCAGCATGCGCTAAGCATCCGGCGAAACCTATCTTCAGAAAAATTGATGACGTTGAAAAACGTATCGCCAAAATCATGGTCGATGGTAATCCGGTTGCTTGGTTCCAAGGTCGTATGGAGTTTGGGCCGCGAGCTTTAGGTGGTCGTTCGATTATTGGTTGTCCAAGCGTTGCAGGCGTTGCTGACCGCATTAATGAGCAAATTAAGTTCCGTGAGCGCTGGAGACCTTTCTGCCCATCGATGCTCGATACCGTAGCACCACAAATGCTTAAAGTTGATCATCCAAGCCCCTTTATGACGTTCACGTTTGAGGTCAACGAAGAGTGGACAAACCGTGTGGCTGAAGTGGTCCACGAAGATGGCACCTCGCGCGCCCAAGTGCTTGAACGTCAATACAACCCGCGCTGGTATGACTTGATGAAAGAACTGGAAGTCCTTACTGGCAATGGCGTGTCGCTTAATACCTCGCTCAACCGTCGCGGAGAACCCATGGTGTGTTCACCTACAGACGCGCTTAATATGTTTTTCGGCTCAGATCTTGAGTAT
>X137_Gaur__coassemble_74_pt1 | contig 33283 bp, 36 predicted proteins | sample X137_Gaur__metabat2_high_PE_003 | metagenome-assembled genome bin X137_Gaur
GGCTGACGGGTTAAGTTGCCGGCAAACAGCAAGCGGGTTCCAACCTTCTGCGCATCCAAATAACGCAGCAGCTCAAGGCGCTTCACCCCGCATTCCTCGCGCAAGGTAATTGGGTAACCGAACCATGATGGGTCGCTGTTAGCTGTTGCCTTGGGTAGGATCAGGTAATCACTAAGGTGCGCTAAGCGGTCACTGAGCCAAATAAAGTTGGCTTTACGTGAGGCAATAAAATCATCTAACCGGTCTAGCTGTGCTAGAGCACAGGCGGCTTGCATATCGGTGATTTTAAGGTTGTAGCCTAAATGAGCATAGGTGTATTTGTGATCATAGCCCTCTGGCAGATCACCTAACTGCCAGCAGAACCGCTTGCTGCAGGTGTTGTCCTCGCCTGGCGCGCAATAACAATCTCGGCCCCAGTCGCGGAACGACTCGATAATACGTTTAAGGAGTGGTGAGTCGGTAAATACAGCGCCACCCTCACCCATCGTAATATGGTGCGCGGGGTAGAAGCTTAAGGTGCCAATATCCCCAAAGCTGCCTACCATTTTGCCGTCATAGGTCGATCCCAAAGCATCGCAGCAGTCTTCGATAAGCCACAGATTGTACTTATCACACAGGGCACGAACCGTTTTGAGATCGAATGGATTACCTAGGGTGTGCGCCAGCATAATGGCTTTGGTTTTTGGTGTAATCGCCTGTTCGATTAATGTCGGATCAATGTTATAGGTGCCCAATTCGACATCGACAAACACGGGTACGGCGCCGCACTGCAAAATGGGGTTTACCGTGGTAGGGAAACCCGCGGCCACACCAATCACTTCATCGCCAGGTTTGATCGCTCGCTCACCTAGGCGCGGTGAGGTAAGTGCGCTAAACGCCAATAAATTCGCTGATGACCCTGAGTTAGTTGTTAGCACACAGCGGCGACCAAGATACTTGGCCAAACGCTTCTCGAACAGTTCGTTAAAACGTCCAGTGGTCAGCCAACCATCTAAGACAGCCTCCGTCATAAGCTTTAATTCGCCTTCCCCAATCACTTTACCGGAAGGCGGAACACTTGTTTGTCCAGCAACGAATGGTTTAGGGGACTGGGTAAGCGCTGCGTAACGGCCAACAAGCTCAGCTATCTGCTGGCGTAACTGTTCGGCAGTGTTATCACTCATAATTTTGGCCTTGATGCAGGGCGATTTGCTCGCGCGTAAATACATTCATGTCACGACCTTCTTGCCATGCCCGTTGCCACGCAACGGTTTGAGCAAGGGTCTGGGGCAACGACCAACGCGGCGCCCAACTTAATAGACTTCGGGCACGACTCGAGTCCAACGTTAGTAAAGTGGCTTCATGTGGCTGAGTTTGATCAGCAACCCGCCATCGAGCCTCTGGCCAATGCGTGGCCAGCTCACTCACAAGAGTCTGAACGGTAGCTACTGAGGAACTATCAGGACCGAAATTCCATGCATCACTGTAACCTTCGGGGCTTTCAAGCAGCTTTTGAGCCAGTAACAAATACCCTGTTAAAGGATCCATTACATGCTGCCAAGGACGGACTGCATGTGGGTAACGAAGGACTAGCTCCTCACCTCTTTCCCACGCTCTAAAAATATCGGGAACCAAACGATCGGCCGACCAATCGCCTCCACCAAGCACATTTCCAGCCCGGGCAGTGGCCAGAGCAATACCGCGCTCGTTTAGAAATGACTTTCGGTAACTTGCACACAATATCTCAGCACATGCCTTACTACTGCTGTAGGGATCATGACCACCTAATGAATCAGACTCACGATAAGGCCAATGCCATTCTTGGTTTTCATAACACTTGTCGGTAGTAACAACCAGAATGGCTCGTACACGCTTGCAGTGGCGCGCAGCTTCTAGCACATGTAACGTGCCCATCACGTTGGTAGCGTACGTATCAATAGGTGTTTCGTAAGACGCACGTACCAATGGTTGCGCGGCCAAGTGCAGGATAACTTCTGGTTGAAATGCACTGACAGCTAAAGCTACATCATGGGTATTACGAATATCGGATAATGTGTGAGGAATCTGATTGAGGCTAGCCACATCCCACAATGCGGGCGATGTACTAGGCGCTAATGAATAGCCATACACTTCAGCACCCATCTGCTTAAGCCACAATGCCAACCAACCACCTTTAAAGCCAGTGTGGCCTGTAAGAAAAACACGGCGCCCCTTCCAAAACGATGCTTCTACTTCCACAAATGCCACTCCGCAGCACCCGTTTGCCAGCGCTCTTCCAAAAGCACTCGATCCCTTAAGGTATCCATCGGCTGCCAAAAGCCCTTATGCATGTAGCTTTTAAGTTGACCCTGGGCTGCCAGAAGGCGAATAGGCTCCTGCTCCCAAATGGTGGAGTCCCCATCAATCAGTTCTATAACCTTCGGATCTAGAACAAAAAAACCACCATTGATCCAGCCACCGTCTCCCAGAGGTTTTTCGATGAAACCGGTAACTTGATCTCCATGAATATCTAGAGCGCCATAACGCCCTGGTGGCTGCACAGCTGTTACCGTAGCCAGTTGGCCATGGCTAAGGTGGAAATCAACAAGTGAACTAATATTGATATCGGAAACGCCATCGCCATAGGTAAAGCAAAAAGGCTCACTACCTAGATAATCGCGGACCCGTTTCAGTCTACCGCCTGTATTAGTAAATTCCCCTGTATCTACCAATGTTACGCGCCAAGGCTCAGCATTGCGCTGATGGATATGCATACGATTTTCTGACATATCAAAGGTGACATCAGACATGTGCAAAAAGTAGTTGGCGAAATATTCTTTGATCAGATATCCCTTGTAGCCCAAACAGATAATGAAGTCATTGATTCCATAATGTGAATAGATCTTCATGATGTGCCAAATAATTGGCTTTCCACCAATTTCAATCATGGGTTTGGGGCGAAGATGAGACTCCTCGCTTATGCGAGTACCTAACCCACCTGCCAGGATAACTGCCTTCATTAACTTACACTCTTGATCTAAGAATTAGGCTACAGAAAAGCGCTAATCAGATTGATGTCAAATTCATGACACAGGAAATCGCAACATAAGCAAGTTATCTGCCAACCTGCTGTGTCACATAAGCTATTAGGAAAAGTAAGACTGCAAATTTGCCAAAGCCAGTTAATACATACTCCATGAGCAATACTAACTGGCTATTTGGCAATGTAGTGATAGTTTTACATCTTACTAAACAGACTTAACCCACTGATTCTCACATAGCTCTGCTGAGCGGCTTCAAGAACTGTTGATTGAAGAGCGAGTCGAGAAAGTGCTTCTGCGTAGTCCACTTCCCTCAAGTCTGCTTGAACGGCTTGGTTAACCAGAGCGACGTCTTCGTTATCGGTCATTGTGGTTTCGATAACATTTAAACGTGCGCCAATTTGACCTCGCACACCATCAACATTAACCATCGCGTTGTCGATATTGGTTAGGCCTGCCGCAACCGCATCCCGAACGCTTTGCGCGCCCGGCTCACCATTTAAGGCCTTTTTAAGGTTGCTGATGGTATCTAGCACGCTTTGCTTTTGGCGGCTTGGGTCGGTTGTGATGTTGATTTGCTCCCCACCTGCGGGCAGCCCATCGAGTTTAATGGCAATGCCGTTAAACACTAACTGATCGCCTGAGCCTGCATCTTCATCCAGAGTGCCAGAGGTGATTTCAGCATTCGTATCACCATTGATCACCCGATAACTACGCTCGTTTGGAGCGTTATCGAACTCAATACGAATGCCTGCCTGCGGGAAACCACCATTAGCACTAAAAGCCGCTTCATCCTGTACCAGTGGCGCTGAAGGACTTAATGTTGAACCTGCGGGGATTGGCGCTTGGAGCGCTGCATCGAGGCGATCAGCATTAATAATGTTTTCAAAAATGTTTTTACCGCTGTCGCTAATGGCCATGGTTACAGAGCTTGAGATTTGCAACTTACGTTGCCCCTCGTCACCCTCATAGCGGTAGCTACCATCACTTTGACGCACAAAAGGCTGAGTTTTACCTTGAAAACCTGCGAAAAGATATTCGCCTCGCGCGTTTTTGGTGTTCATTAAACCGTACAGCTCTTCTTCACGCTCGGCGAGTTCAGCAGCAATCGATTTAAGATCAGATGCGCTTCGCGCCCCATTACCTGCTTCCATAGCCAGATCGCGAATCCGAAGCAGCACGGTGTTCACCGAATTAAGCGCAACTTCCTCTTGAGTCAGGCTATTTTGAGCTGCGACCAGATTTTCTTTGTGCTGACTGAGCACATTTTGCTGCTGCTCAAGTTGCAGCAAACGAACACTGGCAACCGGATCATCAGCCGGCGTTAAAATGCGGTTTCCGGTACTGATTTGTTCTTGGGTACGAATGGCATTGGCGTAGTTTTTTTGGATGCCATTGATACCATTGTTGAATGCTTGAACGGTGGAAATTCGCATTTCAGACTACCTCTAAGGCAGTTGCAAAACTGCCTTTATCAATTGGTCAGCGCCTATTAACGAACGCTCGATAACAGGGTATCGAACAAACTACGCGCAACTTGAATTAATTGTGCTGACGCGTTGTAGTACTGCTCGAACTTGATCAGATTCGCGGCTTCTTCATCAAGGTTGACCCCTGACTGTGAATCACGATTATCTGTTGCTTGCTTTAAAATAGCTGAAGTGGCGTTACTGTCTTGATTCGCCTGTGCGGTAAGGGTACCGACGCGCTCGATCAAATCACCATAACCATCATTAAAGCTCGTTCCGGTTGCAATACTGGTGACCAGTGGATCTACACCAACGGTTTGCTTGTTTTGCAAATCAGCAAGTTTTAAAGCATTACGGTTATCCGAAACACCACTTTGGTTAAAGCTCAAGCTAAAGGTGTCACCGTTGGCAGGACGGCCGCTGATGGTCTGACTGATGGTGTAGCTTTGGGTTACTCCACCTACTTCAACCTCAATGGCAAAACTTAAGGTATTGGATTGACCTGTGGTGTACGGCAAATCAGTAATAACACCAGGTGCTGCTGTACCTGCTTGCGGTACAGCGGTGATAGTCACACCAGCAGGCAGCGGAGTCACAAACTCCAACGAACCCGCACCTTCGTTGTAACGCAGTTGAAGGCTGCCTACCGCTTTCAGATTCTCTAGCACTACATCTTGGTTGACTAAAGACTGCTGCGGCAACACTGTAGGATCAATCACTTGCTCGATTGTTGGCTGATCGACTACGCCATTGCCAACGTTTTGCAGATTTGCCTCAGCACGAAATGGCGCGGCAAAAGCGAGTTGATCGGGCTGATCTAACGGACTTGAAATGTCCGTGGCGCCACGACGCGTTGGCATCAAGAGGAGCTTATCACCGGCAAGAGGTGTCCCTGTGATCTCCACAGTAAAGCCCTGATCACGCCCTTGGCTGTCGGTAAAGCTTAATGTGCCGTTATCGTTGGTTACTGTGATGTTTGCGCCATCACTGACACGTCTTGCCGTGTATTGGCTGCCGTCAAATTCCAGACGGTAATCACTGGCCGACAACACGCTGGCGTTCGTGATTTTCAGGCTACCATCGACCTGCGTTCGGTTATCTGAAAATGCATTAACCCGCAGAGCCATTTGCTGTTCAGAGTTTAACCCTGAATACAAAGGCGTCCCGACATTGCCTTTTAAATCTAACCCTTGCCCTAACTGCTGGTTAACTTGGTCACTGAAGGTGATAGCCAAACGACCTAACGAGTTAAGGGTTGGATCCAACACTTCGTTGCGATAACGAATCAAGCCACCTAACTCACCCCCCGTTAGGAGCGAGGTTACGTCTTGCGCCGTACCACCTGAGACAAACTCAACGGCATTGCGATTAGGATCGCCAGTGCTGTAGCTGATCTGCAGGGTATTTGCTGTTGCGCCTAAAATTAACGGCTGACCGCTGCCGATAAAGACGTTAACGCTGTTGTTGTCTTGCACCACAACATTGGTGCCTACAAAGCTCGATAGTTGACGCAGTGCTTCGTCACGCGCATCCAAAAGATCATTTGGCACTTGCCCTGTGGCCGAGGCACCGACAATTGCACTGTTCATGGTGGCGATTGAGCCTGCGATCTGATTGATCTGATCCGTCACGCTTTTCATCTGGCTATTCGCAAAGTCATTTTGCTCAAGCAGACGGTCATAAAGCGTATTGAAGCGATTGGCCACACCTTGCGCTTCAGATAAAACCAATTGCCGCGCCGGAATATTGGCTGGATCTTCAGCCGAGGTTTGCATTGCAGAAAAGAAGTTCTGCAGCGCTCCTGTCACGCTTGTGGTAGTCGCAGAAAGCAAAGAATCTAACTGTGAAATTTGCGTGCGATAGGCTTCCACATCACTGCTAAGCGAGGTACTGCCGCGTAACTGTAATGACAAAAACTCACTGTACGAGCGTCGTACATCCGTCAAGGTGGTACCACTGCCAATAAACCCTGACCCGCTGTACTGAGGGAAGTTGGTCGACTGCATCGTGCTTTGTCGACTATAGCCAGGCGTGTTGACGTTTGAAATGTTGTGGCCAGTGGTTGTCAACGACGCTTGCGATGCGCGTAAGCCGGTTACACCAATGGAGAGAAGATCTGCCATATTCAGCCTCGTGTCCTGAGGGTAGTGCCATCAATGGCAGCCACGGTTTGATACGTTTGCAGTTTGCGGGCGATCTGATTGATTTTGCTCGCATACTGAGGATCTGTTGCATAGCCTGCTTTTTGTAACTCGCGGGCAAACTGTTCAGAGTTATCGGCAGCACCTAGCGCTTTTTGATAGCGACCATTGGTTTTTAAAAAATCGACATAGTCATTAAAGCTTTGCGCGTAGGAGTCATAGCTTCTAAAGCTGGCTCGCTCGCTCACCGCCTGACCTTGGCGATATTCAGTCGTAGTCACACGCGCAGAACTACCCTGCCAAACACCATGGGTTTTAATACCGAATAGGTTGTGACTACTGCTGCCATCTTTATGCTTGATAATGGATTTGCCCCAGCCCGTTTCAAGCGCAGCCTGAGCGACCAAAACTTCCGCTTTCACCCCAATTTTTGCGGCAGCCTGTTCTGCCATTGGCAGCATATAGGCGACAAATTCTTGAGGTGAGCTAAACCGAGTTTTCATAACCCCTGCATCGCTACCATTAACCAGTAATGGTTTATCGGCAGGAGCGGCGTAGCTTTTAGCTCCTTGCCAATCATTTTTAGCTAATTGCGATTCCGTCTGAGGCACATAAGCAGGTGTACGGTTCAGCGCTTTACCGGGTAGCGAGAGGCGTCGTCGATTGAGAAGCGCAACATGATCCGTTACTTGATCCTTAAAGCCGGTAGGCTGAGCACCTTCAACAACCGCCGAGACTGCTTGCCCGTCAACTTGTGCAAACGGATTTTTACGTGGCGCGGGCGTTAAGGTCTTGGAAAGCTGGCGTGTGAGCACATCGGCCAAACCTATACCATTGTTCTTCGCCAACGTGACGGACAGCTGCTGATCATGCATGTCCTGATAGGTTTTGCTTTCATTGGTGTTTAAGAAGTTGCCTTCGGCAAACACAGCGTTGGCAGAGCGCATAGATTTAAGCATTTCGTTAATGAAAAGCGACTCAAACTCTTGAGCCACCTTCTTAACGTTTTCTGCACTGTCGCGATCTTTGCCAACCTTAAGCTGATTAAGACGATTTAGATCTGTAAAGGCACCACTATCAGGCTGATAACCTAGGCCTTGAGAAAGTCTGGACTCCATCACCCGCCTCCATCAAATCACAATCAGGTCGGCTTGCAATGCGCCCGCTTGCTTGAGCGCTTCCAATATAGCCATCAAATCTGAAGGGGCAGCCCCCACCTGATTAACCGCCCGCACAATTTCATCAAGCGTGGTACCAGGCCCGAACTTGAACATGGGTTTTAATTCTTGCTCTGCATTGACCCGAGAACGAGGTACCACGGCCGTTTGGCCTTGTGAAAATGCCTCTGGCTGACTCACGATGGGGTCTTCGGTAATAGTCACCGTAAGACTGCCGTGCGTTACCGCTGCCGGCTGCACACGCACGTTTTGGCCAATCACGATGGTGCCTGTGCGTGAGTTAATAATGACTTTGGCTGCCGCTTGACCGGCCTGAACCTCTATATTTTCTAAAATAGAAAGGTAATCAATCCGCTGATTCGGATCTAAGGGTGCTGCGACCCGAATGGAGCCACCATCAATCGCTTGGGCGACGTGTGGGCCTAACATGTCGTTGATTTGATCCACGATATTTTTTGCTGTGGTGAAGTCGGGGCGATGCAAGTTAAGCGTGAGGTACTGCCCCTGCTCTATGCCTGTTGGCACAGCACGCTCAACGGTTGCGCCACCTGGAATACGACCTGCCGAGGGTACATTGACGGTAATTCTTGAGCCGTCTTGTCCTGAGGCATCAAAGCCACCGACCACTAAGTTCCCTTGCGCTATCGCATAGACGTTGCCGTCGATACCTTTAAGTGGCGTCATCAACAAACTGCCACCACGCAAGCTTTTGGCATTACCAATCGAAGAAACGGTGATATCAATGGTTTGACCAGGCTTAGCAAAGGGATTTAACTCGGCATGAACAGATACCGCAGCCACGTTTTTAAGCTGCAAATTGCCCCCCTGCGGCACCTTAATACCGAACTGGGAAAGCATGTTATTAAAGGTCTGGACGGTAAATGGGGTTTGCGTAGTCTGATCCCCCGTGCCATTAAGGCCAACGACCAAGCCATAGCCGATCAGCTGGTTAGTACGCACCCCTTGAATACTGGCCAAATCTTTGAGTCGCTCGGCCTGAGCAACATTTGCACCGAACAAAAGTAGACAGGCAAAAAATACACGTTTGATGCTCATTTATTGCCCCTTAAAATGGAAACAATGGGCTAATGAAGAAACGGCTTAGCCAGCCCGGCTGACTCGCATCTGCAAAGGCACCAGTTCCTGAGTAAGTGATTCTGGCATCTGCAACACGCGTAGAGGGAACGGTATTGTCGGTGGAGATGTCATCCGCTCGAATCAGCCCGGCAATACGGACTAGCTCATCGCCAGTATTTAGCGTCATCCATTTTTCACCACGAACCGCCAGTACACCATTTGGCAAAACCTCTGCAACGGTCACAGTGATAGAGCCACTTAAACTATTGCTTTGCCCTGCCTGAGAGTTGCCTTTGTTGTTGCGACTCGCATCAACACTGCTATCAAGGCCCATGGTGTCACTCATGCCTAAGGCGCCAATACTGCGCAGCGGGTTTTTGGGAGCGATCGTCATACCCAAAATCGTCGGTGTAGCCACACTCACATCACTGTCTTTTTGAATCTGCGCATTAGCGTTTTTGCTCGCCTGAGTGCGCTCATTTAACGTGATGGTGATGATATCCCCAACCCGATACGCCTTACGGTCATCAAAAAAACTGGTTTCAAACCCTGCCTGATAAATTGCCCCGTTGTTCTGAGCAGTCGGTAGCGGCGTTCGAGGTAGGACCGGCGCATAGAAAGGATCATTAGGTTTTGGTGCAGGCGCGACGCAACCCACTAACAGTGTTGCAACTGTCATTGCCACTAAAGAGCCCATGCGCTTCATATTCGCTACCTCTAACTAAACGCTATGCCTTAAAGCTGCTGCGTGACAAACGACAACATCTGATCCGCTGTGGAGATGACTTTAGAGTTCATCTCATACGCACGCTGAGTGGTGATCATATTCACCAGCTCTTCAACCACACTCACGTTGGAATTTTCCAGCGTGTTTTGCAGCGTAGTACCTAAACCATTGGTACCTGGCGTACCCACCTGAGGTGCACCGCTGGCTGCTGTTTCTAAAAACAAATTGCTGCCGATGGCTTGAAGCCCAGCCGGGTTAATAAAGTCAGCAGTTTGTAGATTACCGATAACCTGGGCTTCTGGATTACCCATTACCGTGATTGAAACGGTGCCATCTTCCCCTACGGTAAACGTTTGCACCTCAGGTGGCAGAACAATCGCAGGCTCCAGCGGATGACCGTTAGAAGTTACGATTTGACCATCGGAGTTCAAATGAAAACTACCGTCACGGGTATAACCTAAGGTTCCATCAGGCAGCAGAATTTGGAAAAAACCACGACCATTGACTGCCAGATCCAAAGGCTGCTCAGTGGTTTGCAGACTGCCACTGGTAAAAATCTTCTGAGTGCCGGCGATACGTACACCAGTACCTAATTGCAAACCAGAAGGCAGTTCACTGTCTGTGCTCGACTGACCACCTGGCTGACGACGAATTTGGTACAGCAGATCTTCGAATTCAGCACGATCACGCTTAAAACCGGTTGTTGAAACGTTGGCTAAGTTATTTGAAATCGTGGTCAGGTTCATGTCCTGAGCCGCTAAACCTGTCTTACTGACCCAAAGTGCTGGAAGCATCAGAGCTCTCCTAATCTGCGCAAATCGCGCAAAAAAATTTAATTAGCTGATTTGCATAATGCGCGACATGGCTGAGCTATTTTCTTCAGCGGTACGCATCATCTTTACGGATAATTCAAACTGTCTTGAAAGCGCGAGCATGGCGGTCATTTCAGCCACGGCATTGACATTGCTCGACTCCAAAAAACCACTGGTCACTTGCACAGCGGCATCCATAGGCACTTCATCGCCGCCGGTATAACGAATCAACCCATCCAAGCCCTTTTCCATCAGCTTAAGATCTGGGTTAACCAGCTTGATGCGATCAACCTCTGCAAGCACATTAGGCGCTTCACCTAAAGCCCGGATACTGATGGTGCCATCGCTGCCAATATCAATCTTTTGCTCTGGCGGCACAGCAATAGGCCCGGCATTGCCTAATACCGGTAAGCCGCTCGCTGTACGCAACACACCCATGGCATCGATATTCATGCTTGCTGTGCGTACGTATGCTTCAGTACCGTCATTGGCTTGCACAGCAATCCAGCCTTCGCCGCCAATCGCAATATCCAAATCACGGCCAGTCTCTTGCAAGCTGCCGGGCGTGAAGTCCGTACCCGGACGCTCACTCAACGAATAAACGCGTGAGGGGTGTACTTCGCCAAAAACCTGCATTGAACGTGCTTGTTCAAAATCACGACGAAAGCCTGTGGTGGAAATATTCGCCAAATTATTGGCGTGAGCGCGTTGAGCCAAAGTGTTTTGACTGGCGCCTGTCATCGACACATAGAGCAGCTTATCCATCGAACCTTCTCACCAAGCCGAGTGAAAGACATGTAATGGAATTTCACAAGCAATAATCCTGCCACTATAAAAACACTTAAAAACTCAAAGCTTTAGCGAAAAAAAAGGCTCCCAAAGGAGCCTTTTAATTTTCAACCGGCCAAGCCTTGCCGCTGACGGCAAAGCATTAACCCCGTTAACGCAAGTTAATGATGGTTTGCGTGATGGCCGACTGCGTTTCAATCGTTTTGGCATTCGCCTGATAATTACGCTGCGCCACAATTAAGTTTACCAGCTGATCTGATAACTCAACGTTAGAATCTTCAAGCGCACCTGACTGCAGCGTGCCCAATGTCCCTGTAGTAGGCGGATTACGTACCGGCTCACCCGATGCGTACGACTGCGCCCAACGGGTATTTCCCAGAGGGGTTAAGCCTTGAATATTGGCAAAATCCGCAAGCACCACTTGACCCTGCATCGCGGTTTGACCATTGGTATAACGCGCCATTACAAAACCGCTGGCATCAACTTCAACGCCTGACAACTCACCTGTAGTGAAACCATCTTGGCTGACTGAGTTAACCGCAAAAGCACTGGCATATTGCGTGGCGCTGCGCATATCCAAACGCACACCATCCATATGCATAACCGCGCCATTGTCCACCGCAAACGCAGGACGCGCATTATTAAGATTAGCCGGATCCCACTGACGAAGCGTCACCGTACCATCAGGATTCAACACCCAAAAATCATCAGCAGTAGCAGGACCTGTCGCATTGGCCGGATCATAAGCGCCATTCAGCGATTCCAATTGTCCTGATGTATTGAATGTCATACCCAGAGAAATGGGTGTACGCGCACCCGCTGCAACTACAGCCGCCACAATTTGCTCAGAGCTTGGCGCAGGCGCGGCCGACAGCATCGGCGACACATAGTTGTTGATCGAGTCATAAAGCTCCGAAGGATTTGGCACAGCCGCAAGCGCTGCCGCCAACACATCCGCAGGTGCCGCCCCATTTAGATGCGCCTCCGATGCCGCCGTATTAGCCGGCGCCGCCATCGGATGCGTACCATCAATTAAGGTATACATCGTCCAGTTGTTGGCCGCGGTATCTTTCACAAAGTATTGCGTCATGGTGTGCGCATTACCTTGTGAGTCAAAGATATTGGTCGACGTCGATGAGTTGTAAGTCGTGGCATCTAACGGATTAAAAGGCGTATTTTCAGGTTTGACGAGCGTTGAGTTCAGATTCAAGCCTTGCACAACCTGAGAAGTCGGCTTCGGATCCATACTGGTCTTTTGAATTTTAAGATCAGCCATACCGCCTGTTTGCAGCACGCCATTGACATCCACAGCATAACCTTGAAGGTTATAACCCATGTTATCAACGATATAGCCTTCACGATCAGTGCCAAAATAACCCGCACGGGTATAGCTCACCGCACCGTTATTACTCACCTGGAAAAAACCATTGCCATTAATAGCAAGATCAAGTGCATTTTGCGTGTAGCTCAAATTACCTTGATTGAACTGCTGAGCAACGTTAGCCAACAACACCCCGCTACCCGTTGGATTACGGCCAGATCCTAAAATAGAAGCCGAATACACATCCGCAAACTCAGCACGGGAATGCTTGAAACCCACCGTTCCTGCGTTAGCAATATTGTTACCGGTAATATTCAAGTCGCTGCTTGAAGCTCGCAGACCACTAAGGCCGATATTGAACGACATATTTAATTCTCCCTAGGGTTGCGAATTTATTGACCAATCACTTGGACTTTAGACAGCCCAACACTGCCGAGACCTGCAAGATTGAGCATCAGCTCTCCTCCACCCTGCCCCAGCGTCACACTGTCCACATTAGCTGGCAGCATGGTGTACAAGCCGCGCGCACCATCTTCATAAGTTGCTTGAGCTTGGAATGTATAGGTACCAGGCGGCGCAATATTGCCTTGCGCATCTTTGCCATCCCACATAAAGCTCACCGAGCCCGCCCCTTGTTGACCCAGGTTAATACGTGTCACAGCACTGCCATTGGCGTCATACACGTTAACGTAGACATTGCTACTGGTCTCAGGCAGCACCAAGCTCGCTTTGAAAGTTTCACTGGTATCAACTACCGCTCGATCGGTTGGCACAATCACTTTACGACCGACCAAAGACGAAGCCTGTAGAGCCTGCGAAGAGTGATAATTTGACAGCAAAGAACCCACACTACTGTTGAGCTCACCAATACCTTCAACCGTACTAAATTGAGCAAGCTGCGCGATAAACTCGCCATTACCCTGTGGCTCCAGCGGGTTTTGATTATTTAGCTGAGCCACCAGCAGATTTAAGAATTCGTTTTTGCCAAGCTCATTGCTTTTGGCCTCAGGCGTGGCCTTGTACTGCTCAAATACCGAGCTGACGCCATTTACAGTACTCATTGCGCTTCCTCGCTAAGTATTACTGACCTAAGGTCAAAACTTTCTGCAACATCTGCTTGGCCGTATTCATCATATCGGCATTGGTCTGAAACGAGCGACTCGCCGAGATCATGTTAGCCATCTCTTCAACAACATTTACGTTCGGGTAGTACACATAACCATTTTCATCCGCAGCAGGATGATTAGGCTCATAACGAGGGCTCAACTCACCCTGATCCTCAATAATAGCCGTCACTTGCACACCCGCACCGGCTTGCTCACGATCAGCAAATAAGGAACCAGAAACACCCGGCACAGCATCTTGGAAAACCGTTGCGAAAACGGGGTGACGTGCGCGATAGGTCTCATCAACGCTTGAAGAAACACTTTCAGCATTCGCGATATTGCTTGAAGTGGTATTAAGACGAGTGCTTTGTGCACTCATACCGCTAGCTGCGATATTAAAGATCGACGTCAATGACATATAGGCTCTCCTTACTCGCCGCGCAGCGCGCTGACCAGCCCTTTAAACTTGCTATTTAAAAGCGTAAAACTGGCTTGAAACTGTACGGCGTTGTGCGCGTATTTACCCTGCTCAACTTGAGCATCCACAGTGTTTTGATCAATGGATGGCTCGGAGGGCATCGAGTACTTAAGCGCTTCTTCACTCAACGAAACACCTTCAGCTGCAATATGACGCTCATGGGTTCGCTCAAGCCCCGGCGCACTGCGTTTTTCAAGCTGACCTTTAAGCACGGATGAAAACTCGATATCACGCGCTTTATAATTTGGTGTATCCGCATTGGCGATATTATTGGCCAGCACTTCTCCACGCTGAGCACGAAAACTCAGTGCTTTCTCATGAATACCTAGCGCTTTATCGAAACTTATCGCCATGGATCACCCCACTAGACGGCAAAATCTTATTCGCCAAATATTCAGCAAATTCCATGCCACCACTTTAAGCCGCTACCAAGTAACCTTTTAGCGCACCTGTAGGACTAAACGTATTAAAAGCCAACAAAAAAGCGGCAAACCTTTACCGCCTAAATGCAGAAAGATTTGCCGCTTCTCTTGCCAAGCGCTAAGCAATAAACGCCAAAAAATAACGCTTATTTTACTTTGTAGATAATACCGGGACTGCACTGAACCATCTGATAATGATCAGGCAATCCATTGAGCGCTTCGGAGGCCCCCAAGAACAGATAACCACCTGGCTTTAATGTGGCATGAATACGTAAAAGAATTTCACGCTTCACCTCAGCCGAAAAATAGATGAGCACATTTCGACAAAAAACCACATCAAATTTACCCAGCGCCGCATAGCTTTCCAACAGATTAAGCGCCCTAAACTCTACCCTCGCCCGCACCGATGACTTGACGCGCCAACGCCCATCACCGGTCGCGTCAAAATAACGCTGCAAACGATCCCCCGAAAGCCCACGCCCAATAGCCAAACTGTCGTACTCCGCTGAACGGCAATTAGCAAGCATGGTCGGAGATAAATCCGTGGCAACGATTTGCGCACCTGCTTTTAATACCCCAGGGTTTGCACGCTCAAATTCGTCAATGGTCATCGATAACGAGTACGGCTCCTGCCCTGATGAGCAAGCCGCCGACCAGATACGCATCCGCTGCCCCGGATACGCTTTGATTAACTCAGGCAAGACTCGGGTTTTGAGCACCTCAAAAGGATAGGCATCTCTAAACCAGAGAGTTTCATTAGTGGTCATGGCATCAACCACCTGCTCACGCAAACCACTACGCGGCATGGACTGCATACGCTGCACTAATTCACCCAGCGTCTTAATGTCATGCTGCTGCATCAGTTTGCCAAGGCGGCTTGAAACTAAATATTGCTTATTGCTGCCTAACAAAATGCCACAGGCTTTTTCCAGAAAGATCCGGAACTGTTCAAAATCCGCGTTACCTGAAGACACTCGCGCCGCCTCACAAACTTAAATTCATTACTGAGTACTACTCAGTTACCACTCATTGCTTTGACACGTTCGACTACACGAGCTGCTAAATCATCAGGCTTGAATTTAGCCAAAAAGTCATTTGCACCGACTTTTTGTACCATCGCCTGATTAAATACACCCGACAAGGATGTATGCAAAATGACATGCATATTTTGTAGGCGTGGATCAGAGCGGATCTCCGCGGTCAGCGTGTATCCATCCATCTCTGGCATCTCAATATCAGAGATCAACATGATGAACTCTTCTTCAGGACGCTTACCTTCGTCTGCCAACGCTTTTAGATAATCGAGCGTTTGCTTGCCATCCGTTAAAGCAACCACCTCTACGCCTACTGTTTGCAAGCAACGCGTGACCTGCTTACGCGCCACCGAAGAGTCATCACAGGTCAGCACTTTCATGGTAATCGCTTTGTGCTGGACATCCTCATCTACCACGCCTTGAGACACATCTTCTGATGTTGGAGATACCTCTGAAAGAATTTTTTCAACATCAATAATCTCAATCAGCTCATCATCTAAACGCGTCACCGCCGTCAAATAATGGTCACGTCCTGTTCCGCGGGGCGGCGGATGAATGCCATCCCAATTTAAATTGACGATACGCTCAACCGATGAGACCAAAAAGCCCTGCACACGACTATTGTATTCGGTAATGATGACGAAGCTGTTTTGCAACTCTCGCTGCTCACCACGCCCAATCGCCAAAGACAGATCAATCACAGGGATTGTCCCGCCTCGGATGCTTGCCACACCGCGCACAACCGCACTAGATTTAGGCATGACCGTTAAACGTGGGCACTGTAAAACTTCTTTCACCTTAAAGACGTTTATGCCATATAACTGACGCCCCTGTAGACGAAACAACAACAGTTCTAGGCGGTTTTGTCCTACCAGCTGCGTTCGCTGGTTGACCGTATCCATTAATCCAGCCATACAGCCCCCTTGATTAGCACGAGCATTCCTCTTGTCTACCAGATTATCAGACGCGGCATATACTTTGCTTCGAAGATTTATATGAAGATTAATATGCCAAAGCTTATTTCAGACCATACAAATCTAGCTGACACACTTCGCCAGCTAGCTATAGGCGTCTTTTTTACACTATCGCTTAACACCAATCTTTACGCACAAACACCAACTGAGCAGTTAACAGACGCCGCCCAATCGTTTCTTGAACACGCAGCAGCTGAGCACTTATATAACAGCCAAATCCAAGGCAGGGTCGAGGTCGAGGTTAATCGACTCGACCCTAGACTCAAAATGCCTGCCTGTGATCAGAATCTACTGGTAAGCCTCGAGAGCCCCGCACATCCCATAGGACGCGTGACAACGCGTGTTCGTTGCAACGGTTCATCACCCTGGACCGTATTTGTACCGGCACAAGTAAAACTCTACCGCGACGTGGTCATCACGAGCCGCCCTATTGCACGCAACAATACGCTTTCTGCCAACGATTTGTTTTTAGCAGAGCGCGATGTTTCTACACTAGGGACGCATTATTTGACTGACCTACATCAAGCAATTGGTCTTAAAACCACTCGCCCCTTACAGGCTGAGCAAATCATTCTTAGCTCTCAGCTAGCACTGGAAGACATTATCCGCAAAGGTGATCAAGTGGTAATCACCGCTCAAACTTCACAAATCAATGTACGCATGCCAGGCGAAGCATTAAGCTCAGGCGCCATCGGCGAACAGATCAATGTGAGAAATTTGCGTTCATCTCGTGTAATTCGCGCTAGAATTACCGGACCTGGACAGGTTGAGGTATCGCTCTAGCCATCGACCCTTTCAAGGCTAAAAAGCGCCAAAAAAATGTTAAAGTTTCAATAAAGCCTGCCGATACTTTGGCTAAGCGTCCAAATTTGTCAGAGGTTTATCCATCATGGTCATTGATTTTAGTCGACTCAACAGCACTGCTTCCCCTGCTACAGGGCGCACGACAGGTGCGGGCCATGAGAAAGCTTCTGCCGTCAAATCAGAAGGTCAAGCTCCACAGCCTAATGCTGCGCGTAGCGACTCTGTCGAGTTAAGCCCGCAAGCTCAGCAACTGAAAAGCCTAACTGACAATCTGCGCGACCAGCCAGAAGTTGACAGCGATCGCGTTGCCCGTTTAAAGCAAGCCATTGCTGATGGTAGCTACCAAGTCGACACTCAACGCCTTGCTAGCAAGCTTGTTAACTTTGAATCTCTGCGCTAAACGAAATCAACGAGCAGAGAGTATTGGACGCCTAAACTCGAGCCGTTATGTCGCCAGAATATTTTGCAAATCAGCTTAGTGAAGACATTGAACACGCACAAAAGCTTTTGACGCTCATTAATGAAGAGCAGCAAGCGCTTGTTGCACGTGACCTCCCTAAGCTTGAAACCTTACTTGATCATAAGCAGCCAATCCTGATTTTACTGGCACAACACGCCAGCGAACGCAGTCGCTTTCTTCAAGACAATGGCTTTAGTGCTGACCGAGACGGCTTGATCTCTTTCTGTAAAGCACAAAATCTTGGCAACGGCATTGTAGAGTCGGCTGACGTGCTCGCGAACGTCATTGAGCAATGCCGAGACACTAACGAACAACACGGCCGTGCCATTCGTAGCTATCAAGCCGCGACCGGTAAAGTTCTAGGTTTGTTACGCGGCACCGATGCTCCAAGTCTTTACGATCAAAAAGGGGCCTCAAGCAAATCAAGCCAGGCACGCCCTCTCAGTCAAGCCTAATAACCATTGAGCTCAATGGCGCTTTGCCAGTAATCTATTGCCTGAATTTGTGTTTGGAGAGTTTGGACCGTGTCCAGTCGCTTTGATAATGATGGTCCACAGCCACCGCTACTCCTCAAAACTCCGTTAGAAGTTTACTCAAATCTTCGCCAAATCCTGCAAAGCAGAGATCCTTTGTTTATTAGTTTTGCTGACAGACAGCAAAGCTTTCAAAGCTATTTACTTGAGATCGATCGAGATCAAGGCGTTATGGCTTTAGATGAGCTGGTTCCCAGACTAGGCGAAAAATATTTGGCTGCAGGTGAGCCTTTCAAAGTTGAAGGCTTTCATGAAGGTGTGCGAATTTCTTGGCAATGCGAAAGTCCAGTAACCATTTCAGTGATTGATGGTGCACCCTGCTACTGGACTGAACTACCAAGTGAAATTCTTTATCATCAAAGACGAGATGCGTACCGCGCTGCTGTCCCTGAGTCAGAAACGGCGGATGTTGAGGTCCTAGATAAAACCTTAGGCTCCCCGCTTTTCGGTCGCGTGATTGACATATCAGCAACTGGTTGCCGCTTGCGCTTTAAAGGTGACATCCGCGAACGTTTACAAAATGGCGCCGTGTTAGAACTGCTTCAGTTACGCCTTACTCAGGCAAACATCGCCTCCGCGATAGAAGTTCGGCACGTGGAATATGACAGCGTTATTGATATGACATTTGTTGGGGTAAAATTCCATCAGCCATCTGGTTTTGACATGCGCAATATTGAACGCTTTGTCTACCAATTGCAGCGTGAGGCCAGACGCAACGTCTAAGTTGCGCAGGCCTCAGCTGAGCTAAAATTTACGCAACCATTGCACGTACTGATCGACAAACTTCTGCAAAAACTGACGCGTTCGCTCATTTTGCACGTTACCTTGCGCATCAATTAAATCTTCCGTGAAATGTAAATACACTTCTGGCTGCGTGAGCAGCGGCACCTCTAAGTAAGACAGAATATTGCGTAAGTGTTGCTGCGCAAGCGCACTGCCCATTGCCCCTACCGACGCGCCAATCACAGCGCCAGGCTTTCCAGCAAAGCTGTTTTGCCCCCATGGCCTTGATCCGACGTCCAACGCATTTTTGAGCACGCCCGGCACACTACGATTGTATTCGGGCGTCACAAACAACAACGCATCAACCGATGCGAGGGCAGATTTGAACTCGAGGCTTGATTCAGGCTGATTGGCATCTTGCTCTTCGTTATAAAGCGGCAAATGCCCAATCTCGATAAAACTAAATTTCAGGTCACTAGGCGCCAAGCTAATGACTGCCTTAGCTAAGCGCCTATTAAAGGAAGCCTTACGCAAGCTACCGACTATGACACCCACATGAATTTGACTCATCGCACACCCCAAAAATAATTGGAGTATTGAGGTTAGTTGAAAACCACAAGATTAGCGCCCAACTGGCACCCTTTGAATTTTGATAGAGTGCGTCATATTCGGTTTACGGGTCACACTGATCGCTCGACGGGTAACTGTGTCGAGGGTGATATTCCAAAAGCCTGAGCTGGGCACTTTGATTTTGGCAGGAAATCGATCAAATGCGCCGCCGTGGTAAACATGTCGACCACCATTTTTAAAGCTGCGAAAATTAGCATCGTTCATCAGCCTAATATTGCAAGGCTGCGAACAATTAATGATCACCCAGTCGCCTTCGTTAAGCTGTTCCCGCTGATGGATAAACTTCATTACATACATCTCAAAATAGCTTTAGCCCCTAACGATAGCACGACCCTTAGCTAGGTCGCAGACCTTCCTTTTTTATCGACCGCTGCCAGTAAGGATCTTTTGATGTCGGCATCGCTTTCGAGAGACACCTCACATGCCAGTCGGGCCTCGCGGCTTGGCTTTTTCATTGCTGGTTTCGGATTAGCCGTATGGGCACCGCTTGTGCCTTATGTGCGTGAACGCATCAGCATGAGCGATGCCACCTTTGGCCTTATGCTCTTATGCGTTGGCATAGGATCACTTACGTGCATGCCATTATCGAGCGGTTTAGTTGCCCGATTGGGCATTCGTAACGTGGCATTGAGCTGCATAGCTTTACTGCTTATCGCACTGGCTACACTCGCCAATACTCAATCGCTCTGGCTATTAGGTACTGCGCTTTTTGCTTTTGGGGCAAGCCTTGGTGTACTTGATGTTGTCCTAAACATTCAGTCTTTGCTATTGGAAAAAGTAACGGGCAAGCGATTGCTGTCAAACTTTCACGGAATGTTTAGCGTAGGCACATTAGCTGGCGCTTTAGTTCTAACCAGCTGCCTGAGTGTGGGCTTTACATCTTCATCTGCTGTATGGCTGATCATAGGGCTAATTGGTTCGATAACGTGGATCGCACGCTCAGGTTTTCTTCAAGAAAAATCAGCCAAGCAAAATCAACGCTTTATAAGACCCAAAGGGCTCGTTCTTGCCGTTGGCCTTATGTGCTTTGTCGTCTATCTGGCCGAAGGCGCCATCTTAGATTGGAGCGCGCTGTATCTTACCCATGACAAAGCAATGAACACAGCTCATGCAGGCCTGGGTTATACCAGCTTCGCTTTAATGGTAGCGATCGCCCGGTTTACAGGTGACTCGTTTGCAACCCAACTAGGTAGTCAGCGTGTCATCATTATTGGCAGCTTAGTCGCCTGTTTTGGGGTCACGCTGAGTGTTCTATCCCCGAGCTGGCCACTCACGCTTGTAGGCTACGCGTTATGTGGTTTGGGCTGCGCGAATATTTCGCCGCTACTGATTTCATCGCTCAATAAGCAAACAATGCTTTCGGTGTCGGATGCTGTCACTGCTGCAACGACAATCGGTTTTGCAGGTGTTCTTGCGGGCCCTGCTATCATGGGCGTCATTGCTCACTACAGCTCCCTTGGCTGGGCCTTTTTAAGCATCGCGATTTTATTGGCGTTACTGATCCCATTTAGCCGACAACTGCCTTAACAACCTCTTTAGCCGCAAAGATTTATATATGCAACTTGCAGAGTTCACTCAACAATTACGTACATTAGGCGCTAAAGAGCTTCATGTAGAGCGACTTTTTAGGAACTGGCTGATCGGCCTCCCATTACTAGCTGGCACCAAAAGGCAGCGTAGCGAAGACTTTTTCCCGCTTGAAATGCGCCAAGCAGCCAGTGCGCTCGAAAACTTCCTGCATGAACTCGCAACGGTATCGGCCGATCATCCAGCTCAAGACGGCTCTGCCCGTTTACTCGTGACTCTTCGCGATCAGCAAATGATTGAAAGTGTACTTTTACCGCGTGAAGGGCTGTGCATTTCAAGCCAAGTAGGATGCGCCGTGGGCTGTGTTTTTTGCATGACAGGTAAGTCAGGCCTTATTCGTCAAGTCAGCTCACTTGAAATGCTCGCTCAAGTAGCACTGGCCCGACGTCGTCGCCGTGTTAAAAAAGTTGTCTTTATGGGCATGGGCGAGCCTGCACACAACTTGGAAAATGTTCTAGAAACCATTGATATTTTGGGTCGATTGGGAGAGATCGGCCATAAGAATTTAGTTTTTTCAAGTGTTGGCGATATGCGCGTGTTTGAACGACTACCACAAATGACCGTGCGCCCCGCTCTTGCCCTATCGCTACATACTACGGACGCCCAGCTACGCGAGCAGCTTTTGCCTAAAGCGCCTAAGATCACTCCTCGCGAGTTAATTGATCTCGGCGAGGACTATGCACGCACAGGGGCATACCCCATTCAGTATCAGTGGACCCTTTTGCGCGGTATCAATGACACGTTCGAAGAAATGGAGCGGGTCGTAGAGTTGCTGCAAGGCAAATACGCGGTGCTTAACCTTATCCCTTACAACAGCCTAGAAGGTGATGAGTATGCAAGGCCTGATTTTGAGCATACAAGAGCATTAGTGCGCTTTTTAATGCGCAACAAGATCCTAACCAAGGTTCGCAATTCTGCAGGGCAAGATATTGATGGAGGTTGTGGGCAGTTACGTGCTCGGGCAGCCCACTTAAAACCTAATAAGGCGGGCAAAATTATCGCCCGCCATTAAGCATTTACACGCTGAGTGTTCCTTCAACTTCTTGAAGTTTGCGCCGGGCCAACGCCAAGTTGGCCTTGTTCTTATCCAGCACGTAGTACATAAAAATCCCTTCTGCAGCGGCCAGTGGCCGAATAATGTGGTACTGCTTACCTAGGGTAATGAGCATATCCTCAATGACGTCATTCAAGTTCAATGATTTCATCGTTTTAAGCTTGGCACGCACCACTTCAGTGTTACCTGCTGCGGCTAATTCCATATCGACACCTGAACCGGCCTCGCCTAACAGCATACCGCTATTGGAGTCCACAACAGCGCCTGCAAGGGCACCATCTAATGTCAACAACTCATCCAAGGATTGTTGAATATTGGCCATCGTTATTTCTCCATTACGATTTAAGATTCACTAACGAAGCGCTGAGAGCGCTTCGGCAGTTCGTTTGGCACGGTATAGAACCTGCCCTAACACTTCTTCTTTTGCGGCAACAAGATTCAAAATCATCGGATAGTCAGGATGCGTTACCTCAATAATTAAGGCGTACCCCCCTTCTGCCTCAATTAACACGTTACGACACGCACCGATACTGCTTTCCTTTCCGACCATTGCCCCTAGCGCAGAGATCGAACAGGCCATGGCCGCAAGTTTGGCGGCATCCATGCCTTGGCGGACATTGGCAGCCACCTCAAATCCATCAGCAGTAGCAATCACGCCTGCGGTCAAGCCCGGTAAATTGCGCATGAGCTGTCCTAGTGATTCACTCGCCAGTCTTTGTAAACGTCGATACACATCTGATTGCTTAAGCTCTGGTGTATTCATGCAATATCCATCCGTGATTCAAGCTGTAACAGCAATAAATCCATAAGAAGCAACACCTGATCGCGATCGCGTACATCTATCGCTACAACAGGGCAAACAACATTGTTCTGCTGGGCACAATCAATGTAGGGCTCAAGCTGGTGGGCAGACTGACCATCCAATCGTCCAACAGCTACTACACAGCCCGCCTCTTTGATCAGCTCAGAAAAATTGGTGAGGTATATGGCTAAGTCGGCAATGGGATCAGGCCTCGTGTGATCTAACAAAATCACCAAACCTAATGCGCCATTGGCGAGAATCCTCCACATAAATTCAAAACGTCGCTGACCGGGCGTGCCATAGAGGCGTAGCTGTTCACCGGTAGCGAGCTGCAACTCACCGTAATCCAAGCCAACCGTTGTTAGCGCCTTCGCGGACTCAGGATCGTTATTAGGGACGTCCGTGACGATGGGTGGCACATCACTGATCATGGAAATCGCTGTTGTTTTTCCAGCTCCCATAGGGCCTGTGAAAAGAATCTTAAGTTCTTTCATCGCTCCCCCTCGTTATTGGCCAACCCCAGATGCGCCCGAAGCCTTGCGAAGAAGCCTTTTTTGGCAGGTGCAACTATGGGCTGCGCAGACTCTTGGACCAGCAACCCTCGGCGCTGTAGTGCAGTAATAAAAGCACGACACTGATCCATCGGAAGACGTGAGCGCTCGCTCAGTTCAACAAGCTTTATAGGTTTCGCATTTAAAAGTGCTGCCAACCTCATGAGATGGGCTTGGCCTGCGAGTAAATCTTCTGACGGCCAGCGAAGGAGTCGATAGGCTACCTGCTCAGACACATCATCATGAGAGCCCGTATCATCTTGCAGTATTGCTGCCAGACGTTCTAACGCGTCTAAAAGCTCGTTAGGACGAATCGGCAAGGCAACCGTAACCCCTCGATGAGTGTCATTGCCCCCACCTAGAGATAAACAGGTCACCTGCTTCATATCCGTCTTATAGCTTTCAGCGCCAGGATCGCTGCCCATCACTAAAACATCAGGCGTTCCTTGACTGATATGCACCCACTCAGTGCTTGTGCGGCCAGACAACAGACCAACAAGAGACTTAAATACCAACGCCTCACGCATCGCAACCTGTGAAAATGCGTAGGTATAAATAGGGCTAGAAGGATGCATAGTTCTGTCCCTGAGCGGCTGCACCGAGTGCGATATGCACATGAGTCGTAATGCTTATAGAAGCATCGTTGCTCACTTTCGATAGAGCGCAGGCAAAATCGTTCTATGACCCAAGCATCTTTTTTAGAATGCAGCTGAATTGTACTAATGGCGAACGTGACCTTAGTGGCTATGCTTAGCTAAAGGCATAAGGGAGCGATTACCATGCAAGAGCCAGAATCTAAAGAGCCATTGAACTGGAAGGAGATGCTGCAAAGCATCTTGGCAGGTGCACTTGGCGTACAAAGCGGAAAAAATCGCAGCCGCGATTTTAGTCGCGGCAAGGCTCATCACTTTATTGTGCTAGGCGTGGTATTTACAGCAATCTTTACGATCACACTTCTATTAATCGTAAAACTTGTTCTTCATCTCGCTACCTAAGGAACTAGCAGCGGCGCCAAACTAAACTGGTATCGACCTGTAAAATTAGGATGGGTGGCACTAAAGGCTTTGAAATCTATGGCGTAATCGCGGTTTTGGATGCGTTTTAATAAAGTAGCCGCTTCTTCTTTATCAATGAGCTGTAAGAGCTCAAAGCTTTGGCTAAGACCACCATAATTTTTGAAGTCTTTACCCTTCTCATAATCGTGGATCATGACCAGGCTGTAACCGCCTAAGGTAAAGTGACCCGCAGCCAATACGCTAATCTCACCCGTTATTCGAGCATTTAAAACTCGCTCCGAGTTGTTCATGGCAGACACATGATAGTCCTGCCCAGCCACCAGACCTTGTCGAGTCATTGCCTGCATAGCACCAAACGCCATCTCATCACTGGCCGACCAGATTAAACGAACATTTGGATAGCGCTTCATGAGTTGAACTGTTTGTACTTCAGAGCGATCAGCACGCCAGTCACCATGTACTACTTGACGCAACTGGGCAGCACTATACTCACTGACAGCACGCTTTAATCCTTCAACACGCTCTTGAGACACCGGAGTTTGTCGGCTTCCGGAAATGGCAACTAACTCCTTAGATCCTTGTTGATCAATCGGATCTAAATCCAGCAAACCTTTACCTGTTAAATACCCTGCCTCTTCATTGTTGCAGGTCACTGTACCAATCCAATTGCTGTGACGCTCACGTGCCGCGCCGGTAAAAATCTGCTGCTCAGGCGTTAATTGGTTATGCACGATAAAAATCTTCGCGGAAGTCCCCTGCGCTAAACGCAGAACTTCTGGCGCAATGTAGTTTTCGTTGGTAATGATCAAGTAATCAGGCAGCTGCTTTCGCGCAAGCACTTCTCGAACCTGTGCCAATGTCTGCTCAGGCTGACGCTCGGCATAAAATACCTCAAGCTCCATATCAAGCTGCGTGGCGGCAGCATGCATAAAGTCAGTAAACCCCACCCAAAAAAATTCGCTAGAAGCACCCGGATTAAAAAAAACAACATTCGGTTTAGCCGAAACACCGGAGATATGAGCTGCCCATAAAAATAGGGAAAATAAAACAGCGCGCAAAATAACTATCCTTAGCGAAATTAGGCTTAAACCCTTGTGGGGGCTTAAGCCCACTCCAAGGCTGTAGAACTAGCGTATCACTGACCGCTAACCCAAAACACTGCCGCCCCAACAATAATCGCAATAAGAATCAAAATCGCATAGGAGTCTACGCGGCTATCGGCATCATCGGCATCATCGGCATTCATAGCAAATTCCTTTTCTAAGATTTGTAGTTAACAACTCATCCAGATAAGACCATCTTTCGCAGTTCTTCAAGCCACGTCCGGGTTGCTTTTATAACTGAAAGTTAGACAGATATTCCTAATCTCCACTTTTGCCTCTATCGAGGAACTGGTATCTTGCCCGGCTCACGCGAGCGCGCCATCGTGCGCGCGATTTACTCGCTGCAAGTAGCCTGCTGACAGGACCTTTCATGTACGTTTACGACCAGTACGACCAACACATCATTGAGGATCGCGTGCGTCAATTTCGCGATCAAACCCGTCGCTTCCTAGCGGGCGAACTCGGTGATGAAGAGTTCCGCCCTCTGCGCCTGCAAAACGGGCTTTATATTCAACGTTATGCCCCGATGCTGCGCGTGGCCGTACCCTATGGTCTGATGTCTTCGACTCAGGTACGTAAACTTGCTGAGATCGCTCGTAAGTACGACAAGGGTTACGCTCATATCAGTACACGCACCAACGTTCAGTACAACTGGCCAGAACTTGAAGATGTACCAGAAATTCTGGCAGAGCTAGCAACCGTACAAATGCATGCCATTCAGACCAGTGGCAACTGCATTCGTAATACCACCACCGATCAGTTTGCAGGTGTTGCCAAAGACGAGCTAATTGATCCTCGCCCATGGTGTGAAATCATTCGCCAGTGGTCGACCTTTCACCCTGAGTTTGCGTTCCTACCCCGTAAATTCAAAATTGCAGTTAACGGTGCCGTAAACGACCGTGCTGCAATTGAAGTGCATGACATCGGCCTTGAAGCTGTTCGTAATGCCGAAGGCGAATTGGGCTTCCGCGTTTCAGTCGGTGGTGGTCTTGGCCGCACGCCGATCGTTGGCAGCTTTATCAATGAGTTCCTGCCTTGGCAGCACCTTTTGACGTACTTAGACGCCATCCTGCGCGTTTATAACCGCTACGGCCGTCGTGATAACAAGTTTAAAGCGCGCATCAAAATTTTGGTTAAAGCACTGACGCCAGAAGTGTTCCGTGAGCGTGTTGATGCTGAGTGGGCACATATCAAAGATGGCCCAAGCACATTAACCCAAGAAGAAGTGGCACGTGTCAGCGCATTTTTTACCGAGCCTGCTTATAAAGCGCTAGATGATCAAGACGCTGAGCTTGCCAAGCTAGATCAAGACCACCCAGGCTTTGCCCGCTGGCGCGCGCGCAACGTGGTTGCTCACAAAAAACCAGGCTATGCCGCTGTAACACTGTCTCTTAAGAGCACAGGCGTTGCTCCAGGCGATGTGACCGACAAACAGTTGGAAGCTATCGCTGATCTTGCCGATGAATATAGCTTTGGCGAAGTGCGCAACTCACACGAGCAAAACATGATTTTGGCCGATGTCGAGCAAGCTCGCTTGTTTGAGCTTTGGAATCAGTTGCGCGAGCTAGGCATTGCTACCCCGAACATCGGCCTTCTGACCGATATGATTTGCTGCCCGGGTGGTGATTTCTGCTCACTGGCCAATGCTAAATCCATCCCTGTCGCCGAAGCCATTCAGCGCCGCTTTGAAGATTTAGATTACCTGTTTGATATCGGCAATCTGGATCTGAACATCTCAGGCTGCATGAATGCCTGTGGACACCACCACGTTGGCCACATCGGCATCTTGGGTGTTGATAAGAAAGGTGCCGAGTTCTACCAAGTATCCTTAGGTGGCAGCGCCGGCCGTGACGCAAGCTTAGGTCAAATCCTCGGCCCATCGTTTGCACAAGATGCCATGCCTGATGTGATCGAAAAGATCATTGCGGTGTACATCGAGCAACGTACCGAAGAAGAACAGTTTATCGACACCTTCCGCCGTATCGGCATTGACCCCTTCAAGGAGCGCGTTTATGCCGCAAATAATTAAGCACGAACAAGTCGTTGAAGACACTTGGCAATTACTGCCCAAAGACGCCACGCTTGAAACCATTGGCACTGACGATGCGGTAATCGTGCCTTTCGCTTTATGGCAAGCTAACAAAGCTGAGCTTAACGCGCGCGGCATTGCTATTGGTGTTTGGCTTGATGCAGACGAGGCGATCGAAGCAATCGTTGACGACTTGGAGAACTTAAGCGTGATTGCGCTTAACTTCCCCGCCTTTACCGATGGCCGCCATTATTCAAGCGCACGCCTACTGCGTGAGCGTTACGGCTATAAAGGCGAAGTACGTGCGATTGGTGACGTGTTACGCGATCAGCTGTTCTTTATGCGCCGCTGTGGCTTTGATGCGTATGCTGTACGCGCTGACCGCGACCCGCATGATGCTTTGGAAGGCCTAAAAGATTTTTCTGTTACTTACCAAGCAGCCAGTGACGATCCACGGCCACTGTTCCGCCGTCGCTAACTAAAAAATCCCGCTTAAGGCGGGATTTTTTATGACTCACGAAAAACTCAAATGAGCTCTTGAGCGACGCGCATGTGACAGAAACAACATAGAACGCATTCAAAGACAGCATTAAAGGCTGAGAGCAAACACAAACACTGATTTACTCTTTTAAGACAATTTAAGTTTCGTGATATGCACTCAAAAGCTGTGGCCGATAGTGACGACCTAACCCTCGCCAGCAAGCTTCTAGGCCAAACTAAAAAGCAGATTACGCCGCGTGTTTTTCGTCGAAAAGAACAGCCTGTAAACCACACTCTGCAACAGAGGTTGCGGAAACGATGGGAAAAGTTTTCGAAACGACGCTTGTTAAGGCACATGCAAAAAGCCCCGCAAGCTTTAACTTACGGGGCTTTTATATGGAGGCTGAGGTCGGAATCGAACCGGCGTTCACGGATTTGCAATCCGGTGCATAACCACTCTGCTACTCAGCCTTTGTAACGCTGCAACCTCAGATAAGGTTGCAAAAATTTGGAGCGGGAAACGAGACTCGAACTCGCGACCCCGACCTTGGCAAGGTCGTGCTCTACCAACTGAGCTATTCCCGCGTCGCTTTGTGGGCGCCATTCTATAGAAACATAAAAATGAGTCAACCCTTTGATTCAAAAAAGTTTATTTATTTTTCATCGCTTGGATTTAGGTGCGGCCAAGCAGCCAATAAGTATTTAACCATAGACCATAGAGTCAATACTGCCGCCACGATGAGTAAGCAGTAACCAAGCACTACCCAAAAATCAATAACAGGTGGCTTGGCTAACAAAATAATCAACGCAACCATCTGCGCGGCTGTCTTCCATTTACCCAACTGAGAGACCGCAACCTGCGCACGCGCACCAATTTCAGCCATCCATTCCCGCAACGCTGATATCACAATCTCGCGACCAATAATGATTGCAGCAGCAATAGTCATAAGCCAATTGGCATGTTCTGCTACAAGCAGAACCAAGGCTACGGCAACCATTAACTTATCAGCAACCGGATCCAAAAATGCTCCAAAAGGCGTGCTTTGCTCCCACCGCCTTGCCAAGTAACCATCCAACCAATCGGTTGCACTTGCAAACGCAAAGATCGCACTGGCAGCGTAGTAGCTCCATGTAAATGGCAGATAAAATAAGGCAATAAAAACAGGGATCAACAGCACTCTTAGCACAGTGATCAGGTTTGGAATATTCATCAGTAAATGGCTTAATCTAGAGAGCGTTTATTGGCATTCTACTCGCTGTGCAGTGAGGCATAAATCAACTCCGCAAGCTTTTTGCTAATCCCTGGCGCTTTTGCGATCTCATCCTCGCTTGCCCGCGTCAATTCTTGCAATCCACCGAAATGTTTAAGCAGATCACGCCTGCGCTTAGGCCCTACTCCTGCGATATCTTCAAGACTGGATGTGCGCCGCGCCTTACCGCGCCTGTTACGATGACCTGTTATGGCAAAGCGGTGAGCCTCATCGCGAATTTGCTGAATCAAATGTAGCGCGCCTGAGTCACCCGGCAAGGTAAATTCGTTTGAAATGTCATTTAAATACAAGGTTTCAAAACCCGGTTTACGCGTCACACCTTTAGCAACACCCAAAAGCACAAGATTCTCAACACCTAACTCAGCGAGCACTTCCCGCGCCATATTCATCTGGCCCTTACCTCCATCGACAATCAGTACATCTGGAAGCTTTTCTTCGCCATTTTGTATACGACTGTAACGACGCACCAGCGCTTGACGCATTGCCGCATAGTCATCGCCAGCAGTCACACCTTCAATATTAAAGCGCCGATAATCCGACTTAAGCGGCCCTTGCGGACCGAATACCACGCAAGATGCAACAGTCGCCTCACCGCTTGAGTGGCTAATGTCGTAACACTCAAGACGCTCTGGCGTCTTAGCCATTTTTAGCGCCTGCCCAAGAGCTTTAAAACGTGCAGCCATCTGCTGCTTGTCTGCCAGACGTGCAGCCAAGGCTTGTTCAGCATTAGTCACTGCCAATTGCTGCCAACGCGCACGGGTAGTTCGTACACGATAACTGATCGTAGGCTCACGTCCACGAGCTGTCGCAAGCGCCTCAACAAGCGTCGCAAAGTCTTCATGCCGAGCATTAACGATTAATTCAGGAGGCAAATCACGTTCGCTATCGATAAGGTAAAACTGCGCAATAAAAGCGAGCAGTACATCCCCTGCCTCTTCTTCAATGGCTACTTGAGGAAAATAACTTTTGCTACCTAATACGCGTCCACCGCGAACAGTGATGACATGCACACACGCACCGCCTGCACCAACAATTGCCGCAATCACGTCGACATCGCCACTGCCGCCTTCCATACTTTGCTGATCTTGAACCCGGCGCAGAAGCGCAATTTGATCTCTAAGGCCTGCCGCACGTTCAAAGTCTAAAGCCATTGCCGCCCTTTCCATTTCAGAGGCGAGTTCTGCTGTTAGCTCTGTACTACGCCCCTCCAAGAAAAGGGCTGTATGGCGCACATCTTCAGCGTATTCCTTATCTTCTACCAATCCTACGCAAGGAGCTTTACAACGCTTGATTTGATACTGCAAACAAGGTCTTGTGCGTGCTCGAAAATAAGCATCATCACATTGCCGAACTTGAAATGCTTTTTGTAAAACACTCAAACTTTCCCTGACTGCTCCCGCACTCGGATAAGGTCCGAAATAGCGACCTTTTTCACGCTTAGCACCTCGATGAACCGCTAAGCGCGGATAAGCACCAGCGCTCAGCAATATATACGGATATGACTTATCGTCACGAAGAAGGATGTTATAAGGAGGACGTGACTGCTTGATCAGCGTCTGCTCTAGCAGCAAAGCCTCTGTTTCACTTGAGGTAATGGTCGTCTCAATGCTGGCAATGCGCGCCACAAGCGCTGCGGTTTTTGGCGCCAGACCTGTCGCACGAAAGTAGCTCGATAATCGTTTTTTAAGATTTTTTGCCTTACCTACGTACAAGAGTGTGCGGCCAGCATCGTACATTCTGTAGACCCCTGGCCGAGCACTACAGGTTGCCAGAAAGCTACTGGCATCAAATTGCATACTCATACTCTAATTAGGCGCATCTACCACACCATGTCTGACGGCAAGCATTGCGAGTTCGACATCACTTGTGATCTTGAGTTTTTCGTAGATGCGATAACGATAGGTGTTAACAGTTTTGGGAGATAAACAAAGCTTGTCGGAAATCGCCTGAACCTTATGGCAGTTGGCAATCATAATGGCTATTTGAATTTCACGCTCTGAAAGACTATCAAAAGGCGTGAGGCCTTTGTTGGGTTCAAAAGCCTTTAAGGCAAGTTGCTGTGCAATGTCAGGGCTGATATAGCGTTGACCAGCAAATACTTGGCGAATAGCGCGCACCATCTCGTCCAAACCACTGCCTTTAGTCAAATACCCTGATGCACCAGCTTGCATCAGCCTTGTTGGAAAAGGATCTTCCTCGCAAGCGGTAACAGCAATGACCTTGATGTCTTCATAGGCGTTAACTAGCTTGCGTGTGGCCTCTAAGCCACCAATTCCCGGCATTTTAACGTCCATTAAAACAACATCAGGTTTTAACTCACGCACGCGTTTTATTGCGTCTTCACCACAGGCAGATTCGCCAACTACTTTGATACCGTCGATATCCGCCAGCATGCGCGTAATGCCCATACGCACCAAGTCATGATCATCGACCACCAGTACTGTAATCAAAGCAACGTCCCCACCTATTTAGAAGCATGCACCGACAAGCCTATGCGCGCTTTGCCAGATACAGCTTTAGCTCTTAAGAAGCTACAGCCTTGTAACTCAAAATCTTACCAAGCCTATAGAGGATTCAATACGATTCCAATCAACATTTGCCACCCAAATAACTTATAAACAGCAAATTTTGGATTAGCTAAACAGCCAACCTTGGGACGTAGGTTTATGAAATTCTAGGATTTTTTCAATTTAGGGCTTGCCTACTCAAAAAGACCTCTATATAGTTCGCCCCAAGCAAGCGCTACTGCCCGGATGGCGAAATCGGTAGACGCAAGGGACTTAAAATCCCTCGGAGGAAACTCCGTGCCGGTTCGATTCCGGCTCCGGGCACCATTATTCAGACTTAAATATTTTTAATATTCAAGTCATCAAAAAAAGCTCCTTTAAAGGGGCTTTTTTTGTTTCTGCCGCCGTAAAAACCCTCCCACCCGCAACACACTCAAATCATTAAACTGCTTAAGCATATGATGAGTTTCTGCCGGCTCGACTGTGACTTCAAAAAATCGAACTCAAATAGCCGGAATATTTTCTAGCTCTACCCTTGTGTTTTAAAGGACGGTGCTTAACCGCATTACTGCTAGGATTTTGGATTTCCAATCGCGAACAACACTATCTCCACGCATCACCACCTATCTATTTTTAGATCCTTGAAAGATGACCCCTGCTATACCTAGAGCAGCTTTCTTTTGAGGAATCTGAAATGCTTAATCCACAAAGCGCATTAGCAAAAGCCCTAAAAACCCGACATCCTAAAGATGTTGTACAGGCTTTTTTAATGAACAGCAGCAAAGAGCTAGTAGCCGAAGCCGCCAATCAGTTGGTTGCAGAAGATGCTACATACGTTTCTTTGAACTTCTCAAACCCAGAGCTCAAGCAGATTGAGCCATGGACAGGCACCGCGCGAGGTCGTGAAGCGTACGTCTATACCTTTGCTAATGTCGGTACCTATTGGCGAATTGATGACTTTCAAATCACAGATATATTAAGCGAAGGCGAAGTTGTCGCGGTTTTCGGGCAATTTACCTATACCTCCGTCATTGCCAAGCAAACCTTTACCTCCCCCTTCTCAATTAAGGCTGTAGTAAAAGAGGGCATGATCCATTATTTCCAATTTATGGAAGACACCTACGCCTCAGCCGCCTCTTTTCGTGTTGCAGGCCACTGGGTGATACAACAAGATACCGATCAGACCAAGCAATTTAAGGTGTCAGC
>X137_Gaur__coassemble_76_pt1 | contig 32703 bp, 31 predicted proteins | sample X137_Gaur__metabat2_high_PE_003 | metagenome-assembled genome bin X137_Gaur
TTAAGCATTTGGCTGCTGTTACCGTCTTGGCGCAAAGTATCGTTTAGCCACAGCTTGATGGAAATATCGTTAAACACCGCGCCATCGGCGCTGACAAAAGGGGCTAAAACACAAGCGCCATCAAACGCCTTAGCACGCTCCCATGGATAGCCTTGCTTTTTAAGGCGGTCTTGTAAGTCACGCAACGTTAAATCTAATGCAGGCGCGAGCCCTGAGATGGCATCAACCACCTCAGCCTCACTGGCGTTAGGCGCTAGAGGCTTACCAATTAATACAGCAATTTCCGCCTCGTAATGCACCGCCCCGCGATCTTTAGGAATACTGATGTGCTCCAGCATCGGCACCACACAACTGCCGGGTTTGATAAATAGCAAAGGCTCCGTTGGCACTTCGTTATTTAACTCTTTGGCGTGTTCTGCGTAATTGCGGCCCACACACACCACCTTGCCGAGCGGAAAGTGGATTGGCGTGCCATCGGTGTACTGATGCTGGTAGCGCATACTTAATCCTTATTCGGCGAAGATTTTTCCTGGGTTCATAATGCCGTTCGGGTCAAAAACGGCTTTTACCGCTTTCATCACTGCAATTTCAGCAGGGCTGCGGCTGTACTCCAAGTAATCGCGCTTAGTCATACCCACGCCGTGCTCAGCACTGATTGAGCCGTTGTACTTTTGTACCGTCTCAAACACCCACGTATTGACAGTCGCGCACTTGGCAAAGAACTCATCTTTGGAGAGGTTCTCAGGTTTTAGGATGTTTAAGTGCAAGTTACCGTCGCCAATATGACCAAACCAAATCACTTCAAAGTCTGGGTAGTTGGCTTCAACGATTGCATCGATGTCTTTCAAAAACGCAGGTACTTTGGAAACCGTTACCGAAATATCGTTTTTGTAAGGCGTCCAATGGCTAATGGTTTCAGAAATATACTCGCGCAGCTTCCACAGGTTTTGCAGTTGCTGTTCGGATTGACTCATCACGCCATCTAACACCCAGCCTTGCTCAACGCAGTGCTCAAAGATTTCCAGCGCTTGGTTAGCGATGTCTTCGCTGATCGCTTCAAATTCTAATAAGGCATAGAACGGGCAATCGGTTTCAAAAGGTGCTGGTACATCGCCACGGGCCATGATTTTGGCCAAGGCTTTGTCTGAGAAGAACTCAAAAGCGGTTAAATCCAGCTTGCTTTGGAAGGCATGCAAAACCGGCATAATCGAATCAAAATCAGGCGTACCCAACACCAGTGCGGTTAGGTTCTTTGGCGCGCGTTCAAGACGCATAGTCGCCTCAACCACAAAGCCCAAGGTGCCTTCAGCGCCAATAAACAGCTGACGTAAATCGTAGCCGGTAGCGTTTTTGATCAGGTCGCGGTTGAGCTCTAATAATTCGCCCGTGCCCGTTACAACTTTAAGACCTGCCACCCAATTACGGGTCATGCCATAGCGAATGACCTTAATACCGCCGGCATTGGTGCCGATGTTGCCACCAATTTGACTCGAGCCTGCTGAGGCAAAATCAACGGGATAATAAAGACCTTTGTCTTCAGCAAACATTTGCAGCGCTTTAGTGACAACACCAGGTTGGCACACCACGGTGCGATCAAATTCGTTGAAGTCGAGAATTTGATTCATGTAATCGAATGACACGACGACTTCACCGTTGGCCGCAACAGCCGCAGCAGATAGACCGGTACGGCCACCTGATGGCACTAACGCTATCTTATGCTCGTTGGCCCAGCGTACGATGGCTTGGACTTGTTCGGTGGTTTTAGGGAAAACAATGGCGCTTGGCGCCGGCGCAAAGTGCTTGGTCCAGTCCTTACCAAAGGCCTCAAGGGACTCGGCATCGGTTAACACCTTGCCCGGTTCTACTAAGGTTTTGAGGATCTCGATTGCAGCTTGAGCGGTCATGGACGGAACTCTCGAACGGTTCATGGTCACCTTGAAGATGCTTCACGCTTCAGAGTGACCGTTTGGCGGGGTGGATATGCTAGCATATGCACCTTAAATCGCGCCCTCACCGACTGCTTCGCTGGTCAGTTGCGACGCTCCAGTTGTCCATTACCCCGGCCCTTGGGCCCATAGGTTTTTTGCAATGAGCAAGACTTCCCTCGATAAGAGCAAGATCAAGTTCCTTCTTCTCGAAGGCGTCCACCAAAACGCGGTGGATACATTGACCGCTGCGGGCTACACCAACATTGAGTACTTAAAAGGCGCGCTGTCGACTGAAGAACTCAAAGAAAAGATTGCCGACGTACATTTCATCGGTATCCGTTCACGCACCCAATTAACTGCTGAAGTCTTTGACTGCGCGAAGAAACTGGTTGCGGTTGGTTGCTTCTGCATCGGTACGAACCAAGTTGATTTAAATGCAGCCCGCGAGCGCGGCATTGCTGTATTTAACGCACCTTACTCCAACACCCGTTCGGTAGCCGAGCTGGTTCTGGGTCAAGCAATCCTGTTGCTGCGCGGCATTCCAGAGAAAAACGCTTCGTGCCATCGCGGCGGCTGGATCAAGTCGGCTGCTAATAGCTTTGAAATTCGCGGCAAAAAGCTGGGTATCGTCGGTTACGGCTCGATCGGCACACAGCTTTCGGTGCTGGCAGAAGCGCTCGGCATGCAAGTGTACTTCTATGACGTGGTCACCAAACTGCCACTGGGTAACGCGCAACAAGTGGGCAACCTGCACGAGCTTTTGGGCATGTGTGACATCGTGTCGCTGCACGTACCTGAGCTGCCAAGCACCCAGTGGATGATTGGTGAGAAAGAAATCCGCGCAATGAAAAAAGGCGGCATTTTAATCAACGCGGCGCGCGGTACTGTGGTTGAGCTTGAGCACTTAGCCCAAGCCATTAAAGATGAGCACCTGATCGGCGCGGCCATCGACGTCTTCCCCGTTGAGCCAAAATCCAACGACGAAGAGTTCGAAAGCCCACTGCGCGGTCTGGATCGTGTGATTCTGACGCCACACATCGGTGGCTCGACCGCCGAAGCTCAGGCCAACATTGGTCTGGAAGTGGCTGAGAAGCTGGTGAAGTACTCTGACAACGGTACCTCCGTCAGCTCTGTGAACTTCCCAGAAGTGGCCCTGCCTGCCCACCCTGGCAAGCACCGTCTGCTGCACATCCACGAAAACATTCCGGGTGTCATGAGCGACATCAACAAGGTGTTTGCGGAAAACGGCATCAACATTTCCGGCCAATTCCTACAAACCAACGAGAAAGTCGGTTATGTGGTGATTGACGTAGACGCCGGCTCGTCTAAGACTGCGCTGGAAAAACTGGCAGACGTTAAAGGCACTATCCGTACCCGCATCCTGTTCTAAGGATTAGGTGCTTAAAAAAGGAAGGCGTGAGCCTTCCTTTTTTTATGCGTCCAGCGTTTGTAAGTACGCCTCAGCCTCAAAAAGCTCTGTCTCATTGAAGATTTTAACGCCCGCATCACTCAACGCCTTCGCAGTTACGCCTTGCCCCTCAATCAAACGACCTGAAAAGCTACCGTCATAAATTTCGCTATTACCGCATGAAGGACTTTTGGCTTTAAGCACTGCCATTTTCACATCATGCGTCTTAGCCAGTTCAAGAGCGTGCTGGGCACCTTTTAAAAAGAAGGCAGTGACATTTTGGTTGACCGTATTGATCACCTTGGTCTTGCCCTGAATTTCGGCCGGTAAGCGTGGCGTCGGCAATCCTCCGGCGACCTCAGGACAAAGGCTTATAATCCGCCCCTGCGCCTGCCAACGCGCCAGCACCGCGTGCTTATCAAAAGCACCACCGTCATAACGAACGGGAACGCCTAATAGACACGCGCTGACCAAAATCTTAGAGCGGGACATCAGCACGACGCCTAAACCAGCCCACTAAAGACATACGCTCACGGCTCGCTGGTAGCACCTCGTGCAAAATATCGGCAGAGCGAAAGATCGCAAGCGTTCCGCCTTCAGGCTGAATATCCACCGGCGGCTCAAGATGCAAACGAAGCTGCCCGCCTTCTTGGGCTTGCCACGCTTGATTCAGGTATAAAACCGTTGAAATCGTACGCTTGTCATCGCTTTTAAACCGATCAAGATGCGCCGCATAAAACGCACCCGCCGGATATAGCGCAAAGTGCCCTTCAAAGTCTTCTAAGCCCAAATACAATTGGCGATTAAGGGTTTGCTTTAACGCCTCTAAAATCTCAAGGTAACGTGTCACACAAGGCGACTGGTCAGGCTCTACCCATTCAATTAAGTCGCCGCGAATGCCTTCTCGAATCTGTTTATCTTGCGCGCGGCCAATAGCGGCTGGCCGTAAATCGCCTTGCTGCGCGCGCAGCAGGCATTCAGCTGCGAGTGCGTGGGTGAGCTCATCGGTTAAAAAGCCTTTTTGAGCAGACCATCCCTGCTCAGCCAGCTCATCTACGAGAGTGTCAAAAGTCGAAATGTCGTTATTCATAGCCCATTGTACTGTTTAAGCGCTGCGACTCGACAAGCGCGTAAGGTGCTTCCACACTTAGCAGGTCTTTAGAGGAGTTTGCCTGATGCGTTTGTTTACGGTTACTGCCATGCTTTTGTTCAGCTTTATCGCACAGGCCAGCGAGCACGCAAGACTTTGGCAAGCGGCTGGCTGGCCACAACAGCGCGCCCATTTTGCTGCGGCATTAACAGATGTTCAGCAGCGTTATCAGCAAACCTTGCCCAGCGCCCTTTATCAAGCGCTGCTGACCAACAGCACACAGCGCTTTGCATCGCCTGCACTCGAAACCAGAGCGCAAAATACGCTGGCCGCTGAATTGACCGACCCAAGCCAAGCGCTCGCCTTTTTTGAATCCAGTCTTGGACGCAAGATTGTTGCAGCAGAAACCTCGGCAACCACTGCAGCAGAACTTAAAAAAAACGCCAATGGCATACCTGCTATTGAAGCCGATGCCGGTCGCCGTTTATTGATTCGCCATCTGGCCCAAGCGCTTCCAGCAGCCGAGGCGGCAACTGAAGTCAGCCTTGCCTTAGCAGGCGTTGCCGCTGACAGCCTGGCGCAAATGCTGCCTGGGCTTAATAACGGTCAAAGCCAAGTGCTTTTAGACAGTCAACGCGCCCGCCTGTTGGAGCAGATCCAAAAGGATGTGGATAACACGCTGTTATATGTTTATCGCGACTTGTCAGACGCCGAATTGGACAGCTTTGTGGAATTTGCGAACTCGCAAGCGGGTAAAACCTATTACCAAGCAGCCGTTAAAACCTTGCAAGCAGCGCTTAGACCTCACTAAGCGCCTTACCTAAAAATGCTAAGTAGTGTTCGCGGATGCTTGCCACTTCATTGACCAAATGATGGCGGGCTGTGGGCAGCATCAATACATCCGCGTGGGGAAGTTTTTGCTTAAGCACTTTTAAGTTGTGCGTCCACGCAACCGTTTGATCTGCCTCCCCTTGCACAATTAATGCGTGGTGCTGTGAAGCTTGAGCTTTCTCAATCCGCTTAATCCAGCGACCTAAGGCACCGACCCAAGCGGTCGGCAATACTTTAGGCTGCAGCGGATCATGATGGCGTACAAACGTTATAAACTGATGATCGCTTGAGTTATCACTAAAACGCCGTGGAATTTGCTGCACCCAAGGTTTTAACAGCTGATAACTGAGCTGAGATCTGCGCCATGCGCGCGGACGCACCAGTGGCGCTAACAAGATACTGCGCCCAAGCGCTTTATCAGGGCGGTGCAGCACGTGATCCAACGCAATGGCCGCTCCTGTGCTTTGTCCGCATAAATGCCAAGGGCTTGGCAGTGCCAGATCACAGGCTTGCTGCAACAAGCCGGTCAGCACATCCTGATATTGCGTAAAGTCTTGAATGCTCGCGCGGGGTCCATCAGACAGCCCATGCCCCGGCAAATCACAAGCTATCACCGCAAAACCCTGTGATAAGGCCCACTCAATCAAATGGCCATATAACCCCACATGATCGTAGTAGCCATGCAGCAGCACGAGCGTGCCTCGCGCATGTGGCGGTTTAAAACTCTGCGCAACCAACCGATACCCTGCCGCCTGAAAGACGCCAATACGCATTTCCAGACCTTTAAAACGTGGGGCAAGATCGAGTTTATAAAACCGTAAATAATCATCGTGTGGCAGCTGCGTGCTTTGGGTTATAGGCGTAAGGCTTTTCACAAACTCGGCACAAAAGGGCATGGCAACACTCAGCTGTCATCAAGGTCGTAAGGTTTTGCTTAGCCGCGGTTCATGGCAAGCTAGCGCGTTTTAAAAGGCCGATCTCAATGCTTACACTCAGCCGCAACAAACTTATTGCCTATGTGCTTATCGTACTGTGGCTGGGCTGTTTGATCGCAGCACTGTGGTGGTTTAAAGGCCGCTATGTCAAAAGCTTTACCGAGCAGGCCGTGGTGTTTTCAAGCCAAGGCTTACAACTACCAAAAGCCCTTTCAGGTCCAGGGCCTATACGCTTGGTGCATTTTTGGGATCCAAAGTGCCCTTGCAACACCGGCAACCAACAGCACCTTGCGGATTTAATGCAGCACTTTAGCGAAGAAGTACGCTTTTATGCCGTACAAAAACCTAACACACGCGGACAGTTGCCTAAGCAGCTCAGTGAACTGAACGTACTTGAATCATTTCCAGGGGCCGAACAGATTCCCTCAACACCGGCTGTAGGTATTTGGGATCAGCATGGCCAATTAGCCTACTTTGGCCCTTACAGTGCTGGACTTACCTGTAACTCCAGCAACAGTTTTATCGAACCTATCCTTAAAGCGCTAAAAGAGCAGCGTTCAGTATCGGTTGATAACTCATTGGCCGTCGGCTGCTTCTGCCAATGGCAAGAATAAAAAACCCGCCATCAGGCGGGTTTTTTAAACGCTTAAATAGGGCGGCTGCCGTATTTGCCATCAGGCTTTTTGGGCGGGTCAGCCACAACATTAGGCTCAACCTCTTGCACCTTGCCACCACGCGCTAAGAATTCTTCCATTGCACGGGCCAGCGCGTCGCGATCTTTTTGCTTGGCTTCAATGCTAGGTAGCTCATCCACATCAACCGATGCTTTAGCCTTTTTCGTGGGCGTTACACGCTCATCACTAGGGACAACCTCGTCATCGTCCAGCTCAGCATCGTCTTCGGCTAAATCTTCGCCGTCTTCCTCAACACCTTCGAGCTCGTCTTGTTCCAGTTCTTCGTCGCTCATGTTTAACCTCATGACTTGCAAAGCAGATTATTTATAGTCCAGCGCCACTTAACCAAAAGCCACACTGCAAAAACTTGTTGACCCAGCACTTAAATCGTCGACCGTTCGCATCCACACTGCGCATACAGCAAAGCTGATTGCCTAACCTGCTAATACATCCCTCATCACGGCGATTAAAGCCTAACCTTGACCTTGTAACAATATATTCGGTCAGGTCTTTAGGGTGCGCATTCTAGCGTTCTATGCAAAAAAGCAAAGAGTTGTCGGTTAAGTTTTTAGGTGCATTTTTACCAGCTGCCAAAATGCTCGCATTTGGTATATGAGCCCTTGGTCAGCGGCCATGCTCATGGGTTCCACGCGACAGATAATTATTTAGCCAATAAAAAACGCCCGGACAAGCCGGGCGTTTTTATCGGGCGTTAAACTTACAGGTTGTAGCCACGCTCGTTGTGTTCAGACAGATCAAGACCCACTGTCTCAGACTCTTCGCTCACACGCAGGCCCATCACCATATCAACCACTTTCAAGATAACGAAGGTGACGATACCGGTATATACCATGGTGAACAGCACACTTTCAGTTTGGATCCACAGTTGGTGAGCGATGCTTTCGAACTCACCAAAGCCGCCTAAAAGTGGGGAGCCAAACGCACCCACCAGAATCGCACCCACGATACCGCCGATGCAGTGCACACCGAATACGTCCAGAGAATCGTCGTAGCCTAATTTGCGTTTCATGGTGGTGGCGGTAAAGAAACAGATCGCACCCGATGCCAAACCAATGACTAACGCACCAACAGGACCTACTGCGCCAGCCGCTGGGGTAATCGCAACAAGACCTGCTACAACGCCTGAAGCAATGCCTAATGCACTTGGCTTGCCGTGGGTTAGCCATTCAGCAAACATCCAGCTCAGTGCCGCAGCGGCGGTCGCAATTTGTGTGACCAGCATCGCCATACCCGCGGTTTCATCCGCGGCGGCCGCAGAGCCTGCGTTAAAGCCGAACCAACCGATCCACAGCATCGCAGCACCGATTAAGGTGTAGCCTAAGTTGTGCGGAGCCATAGGCGTGGTTGGGTAGCCTTTACGCTTGCCCAGTACCAAGCACGCAACCAGACCTGCAATACCTGCGTTGATATGCACCACAGTACCGCCGGCAAAGTCGATCACGCCCTCATCCCACAGGAATGCGCCGTCGCCGGACCACACCATGTGGCACATTGGGGCGTAAACGATGGTGAACCAGATCACCATAAATACCAGCATGGCGCTGAACTTCATACGCTCAGCAAAAGCGCCAACAATCAGTGCTGGGGTGATGATGGCAAAGGTCATCTGGAAGGTGACAAACACACTTTCAGGGAATGCACCCACCAAGCTGTCTTTGGTCAGGTTGTTTAAGAAGACGTTATTTAAACTGCCCACAAAGGAGTTGAAGTTGGTAACACCGGCTTCCATTCCTGTGGTGTCAAAGGCTAAGGAGTAGCCGTACACGAACCATAAGATGCTCATTACCCCGGTGATGGCAAAGCATTGCATCATCACCGAGAGAATGTTTTTCGAGCGAACCATACCGCCGTAAAACAGCGCCAAACCCGGAATGGTCATAAACAGCACCAACGCGGTGGCGGTCAGCATCCAAGCGGTATCACCAGAATTTAATGTTGCTGCCTCTTCGGCCATGGCTATGCCTGGGGCTAAAAGAGACACAAGGGCGCCTAGCCCTGCGGTTTTGCGCAGAGTCATAATGTTTCTCCTGGGGCGGGGGGTTCGGAGTTTTTTTAGATTGCGTCTGTGCCGGTTTCACCGGTACGGATGCGAATGGCCTGCTCTAAAGCAACCACAAAAATCTTGCCGTCACCGATCTTGCCGGTGTTAGCCGCTTTAGTGATGGCTTCAATTACGCGATCTAATTGATCATCTGCAATCGCTACGTCGATTTTCACTTTCGGTAAGAAATCAACGACGTATTCCGCGCCGCGATACAGCTCGGTATGACCCTTTTGGCGACCGAAACCTTTAACTTCGGTCACTGTGATGCCTTGTACACCGATCTCTGATAGCGACTCGCGCACATCGTCCAACTTGAACGGCTTGATAATGGCAGTAACTAGCTTCATGAAACTTCTCCCGTATTTGGTGGACTTGCCCCAGGAAAACGAACCCCATGACAAGTCTATGCTCAGTGCCGGCCTTTGTAACGCTTAAGCCACTGTGTATCTGGGCTTTTACGCAGTTTTTTTCCGACCCTTCGGGTAAAACCCACGCTGTTTTACCGCTGCACCGACCTTGCCGGCACTTCAGTCACCAACCTATAAGCAGAAACCTTGCCAAATACGCCAAAGCCTTTAAATGAAAGGCTTCAAGAAGGCTTGACCGCATTAAAAAGCCATTAAAAACAGAGCTTCGCACCAAAACGGTTCATGTTTTTTAGGGCTAAATCACCCTAATGCGCTGCAAATGTGCACGATGAATAAAAGCTTAAAAAGTCACGTGCTAAACTTGTCTCATTACTTTGTGGATAACCATTCATGCTGCCACCTAAAGCTCTTTTTGATTCGATTACCCAACAAGCTTCTCGCCTGTTTAGCGCTGACAGCGCCTTGCCTCGTGAAGAAATGGAAAACCATTTCAAAGCCCTGTTGCAAAGTGCATTTAGCAAGCTTGATTTAGTCAGTCGCGAAGAATTTGATACGCAAATGGTGGTGCTGGCGCGTACTCGAGCTCGCTTAGAAGCGCTTGAAAAAAAACTGGCTGAGCTTGAGGAAAAAAGCCGCAGCTAAAGGCCAACCGAAATGTGATCAAGGAGTGATCCATGTCGCTTGCCATTGCGCACAGTCGTGCCCAAATTGGCATTGATGCACCGACTGTGACAGTTGAGGCGCATCTTGCTAATGGCCTGCCCGCATTAACGTTAGTGGGGCTGCCTGAAACAGCCGTTAAAGAAAGCAAAGACCGCGTGCGAAGCGCCATTGTGAACTCGGGCTTTGAGTTCCCCGCACGGCGTATCACCATCAATCTCGCGCCAGCTGACTTACCTAAAGATGGCGCGCGCTTTGATTTGGCGATCGCGCTGGGCATCTTAGCGGCCAGCGGCAATCTACCCGTTGATGCACTGACCCATGTTGAGTGTTTGGGTGAGTTAGCCTTATCGGGTGCGATACGACCTGTACAAGGCGTGCTTTCGGCAGCGCTTTCCGTTCGCGCTCAAAAACGCACCTTGATTGTGCCTCGTGCCAATGCTGAGGAAGCCAGTCTGGCGACAGGCCTTTGCGTACTGGCAGCCGACCACCTGCTTGATGTTGTCGCGCATTTCGCGGGGCACAAAATGATTGAGCCGTACGTTGCACGTGGTTTACTGCAAACCCCGCCTCATTACCCTGATCTCGTTGAGGTACAAGGCCAAGAGGCGGCCAAACGCGCGTTGATAATCGCAGCAGCCGGCGCCCATAACCTTTTGTTAAGCGGCCCACCTGGCACAGGTAAAACATTACTGGCCAGCCGTTTACCAGGCCTTTTACCCCAATTGAATGAAGCAGAAGCGCTTGCGGTTGCCGCCATCCACTCGCTGGCACACAGCGAGCCACTCACTGCTTGGCCGAATCGCCCTTTCCGCCAGCCTCACCATAGCGCTTCAGGCCCTGCCTTAGTCGGCGGCGGCAGCCGACCTAGGCCTGGTGAAATCACCTTGGCTCATTTAGGTGTGCTGTTCTTGGATGAACTGCCTGAGTTTGATCGCAAGGTGTTAGAGGTTTTACGCGAGCCTTTAGAAAGCGGCTTTATTGAAATTGCTCGGGCGCGCGACAAAATACGATTTCCGGCACGCTTTCAGTTGGTTGCGGCAATGAACCCATGCCCTTGCGGCTACTTGGGCGATCCGAGTGCGCGTTGCCGCTGCACGCCTGAGCAAATCAGTCGCTACAAACATAAACTCTCAGGCCCCTTGTTAGATCGGATTGATCTGCACTTAACCGTTGCCCGTGAGCAAACCCAACTCACTCGCGCAACCTCGGGTATATCAAGCGCTGCCGCGGCGATTAGGGTCGCTAACGCTCGCGAGATTCAACTAAAACGCCAAGGCTGCGCCAACGCCTTTTTAGACCTTAACGGATTGCAGACGCACTGCACGCTTACAGACGCTGACAGAACGTGGCTTGAGCATGCGTGTGAACGGCTGAACATGAGTCTTCGAGCGGCACACCGTGTGCTTAAGGTGGCGCGCACGCTGGCAGATCTTGAAGCCTGCGAGGGCATTACACGCCAGCACTTAGCCGAAGCCTTGCAATATCGCCCTGCACCGACTTAAGCCCTAGCCACACACAGCATGGGCTTTAGGTGTTTTCAGAAATGACTCTAGTTGCTCTAAAGGAAGTGGCCTGCTGATCAAGTAGCCTTGCACTTGGTCACAGCCATAGCCGCGTATCATGGCCAGTTGCTCGGGCGTTTCCGCACCTTCTGCTACCACTTCCAAGTCTAAGTTATGCGCCAAGTCGATCATCGCCCGTACCAGTTTTTGGCTACTGGTTCTGGCAGGCATGTGTTTGACAAAGTGCTTATCGATTTTTAACAGCGTAATCGGCAGATTATTAAGGTGCACGAACGAGGAATAGCCCGTACCAAAGTCATCCAATGAAAACTTAACGCCTAAGCGATTAAGCGCAAGCATGGTGTCGCGTACCGCATCACCACGACGCATCACTGCCGTTTCGGTTAGTTCAAACTCAAGAAGGCTTGGATCAACTTGGTGCTCAGCAATTAAACGCTCTAGCGTGGTTTTTAACTGGCTGTCCTGAAACTGGCGAAACGATAAGTTGACCGCCATCTGTAAATGCGCAAAGCCCTGCGCCGCTAGACGCTGCATGTCTTTAAGGGCACACGACATCACCCAGTAGCCTAAAGGCACAATCAGGCCGCTACGTTCGGCCAGTGGAATAAATGCATCAGGTCCTAATAAGCCACGCTCAGGATGCTGCCAACGTACCAGCGCTTCAAGACCAATCACCGTGTTGGTCCTCAGGCAAAAACGGGGCTGATAATGCAAAACCAGCTCGTTTCGACGTAGCGCGCGGCGCAACTCCATTTCAAGATCAGCAAGGCTGCGCACACCTTGATATCGACGCTCGTCAAATAAATGGTACGTCGAGCCTTCGACCGTTTTTGCCTCTTGCATCGCTAAATGGGCATGCCACAACAACGTATCCGCGCCATCATGCTCTGTCGCGCTCGCAAGGCCTAGGCTTGAGCCTAGCATTTGGGTTTCTTCATCCAGCCAATAAGGCTCTGCCAATACTTCACAAATGCGCTCAGCGACACGGACGCGACGCGACGGATCTAAACGATCGTTGATCAGCAGAGCAAATTCATCACTGCCTAGGCGTGCCAAAACGTCTTCAGGCTCTAACTGCGCTTTTAAACGCGTTGCAATTTGCTGGATCAACCGGTCTCCGGCTTGCTGACCTAGCGCGTCGTTGACACTGCGAAAGTTATCAATATCTAAATAGCCGAGGGTCAAACCTAGACTATGCTGCTGAGCCAAACGTTCGGCCAATACGCGCTGAAAACCTTGTCGGTTAAATACACCGGTTAGACTGTCAAGTTCACACAGCTGCCCCATTTCACGGCGACTTAAGCCTTGTTCACGGGCGTAGCGCAGACAGCGTTTAATGACAGGGGTGCTCAGCTCATCCAGAGCCAGCCAATCATCGGCGTCTTGAACAGGTTGCACAGGCTCGGTATCAAGCAGTAACACACGCGCGGCTGAGCACTCATGGGCTGAAGGCATTAAGGGGGCTTGGGCAAGCACCACATAGGTGGCATGGCCATCCAGTAAGCAACTGGCAGATTCCCAGTTCGGCGCTTGGATCAAAGAGGCTGCAATGCCCAGTTCTGCCAGAAAAGGCTCAAGCGTTTGAGCCCAATCGGCACGAGGTGACAGCAGAATTAAGCGCAAAGGCTCAATATAAGCGTGCAAATAACCCCCCAACTTCAAAATGGGCCTGACCCGACTACGTTCAGGCGTATTCCGCTCATATTAACCACGACTTTAAAATAGAATCTACCACTGATGACCCAAGTCCGCGCACCTTCGGCTGAGCCTGTTAAAATGCGCAACCTTTTGATAAGTGATACGCATGTCTCGACTCAACTCCAGGCAGCAAGAAGCCGTACATTACGTTAGCGGCCCTTTACTGGTACTGGCCGGCGCAGGCTCCGGAAAAACCAGCGTGATTACCCGCAAAATCGCCTACCTTGTGCAGGAATGTGGCATTGCCGCTCGCTATATCGTGGCGATGACCTTTACCAATAAGGCTGCTCGCGAAATGAAAGAGCGGGTCGGCTCTTTGCTTAAGGGCAGTCAAGCTCACGGGTTAACGGTCTCGACCTTCCACAACCTTGGCATGAACATTATTCGCAAGGAGTACGCCCGCTTAGGCTATAAGCCGGGCTTCTCGATTTTTGATGACGGTGACATCAAAGGTCTACTCAGCGACATCATGCAAAAAGAATATCAAGGTGATGATGGCGCTGATGAGGTCAAAAACCTTATCAGCAACTGGAAGAACGATCTGGTTTTACCTGAACAAGCCCTAAGCCAAGCACGCACGCCTAAAGAGCAAACCGCCGCCATTATCTACCTGCATTATCAGCGCACCCTGAAAGCCTATAACGCGGTGGATTTTGACGATTTAATTTTGCTGCCGGTCAAACTCTTTCAAGAGCACGCTGACATTTTAGAAAAGTGGCAAAACCGCATTCGCTATCTCTTGGTCGATGAATACCAAGACACCAATGCTAGTCAGTATTTGCTGGTCAAACTGTTGGTGGGCATGCGTAACCAATTTACCGTGGTCGGCGATGACGATCAGTCGATCTACGCCTGGCGTGGGGCCAGACCTGAAAACCTCATGCAGCTTAAAAAAGACTACCCATCCCTGAAGGTGGTCATGCTTGAACAAAATTACCGCTCCACCAGCCGCATTCTAAAATGTGCCAACGTGCTCATCGCCAACAACCCGCATGCCTTTGAAAAGCAGCTGTGGTCTGAGATGGGGCATGGCGATGAAATTCGCGTCATTCGTACCCGTAATGAAGACGCCGAATGTGAGCGTGTGGCACTGGAGATCTTAACCGAGCACTTGCGCACCGGCCGCCCCTATAACGAATTTGCCATTTTGTATCGGGGCAACTATCAGGCCAAATTGATGGAGCTCAAGCTTCAGCATCATCAAATTCCCTATCGCCTCTCTGGCGGCACAAGCTTTTTCGCCCGCCAAGAAGTTAAGGACATCATGAGTTACTTCAGACTCTTGGTGAACCCTGATGACGACAACGCGTTTTTACGGGTCATTAACGTACCGCGCCGTGAGATCGGCTCGGCAACCCTTGAAAAACTCGGCAACTACGCCACCTCCCGCAAGATTTCGATGTATGCCGCCAGTGCCGAAATCGGCCTTAGCGAGCATTTAGACAGCCGCTACACCGAGCGCTTGTCCCGTTTCAAGCACTATATGGACCGCTTGCGTGAGCAATGTGCCCAACATGATCCTATTGCAGCGCTGCGTAGTATGGTCATGGATATCGACTATGAGACGTGGCTTCGCCACAACGCCTCTAACGATAAAGTGGCTGAGGCGCGCATGGGCAATGTCTGGTTTTTGATCGATGCCCTTAAAAACACCCTTGAGCGTGATGAAGAGGGTGATATGACCATCGAAGATGCCATCGGAAAACTGGTGCTGCGCGACATGTTGGAGCGTCAGCAAGAGGAAGAAGAAGGCGCCGAAGGCGTGCAGATGATGACCATCCACGCCAGTAAAGGTCTGGAATTCCCCTCGGTTTATATCATCGGTGTCGAAGAAGAAATCCTGCCGCATCGCTCCAGCATTGAAGCGGACACCATCGAAGAAGAGCGCCGATTGGCCTATGTGGGTATCACCCGTGCCAAACGAAATCTCACCCTAACCTTTGCCGCCAAGCGTAAACAATATGGCGAAATTGTCGACTGCACCCCAAGCCGCTTCTTAGACGAGCTGCCGCCTGAGGACTTGCGCTGGGAAGGAAACGAAGACGCACCTGTTGAAGTTAAAGCCGCACGAGGCAACGACGCACTTGCCAATATGCGGGCGTTACTCAAACGTTAAGCGATGTCTTACCGTATGAGGTGCGATTGGCCATATCTGCGCCTGAGCATTGCCCAACGACTGATGTTTGCTAGAAAAGTCTGCGGCATGCACGCCCGTATCGCCCATGCTTAAACCAAGCAGCGATACGTGGCAGGCGGGGTCATTGCCTATCTCTAAGAGGCGGTTACAGAGCCAGCAAACATGGTCAGTGCCAGCTATGAAGAGGCAACGCGTGAGAGAAACTCAATGACAAGATGGCTTTTTCGTAGCTAAAACAAAAAAACCGCCGTAAAGGCGGTTTTTTCTAAGCAGGTCTTAAAGACCAGACATCTTACGAATGGCGCCAGCAAGATCGTCATCCGAACAGGCAGCACACGTACCACGTGGCGGCATTGCACGGATACCTTCGATGGCATGCTTGAGCAAACCGTCAAATCCGCCAGCGGCATCAGCACGGGTTTTCCAAGCGGCTGCATCGCCTGCCGCAGGAGCACCCATTGCAGCTGCTGCAGCGCCATGGCACGTGCCACAGAACTTGTTCACAATATCATCCGCTGACATCGCACCGCCCGCCGCAGGAGCAGAGGCTACTGCAACAGCGCCTTTGCACTCTTCACCTTGCACGCAAACTTGGCCAACAGGCTTGATACGCTCAGCGATGGCTTCGTCAGTTGCGGCCTGAGCGCCTACTGCCCACAAGGCCATTGCGGCAACAGGTACCGCTAGCATTTTTTTAAAAAGGTTCACGCTTTCACCTCATCGTGGATAGTCACGCCCGCTGCCACGGTAAGCGAGCGCGCGCAGTATAACGGCAAGCCTTTAAGATCGAAACAACCCAATAACCTGCAGGGCTATTCTACCCCACTGTAGGCTAGAAGTTAGCAGGCGTGGTAGCACTAATTAGTCGTGCAGCCGTCTCAAAGGGGTTTCGAAAACGGTGTAAGCGACTGCTTTCAAAATAATAGCTGTCACCGGTTTCAAGAATATACACCTGTCCATCTACGGTTAACTCTAACCGGCCTTCAATCACAAGACCTGCTTCCTCACCTTCATGTGCAAGCATTTCAGTGCCCGTATCAGAGCCTGGTGGGTAGGTTTCATCTAAAAAAGAAATGGCGCGACTGGCATGCCCCTTACCGACCAGACGCATCGTGACTTCACCACTGGAAATATCCGTTAAGTCACTCGCGCGGTACACCACTTGGGCGGGATTATCTTGCTCGGCCTCAAGTGAGAAAAACTCAACCAATGACATTGGAATGCCGGCCAGCACTTTTTTCAAGGAACTGATTGAGGGGCTGACACTGTTTTTCTCAATCATCGAAATCGTGCTGTTGGTCACCCCAGCACGCTTGGCTAACTCACGTTGTGACAACCCTTTAAGCGTACGGATAGCTTGTAGTCGTAGTCCGACGTCCAATAGCGGATCCTCTTAGATCTTGGCAAAAGACTATGATCGCCTCTGTGTTCAGTATTTACAACGCACCCTGACGGGCGTTGGCGAAGATTAGGTTATGTGATCTGTTTTTACCCTTCCCTGTCAGCGTGAACGCGTTCATTATCTTGAGCAGACTTCTGCTAAGGGTTCTTCTATGAGTAATGCGCCTTTTTCTGCCTCACATCCAGACAGCTACTACGCCGCCAGCTGCCAAACGATGCCCTCCTGGCCCGTACTTGAAGAGTCACTGGAAGCAGATGTTTGTATTGTTGGGGGGGGATTTACCGGCATTAACACGGCCATTGAGCTGGCCGAACGCGGTTTTAAAGTGGTGCTCATCGAGGCAAATCGCATCGGCTGGGGCGCCAGCGGGCGTAACGGCGGGCAGTTAATCCGCGGTGTGGGGCATGACCTTGAGCAATTTCGCCCTGTAATAGGCGATCAAGGCATTTTGCGTTTAAAGCAATTAGGCTTTGATGCGGTCGAAATAGTCAAAGAACGTATCGCGAAATACGCCATCGATTGTGACCTTAAGCTGGGCTACGCCGATCTTGCCAATCACCCTAAACAAATGGCTCATTTGCAAGACGAGCTGCAGTCTTTACAACAGCTCAATTATGCCCATCCCTTAAAACTGGTTGACGCCAAAGACATGGCCAGTGTGGTGGCATCTGAGGCCTATCATGGCGCTCTGATCGACTATGGCTCAGGCCATTTACATCCTTTAAAGCTTGCACTGGCAGAAGCTCAAGTGGCTGCAAACTTAGGAGTAACGCTTTACGAACAATCTAAGGTCACCAGCATTGAACACGGCGCAATCTCGCGCGTTCGTACCACTCAAGGCGAGGTCAAGGCGCGTTTTGTGGTTTTAGCCTGCAACGCCTATTTAAACGATTTAGAACCTAAACTCACCGGTCGCGTCTTGCCCGCAGGCAGCTACATCATTGCCACTGAGCCTCTAACTGATGCCCAAGCACGCACATTGATTCCGCAAGACCTTGCCTTGTGTGATCAAAAAGTCATCGTTGACTACTATCGCCTAAGCGCTGATAAGCGCTTGCTCTTTGGCGGTGCCTGCCATTATTCAGGCCGCGATCCACGGAACATTGCAGCTTATATGCGGCCCAAGATGCTAAGCGTGTTCCCACAGCTAGAAGCAGCCAACATTGATTATTCTTGGGGCGGCATGATTGCCATTGGGGCCAATCGACTGCCACAAATCGGTCGTTTGCCTGAGCATCCTAATTGTTTTTATGCACAAGGCTATGCAGGACACGGGGTTAACGCGACGCATCTTGCCGCGCATTTGGTCGCAGAGGCCATCACGGGTCAAGCCGGCGGCGATTTTGAGCTTTTTGCCAAGGTGCCGCACCGTACATTCCCGGGTGGCGCAGCACTGCGTGCTCCGTTGTTGGCTCTGGGTATGGCGTGGTACCGCTTAAAAGACTTAATCGCCCGCGTATAGAAGTCAGGCTCCTATGCGCTGTATGCCCAAGGAGCCCCCATGCGGATTTGGCCTTTATTATTTGCGTTACTGCTAGGGTGCAGCACCTTTGAACCGGGCGCACCAAGCTATGCACTGGCAGATGATGAAGGCCCTCTAGGTGCCCTAGTGAGCCAGCTATCTGAGCACGCACCCACAGCGCAAAGTGGCTTTTATCTCTTAGACGACGGCACCCAAGCCTTTGTCGCGCGTGCCGAGCTTGCCCGAGGCGCGACAAAAAGCCTTGATGTGCAGTACTACATCATGAGCGATGGGTTAAGTACGGCACTCTTACTTAAAGAGCTGCTCTCGGCCGCCGATCGTGGTGTGCGAGTACGGTTATTACTCGATGACACAGCGATCGGCGGCAAAGACGATCGCATGGCTAAACTGGCTGCCCACCCCAATATTTCAGTGCGCTCATTTAACCCCATCAAACAAGGTCGGGGGCTTGCTCTTACCCGTAATCTAGCGCGGTTATTTAATCTTTCTCGTCAACACCGGCGTATGCATAACAAACTCTGGCTCGCTGACGGGCAGGTTGGCATTGTCGGCGGGCGCAACTTAGGCGATGAATATTTCGATGCCCAAGAAGGTATGAACTTTAATGACATTGATGTCATGTCCATTGGCGCGGTCAATCTGGAGCTTGCGCAAAGCTTTGATCAATACTGGAATCATGCACTCGCCCAGCCTATCGAAAACCTTGCCAAACACGACCCTAAACGCGTTGAGCTCAACGCATGGCGAGCTCTTCTTGAGCAAAAAATCCAACAAAAACGCCAAGAGTTGCCAGAGATTTATGAGCGTTTAACCCAATACAAAGATGAGCCCCAACTGCCAAGCTGGCTCACGCGGCTGTACTGGGCTCATGCCAAAGCCATGTGGGATGACCCGGATAAACTCTTAGCAGATGGCAAGCCCAATCCAAAACATCTTTTAACCACACAGTTAAACCCTGAGCTTGAGGCGGTTCATAAGGAGCTTTTGCTGGTCTCAGCCTATTTTGTGCCTGGCGAAAACGGCACAGCCTATCTTACGACCAAAGCCCGCGAAGGCACGGCTGTACATATTTTAACCAACGCACTTGAAGCCACAGATGTTCCTGCGGTTCATGGTGGTTATAGCCCTTATCGCAAGGATCTATTAGCGTCAGGGGTGAACCTTTATGAGTTAAGACGCGAGCCAGGAGAGCGACCACGCTACAGCTTTACAGGCGGTTCAGAGTCGAGCCTGCACAGCAAAACCATCAGTTTTGATCGCAAAAAAACCTTTATCGGCTCCTTTAACTTTGACCCTCGCTCAGTGCTTTGGAACACCGAGATCGGCATCTTAATTGATAGTGAGTTTTTAACTGAAAAGGTTCGCAGCCTGACTCAACAAGGCATGACCCCGTCACTGGTCTACCGCGTACGTTTGGATCAACGCCAGCAACAGCTTTTTTGGGAGACGGATAACAATGGGGTGCCGGTACGCTTTGATAAAGAGCCCGGCACCTTTATGCAGCACTTAAACGCATGGCTCGCGCGCTTTTTAGGCCTTGAGCGCATGCTGTAGTTAAAGCTTAATCCAGGTTGCCTTAAGTTCGGTGTACTTATCAAAGGCATGCAAGGACTTGTCACGGCCATTGCCTGATTGCTTGAAGCCACCGAACGGTGCCGTCATATCACCGCCGTCGTACTGGTTGACCCACACGCTGCCGGCGCGCAGCGCTTTAGCGGTTAAGTGGGCTTTGGATAAGTTGCTGGTCCAAACCCCTGCCGCTAATCCATAAGGGGTGTCGTTGGCAATTTGAATTGCCTCCTCAACGCTATCAAAGGCGATGACGGTTAACACTGGCCCGAAGATTTCTTCACGTGCAATCCGCATCGCGTTAGTCGCGCCCGAGAACAATGTTGGCGCCACAAAATAGCCGCCCGTCTCAGTCATCACACGCTCGCCACCTGCCAAGGCTTTAGCCCCTTCGGCATGGCCTGCTTCGATATAACTTAGCACTGTATTGAGCTGCTGCTGATCGACAATCGCACCCACGCGAGTGGCAGGGTCTAAAGGATGGCCGGGTTTCCAGCCTTTAAGCGCCTCAACCACCATCGGCACAAACTGCTCATAAATCGAGCGCTCAACCAACAAGCGAGAGCCTGCGGTGCATACTTCACCTTGGTTGAAGGCAATGGCACTGGCGGCAGCTTCCGCTGCGGCTTTTAAATCAGGCGCATCGGCGAACACGATATTGGGGCTCTTGCCGCCGGCCTCAAGCCATACGCGCTTCATATTTGATTCACCGGCGTAAATCATCAGCTGCTTAGCAATTTTGGTGGAGCCGGTGAACACCAAGCAATCCACATCCATATGCAGCGCCAGCGCTTTACCCACGGTATGACCAAAGCCTGGCAAGACATTTAACACGCCAGCAGGCAAACCAGCCTCAAAGGCGAGCTGTGCAAAGCGAATGGCGGTTAACGGTGATTTTTCAGAAGGTTTTAAAATAACCGAATTGCCCGAGGCAAGGGCTGGGCCAAGCTTCCAGCACGACATAATCATCGGGAAGTTCCACGGCACAATCGCCGCGACCACGCCGATGGCTTCTCGGGTAACCAGCCCTAACTCATCATGGGCGGTCGCGGCGACTTCGTCGTAAATTTTATCGATGGCCTCCGCACTCCAGCGGATCGCCCGGGCAGCCGCTGGTACATCAACTGACAAGGAATCACCAATCGGCTTACCCATATCAAGCGTTTCAAGCAGCGCCAGCTCCTCGCCATTGGCCTCTAACAGATCAGCAAAACGCTGCAAAATAGCTTTGCGCTTAACCGGTGCCATGCGTGACCAAACACCTGACTCAAACACGGCACGCGCATTAGCCACCGCACGATTGGCATCCGCTTCATCGGTGCTGGCTACTTTTGCCAGCAACCGACCGTCGATAGGGCTGATGCAATCAAAGGTCTCACCTGACTGAGCCGTACAGTATTGCCCATCGATAAAGGCACGCGCCTCAATCTTGAGCGCTTGGGCACGGGCTTGCCATTGGGCAAAACTCAACTCACTCATTTAATCCTCCTGCGGCCTTAAGGTGTGGCCAGAAAAATGTCCGTTTCATCACACTAACCGCGCGCTTTTGACTTATCAATATTTTTGACAAAAAAGCTTATTTGTTCAGTTTATTCAACAGCACTATCGAATAGCCCACAAAACGCTTTGAGTGCAGCACTGTGACCCGTTTCAGGGCCTGACACCAGATACGTGGTCACACAGCCAATTTCATCGCGTATCGGGTGAGTAAAGAGATGAAAGCGGCTGTGTTGCTCAATCAGCGCTTTAGGCAGCAGTGCATACCCCATGCCAGCAGCCACACAGCCTAACAGGGCATCTAATGAGCCGAACTCCGACATACGTACCGCCTGCACATTCTGCTCACTCATCCAAAGCTCAACACGCTGCCTGTAACTACAACCCTGCCGGAATACCAAAAACGTCGAATCCAATAAGACTTCAGCAGAAGGCACGTGAGCCAAGGGCGCCGCCGAGACCAAGACCAGTTGCTCTTCAAACACAGGACGCTGAGGATAGCCGGCAACCGCCAACTGACCGGCCACAAACACACAATCAAACTCCCCTCGACTTAACCCTTGCGCAAGCTCAGCGGTAGGCCCTGTTTTGAGCGCAAGTTGCACATTTGGATACAGGCTATGAAAGTGGCTTAGAAAGGGCGTTAAACGAAGTGCGGCGGTGGTTTCCATCGCACCAATACGCAGCACGCCTGAAGGTGTAGCACCCGCACCGACGCAAGCAAGGGCCTGATCGTGGGTCTGTATCAGTCGCTTGGCATAAGGATAAAGACTGTGCCCTGCTGCCGTCAGGGTAATGGGGCTGGTACGCGTGAAGAGGCTAACACCTAATTCACGCTCAAGTTTTTGCACATGCGCGGTGATATTCGACTGCACAGTGTGCAAAGCCTGCGCGGCTTGCCCAAAGCTTGCGTATTCAGCCACTTTTAAAAACACCTGAAGCGATTTGAGCTGCATGGCTTTCTTATCTTTTTTTAAGATCAATTTGATCAAAGATAATCGTTGGCGATGAACTTCGCAAAACACCTATGCTGTACAAAATAAAGAGGTTTGTATGGCTACGCGAAAAGCGCTCAATGCGATTATTGTGGGCAGCTTAGCCACGCTGGTAGGCGTTGGCTTATCACGCTTTGCCTATACCCCTTTGCTGCCTGCCATTATCGAACACGGCTGGTTTACCAGTGCACAAGCCGCCTATTTAGGCGCAGCGAATCTCTTGGGTTATTTATTAGGTGCGCTTTTCGCGCATTCGCTCTTAAGACGTTTTAGCAGTGCAACGCTTTTGCGTATTGCCTTTACCAGCGTAAGCCTTAGCTTTTTATGCTGTGCTTGGCCTTCACATGTAGTTGTCTTCTTTAGTGCCCGGCTGATCAGCGGTATTGCGGGCGGTTTATTGATGGTGATCGGGCCTTCTTGGGCACTTTCGCAGCTTTCACCTCATGCTAGGGCGCGCTATGGCCCCCTGGCATTTACTGGCATAGGCTTAGGGGCTCTTCTAGCAGCCACGTGCGTGCCGTTACTGACACCTTTTTCGCTCCCCCTGAATTGGATGATACTCAGCGCCTTAAGTGCTATCGCAGGCCTTTGGGCCAGCCAGTTGATCAGCACTTTCATGCCTCTTGCCCATGCTGCGGAAGAAAAGACCCCATTTAGCCACGCTGTCATCTGGGTGGTAATTGCCTACGCCTTTGATGCCGCAGGCTTTATCGCCCACACAGTGTTTTGGGTAGATTTTTTAGCCCGCGAAGCGCAACTCGGCACCCCTTACGCCGCACTTCAATGGGGCATATTTGGCCTTGGCGCCATGTGTGGTCCTTTCATCGGCACAGGACTTAATCGACTCTTTGGCAGTGAAAAAGCATTGCTGTGCGCGTTTGGGGTAAAGGCGATCGCAATTTTTCTACCCGTGGTATCACTCTCATGGGTTAGCCAAAGCCTGTCTTCTTTTTGGGTTGGGGCACTGACACCGGCACTGGTGTCATTAACCGCCACCTATTTAGCAGCACTGCTACCCAGTCAGTCACTGACCAAAGCATGGGGCATTGCCACCGCAGCCTTTGCCTTTACTCAAGCCTTATCTGGCTATGGCATGGCCTTTCTCTATAGCCATACACACAGTTATTACCCACTTTTTAGCATCGGCGCCTGTTGCCTTTTGCTAGGTACAGGGTGTGTATGGCTCAGCGTTTTAACGAGGAAATCATCATGCAGCTCTATCTAAACGCCACATCACCTTTTGCACGCTTTGCCCGAATTTTCGCGCTTGAAAAAGGACTGAACCTTGAGCTCATATGGTGTGACCCATGGCAAGATGATCCTGCGCTTTTGGCGATCAACCCGCTAGGACGGGTGCCAGCACTTAAAACCCACGACACCTGTCTTGCTGAGTCGACGCTGATCGCCCTTTATCTGGATCAACAAAAAGAACCTTACCTACTGCCCCAAGAGCAATACGCGGCGCAACTGCGCCAACTGGGCTTAGGCATCGGCTTAATGGAAGCGGCGTTTAACCGAGTTATTAGCCGCAAACATGCCATTCAAAGCCCGCTAGAGTTACGCCGCGACAAGGCCATTATCCGCACCCTTACAAGCCTTGAAGCTGAAACCTTTAGCCTGCCGAATGTAGGCAGTTTAAGTGTTGCCGTAGCACTCGAATACTTGGCCTTTCGCTTACCCGAATACAAGCTGTGCGCATCGCTTCAAGCATTACAGAAAGAGGCGCACCAGCGCGCAAGTTTTATTGCTACGGCCTTTCGTTAAGGCATAAAAAAACCCGCCAATGGCGGGTTTTTTCGAAAACCAAATCAATTACTTGATTTTGGCTTCTTTGTACATCACGTGCTTACGGATTTTCGGATCAAATTTTTTGATCTCGATTTTATCCGGAGTAGTGCGCTTGTTCTTGTCAGTGGTGTAGAAGTGGCCGGTACCGGCGCTGGACACCAAACGGATCAGTTCACGCATGATTAGCTCCTTAAACCTTTTCGCCGCGAGCGCGGATTTCAGCCAGAACAGCGTCGATACCACGCTTGTCGATGATACGCATGCCTTTAGCGGTCAGGCGCAGACGCACAAAGCGGTTCTCAGACTCAACCCAAAAGCGATGTTGCTGCAGGTTTGGCAGAAAACGACGACGGGTTTTGTTGTTTGCGTGGGAAATGTTGTTCCCAGTTGCCGGACCCTTACCGGTAACTTGACAGACTCTCGACATACCTCAGCCCTCTAAAACCACATGCCCAACCCGGCATGGGTTGGCTGCTTAAAACTCATAATCGAACGGCGCGATGCGCCACGTTTCGTTAGGGTCCGACCGATTTCCACCAAAGCGAAAATCAGGCCCCTAGAAAAGAGCGCTGCTTTATACCAGAAGCCCGATTAGCCAGCAACATTTGCAGCCACAAACGGCTATATAAAGCCCGTTTTATCGGACTAGCGTTCGTTGGTTGCAATGATTGTGACCTTTCGGCACATCAGCTAGGGTGGAGACACATCAGCCCCTATTGGAATGCTCATGCGCTCAGTGTTACGACAAGTGGTTCTACTTGCCCTGCTACTTCCCTTGCCAGGCTTCGCGTCTATTCTCAGCGTTTGTACCGAGGCCAGTCCCGAAGGCTTTGATGTGGTGCAGTATAACGCGTTAAGCACAACAAATGCTTCTGCTGATGTATTAATGAATCGCTTGCTCGAGTACGACGCCAGTCAAAAGCGGCTTATTGCAAGCCTTGCAGAGCGTTTTAGCATTTCATCTGATGGCTTGGAATACCACTTTTGGCTACGCAACGGCGTCCTATTCCACAAAACGCCTTGGTTTAGCCCAACGCGTGCACTGAATGAAGAAGATGTGCTGTTTAGTTTCAAGCGCATGCTCGATTCAACTCATCCGTGGCACGCCATCAATCAAGCAGGCTTTCCTCATGCGCAGTCTATGCAATGGCCTGCGCTGATCGAGGCGATCGATTCACCTGCGCCTATGCAGGTGCGTATTCGCCTTAAAAAGCCCGACGCCACCTTCTTATCGACCCTAAGCATGGGGTTTGCTTCGATTTACTCGGCCGAATATGCCGAGCATTTAATGCAGCAAGGCGCGCCCTCTCGCCTCAATCATCAGCCCATTGGCACAGGACCGTTTAAGCTGCGCCGGTATCAAAAAGATGCCGTGGTGCGCTATATAGCCCATGACGAATATTTTCTAGGACGCCCGAAGGTTGATCGGCTGATTTTTGCGATCACCCCAGACAGCAAAACACGTCTACAACGTTTAAAGCGCGGCGAATGTCATATAAGCCTTTCACCAAGACCGTTGGATCTTGTCAGCATCCAAGATGATCCCACGCTGACACCTTTAAGCACCCCTGCTTTTATGACTGCATTTGTCGCTATCAATACGCAAAAGCCCGTCCTCAATAACCCCAAGGTGCGCCAAGCCATTAATTTTGCATTTGATCGCACAACGTTTTTACAAAGCGTTTTTGGCAACAGCGCCACTTCAGCACTCGGGCCTTTTCCGGCTAACACGTGGGGTTTTAACCCTCGTACGCCAAGCTATGCCTACGATCCTAAGAAAGCGCGTGCCTTGCTTAAAGAAGCGGGCATGGAAGGTTTTAACACCGTCATCTGGACGCGCCCAACCGGAAGCCTCTTAAACCCAAATCCAAGTTTAGGCGCGCAATTGTTACAGGCCGACTTAGCCAAGGTCGGCATTAACGCCAAGATTCAGGTGATCGAATGGGGAGAGCTGATTCGCCGCGCAAAAGCCGGTGAGCACGATCTGCTTTTTATGGGCTGGGCCGGTGACAACGGAGATCCGGACAATTTTCTAACACCGCAGTTTTCCTGCTCAGCGGTCACCACAGGCACCAACTTTGCCCGCTTTTGCGATAAGCATTTAGATGCCTTGATCACTCAAGGTAAACAAGACAGCACCCAAGAGGCTCGCAGCCAGCGCTATCAACACGCACAGCACATCATTGGCAAAGAGGCGCTATGGATTCCCTTGGCCCATCCTAATGCCATGGTGCTGATCAACACGCGTGTCACAGGCTATCAGGTCAATCCGTTTGGGCGGCAAGACTTTAGCCAAGCGTATATCCCTTTAAAGTAGGCCGTGCTCTGCCATGGATAAAGGCTCGCCTTCTCCGACAATAAAGTGATCTAACACCCGCACTTCGACCAGGGCTAAGGCATGTTTGAGCTTGCCAGTTAAAAGCCTGTCCGCGTCACTGGGTTCAACCACTCCGGATGGATGATTGTGCGTCAGAATCACCGCAGCTGCGTTATGAAAAAGCGCTCGTTTGACGATTTGCCGCGGATAAACGCTTGCGCTATCAATGCTGCCTTGAAAAAGCACCTCGAAAATAATCACCCGGTTTTTGCTGTCTAAAAACAGGCAGCCGAAGACCTCATGTGGTTCATGACGCAAACGGGCCTTTAGGTAATCACGTACTGCTTGCGGGCTTTCTAGCGCCGAGTCTCGCGCCAGACGTTCCGCCAAGTGACGCCGTGCAATCTCAAGCACTGCTTGCAGCTGTGCGTATTTGGCAGGTCCCAATCCTAAACGCTGACTAAAACCTACTAGGTCCGCCTCAAGCAGCGCCCGAAGACTGCCAAAGTCATTCAACAGATGGCGAGCAAGGTCCACAGCACTGCAACCTGAAACGCCTGTGCGCAGAAATATTGCCAAGAGCTCAGCATCGGTTAAGGCACCTGCCCCGAACTGTAAAAGCTTCTCACGCGGCCGTTCCGCTGCGGGCCAATCACGAATACTCATAGCACCTCCTTGTGTTGAGTTTCGAGCGCTCCTTCGCCTTGAGCGCTGTGATAATCTTAGTCCACTTTTTTGCCCGTCGAGCGCAGCGCACGTCGCCATCGACGCACCCGTAAACCAATAACTCTGGGGCAGTCTTCATGCAGAGGCTTGATCGTAAACGCATTGTGCTAGGCATTGGCGGTGGCATTGCTGCTTATAAAAGCGCAGAACTGGTACGCCGTCTGCGTGATCAAGGTGCCGATGTGCAAGTGGTCATGACTGCGGCGGCGCGAGAGTTCATTACCCCGCTGACCTTACAAGCGCTCTCTGGCAACATGGTTCATACCGACTTGTTGGACCCTGCCGCAGAAGCTGCAATGGGCCATATTGAGCTTGCCCGCTGGGCCGACTTGGTGTTCATAGCGCCAGCCACCGCTGACTTAATGGCACGCCTTGCCCAAGGTGTGGCCAATGATTTGCTCACCACACTCGTGCTTGCCACTGACGCCCCCATTGCGCTGGCACCGGCGATGAATCAGGCCATGTGGCGAGATGCCGCCACTCAAGCCAATGCTGAAGCGCTGAGCGCGCGCGGCATGCATATTTTTGGCCCTGCCGCCGGCAGCCAAGCGTGCGGTGACGTCGGTTTGGGCAGGATGCTTGAGGCCGATACGCTGGCCCAGTGCGCAGCCGATTGCTTCGAGCGCAAACTTTTAACCGGTAAGCACTTTTTGATTACCGCAGGGCCAACGCAGGAAAACATCGATCCGGTGCGCTACATCACCAACCACAGCTCTGGGAAAATGGGCTTTGCTTTGGCGCAAGCGGCCGTTGAAGCCGGCGCACAAGTGACCTTAGTCACAGGACCTGTGAATTTGCCCACCCCGGACCGAGTCAAGCGTGTGAACGTCGTCAGTGCTCGCGATATGCTCAAAGCCTGCGAAGACGCCTTCCCGTGCGATGTACTGATCGCCTCTGCGGCCGTCGCCGACTACCGCCCAGAAGTGGTGGCTGAGCACAAAATGAAAAAAGACCCCACAACAGGCGATGGGTTATTGCTGCAACTGGTGCGTAACCCCGATATTCTCGCAACCCTCGCAGCCCGCGAAGATCGCCCTTTTAGTGTGGGCTTTGCAGCTGAAACCCAAAACCTTTTGGCTTACGCCACCCGTAAGCTGATTGATAAAAACCTTGATTTGATCGTGGCTAACGATGTGGCCAATGCCAACATTGGTTTTAACAGCGACGATAACGCCTGCACTGTGATTAATCGTCAGCAACGCGAAACACGCTTTGCCCAAACCAGCAAAAGCAAAATTGCGCGTCAACTGATTGATCTGATCGCCACACACTTACCGCGGAACTAAGCCTTTATGCATGCACTACAAGCCAAAATCCTTGACCCTCGATTAGGGCAAGATTTCCCATTACCGACCTACGCAACGCCGGGCTCGGCTGGTCTTGATCTACGCGCCATGCTTAAAGAAGATGTAGTGCTAGAACCCGGTCAAACCCTGCTTATTCCGACCGGTTTATCGATCTATATCGCCGACCCTGCCCTTGCTGCAATGATTTTGCCGCGCTCAGGCCTGGGTCATAAACACGGTATTGTTCTTGGTAATCTGGTCGGCTTGATTGACTCCGATTATCAAGGCGAGCTTATGGTTTCGTGTTGGAACCGAGGTAACAGCGCGTTTACGATCACTGTTGGCGAGCGAATCGCTCAACTGATTTTAGTGCCGGTTGTGCAAGCGCAATTTGAAGTGGTCGATGAGTTTGTTTCAACCGATCGCGGCACAGGCGGCTTCGGTCATTCAGGAACGCGTTAATCGCGAACCCAGCAAGGAGGCGTCATGCAACACGCTCGATCTAAAGCCAAGGACGGCACAAACGTAGATAAAGACTTAAAACCTTTTATATACGGCGCCTTGCTGACCTTACTTGCCAGTGCACTTGTTTTACTGGCGCATATTTACGATGCCTCCCGTGCGCATAAGCGTACGCAGCACCTGTGGCTAGAAGACACAACGGCCTCTTTAACGACCAATATGCGGCTTTTCACACAAGACCTTGAAGCCGTCGCGACTAACCCTTCCACCTCCCAAGCGCTGGTGGCCGATAGCCCAGCACAGATCGTCAAACTCGAGCGAGAACTGGCTTATCGGGCGCATATGCTAGACGCCTATGTCATTGCAAAAGGTCGTGCTCAAACTAACGAGCATCGCGCCGCGCCGATTAACTTTGCCGCACTGGATCTGATCAAGCGCACCGAACGTGGCGAAGCACCTGCACCGGAAATTTATCGCATTGGTCAGCGTTGGGTGATCTACCAAGCACGCCCTGTAAAAGCGCAGGAAACAGGAGATGTACTTGGCAGCGTCGTATTCGCTGTCGATCTACGCCGCGTATTACCCGCGCCTGTAACAAGCTATGGGCTTGGTGAATTACAACTGGTGCAGCGTTTCAATAATGCACCTGAGCAAATCTTATGGCAGGTAGGTGAGGCAAGCGCCAATAACGCGCAAGAACTGCACCTAACAGGCTCGCCCTTATTACTACGTCTTGTGCCTTCAAGTGCGCCTTGGCTTACCCACGCAACGCCCATCGCTTTGCTCATTGCTACCCTTCTTGCCTTAGCGGCATTGGCGTTGGCATTAAAATCTGTAAAACAACGCTTTAACCAAAAGCTTAGTGAGGATGCTTTGCAGCTCCAGCAACTGCTACGTGAGAGCGCTTATGGTAAAACGGTTAAAGCGTTTAGCTTGAAGTTACCCGTACTCAATCGAGTCGCCACAGACATTGCTGAGCGCTCAGCACCTATGCCTATCACCGAACCTCCTCCAGCGCCTGTTACTAAAGCGCCTGAATTTAACCCAGGCGAAGTGCTGGATATTGATTTTTTAGATGATGCCCCCGACTTTTTGGGGCTCGATAATGAAGTAGCTATGACCTTACAAACTCCAAACCTGCCTGACAGTATTTTCCGTGCCTATGATATTCGTGGCATTGTGGGACAAACCTTAACGCCGGAAACCGCGTACTGGGTGGGTCGTGCGGTAGGTTCTGAAAGCCTGGCTCAAGGTGAAGTCAATGTGAGCGTGGGCCGCGACGGGCGACTATCTGGGCCTGAGCTTGCCAAACAACTGATTCAAGGTTTGTTGGATTCGGGCTGTCACGTGACAGACATCGGCATGGTGCCGACGCCTGCTCTTTACTATGCGGCCAATGTTTTGGCCGGGCGCTCGGGCGTCATGATCACCGGCAGTCACAACCCGCCTGATTACAACGGCTTTAAAATTATGATCGCAGGTGACACGCTAGCGAATGAGCAAATCCAAGCTTTGCGCGAGCGCATCGCGAACAATGATTTGACCAGCGGTAACGGCACGCTTGAAGCCTTGGATATTTTGCCAAGCTACTTTGAACGCATCCGTGACGATATCGCCCTGACCAAGCCACTTAAAGTCGTGGTCGACTGTGGCAACGGCGCAGCAGGCGTGATCGCCCCACCACTGATCGAAGCCCTAGGCTGCACGGTGATTCCGCTATTTTGCGAAGTCGATGGCACCTTCCCGAACCATCACCCAGATCCGGGCAAGCCTGAAAACTTAGTGGATTTGATTGCAGCCGTTAAAGCCCATGATGCCGATATCGGCCTTGCCTTTGATGGCGATGGCGACCGCGTGGGTGTTGTCACCAACCAAGGCAGCATCGTCTATCCGGATCGCTTGCTGATGCTTTTTGCCAAAGACGTAGCAACGCGCAACCCAGGGGCGGACATTATCTTTGATGTGAAATGCTCACGCCGTTTGAATGCTCTGGTGCAAACCTACGGCGCACGCCCTGTCATGTGGAAAACAGGCCACTCGTTAATTAAGAAAAAAATGCGCGAAACCGGCGCTTTGCTTGCCGGTGAAATGAGCGGGCATATCTTCTTTAAAGAGCGCTGGTACGGCTTTGACGATGGCATTTATGCCGCCGCGCGCCTTTTGGAGATTTTAAGTGCGGAATCTCAGACGGCCGAAGCGTTGTTTGCCGACTTTCCTAATGATCTCTCAACGCCTGAGATCAATATCGAGGTTACCGAGCAAAGTAAATTTGCCATTATTGATGCCCTGCAAAACCAAGGCGTGTGGGGCGAGGCAAGCGTTACAACACTTGATGGCGTACGCGTCGACTACGCCAATGGCTGGGGCTTGGTGCGCGCATCAAATACAACGCCTGTTCTGGTACTTCGCTTTGAGGCAGAAACGGCTGAGGAGCTTGCCCGAATTCAGGACGTATTCCGCGCACAGCTTTATACTGTCGCCCCCGACCTTACCCTGCCGTTCTGATTGCGGAGTTTTGCATGACCCAGGACCGTGAAGCGGCGACTCAAGTTGCCAATATTTTAACCGAGGCGCTGCCATACATTCGCCGGTTCACCGGCAAGACCCTTGTGATCAAATACGGCGGCAACGCCATGGAATCCGAGGAGCTTAAAACCAATTTCGCGCGCGATATCGTCCTGATGAAGGCGGTCGGGATTAACCCGGTCGTGGTGCACGGCGGCGGCCCGCAAATTGGTGATTTGTTAAAGCGCTTAAACATCCAAAGCGAATTTATCGACGGCATGCGCGTGACCGACGAGGCCACCATGGATGTGGTGGAAATGGTTTTAGGCGGTCAGGTCAATAAAAGCATCGTCAACCTCATTAACCAGCATGGCGGCAATGCCATTGGTTTAACCGGTAAAGATGCGCGCTTAATTCGCGCTAAAAAAATGTTCTTAAACCGCCAAGGCCCTGAGCTGAGCGCACCTGAGATCATTGATATTGGTCACGTCGGCGAGGTAACCGGCGTGAACAGCGACCTGTTGCAGCGACTTGTACAAGGCAACTTTATCCCTGTTATCGCCCCGATTGGCGTGGGTGAAGATGGGGCATCCTACAATATCAACGCCGATCTTGTGGCCGGGAAAGTCGCAGAAGCGTTGCAAGCTGAAAAGCTTTTGCTTTTGACCAATATTGCAGGGTTGATGGACAAACAAGGTACCGTCTTAACCGGTTTAACCACCGAGCAAGTCGATGGCCTGATCGCCGATGGCACGATTTACGGCGGCATGCTGCCGAAAATTCGCTGCGCGCTTGAGGCCGTACAAGGCGGCGTCGCCAGTGCAACCATTGTTGATGGCCGGGTTCCTCATGCAGTGCTTTTGGAGATCTTTACCGATCATGGCGTGGGCACCTTAATCACCAACCGCAAAAACAGGTCTTAAACCCATGCAAGCCGCTGATTTTCGCCTCAACTGCTCGTTACGCGTGCGTTGGGCCGAAGTGGATATGCAAGGAGTGGTCTTTAATGGCCACTACCTCACTTACGTAGATGTGGCGATCACCGAATATTTCCGCGAAGTGGGCCTTAGCGGTGGAAACTACTCTGCCGTACGCAATCTCATTGAATATCAATCAGCGGCGCGCTTTGATGACGAATTAACCCTTCGGGTACGCACCAGCCGACTGGGACGCTCAAGCATGGTGTTACTCACAGGTATTTGGCGGGGCGATCAGCTGTTGACTACCAGCGAGATCACCTACGTCAATACTGATCTCACCACAAGAACCTCAAGGCCTCTCGAACCTGAGGTGCGGGCTAAAATCTTAGCCTATGAAGTGACGCCACCCGAGATTTAGAGCGCGTTCAAGACA
>X137_Gaur__coassemble_78_pt1 | contig 32474 bp, 26 predicted proteins | sample X137_Gaur__metabat2_high_PE_003 | metagenome-assembled genome bin X137_Gaur
GCAGGTGCAGGTGCAGGTGCAGGTGCAGGTGCAGGTGCAGGTGCAGGTGCAGGTGCCTCAGTGTTTAGGGCGTTTTCTTGTACTGCAAGATCCTGCGCTAAAGCGTCTGCTTCAGGCGCTTTAGCGGGAGTCTCTTCGGGCTTGCGGCGAAACCAGCCAAACAAACCTTTTTTCTCTCCGGACGCTGCCGGAGCCTTTTTGTCGTCTTTTGAACCGAACATTGAGGCACGTATCTCAGGAAAGCGCCGCGTCAAAGGACGTGGCCGCCAGTAAAACGGATGAGTATCCTAGCACCTCCTAATGGGTACGCGCTAAAGCACGTATCGGTCTCGCCACACAGGTCTAGGTTTTCATGCAGAAGATTCGCCGCTTTGCTCAACAATTCGTGCTGGCAGCGTGCTGTGTACCGCTGCTGGGTTATGCCGCCACATCTCAGCCCACCCATGAATTTACGCTCGATAATGGCCTAAAAGTGATTGTGCGCGAGGATCATCGTGCGCCAGTCGTCGTCTCGCAGCTTTGGTACAAGGTAGGTTCGAGCTACGAGGCTCCAGGGCTTACCGGCCTTTCCCATGCCCTTGAACATATGATGTTTAAAGGCACCGCCAAACTTGCCCCCGGCGAAGGCTCAAGGCTATTGCGTGAATTGGGCGCTGAAGAAAACGCCTTTACCAGTGATGACTACACTGCCTACTACCAAGTGCTGGCTAAGGACCGTCTTGAAGTTGCCTTTGAGCTGGAAAGCGACCGGTTAAGTAGCCTGACCCTGCCTGAAAATGAGTTTGCAAAAGAGATCGAAGTCATTAAAGAAGAGCGCCGGATGCGCACCGATGACAAACCCAACGCGCTGGCCTATGAACGCTTTAAAAGCATTGCGTACCCGTCAAGCGGCTATCGCAACCCAACCATTGGCTGGATGAGCGATCTTGAGCGCATGACCATTAGCGATTTGCGCCAATGGCATAACCGCTATTACGCACCGAATAACGCAACGCTGGTGGTGGTCGGTGACGTGAGCCTTGATGAGGTGAAAACCCTTGCCACTAAACACTTTGCCCCTATTGCCAAAGGCCACGTGCCAGAGGCCAAACAACCTGTTGAACTGGCAGAACCCGGCGAGCGACGTTTAACCCTTGCGGTAAAAACCCAGCTACCCAGCCTTTATATGGGTTTTAACGTGCCAAGCCTTACCTCAAGCACCGATGCCAAACACATCCACGCCCTAAGACTTGCCAGCGCTTTGTTAGATGGCGGCTATTCAAGCCGTTTAGCCAAACACCTAGAGCGTGAACAGGAATTGGTAGCAGGCGCATCCAGCTGGTACAACGCGTTTACCCGTGGCGACAGCCTCTTTATGCTTTCGGCAACGCCTAATGTGCAAAAGGGCAAAAGCCTTGAAGAAGTCGAAAAAGGTCTGTGGGCAGAAGTCAATGCGCTTAAAGAAACGCTGGCCACCGATGAGGAACTGGCACGCGTGCGGGCGCAGGTCTTAGCCAGCACCGTTTACGAGCGTGACTCGATCGCCAATCAAGCGACCGCCATCGGTCAGGCGGAATCCATTGGCCTGTCATGGCGCGTATTGGACCAAGACCCAGACGCCTTAAAGGCAGTCACGGCTGAAGATATTCAACAGGCAGCCAGACTCTTCTTTACCCCAGAGCGCGTAACCGTTGCTTATGTGCTGCCTAAGGAGCAAGACCATGAATAAGCGTTGGCCCTTACTTGCTCTTTGTTTAAGTCTTAGCGCCTGCCAAGAGCCTATCAACGAGGCTGCACCGGTTAAAGGTTTAACCAGCGTGCAAACACTTAATAGCCAGGCGCCCGCCACGAGGGATCTGAAGCTAGAAGCATGGCAAACCGAAGAAGGCGCACGGGTTTTGTATATGCCAGCGCCTGAACTTGCCATGGTTGATTTACGCTTAACCTTTGCCGCAGGCAGCAGCCAAGATGGCCAGCAGCCTGGCATTGCGCTATTAACCAATGCCATGCTCAACGAAGGCACTCAAAGCCAAGATGTCACCGCCATTGCCGAGGGCTTTGAAAACCTAGGCGCGGAGTTTTCTAACGGCGCGTATCGGGATATGGCGATTGTGGGGCTACGCAGCTTAAGTGAGCCGAGCCTTCGCGAGCAGGCGCTCAAGCACTTCTTAACCCTTCTAAAAGAGCCAAGCTTTCCCGAACAATCCCTTGCCCGCATTCAAAATCAGCTCTTAACAGGCTTTGAATATCAAAAGCAAAACCCCGCCAAACTCGCCCAATTAGCGTTTTTTGAAGCGCTTTACGGCACACACCCTTATGCTCATCCAAGTGATGGCACACCTGAATCCATCCGCCACATCAGTGCAGATGATTTAGCCGCGTTTTATCAACGCACTTACACCTCAGGTAACGCTGTCATCGCTATTGTCGGCGATGTCACCTTGGATGAAGCCAAAGCCATGGCGCAGGCGGTCTCTAAAAGCCTGCCCGCAGGCTCAAGGCTTAGCAAAATCGCAGCGCCTAAGGCACCTGAACCTACGCGTAAGCACATTGAGTTTGCCTCCAAGCAAACCCATATTTTGCTCGGCCAACTAGGCATTGAGCGTAACCACCCTGACTATGCGGCGCTTTATTTGGGCAACCAAATCTTTGGCGGCGGTGGTTTTGGTAGCCGCTTGATGGAAGAGGTGCGGGAAAAACGTGGCCTTACCTATGGGGTGTATTCAGGCTTTACCCCCATGCAGGTTCAGGGCCCTTTTAGCATCAGCCTGCAGACCCGCGCCGATCAATCAGAAGGTACACTGACGCTCATTAAAGAGCTGTTAGCAGACTTTTTAGCCAATGGCCCAACCGACGCTGAGCTTAATAGGGCGAAACGCGAGCTGACAGGCAGCTTTCCGCTTTCCACTGCCAGCAATGAAAGTATTGTTGGCCAGTTAGGTTCCATGGGCTTTTATGATTTGCCTTTAGATTGGCTGGAAGCCTTTGTCAAAGACGTAAGCGCTCTGACGGCCGAACAGGTCAAAGAGGCCATGCAGCGTCATCTTGCCCTTGAAAAGCTAACGGTCGTAACCGTTGGCCCTACTGTTGAACAAGTGCCTTTGCCTGCGCCTATTGAGAACGCGCAGCCTACGGTCAGTATGCCGGAGCATTAATGAGTAAGTCCGCCAAACCCCATGCTGGCATGGGCCAGGTTCGTATTATTGCAGGCCAGTGGCGTTCGCGCCGCTTGCCGGTCGCCGATGGCCCGGGCCTGCGCCCAACCCCTGACCGGGTACGTGAAACCCTGTTTAACTGGTTGGCGCCTTATGTTGAGGGCGCGCGAGTACTCGATCCTTTTACCGGCGCAGGCGCTCTAACGTTAGAAGCACTGTCACGCGGCGCGAAAACGGCGTGCGCGATGGATTTAAATGGCCAAGCCATTGCCAACCTTAAGCAAAATCTTACAACCCTCAAGTGCGACTGGGCAGAGGCGCGCTTAACCGATGCCCTGGCAGAGTTAGCCAAACCCTGCTCTGAGCCCTTTGACGTAGTGTTTTTAGACCCGCCCTTTCATCAAGACTTATTGGCCAAAAGCTGCGCCCTGTTAGAGGCCAATGGCTGGCTGACCGATAAGGCGTGGGTGTATACCGAAAGCGAACAAGCGCCTTCTGCCCTTGCACTGCCAGCAAACTGGCGCCTGCACCGTGAGAAAAAGGCTGGAGTTGTGTATTACGCGCTGTGGCAGCGCCAAGGCCTATAAGGCCTTGGCAAACACTTTGGAGTTGCGCTGAAAGTTATACAAAGAAGCGCGCGCTTTGGGCAGCTCTTCAACGCCACTGGCCACAAAACCGCGCTCTTGAAACCAGTGCGCGGTGCGCGTGGTCAGCACGAATAAGCGCTTGAGCCCCAAGGCTCGGGCGCGGCTTTCAATGCGGGTTAATAGCTCATCGCCGCGCTTACCGTGGCGATACTCCGGGCTTACCGCAAGACACGCCAGCTCGCCGGCATCAGAGTCAGCAATCGGATAGAGCGCGGCACAGGCGATAATCATCCCGTCACGTTCGACGATCGAAAACTGCTCAATCTCACGCTCCAACACCTCACGTGAGCGGCGCACCAAGATGCCCTGATCCTCAAGGGGCGTGATCAGCTCAATCAGCCCGCCGACATCCTCGATATTGGCTTCGCGCAGCGATTCAAACTGTTCAGGGTCCAAGAGCGTGCCGTCACCATCACGGGTAAACAGCTCACGCAGCAATGCGCCATCTTCGCGGTAGCTCACAATATGGCTGCGGGCAACGCCGCCTTTGCACGCCTCAGCGGCGGCATCTAAAAGCTCGGCTTGGTAGTCGCTACCTAAGCGGGCCAAATGCTCCGGCACCTGCTGTGGGCGCAGCTCACGAATCAGCTGGCCGTTGGCATCTAACAAACCAGCCTCTGCGCCATACAGCACCAGTTTGTCGGCTTCTAAGGCGATGGCTGCGCGGGTAGCGACATCTTCACAAGCCAGGTTAAAAATCTCCCCGGTTGGGGAATAGCCAATCGATGATAAGAGCACAATCGCCCGCTCATCTAAGAGGCGGCTGATGCCTTTACGGTCAATGCGGCGCACTTCTCCTGTGTGATGTAAATCCACCCCATCCACCACACCAATAGGGCGGGCGGTGACAAAGTTACCGCTGACCACCCGTAAGCGCGCACCTTGCATGGGCGATGCGGCAATATCCATAGAAAGCCGAGCTTCGATGGCAATGCGCAGCTGACCCACCGCATCAATCACGCATTCCAGAGTTTCACTGTCGGTGATGCGCAGGTTGTTATGAAAACGTGCGCTTAATCCGCGTGCTTTTAGGCGCGCTTCAATTTGCGGGCGCGAGCCATGCACCAGCACCAAACGCACACCCAAGCTATGCAGCAGCACTAAGTCATGCACGATATTGCCAAAGTTGGCATCCGCCAAACCGTCCCCTGGCAGCATCACCACAAAAGTGCGCTCGCGGTGGGCGTTGATGTAAGGCGTGGCGTGGCGCAGCCAGTTAACGTAATCGTGCATGGGTAACCTTAAATCGTGTGCGCCGCGCTAAGCGGACTTTAGGCAGTAATGTTCAATAAATTGCGTTAAGAGTGCGACTGTAGGCTTGATATAGGCCAAATCCAAGTGCTCATTGGGTTGATGCGCGTGACGAATGTCACCTGGCCCTAACACAATGGTCTGACAACCGGCTTTTTGCAGATAAGGCGCTTCAGTACCAAAGGCGACGGCTTGAGCATCAGTGCCCGTTAGCTTTTCTGCCAGTTTTACAAGTTCGGCGTCTTTATCTTGTGCAAAGGCCGGTAGCGACTCAAACAAAGGCGCAAAGCCAATCTCAACCTGATGCGCGGCGGCAATCGGGTTAAGTTTTGCTTGAATGATTGCGCGAAGCTCATCGGGGTCCATACCCGGCAAGGGCCTTAAATCAAACTCCAAAGCGCATTGCCCACAAATACGATTCGGGTTATCGCCCCCGTGAATGCAGCCCAAGTTAAGAGTCGGCGTCGGCACCGTAAATTGCGGATTGTGGTACTGGGCCTGCCACACGTTACGTAAAGCGATAAGCTCAGCCATCACCTCATGCATCGCCTCAAGCGCACTCTGTCCAAGACTTGGATCAGAGGAGTGTCCGCTTTGTCCCACAATATCAATGCGCTCCATCATCACGCCCTTATGCAGGCGAATCGGCTTAAGGCCTGTAGGCTCACCAATGATCGCTGCACGCCCAAGCGTTCTACCAGAATCGGCAATGGCCCTTGCGCCACTCATGGAGCTTTCTTCATCGCAGGTGGCAAGGATGATTAACGGCGCCTTAAAGGGCTGATCACAAAGCGCTTTAACCGCTTCAATGACTAGGGCGAAAAAGCCTTTCATATCGCAGCTACCCAGGCCATACCAGCGGTTGTCGCGCTCGGTGAGCGTCAAGGGATTGCTCTGCCACAAGGCTTCATCAAAAGGCACGGTATCGGTGTGCCCTGCCAAGACCAAACCACCCTCACCGTGGCCAAAGCTTGCGATCAAGTTGAATTTGCCGGGTTTAACTTCCTGTATTTCGATGGCAAAGCCCAATTCCCCAAGCCAGCTGGCCAGTAACTCAATAACCCCCTTGTTAGATCGATCTAACGAAGCCTGCGTGCAACTGACCGACTCAATGCCAAGTAAGGCGCTAAATTGCTCTTTTAACGTCGGTAGCGGCATAGATCATCCTCAGAAGAAGCGTCGATCATAAAACCCAAGCTTCCTAAAACGCAAAAGCCCGCCAAAAGGCGGGCTTTTAAAGGTCTGAGCTTACATAAAGATCAGAACCATGATCTCAAAGTAAACAATCGCCAGCAGTGCACCTACAGGCAGCGTGACAAGCCAAGAGCTAAAGATTTTCCCGACCACAGAAAGGTTCAGCGCACCAATACCACGCGCCAGACCAATACCCAGCACTGCACCCACCAAAGTGTGCGTGGTTGAGATTGGTAAACCGATACCCGATGCGGTTACTACGGTTGCCGCGGTAGCCAGCTCTGCAGCAAAGCCACGGCTTGGCGTTAATTCAGTAATGCCTTTACCAATGGTCGCCATAACCTTCCAACCATAGGTTGCAAGGCCCACAACAATACCAATAGCACCCATTAGGAGCACCCAGCTTGGTACAGCTGATTTACCACCGATAACCATGTCGCCGCCGGCTTCAATCACACCTACTACTGCCGCTAGAGGACCGACTGCGTTGGAAACGTCACTGGCACCGTGAGCAAAGGCCATGGCGCACGCAGTGAAGATCATCAACACCGCAAAAACCTTCTCAACACTGGCGAATTGGAAAGCCTTGTTCGCTTCGGTATCAAGTTTGATACGGCTTAGGATGGCAATACCGATCAAAGCCACTAGCACACCGACACCCACAGCGATCATCACGCTCTCGCCGGTGGAGAAGTCTAAACCGACATGCTTAAGCCCTTTTTTGAAGGTCATTAAGGCCAGCATAAAGCCGGTTAAGAACATGTACATAGGCACGAAGCGTTTGGCCCGCTCAAAAGGATTATCGGTATCGATAATCAGCCACTGCACGCTCTTAAATAGACCAAAGGCGATAAAGCCACTGATCACAGGCGTGATCACCCAGCTGCCAGCAATCGGAATCAGACCTGCCCAGTTAACAGCATCCACCGAGATACCAACCGCGGCAAAACCAATCAAAGCGCCAACGATAGAGTGTGTGGTTGAAACTGGCCAGCCACGTAGAGAGGCAATAAGCAGCCAGGTACCAGCCGCCAGCAGAGCCGACATCATCCCCAGAACAAAGAGATCTGGTGGAATGACCGATGCATCCACAATACCGTTTTTAATGGTTTCAGTTACTTGGCCACCGGCAAGGTAAGCCCCAGCAAACTCAAAAACCATGGCAATTAAAATGGCTTGTTTGATGGTTAATGCTTTGGAGCCCACCGAGGTGCCCATAGCATTAGAAACGTCATTCGCACCGACACCCCATGCCATGAAAAAACCAAAGCAGCAGGCCAGCACGAGGAGTACGAAGCCGTATTCCGCGACAAGAGACATAAAATATACCTGTAGGATCTAAAGATGGCGGACGCTTAACGCGCCAGCAGTTGTTCCAAACGGTTGCCGACGCGTTCAGCGCGATCCGCAACATCGCCGATCCAATCGATGGTCCGATACAAGAACATCACATCGACTGGTGGAAGATCCTTTTCCAATTTGTACAGTGCCCGCCGCACATCAATTTGCAGACGGTCGGTCTCGCGCTCGATTTCTTCAAGCTCCTCAACCATGCGTTCAACCAAGGTCGCCTCACGACCTGAAAACCCTGTTTCGAGCAAAGAATCCAGCTCTTTCATCGCTTTTAAAGCTTGTGCGCTCGCATCCACACAGCGCTGCACATAGCTGCGCATCTGCGGCTGAACTTCACTTGGAATCCGCGTTTGACGTCCTAGCATAACCCCAGCGATATCTTTCGCACGGTTAGCGATTTTGTCTTGAACGCTCAACAGATCAAGCAAGTCAGAGCGAGGAACGGGTAAGAACAGACTTTTAGGCAGGTGCATACGCACACTTTTCTTCAGCTTATCCGCTTCGTTTTCTAACCGTACGATCTCTTGCTGAACTTGTTCGACGCGGGCCCAATCTTCGGCCATGACGGCCTCGAAGAAAGGTACCAGCTGAGCTGCGCACTCATGCGCTTTGGCAATGTGCTGTTGCATCGGCCCAATGGGCGAGCGACCGAACAAGCTAACAAATGGATTAGTTGGCATTAGGCAAAGCCCTAGTCATAAAAGTGTCATTAGTATACGTCTGGTGCCATCGACCTGCCATATTGTCTCTGCCGCCTGAAATAACCTGTATGCTTTAGGTCAAAGAAAGGACCCTTGTCGGCCTATTTCTACTGCACAGCGCCTCGTTTTGTCCGTTTATCGGCCAATCTTTGAGGCTACCCTTTCGCGATACCAAATCGATCATTAGCAATGAATAAAGAAACCGAAATCAAACTTAAGGTGCCATCTGAGCACCTTGAGACGTTACGTAATCACCCTCTTCTGACCAAGGCCAGCAAAACCGGCTGGCAGACCTCTGAGCTTTTTAATCAATACTTTGACACCCCCAACCAAGATCTCGCTCGGGCAAAAGTGGCGCTGCGCATTCGACGCGATGGCGCGCGCTATATCCAAACGCTGAAAACCCGCGGGGTGAGTGTCGCAGGGCTTTCTGAGCGTAATGAGTGGGAATGGGCGCTGGATGAAGCCAAACTTGATCTGAGTGTTCTTGATGACAGCTGCTGGCCACAAGCGCTTGAAACGATCGACAAAAGCACCTTACACGAGGTGTTTCGCACCGATTTTGTACGCGCTAAAACGGAGCTTGCCAGCGGGCGCGGTAAAACGCGCTTGGTGATTGAGGCCGCTCTTGATCAGGGCGCAGTTGTGGCAGGCGATCTGACAGCCCCTATTTGTGAGCTTGAGCTTGAGCTCAAACAAGGGGAACCTGCGGCGCTTTTAGACGTGGCGCTGGCCTTATCTGCTGAACTTTCCGTGTGGCCTTCAGACATTAGTAAGGCTGAAAACGGCTATCGGCTCGCAGGGCTTATGCCTGTTAAAGCGGAACTCAGCCTACCCTCATTAAATGCAGATGCGCCGCTGGATGAGCAAATACCTTTGATCGCCGGCGCCCTGCTTGCGCAGAGCCTGCGCGCGGCTGAGCTGTATCAGCTGAGCGGTCATTGGAAACTCCTGCAAGACTGGCTCAATCAGCTCATTGAGCTGCGCGCGTTTTTAGCAAGCTTAGGTCAAGCTGCCCCCCGAGCCAGCACGCATAGCATGCGCGAGCATTTAGATCAGCTGATCAGCACATGGCGACCTGTTATCAGCCATGCGCACACTGAAGAGCAGCGCCAACACGCGATTTCATTGTTCGCACAAGAGCTTACCCAAACGCGTTGGGGCATCTTGTGCTTAACCTGTGCCAAGTGGCTTCAGCAAAAAAGCTGGATGACAGAGCGCAATGCCCGCGGCAATCGTCAAGGCGCGGCGGTGTTAGGCAACTGGCTTATGCATCTGCTCACCGATGAAGCGTTAGCCTTTTCGCCAAAACGCTATGAGCTGCAACCTGAAGATTTAGCCGAGCAAATGCCGCGTATGGAAAAGCTTTTGGTATGGCTGCGACTTGCCCGCCATTTAACCGAGCTGCCGGAAGTGGACCGTTTATACGGTGAGCTGCGTAAACTGTATGACTTAGCACACCTTGCTATCACCGATGAGGTGCTATTGGAACGTGCCGCACAGGCACATACTGTGTGGACGCTAAAGGCATTTAAACAACTTACGCGCTAAGTTACCCTTTGCCAGCTCAAGCTTTTCAAGGAATGAAAATGGCGGACTTAAGTATGACTCAACCAGAGCGCCAGCTGGATGTGGGTACTTTATTAGAGGCTTTAGTCCGTCAGGGCCGTGTGACGCAAGCCCAAGCTGAACACGCGCTTAACTTGCGCCGCGGCGCGAGCTCGCAAAAGAGCCACCCGCTTGAGTTTATTGCCAGCCAGCAGCTCGAAGATGTAAGCCGTCCCGGGCGCCTATTAGATCTTGAAAGCCTCACCATTTGGCTGGCGCACGAAGTGAATCAGCCTTACGTGCGTATTGATCCACTCAAAGTGGACGTGGCCGCGGTGACGCCACTGATGTCCTACGCGTTTGCCCAGCGCCACGGCATCTTAGCCTTGGCAGTCGATGGTGTTAGCGTCACCATCGCCAGCACTCAGCCCCTTATAAAAGGCTGGGAAGAAAACTTACGCCACGTGCTAAAACGCGACATCAAACGCGTGGTGGCCAATCCTTCAGACATTCAACGCTATACGGTTGAGTTTTACCGAATCGCAAGCTCGGTACGTGGCGCCAGCAGTACAGAGCAGAAAATCAGCAATGTCGGCAACTTTGAGCAGCTGCTAAAAATTGGCGCCTCCGATCAAGAACCTGATGCCAACGACTCGCATATCGTCAATATCGTTGACTGGCTGTTTCAACATGCCTTTCAACAACGCGCCAGTGATATTCATATCGAGCCGCGCCGTGAGCAAGGAAGCGTGCGCTTTCGCATTGACGGGGTGTTACACACCATTTATCAGTTTCCGCCACAGGTCATCATGGCGGTGGTAAGCCGTTTAAAGTCCTTGGGGCGGATGAATGTCGCGGAAAAACGTAAGCCACAAGATGGCCGGGTCAAAACGGCAACACCTGATGGTCATGAAATAGAACTGCGCCTTTCAACGCTGCCCACCGCCTTTGGCGAAAAACTGGTAATGCGGATTTTTGACCCCGAAGTGCTTCTTAAAGACTTCGATCAATTAGGCTTTGGGCCGGATGATTTACGGCGCTGGCAATGGATGATCAGCCAACCTAACGGCATTATCTTGGTCACAGGCCCGACCGGCTCCGGTAAAACCACAACGCTTTACACCACGCTTAAAAAACTGGCGACACCCGAGGTTAACCTCTGCACCATCGAAGATCCGATTGAAATGATCGAACCTGCCTTTAACCAAATGCAGGTGCAACACAATATTGATCTGACCTTTGCCAGTGGCGTACGCGCACTGATGCGCCAAGACCCCGACATCATCATGATCGGCGAAATACGCGATCTAGAAACGGCCGAAATGGCCATTCAGGCTGCCTTAACCGGTCACTTGGTTTTATCCACCCTGCATACCAATGACGCGCCAAGCGCTATTACCCGACTTTTAGAGCTGGGCGTACCTTATTACCTGTTAAAAGCCACGCTTTTGGGCGTTATGGCCCAACGCTTGGTGCGTACACTCTGCCCTGAATGCAAAGCCCCTATCACCATGGAAGAAAATGACTGGCAAGAGCTGGTGAAACCGTGGCAGGCCCCATTACCAACTCAGGCTTATCAAGCGGTTGGTTGCTTAGAATGCCGTGAGACCGGCTACAAAGGACGGGCCGGTGTGTATGAAATTATGCAACTCAGTGATCAGTTGCGGCCGTTAATCAGCGCCGACACTGACTTAATCAATTTGCGCCGCGCAGCCTTCAAAGAAGGCATGCGCAGCTTAAGGCTTTCCGGTGCACAAAAGATCGCTCAAGGCTTAACCACGGTTGAAGAAGTGCTACGCGTAACGCCGCAAAGTGAACAGCGTTAGTCGTCTGGATCTAAGGCCGCGATCAGACGGGAAACTTTAGTAGGCTCACAGTTAAGGTAAGCCGATGAGTTCAGCCATTTTTGGTCGGGATACCAAGCAAACATAAACTGCCCGCCTTTAAGGCTATCGACCACCATTGAGGCCACCTCAGGGCGTACCGCAGGACAACCTAAGCTCCGGCCAATTCGGCCTTGGGTTTTAACTAACGAAGGGCTTACATAGCTAGCCCCGTGAATCACAATCGCGCGCTCACGTGCCCTGTCATTGACCCCCGGCTCTAAGCCATCCATACGCAGCGAATAGCCGTGTTTGCCACGATAGCTTTCCGCGGTGCGAAATAAACCAAGGCTCGACTGGAAGCTGCCTTCCACATTAGAAAAGCTCTTTGCTTCATTGCTACCCGAATTACGGCCATGAGCGACCCAATCGGTCAGCAGCAACTCTTGCTTGGTAAGATCGAAAATCCACAAACGTTTGGCCGTCGACGGCAATGAGTAGTCAATGACCGCTAAACGGTCAGCCGGAGCACTGCCGTTATTGACCGCACATTGCATCGCAGCCAGTGCATGGTCTAGAACCTCGGCATTTAATGTAGGGGCTGCCTCCCCAAGCGCTGTGGCCAGTGTATGCTTTTCATCCGCTGCGGCGAACGAACCGGCCATGATCAGACTCAATAAAACTGTGCGCGCACAACCGCGCGTAAAACGCTTCAACATTAGCAGTAAACCCCTGAACAAAAGCGAAAGAAACGTCCTGTTTGGGTGCGGCCACCTGCTTTTGGCGCAGCATAATTAAGTCATACTGATCGCGGCGGCCTGATCCATCCCGCCGGTGAGGGGCGTGGATTGGAGCGGGCAGTGTACAAAAAATATCCAATTTTCCTAGCATTGCTTTGCCTGACCAATGGCCATATGCATGCCGCAGAAATTGCGGTAGCGAGTAACCCTAATGAGCGCCTAAGCGCCTGTATCTCAGGGCATTCCGATGCAACAAGCGCTCGCCAACGCAGTTTGCAGAGCCTGTATAACAGCGTTGAGTTTCGTTCCCTATGGGGTGAAGAAAGCCGACGAAAGGCGCTCGAGGATTCCGTTAGTCAGCTAACAAATGATGGCCTTAACATAGCCAACTACCGGCCAAAGGCCAGCTCTAGCACAGACTTCTGCCATGATGTGGCGTTAACCCAAGGTTATCTTCAAGCTCTTTATGATTTACGTTTTGGCGCCGTAGACCGGCAAAGCATTCAGCCTCTGTGGCGTGAGCAGCCTGTCAACCTCGAGGCGCGCTGGTACTTTATTACCGAACACGCCAAACGGCATATACACGCGCCTGATGCCGCCTTCGAAGCGGTAAGACCGCGTTCTGCTCAGTACCACGGTCTTCGCAAGCTATATGCCGAGCGCTTACGTAGTCAGCAACATGACCTGCCTAAAGTGCCTTCAGGAACGCTTTTAAAACCCGGCACCTATGATGAGCGCGTCCGTCTTATTGCCAAACGGCTTGAGGCACAAGGCTATGGTCCTTTTAATGCCACTGACATGTATGACTCAGCTCTTGTCGAGGCGGTAAAGGCATTTCAGGCCCGTTACAATCTGCAAGCCGATGGTGTTATCGGTCCGCGCAGTTTAGAGGTGTTAAATCAATCCAGTGCGGATCAACTGCGACAGGTTCGCGTCAATTTAGAACGCTGGCGTTGGCTTGAACACGAACAAGAGCCTGAGCAACTCTTAGTGGATATCGCAGGAGGGCTTTTGAGTTATGAAAAAGACGGGCACGTGATATGGCATGGCCGAACCCAAGTGGGCCGTCTTAAAAGAAAAACGCCAGAGATCAAAGCGCACTTGACCCGCGTGACGCTCAACCCGACGTGGACCATCCCACCGACCATTATGCGTGAGGATAAACTACCCAAAATTCGCCAAGATCACGGCTACCTTGCCCGCAACAACATGCGCGTTTTAGACCGTAACGGCAATGTGGTCAGCCCTTCGAGTGTGAATTGGTCAAACCCAGGCGCCTACATGGTCCGCCAGCAACCTGGGCGCGGTAATCCACTGGGCAAAATGGTGCTGCGCTTTAATAACCCGTATTCGATTTATCTACACGACACGCCGAGTCAGCATCTTTTCAACCGTTCACCACGCGATTTCAGCTCAGGTTGTGTTCGGGTTGAAGGGATCGCTGTGTTGCTTGAAAAGCTCATGAACACTGATGAATTCGCGCGCGCTCAAAAAGCGCTGGCTACAGGTCGCACTCATAACCTTGCCATTGAAGCGCATACGCCCATTTTACTGGCGTACTGGACTGCCCAAATCAATGCAAACGGTCATCTTGAGCTACGTCCAGACATCTATCAACTCGATGACAAACTGGCGCAAGCACTTGATCATGTGAAGAAGTGATGCATCGCAAGGTGACTTTATAATAAAGCACCGTACACTTAACGCCTCATTAGCTGAGGTGACAAAGCATGGATGCAGTAACAGTTGTTTGGCTATTGGTGGTACTGGCGGTTGCCTGTGTGTTTATGGGCATCAAACGCGTACCGCAAGGGTATGAATGGACGGTTGAGCGCTTTGGTCGCTACACCACAACCCTACGCCCCGGGCTTAACTTAATTATCCCTTTTGTGGATGTAATCGGGCGTAAACTCAATGTCATGGAAAGCGTGTTGGATATTCCACCACAAGAAGTGATCACTGCTGATAACGCCACCGTACAGATCGATGCGATTTGTTTTTTTCAGATCATTAATGCCGCTCAAGCAGCGTATGAAGTCAATGATCTGGAACATGCCATCCGCAACCTCGTCATGACCAATATCCGCACTGTGTTAGGGTCTATGGAGCTTGATGCGATGCTCGGGCAGCGCGATGCCATTAATGATCGACTGCTGCGCACCGTCGATGAAGCCACCGCCCCGTGGGGTATCAAAATCACCCGCATCGAAATCAAAGACATTAGCCCACCAGAAGACTTGATGGCCGCGATGAGCGGGCAAATGAAGGCTGAACGGGTAAAACGTGCGCAAATTCTAGAAGCAGAGGGCCTACGGGCGGCGGCTATTTTGACCGCTGAAGGTAAAAAACAGGCACAAATTCTAGAGGCTGAGGGTGAGCGTCAAGCAGCCTTTCTAGAGGCTGAAGCGCGTGAGCGTGCCGCCCAAGCCGAAGCTGAGGCAACCCGCGTGGTTTCAGAGGCCATTGCCCAAGGTAACGTCCAAGCCGTCAACTATTTTGTGGCGCAAAAGTACATCGACGCACTGGGCCACATTGCCTCTGCCGATAACAGCAAGGTGATTTTAATGCCACTTGAGGCCAGCCAAGTGATTGGTGCGGTGGGCGGTATTGGCGAGATTGTCAAAGAAACCTTTAAGGCCAAACCCCATGCTTGAGTACCTCGAACAGCTTGCTTTCTGGGATTGGCTGGCCTTCGGCACGTTGCTGCTGATTATTGAAGTGTTTGGCATGGGCGGCTATTTACTGTGGCTGGCCATTGCAGCCGTGGCCGTGGGCATCTTGACCTACATTGCCCCTAACCTTAATTGGATGGGCCAATTTTTGATCTTCGCCGTGTGTTCGGTGTTGAGCGCATGGTGGTGGAAGAAACGTCAGCGGCCCGGTGATGAGCCCCTGCTTAATCGCCGTGCCGAAACGCTTGTGGGGCAAACCTTTGCGTTAAGCGATGCCATTGTTAATGGGCGAGGCAAAGTGCGCGTCGGTGACAGTGCATGGCCTGTCACCGGAGAAGATTTACCCACAGGCGCACACGTTGAGGTGGTTGCGGTTAAGGGAATGGTCTTGGAAGTTAAGCCCTTATTAGACCGCAACGCCTAAAATGCTCGCTTGATAGGCCGCCACAAAGCTTGCAAAGTCGCCCTCTTCTTGGGTGGCCTCAAGCGTTTGCTGCGCCTCAAGCGAGGCCTTGGCGGCCTCGGCAAATTGCTCATTAAGCGCTGTGCTAAGCGGCTTGGCGTTTAGCGCTAGGGTGTGTTCAGTACTTAACTTAAGGGCCAATGTCGCAAAAGACCCCGCCTCACGTAACGCGGCTAACACCTTAGCAGATGGGGTCAGCGAAACATCGTTGACTTTATTTAAGGCATCCACCAAAGCGTTTTGATACTCCTTACCCCCCACGCTCTGATCGATCAGCGTTGCAATAGGCCGCATCGCCTCAATCAGTTCACAAGCCCATGTTTTCAATAAAATAGGCTGCCCACCTCGTTTGAGCTCAAGGCCCGGCTGACGACCGCGCAATACGGTTTCTTTAAAGTTATCAGTGCAGCTTGCACATTCTTCTGCCTTGATCAGTGGGCTTTCGCTGAGCGCGCAATACAGCAAAAAGGTATCAAGAAATCGGGCTTCAGCGGCATCAATACCTAATGGCAAGAAAGGATTGATATCCAAGCAACGCACTTCCACATATTGCACACCACGAGCAATCAAGGCTTGGATGGGGCGCTCGCCCGTTTTCGTGACCCGTTTAGGCCGAATGCTTGAGTAATACTCGTTTTCGATCTGCAAAATATGGGTGTTTAATTGCTGCCACTCGCCGTCTTTATGCGTACCCATTGCCTCATACGGTGCATAGGGCGTCGCCACTGCCTGACGAAGACTTGAGGTATAACTTTCAAGGTCGTTATAGCAAGGTGTTAGCCCTGCTTGAGCGTTACTTTGATACCCCAAATCACTCATCCGCAGGCTCGTTGCCCACGGTAAATACAAGGTGTCGGCATCAAAGCTTTCAAGCTGATGGGGGCGGCCACGCATAAAGCCTTTATCCAGCGCAGGTGAGGCACCAAATAAATACATCAGCAGCCAGCTGTAGCGGCGGAAGTTACGAATCAAGGCAATATAGCCTTCTGATTGGGCCTCCACAGACGCCTTGTTATCCGTGTTTAACAGCTCCCATAAACGCTCCGGCACGGAAAAATTGTAATGAATACCGGCAATACACTGCATGGTACGCCCATAGCGCAGGGCAAGACCTTTACGGTAGACATACTTCAACTGACCAATATGTGAGCTGCCGTACTGCGCAATAGGAATTTCATCCTCCTGCGGCAAGATGCAAGGCATAGAAGCACTCCACAAAAGCTCATCATTAAGCTTCTGGGCTGCAAACTGGTGGATGTGCTCCAGCTCTTCTAACGTATTCTCAACGTTGGTGTGTACACCGGTAATAAATTCTAAAAGAGACTCAGAATAATCGGTGGTGATCTGCGCGTGGGTCAGAGCTGAGCCCAACGCCTTGGGATGTTCGGTCGTCGCTAAGGTGCCTTGCTCGGTAACACGCAAGGTCTCACGCTCAATGCCATGTAAGCACTGGCTTAATAATGCGATATGCGGTGCCTGAGCCAACAGCTCCAAACGGCGGGACAAAAGATCGCTCAAAATGGCATTCCTTTCTGCATCGATCGCCCCGTTATGGGGGTGGACCCGGTGCTGTGCAAGTGTAAATTAATGACTGCGAGCCGGTGTGGTCGATAAGTCGTAACGCGTTACTCTCTATCGACGCTTAAACCATCGCAAAGGTGCCTTGGGCGGTGGCGATCAGTTTAGTGTTTTGCATGACCTTTGCTTCGACAACCAGCGTGCGTCTGCCCGCATGAATCACCGTCGCCTCACACACCACCTCTCCTTCGCTAACACCGCGAATGTAATTGACCTTACATTCAACGGTCACGCTCTGCTGGTCAAAGCCATGGGCCGATGAGCACGCCATTCCCATTGCCGTATCAATCAAACTAAAAATGGCCCCACCATGCATTTGCTGGCCACGATTGGCCAAGTGTGGCTGATGGGTTAAGGCAACACTGGCTTTTCCATTGGCCACTTCTAAAAAACGGCACCCCAAGGTTTGGGCAAATGCGCTGGTGACCAAGTTTTGCTCAGCTTTCATGCAAACTCCAAAAAGCGGGCGCCAGCGCCCGCAGCAACTTACTTCTTCTTCATCTGTTTGGCATTAGCAAACAATGCGGCCATTGCCGAATTCGCAGGAGCCGGTTTGTCTTGCGCGCTGTAGCGCTCAGTACGTGGACTATTGGCACGTGGTGCGTTACGGGGCGCTTCGCTCTTCTCACCCGGCACATCGCTCATGCGCATCGAAAGCGCTACACGATTACGAGCGATATCGACTTCCATCACTTTGACTTTGACGATATCGCCTGCCTTAACCACCTCATAAGGGTCTTTCACAAACTTCTCGGAAAGCGAGGAGATATGCACCAAACCATCTTGATGCACGCCAATATCAACAAAGGCACCGAAATTCGTAACGTTTGTAACCACCCCTTCTAAGACCATACCGAGTTTTAAGTCCTTTAAGGTTTCAACGCCCTCTTGGAATTCGGCAGTTTTAAACTCAGGGCGTGGGTCGCGCCCGGGTTTGTCGAGCTCTTTTAAAATATCAGTGACCGTCGGCAGACCAAACTTTTCGTCGGTAAAGCGTTTAGGATCAAGCTGTTGTAAAAAACTTGAATCGCCAATCAGTGAGCGAATATCCCGCCCTGTGTCTTCGGCAATGCGTTTAACCAGTGGATAAGCCTCCGGGTGCACAGCTGAAGCATCTAACGGGTTATCCCCATTCATGACGCGCAAAAAGCCTGCGGCTAACTCAAAGGTTTTTTCCCCTAAACGCGGCACTTTTTTAAGCGCAGCCCGTGAGTTAAAGGCGCCGTTAGCATCACGAAATTGCACGATATTTTGCGCCAAAGTCGCATTCAGGCCAGAAATGCGGGACAGCAAAGCGGCCGAGGCGGTGTTGACGTCAACACCTACGGCGTTTACGCAATCTTCCACCACCGCATCCAAAGAGCGCGCCAGTTTCACCTGCGAAACATCGTGCTGATATTGGCCCACACCAATGGCTTTTGGCTCAATTTTCACAAGCTCTGCCAATGGATCTTGCAGACGGCGGGCAATGGATACCGCGCCACGCAGCGAAACGTCGAGGTCTGGGAACTCACGGGCAGCAAGCTCTGAGGCCGAATAGACCGATGCGCCGGCTTCACTGACCATGATTTTGGTGAGTTTTAGGCTTGGCATTTGTTTGATCAAATCCGCGGCCAGCTTGTCCGTCTCACGGCTGGCAGTGCCGTTGCCGATCGAAATCAGCTCAACGTTATGCTTAGCGCACAGTTTCGCAAGCGTCGCTAAGGTGCCATTCCAATCATTACGCGGGGCGTGCGGGTAGACGGTCGTGGTCTCTAACACTTTGCCGGTGGCATCAACCACAGCCACTTTACAACCGGTACGAAGACCTGGGTCAAGCGCAAGCGTTGCGCGGGGGCCGGCGGGCGCGGCCAAAAGCAGATCATGTAGATTACGAGCAAAAACGCTGATCGCCTCTTCTTCAGCCTTATCGCGTAGCTCGCCAAATAAATCGGTCTCTAAATGCGTGTAAAGCTTAACTTTCCACGTCCAACGCACGACTTCCGCCAACCATTTATCGGCCGCACGGTTTTGGTTGCGGATGCCCACGTGCTCGCCAATCATCAGCTCACAGGGGTGGAGTGTACCCGGCAGCTCCTCGCCCACTTTTAAGCTGACGCTTAACACGCCCTCATTACGGCCGCGGAAAATAGCCAATGCACGGTGTGAAGGCACACCTTTGAACAATTCATCATGAGCGAAGTAGTCGCTAAATTTCGCTCCTTCTTGCTCCTTACCGGCCACCACACGGGCGCTAACGCTGGCTTCTGCTTTTAAGAAGTTACGCAGCTTTTCTAAAAGCGCTGCATCCTCGGCAAAGCGCTCCATCAAAATATACTTAGCGCCTTCAAGCACCGCTTTGCTATCGGCAAAGCCTTTTTCAGCATCAATAAAGCGCGTGGCCTCTTCCTCAGGCACAAGGCTTGGATCGTTAAATAATGCATCAGCAAGCTCGCCAAGGCCTGCCTCAAGAGCAATTTGGCCTTTGGTGCGGCGTTTTTGCTTGAAGGGTAGATATAAATCTTCAAGACGCGTTTTGGTATCGGCGAGTTTAATATCACGAGCAAGTTCTGGGGTTAATTTGCCCTGTTCTTCGATACTCGCCAAAATCGCGCTACGACGCTCTTCAAGCTCTCGCAGATAACGTAAACGTTCTTCAAGATGACGCAATTGGGTGTCATCTAAGCTGCCGGTGACTTCTTTACGGTAACGGGCAATAAAGGGAACCGTTGCGCCCTCATCGAGCAACGCCACGGCCGCAGCCACTTGCTGGGAGCGTACGCCCAGTTCTTCAGCAATTTTGGTGTTAATGCTTTCCATGAACCTACCTAGGTCAATCAGGGCTTACCCAGCGAACGGGTCTGGGCATAAAAAGTCCGATTATAGGGCTAAATTCCTTAAGCTCACCTGTTGCGTGTTCGAGCCGGGAAAAATCTGCTAACAATGGCCCTGCATGCACAAGGGTCTGATAGGCCATAATGCGTTGATTGCGACCTAGGAGTTTCCATGAGCAGCGTTTCTGTCAGCGAAGGTGAAAAAATTCTGGTGGTAGACGACGACGCTCGTCTGCGCCGTCTGCTTGAGCGCTTCTTTGAAGAACAAGGCTATCGCGTACGCGCGGTGGAAAACGTTGAGCAGATGGATCGATTATTGGCCCGCGAGCTGTTTAATCTTGTGGTGCTGGATTTGATGCTACCGGGTGAGGATGGGCTTTCAGCCTGCCGCCGCCTGCGCGCAAGCAACAATCAAGTGCCCATTATTATGCTTACCGCCAAAGGGGATGAAGGCAGCCGTATCCAAGGCCTTGAAATGGGCGCCGACGATTACTTAGCCAAGCCTTTTAACCCGCGTGAGCTTTTGGCACGGGTTAAAGCGGTATTGCGTCGTCAGTTACCGCAAGTACCCGGCGCGCCAGGCAGCGAAGACACCACGGTAACCTTTGGCGATTACAGCCTGTCTTTGGCCACCCGCGAACTGCGCAAAGGTGATGAGCTGCATATGCTTACCACGGGTGAATTTGCCGTCTTGAAGGCACTGGTGCAGCACCCCCGCGAGCCTTTGACCCGTGACAAGTTGATGAACTTGGCCCGCGGACGTGAGTGGGACGCTTTAGAGCGCTCTATTGATGTGCAGATCTCACGCCTGCGCCGGTTGATTGAGCCTGATCCGTCTAAGCCTCGTTATATCCAAACCGTATGGGGTGTAGGGTACGTTTTTGTACCCGACGGCAACAAATAAGCCTTAATGAAAACCCCCACTTGGTTTCCCCAAAGTTTCTTCGCCCGCACCCTATGGCTGGTGCTGGGCGTCGTGCTTTTCTCTAAAGCGTTGACCCTGATTTATTTGTTGTTCAACGAAGATCTTTTGGTCGATCGTCAGTACAGCCATGGCGCTGCCTTAACCTTACGCGCTTATTGGGCCGCGCCGCCTGAGCTGCGCGAAAAAATTGCTGAAGCCGCAACATTAAAACGGGTTCCTGCGGATCAAGTTCCACCCAGTGAATACCACTGGCCATACTCAGAAGTGTTTTCACGGCAGATGCAAACTGAGCTCGGCCCTGAAACCGAAGTGCGCGTCAGGGTTGAACGCGCCCCCGCCATCTGGGTGCATGCGCCGCAAATGGATCCTGACTGGCTGATGGTGCCATTGTATGCCTATCCCTTACGCGGACAGCGTATCTGGAGCGTATTGGGTTGGTCGTTGGCCATTGGTTTGTTATCCACAGCCGCCGCTTGGATTTTCGTCCGCCAGCTCAATGCGCCTTTAAAACGCTTAGTGTTTGCCGCGCGCCAACTGGGCCAAGGCCGTAGTGTGCATCTGCCCATTGGCAACACTCCAAACGAGATGACCGAGGTCTACCGCGCTTTCAATCAAATGGCCGAAGACGTCGAGCAAGCGGCGCGCGAGCGCGAACTGATGCTGGCAGGTGTTTCGCACGATTTACGCACCCCTTTAACAAGGCTTCGATTGTCGATGGAATTTATCAACATCGATAACGATTTGGCCGAGGATATGGTGCGTGATATTGAAGATATGAACGCCATTCTTGATCAGTTTTTAGCCTTTATTCGCGACGGTCGAGATGAGCCTTTAGAGGCGGTGGATTTGACGGATTTAATTGGTGAAGTGCTAACGCCCTTTAACCAGACAGGCGAGCAAGTTCGCTGCTGTATTGAACCGCTTCCAACGCTTTCATTAAGGCGTATTTCGATTAAGCGCCTGCTGAATAATCTCGTTGAAAACGCGCTACGCCACGGGGGTAGCGGCGTTGAAGTTGCAGCGTATGTCTCAGGCGACACCTCAGCACCGTATGTAGTCTTAAGTGTTTTAGATCGCGGCGCGGGTATTGCTGCCCATGAAATGCATGAAGTGTTTAACCCTTTTATTCGCGGCGATCGGGCCCGCGGCGGTACGGGCACTGGGCTTGGGCTTGCCATCGTCAAGCGCATTGCCGCATTGCATGGTGGCAGTGTCGAACTACGTAACCGCTCAGGTGGCGGGCTTGAAGCGCGCGTATGTCTACCCCTTGGACTGCTCCTACCTAAAGAAGCGACCACACATGAGCAAGTGCCTCCCAAAGAGTAATGGCATTTTGTCATCTATCTCGCTATAAATAACATGCTTTACGCACCCAAAAGGTTTGGTACGTGCCCATTTGGGTAGCAGACGCACTTGCAACATGGCGGCAGAATGTCATTATTATGACGCCGGATTAGTGACACTCATAACAATAATTGCAACCCTTAAGGGCTGCATTGTTCACAGGTGGCGATATGCGCCGATACATGACTTGGCTTGGCCTTGTGCTCTTGCTCGTGCCGACCCTTGGCTGGGCAAGTGGTGCCAGCTATCGTCTAGATGATCAGGTAAGCGCCCATAATATTGGTCTTAACCTTGCCTATTTACCTGGCCACGCCCACCTAAGCTTTGAGCAAATTGCCGATCTCCCCCTCGACGCGTGGCAATTAAATACCAAACGCTCACTGGGTCTGCCGCCTTCACGTGAAGGGGTGTGGGGGCGCCTTGAAGTGAGCAAGCACTCAAACCCCAATAGCCAATGGCTCTTGGTGATGAAGTGGCCAATCATTGATCTAATGCAAGTGCGCTTGTACTACCCATTGCGGGGTACTTGGGGCCCAGTAATGCAAGATGGCGATCAGGTTCCCTTAAAAGAACATACCGTTAATCATCGTTTCTTGTTGTATCCACTTGAGCTTCCCTTACAAGAACCTGTGGTGATCTATTTCAGAGCCCAAGCCCATGAAGCGCTGGCCTTGCCCATGCAGCTTTTGACCGAGGCTGAACTGACGCGACAAGAAACGCTATACCTTGCCGTGATTTACCTTTTTTTTGGCGGCATGTTGGCCATCATGCTGTACAACGGCTGCCTGTACATTTTCACCCGTGACCACTGCTATATCGCTTATATCTTTTACCTATGCTGCGTTGTGGGTTATGAGCTCACGTTAACCGGCCTTGGCCAGCAATACTTATGGGGCGATTGGACCCGATTTTCTGTAAAAGCCTATGGCTTATTCGCCAGTTTGACGTTTTTAAGCTCGCTTATATTTGCCCGTTACTTTCTTAAATTACGCAGCTACGGTGGCTGGCTGTACCACACCAACACCCTCTTCATTGGGTATTGGGCATTGATGGCGGCATCGGTTCTTTTTTACCCCATTCTAATTACCTACCTGCTGCCAACCCTAATGCCTTTGATAACAACGGTATTAGCCGTGTGCGTGACAGGCGTACTTTGGGCACGTGGGAATATTTCAGCGAAGCATTTCACCCTTGCTTGGTCTGTGCTGATTATTTTTACCATGATTCATCTTTTAGCCATTGCCGGCCATTTACCGCTCACCGCCTTTACTTTGGGCAGCCAAATGTTTGGGGTGTATATCGAGTTTATTCTGCTTTCGATTGCACTTGCCGAACGCATTAATCGCGAGCGGGAACAACGCATTGCCGCGCAGCATGCAGCGCTTAGTGCCAGTCAGCATTTAGCTAAAGCGCATGAAGAAAAACTCATCGCTCAACAAAAAACCTTAGCGGCACAACGCGAAGCAAAAGAGCTGTTAGAAATCAGAGTGGCAGAACGCACACATGACCTTGAGCAAACGCAAGATCGACTTGAAAAAGCCATTCAAGAGCTGGCTGAACTGAGTATTAAAGACAGTTTAACGGGGCTTTATAACCGCAGACATTTTGACAATACAGCGCCCAGTGAAATTGCTCGGGCCAAACGTACTCAAGTGCCGTTAGCGATTTTGATGCTAGATATCGATTACTTTAAACATGTGAACGATCATTATGGGCATCTGTTTGGTGATGAATGCTTACGGCAAGTGGCGAGCATTATTCAAAAAAACACCCAACGTGCCGGCGACCTATCAGCCCGCTATGGTGGGGAAGAATTTATTGTTTTATTGCCAGCCACAACCCCTGAGCGGGCAGCTCAAGTAGCTGAAAAAATCCGTATTCAAGTCGAGCAGCTGACACTTGAGCATGTCAAAGGCGTGCTTAAGCCTACAATTAGTGTAGGTATTAGTAGCCTTGATCTTGACTCAGATGAGGATATTGCACGACTGGTCCATCACGCGGACCTCGCTTTGTATGAGGCCAAAAAATCAGGTCGTAACCAAGTCTGTATCCATCAAGAGCGCGTAAACTCTTAGCCTGCTGTTTGGAGGGCGAGTTGTGCGCGGGCTTACATCGTTACGCCATCAGGCTTGGTACAACCACGTCATGCGTATAGTGCTGTGGATCAGAAAATACCCAGGCCTGATTGCTGCTGTTGGCTTTGTATCGGGTTTAGCCAGTTTCTTCTTGGTTAAACGCCATGACGGCTTAGCCAAGATCATTGCTATTGTTCTGCTAGTAAGCTGGCTGTGGCTGGTTCTCGAAGGACTTTTACGTGGCCTTATTGAGCGGTATTTGAAGTTTTCCATTCCCCTGGGTGTGCTTCGCTACCTGACTCAGCTCGTACATCAAGAAAGCCTATTTTTCATCCTGCCTTTTTACTTGGTGACCACCACATGGCTTAGCGGACAGCTGATCTTCACAGGATTACTGATCATCGCGGCATTGGTATCGATCACCGACCCTTTGTACTACCGCGCCTTGGCGCCTAGACGATGGCTGTATTTGGCCTATCACAGCTTGGCGTTGTTCTCAGCGCTGCTGTGTGTGCTCCCCCTTTTATTGCATATCAGTACTGCACGCAGTTTTGAGCTCGCTTTACTGGGCACGTTGGTACTGTCGCTGCCAAGCTTTGCCAGCTTACTCGGGCTTCGCAGTTGGAAGCATTTTTTAGCTGTGGTGATCAGCGTAGTAGGCGTCGGCTTCATCGCATGGGGGCTAAGGGCATGGGTTCCTCCCGCTACCTTATGGCTTAAAGAGGCGCATATTAGCCAACAGTTAGATCGTTCACAGAAAAAACCAAGCGCTCCGGTTACCACAATCAATGTCCAGACGCTTAAGGCCAAGGGGCTTTATGCGTATGCCGCAATCAGAGCCCCGCGTGGTCTCAATGAGCGCATTTATCATCAATGGCTGCACAATGGTCAGACCATCGATGTGATTGCCTTAGACATCAGTGGCGGACGGGAAGAAGGTTTCAGAGCTTGGTCGCACAAACGCAACTTCCCTACCCAGCCGGTGGGCCATTGGCAGGTACGCGTCATCACCGAATCAAAGCAACTACTCGGCACCCTGGCGTTTGAGGTCACCCCTTAAGCAAAGAACCAATAGCACACACCGATCGCGGCAAGCACACCAGAAAACTCTGCAATCAACGCACAGCCAACCGCATGCCGCGCCCGTTGAATGCCGACCGCCCCAAAGTACACGGCCAGTACATAAAAAGTGGTCTCGGTACTGCCTTGAATAGTGGCAGCAACCAGAGCTGGAAAGCTATCGACCCCATGTGTCTGCATAGTCTCGATCATCATGGCCCGCGCAGCGCTGCCTGAAAACGGTTTCACCAAAGCGGTAGGCAAACCATCCACAAAGCGCGTGTCGATACCTAGCATTTCCACACACCAGCGAATGCCGTCCAAACCGAAATCCAATGCCCCCGATGCGCGCAGCACACCAATTGCGCAGAGCATGGCAATCAAATAAGGCAGGAGACTCTTGGCAACATCAAAGCCTTCTTTAGCCCCTTCGATAAAACACTCATAGACCGGTACACGTTTGAGCGCGCCGATCACGAGAAATAAAATAATGAGCCCAAACAAGGTCAAGTTGCCAAGCAATGATGAAAGCGCACTTAACGCCGTCACCGACAAGCCTGCCAGTGCGCCCATGAATGCACCTAATAACAGTGCTCCACCGCCCAGATAGGCCAGCACCACCGGATCCCACAGTTTAAGTCGTTGCACAAGTGCAACTGATAGAAGTCCCGCCAAGGTCGAGGCTGTTGTTGCCAAAAGAATGGGTAAAAAAACACGAGCAGGATCATCTGCGCCGGCCTCTGCACGGAACATAAAGATCGTGATAGGTAACAGTGTCAGGGAGGAGGCGTTTAGCACCAGAAATAAAATCTGTGCATTGCTGGCAATCGTTTTGTGCGGGTTCAGTTCCTGCAGGGCATGCATAGCCTTAAGGCCAATGGGAGTGGCAGCATTATCAAGCCCCAAGCCATTCGCAGCAAAATTTAACGTGATCAGCCCAAGTGCAGGATGGCCTTTAGGCACTTCGGGCATCAGTCTGGCGAACAATGGCCCTAATAATCTGGCGAGCAGCTCAACCAAGCCTGCACGTTCTGCAATACGTAAGAGCCCAAGCCAGAGCGTGAGCGTGCCAAATAGCAGAAGCATTAAATCAACAGAGGTCTTGGCCATCGCAAACAGCGCTTTGACCATCTGTTCAAATATGTCTGCCTCGCCTGCGATTAACCAGCGACCCAATGCAGTCGCCGCAGCAACCAGAAAAAAACCAAGCCAAAGGCCATTAAGCATGACTGCCTCCTCGATGAACCCGCATCATAGCGATGCAGGCTCCGAAGGCCAATGTCATGGCGCAGCCTTAACTAAATACCAAGGCCTCACTGATCACAAAATATCAGTTGGTTAAAGCTTGCCCTTTCGACCGAAAATCAGCGAAACAACAAACAGTATTAAGAACACCACAAACAGGATTTTAGCGATTCCTGCTGCCGTGCCAGCAATACCACCAAAGCCTAGGACCGCTGCAATTACCGCAATAATAAGAAACGTCACTGCCCAACTTAACATGGCCATTCTCCTTTTTTGATTGGAAGGCGCATTGCGCCACAGGCAGCCATGCTTGACGGCTTAACTAAGCAGGACATGCGTGTACAGCTTGGACACTAAAAACCACTTAAAAAATCCACGTAGTTTGTAAAGGCTTCACGGTTGGCTGAAGCGTTTCAGTGGATAAGGCAACAGGTTTGACCATAGGTACCGCTGAAAAACTACTGGTTGAGGGCTGATGCGCCGAGCTACCCGGCCATTGAGACGCCACCACAATCGCTAAAATAGAACCACTAAGGCCAAGCATCTTTTTAGTTTTATTCGCTGGCATTGCTCACTCCCTAAGATTCTGCAAGAAGATAAGCAGGACGGACTGGTCAAAAACGTCAGCCTGCTGTGCAAACAACCTGAAGACTTAAAGGTCTATGCGCAAAGTACGTGCCATCTATGCAGTTTCAAAAACTGATTTAAAAACAATACGTTAAGAAACCGATAGCAAAGTTGTGCATTGCATCATGCAGTATTGCTAACAAAACGTCGTGCAAGTTGCATGATTTCTGCCACACTCAAGGAAAATGGCAGATGGAGTCGCCCGTGCCTACCCAAGAGTCCACCCTCGGCAAAGTGCTTCTCGTTGACGATGAGCCCGCTATTTTACGCACCTTCCGTTATTGCCTCGAAGATGAGGGCTACCAGGTCGCAACGGCTAATTCGGCTGCACAAGCTGAAGCGCTCATTCAACAACAAGTGTTTGATGTGTGCTTACTGGATTTACGTCTTGGTGAAGACAACGGGCTCGATGTGTTGGTACACATGCGCTTGCATGCCCCATGGATGCGTGTGGTCATTGTCACGGCGCACTCGGCCGTCGATACCGCTGTCGATGCCATGCAAAATGGCGCAGCCGATTATCTGGTGAAACCGTGCAGCCCTGATCAATTACGGCTGGCCGTTAAGAAGCAGATGGAGATTAGAGCATTAGAGTCGCGCTTAGCGCTGCTTGAAAACGACGCTCGAACGCAAAGTGAGCCGCTTGAATCCCGAAACCCTACTATGCAGACTATTTTGGAAACGGCAAGGCAAGTCGCAGCCACAGATGCCAACATTCTTATTTTAGGCGAGTCCGGTACCGGAAAAGGTGAACTGGCCCGAGCAATTCATGGCTGGAGCCGACGCACCAAACGCAATTTCGTGACCATTAACTGTCCTTCACTGTCCGCTGATTTAATGGAAAGTGAGCTCTTTGGCCATATAAGAGGCGCTTACACCGGTGCCAGTGAAAGCACGCAAGGTCGAGTCAGTCAGGCTGACGGAGGGACACTGTTCTTAGATGAAATCGGTGACTTTCCGCTCCTTTTGCAGCCTAAATTGCTACGTTTTATCCAAGATAAAGAGTATGAGCGTATTGGTGACCCTGTTACGCGGCGTGCAGATGTCCGGATTGTGGCGGCAACCAATATCAATCTCGAAGACGCCGTACGCGATGGCCGCTTTCGTGAAGACCTTCTCTATAGACTCAATGTCATTACCTTAACATTGCCGCCCTTACGTGAGCGTAGTGAAGAAATACTGCCTTTGGCTGAGCGCTTTATGGCGCGATTTGTTAAAGAATATGCACGCCCTGCCCTGCACTTTAGCGAAACCGCTAAAGATGCGCTTTTGGCTTACCACTGGCCCGGTAACGTACGGGAGCTGCGCAATGTTATTGAAAGAGCAAGTATCATCTGTACGCAACAAGAGATCTTGCCCATCCATCTGGGCTTGCAAGAGCCTGTGGCTTCTCACTCGCCGAAAGTGGGCGCCTTAATGAGCCTTGAAGCCTTAGAAAAAGCCCATATCGCAGCCGTATTGGCCCGCGCAGAAACCCTAGAACAAGCTGCCAAAACATTAGGGATTGACGCCTCCACCCTTTACCGCAAGCGCAAACAGTACAGTTTATGAAGCGCATCATTAAGCTGCGCACATCACTGTCGCTAAGCTTTGCCACCTTGACGACAGTGGCACTGCTTGCACTGGGCATGGCTTTGGTAGGTATTTTTTACATTGCCAGAGGTCAGTATTACCTGACCGAGAACTACCATAAGCTCGTCAACGTCAGTCATCATCTGACCGAACAGTTAGAAACGCATGTTCATAGTGAACCCCAAAGTGTAGAGCAGCAAAATGCCGAGCAGTCTTTAAAATTGCTGTTAGCTCATGCAAGCTCAGTCATTAATCAGCCTGAACTGAAAGCTACCCTGCACATCACCCAACAACGTCTAGAGCAGTATGTGGAGATCGCTCGGCGGACACCGCGCGCCGATTTCAACCAAGCGTTTCAAGACAGTCTTCTGAATCTAAAAGAACACCTGGTAGAGCTACAGCAACAAACGCTGTTCGCCTTAGAATCCCATGCACGCCAAACCCAGCAGCATTCTCTTTTGTTTGCTTTGCTGGTCACGATTGGGGCACTGGCTATTTTAGCCATTGGCTATGTTGCCTCGCGAAACATGACCAAACGCATTAGCAAACCCATTGAAGCACTGGCGCTGTGCGCTGACCAAATTGGTCATGGTAATTTCGACATCAAGTTACCACGCTCTAAAATCAGCGAGTTTGTATCTCTGAGTCGACGCGTCGCAGCCATGGCCGGGGCGCTGAAACAGTTCAAAGAATCGGATATGCAGGCACTGACGTTAGGTAAGCAGCGCCTGCAAGCTGTGCTAGATAGCATCGACGACGGTTTGTTAATTTTAGATCTACAAGGCCGCTTACAGCATCTCAACCCTATAGCCTTAAGTCAGCTTAATTGCACGCGAGAAGTCATTGGCGAAATGGCCAGCTCAGCGCTGTTAGATGCCAACATAGATCTTCAAGTGCAACAAATTCTGCGCGGCCAAGCCCTTGAACACATCCCAAATGATCTGGTGATCAGTAGTGCGCATGAACAACGGTTGTTGTCGTACCGCATTACACCGATCACACAAAATGATGGGCTTATCCACGGCGCCGTCATTGTTTTGCACGATGTCACTCAAGAGCGTGCCTTTGAGCGCCTGCGCCAAGATTTTGTGTTACGGGCATCGCATGAATTACGCACACCTGTCACCGGTATGCAAATGGCGTTTGGTCTTTTACGTGAGCGCCTTAAGTTTGTGCCGGACAGCCGTGAGTATGAACTCACACAAACTGTATCGAATGAAATGCAGCGTCTATTGGATCTGATCAGCGACTTATTAAACTTCTCACGCTATCAAAGCGGTTTGCAAATTCTAAGCCCCAGTCCTTGCCAGATTGGGGACATTATTGAACATGCGGTGGCGCGTACCAATGCCCCTTTTCAGGAAAAACATCTCACCCTGAAGTTGGATATCCCTAAAGCGTTACCTGAGCTTTTTTTAGATAAAGATCTGATTATCCGAGTGGTCGAGCACCTTCTTGTCAACGCGATTCGACACAGCCCTCTCAGCGCCGAGATCAATGTACAGGTCCGCCAACATGGCCAGCGCCTTGTCGTCAGCGTTGAAGATCAAGGGGACGGTATTCCCTTTGATCAGCAATTACGCATCTTCGAGCCCTTCGTGCAGGTGGGCAGCAAAAAAGGGGGTGTCGGACTCGGACTTGCCTTGTGCAAAGAAATTATCCAGCTCCATGGCGGCAGGATCGGCGTGTACTCCAAACCAGAATCCGGCACGCAATTTTACTTTGCCCTACCCTTCACCACGTCGGTGCTCAAGGGCCAATAATAAAGCGGCAGTTTCAAGATCTGGATCACCGCTAAATTGGCGAGGTCGGTACTTCATTTGAAAGGCGCGAAGACACGCTTTCGAAAGCGCATCCCAGACGCCAGTTATCTCTATGCCGTACCCTGCTTTTAGAAGCTTTTCTTGAAACCAGACGATCTCAGGCAAACGATTGCCAAGTTCTTTGTGCGCGGCCGCGAGTGCCGCACTATCAGGCCAATAAATCAAACCGGCTTGGGCTAACTGCTGCCAAGGAAATAAAGGGCCAGGATCGACCTTGCGCATCGGCGCGATATCGCTGTGTCCGATCACTGCATCGATGGGCAGTTGGTGACGGGCCTTAATATCTAACAGCAGTGCAATCAGCCGATCGATTTGCGCTTGCGAATAGGGATACCACTGACGCTCTCCATTACGGTCACGGTAACCTGGATGAACCAATTCTATGCCGATGGTGCTGCTGTTGAGCCATGTACGGCCTTGCCAGCGGCTCTCGCCCGCATGCCACGCGCGGCGGTTTTCATCAACCAGTTGATAGACCAAGGGTTTGGGTTGATCGCCGATCAGATAATGGCTACTGACGGGGCCTTGGGTTAATACCTTAAGTGAGCGCTCCCAATCGGCTGAAGTGTAGTGCACCACCACATATTGCACCCGACTGTCTTGGCCTTTGGCATCGATGGTTACATCAACGATCGAGGATGTGCAGGCGCTGAGTAGGCATAGGCTAAGTACAATGAGCCAACGAGTCATATTTTTACCCTAGGCAACCGCTACCTGATTGCGCCCTGATTTTTTCGCTTCATAAAGTGCTTGATCGGCACGCTCAAACACGGTTTGTGCGCTATCACCTGCAGAGAACTCTGCGACCCCAGCAGAAACCGTGATCGTGACGCGCTCGCCTTTGAAATGAAAAGGGCAAGCTTCCACCCCGGCGCGCAAGGTTTCCAAGACCTCTTTGCCTTCAGAAAGCCTGGTCATCGGTAGCAATAACACAAACTCCTCACCACCAAAGCGTGCCATAAAATCACTTTGCCTTAGTCGTTTACGCAGTTCATGGGCAATGATTTTTAAGACCTTATCGCCTGCCAAGTGCCCGAACTGATCATTAATGCGTTTAAACAAATCCACATCAACAATGGCCAACACTAACGCGTGATCATGCCGTTGCCAGCGCGCATATTCTGATTGAAGCCGCTCATTCCAAGCTAAGCGGTTAGGCAGACCTGTAAGGCTATCGATCAAGGCCAACTGACGCTGCTGTTCAAGATGAACCTGAAAGCTTTTGGCTTCTTGCTCCATTCTAGCCACGCGTCGCGACAAGTCTTCTAGGTGCTCTCCGACACGTGTTTCATGCTCATCAACACTTTGCTGATAACGAGACATCGTCTGGCGCATGGCCTCAATGCGCTCTTCAACACTGTGCTGCAAGGCTTCAAGGCTATGGGCGTCACGAATGCAGTTGTGTAAATCATCAACTTGAAGGTTCACGGCTTGATCGAAATCACGGGCAGCGCTAATCGAGGCGGCATACCCTAGACCTGTGGTTTCAAGGCTGTGTTGAAAGCTGTTAAGCCGCTCATTGAGCTTTAATAAGTAGCTTTCAAATGCATCCGCCCCATTGTCTGTCACCTCAAGAACCAAACAGGCCAACTCGTCTAGGACCGCCACTAATTCATAAAGGTTAAGGCCTGCACGAATTCTTTGCTGTAAGTGGTCGACCTTCTCGGTGAAGTCATCAGGTGCGCGAAGCTCGTTAAGAAAGTGTACCAGCGTAGTTTGCACGTGTTCGGCAATAGAGCTGTAGACCGGTTCTTCACTAAGCGTTTGCTCAGCCATCTCACTTTCAAGAATGCTGGCATTGACCACGTTGTCTGCTTCAATATCGTGCTGTAGCTCAGGCTCAGGCTCAGGCTCAGGCTCAGGCTCAGGCTCAGGCTCAGGCTCAGG
>X137_Gaur__coassemble_79_pt1 | contig 31621 bp, 30 predicted proteins | sample X137_Gaur__metabat2_high_PE_003 | metagenome-assembled genome bin X137_Gaur
GCCAGTTGAGCCAGTTGAGCCAGTTGAGCCAGTTGAGCCAGTTGAGCCAGTTGAGCCAGTTGAGTCAGTTGAGCCAGTTCAAGCCGTTGCGCCAATCGAGCCAGCAACTGATTTAAATTTCGCAGAGCCAGTGCCTGCACCTGTTGCAGAGCCTGCAGTTCCTGCGACTAAGCCAGAGCCCGTTTCACCGCAGCAAAATGTGCTCGAGTCATTACTGCAGAACTCTTTGCTTACTTCAGTTGTAGGGGGTGGTGCCATTATCGCGCTGCTGCTTCTGCTGCTGTTGCTTTCACGTCGTAATGCTCGTCGAGAAGCCATGCTGCAAGAGCAGATGTCGCAGTCACAAGAAACCGATACACCAGTGGCGGCACCTGTTCTCACCGAGACTGCTGAAGAGTCTGTACAAGGTGACGTGTTAGCTGAGGCCGAAGTTTATATTGCGTATGGTCGGTTCAATCAGGCCGCAACGTTGTTGGAGAATGCCATTAACGATGATCCTCAGCGTGTGGATCTTCGTTTACGTCTACTTGAAGTGTACGCAGAGCTCGGCAATCGCGAAGGGTTTGATCGTCAAGAGCAAGAGCTTCGCGAAATCACAGGTGATAGCGCTCAAGTGGCTGCTATTAAAGCAAAATATCCAAGTTTATTTGCCTCAGCAGCTGTTGCGATGGCAGCTGCCACTGAAATGCAGGAGCCAAAGATAGACGCTGAGCCTGCATCTTTATCAGTAGATCAGCCAATCGAAGAAAATGCCTTTGATGTCGATTTTTCATCTTTTGAAGCGGAGCTGCAAAAAGAGCTGGATGGTGCACAAGCAGCGCCTACATCAGAGTCTGTTGGCGATGAAGTCAATGATTGGGGCAGTCTTGAGTTTTCTGTTCCAGAAGATGATCAGGCATCATCGTTAGTTACGGCCGAGGTCAGTGAGATTGATCCTTCACTCATTGAACTATCGACTGATGAAACGGATGCTTTGGAGCGTGAACTGGCGGACACACAACGCCTTGAATTGGATGAAACATCACTCGATTCAGGTGAGTTTGATCTACCCAGTGCGGATGATTTGCAGCGTGAGCTGGATGTTATTACTGAGCTCACAACAGATGATGCAGGTCTTGCTCAAAGTGCTGAGCTGCCCCAGAATTCGCCTTCTGAAGCCGCTTTTGATTTGGCAGAGTTAGAGCTTGATCCTGCACTTGCTGAAGAACAGGCCACGCTTGACGATTTACTCAAAGACTTTGAGTTTGATGAGCCTACGCTGAATGTTGCTGAGTCAAGTGTTGCCGCTGTTGAAACTGATGAGTTTGCATTGCCTGAAGATTTTGATCTTTCGGTTGCCGCAGATGAAACGGTGCAAACGGCTCCCGCTGCTGAAGACTTCTTAGCGGAGCTTGAAGAGGTTAATGCTGAACTTAATCAGCTCAGTGCCGAGGTTGTTAGTCCTGCGGTTGCGCCTGTAGCCGCTGCCGACTTTGGGGTGGGTGCTGAGGAAGACGAGTTTGATTTCCTTTCAGGCACCGATGAAACAGCTACTAAGCTTGATCTGGCTCGTGCATACGTTGATATGGGTGACCATGAAGGGGCCCGCGATATTTTAGAAGAAGTGCTCAATGAGGGTAGTGATGTACAACAATCTGAAGCGCGGGAGCTCTTGGCCCGCCTTGTCTAACCGTGGTTGAGCGTAGTGTAGAGACGGCAGCCGAATTGGCTGCCGTTGGCGTTTATAGAATTGCCTTAGGTGTTGAGTACAAAGGTTCACGTTATCGTGGCTTTCAGCGCCAAAAAAAAGGTGTGCCTTCTATTCAAGAAGCCTTAGAAGTCGCTTTAAGCAAAGTGGCCGGCGGTGAAGAGGTTAAACTCAGCTGCGCAGGGCGTACAGATGCATTAGTACATGCCAGTGCGCAAGTTGTGCACTTTGATACACATGCTGTGCGCAGCATGCGTTCTTGGGTGATGGGGGCTAACCGTAATCTGCCAGGTGACATCAGTGTGACGTGGGCTAAAGAGATGCCTAAGCACTTTGATGCACGCTTTTTGGCGCAAGCACGACGCTATCGGTATGTGATTTATAACGATGAAGTACGGCCTGCGCATTTGGCAGAAGAGGTTACTTGGAATCATCGGCCCTTAAATGTTGAGCGTATGCGCCAAGCCGCGCAGTACTTTGTCGGTACGCATGACTTTAGCGCGTTTCGTGCGCAACAGTGTCAGGCGAAGTCGCCGATTAAAACGTTGCATCACTTTGAAGTAATTGAGTTCGGGCGCTTTATTGTTCTTGATGTGTGCGCGAACGCCTTTTTACATCATATGGTCCGTAATTTTGCGGGTGTGTTGATGACAATTGGCGAAGGCGAGCAGCCCGTTGAGTGGGCTAAGCAAGTGCTTGATGGGCGTGTGCGTCGTGAAGGTGGTGTGACGGCACATCCCTATGGCTTGTATCTTGTAGAAGTGGATTATCCAGAAGAATTTGACGTGCCCAAACGCTACTTAGGGCCGCATTTCTTATCGGCCTTGCCAGATTGTCGTAAGAGGTAAAAACGTGTCGATTGTGCGCAGTAAGATCTGTGGCATCACCAATGTTGCAGATGCAATATCATCGGTCACAGCAGGCGCTGATGCGCTGGGATTGGTGTTTTATGAGCCAAGTCCTCGTTACGTTACCAGTAGCAATGCGCGTGAAATCGTTGATGCGCTACCACCTTTTGTGACAACAGTTGGATTGTTTGTAAACGCCGAGGCTGATTGGGTTAAACAAATACTCAATCACGTTCCGCTTGATCTATTGCAGTTTCATGGCGATGAGCCTGAACAGTATTGCGTTCAGTTCAACCGCCCGTATATCAAAGCGATTCGGGTAAAAGAGGCTGAAGATATCATGCAGGCCTGCATAGCCTACCCGAGTGCACAAGGATTACTGCTTGATACTTTTGTTGAAGGCGTACCAGGTGGTACAGGGCTTGCCTTTGATTGGTCGCTGGTACCTGCAAAGCTTTCCATGCCGATTATTTTGGCGGGGGGGTTGACCCCTGAAAACGTGGCTCAGGCTATTGCAATCGTTCAACCTTATGCAGTGGACGTTAGCGGTGGGGTAGAGGCCAGCAAAGGTATTAAAGATCACGCTAAAGTACAGCGCTTTTTACAGGCAGTACGGGGTTGTGCAATGTGACGATGCGCTAAGAGCCGCCGTCATACGCGTATTCCAGTGATGCACATGGCATCATAGCTTTTACGTAAAAGATTGAGACGCAGCCTTTAGGCGCGACAGACACTGATTTGGAGAGTGGGCATGAGCAACTGGCTAGTAGACAAACTGATTCCTTCGATCATGCGTTCTGAGGTAAAGAAAAGCTCAGTGCCAGAGGGTCTGTGGCATAAGTGCCCGTCCTGCGAAGCGGTTTTGTACCGCCCGGAGCTGCAAAAAACCTTAGATGTCTGCCCTAAATGTAACCATCATATGCGCATTGATGCGCGTGCGCGTTTGAATATTTTTCTAGACGCAGAAGGGCGTCAAGAGATCGGTGCAGAGCTTGAACCGGTTGACCGCTTAAAATTCCGCGATAGTAAAAAATATAAAGACCGTCTTGCTGGTGCGCAAAAACAAACCGGTGAGAAAGACGCACTCATTGCAATGAAAGGCTCTCTTGAAGGCATGCCAATTGTGGCGTGCGCATTTGAGTTTGCGTTTATGGGTGGTTCGATGGGCGCGATCGTGGGTGAGCGCTTTGTTCAGGCGGCTAACGTTGCACTTGAGCAAAAAAGCCCGTTGGTATGCTTCGCAGCTTCTGGTGGTGCGCGCATGCAAGAAGCGTTGATCTCTTTGATGCAAATGGCGAAGACCTCTGCGGTGCTGGCACGTTTGCGCGAAGAGGGTGTGCCATTTATTTCTGTTTTGACAGATCCAGTTTATGGCGGTGTTTCGGCAAGCTTGGCCATGCTTGGTGACGTCATTGTGGCTGAGCCCAAAGCCCTTATCGGCTTTGCAGGCCCTCGTGTTATCGAGCAAACCGTTCGTGAAAAACTACCAGAAGGTTTTCAGCGCAGTGAGTTCTTGCTTGAGCATGGCGCGATTGATTTGATTATCCCGCGTGCTGAATTACGTCCTCGTTTGGCCAGATTGCTTGCGCAAATGACTCATCAACCAACACCTGCGCAACTGCCAATCAGCGCATGAGTGAGCGTACGTTAAGCGAGTGGCTGAGCTATTTAGAAGGTCTGCACCCTTCGGCCATTGACATGGGACTTGAACGCTCTGCCCAAGTGTACGAGCGTTTAGGTCTGACGCGCCCTGCTGCCAAAGTGATTACCGTTACCGGTACCAACGGTAAGGGCTCTACTTGTGCGTTTTTAGCCAAAATGCTCAGTGCGCAAGGTCTGCGGGTGGGAATGTATAACTCGCCGCATTTGCTGCGTTACAACGAGCGCGTCACCATCGAAGGCGTACAGGCCACTGATGAGCAGCTTTGTCAGGCTTTCGCAGCTGTTGAAGCTGCCCGGCACGATATATCGCTTACGTATTTTGAAATGGGCACGCTCGCCGCGTTTTGGTTGTTTGAGCAAGCTGAGCTCGATGCCGTTGTGCTTGAAGTAGGCTTGGGTGGGCGCTTAGATGCTGTGAATCTGGTTGATGCTGATTTAGCGTTAATTACCAGTATTGGTATTGATCACAGTGATTGGTTGGGTAGCACCCGTGAATCCGTTGCATTTGAGAAAGCCGGCATCATGCGTCACGACACGCCTTGTGTTTGTGGTGATATCGATCCGCCTAAGCCTTTGTTAGATAAAGCGCACGAACTCAGTGCGCCGCTTTATGTGCGTGCCCAGCATTATGATCTTAAGATCAACTCCCAAAGTTGGTCTTGGAAAGGGCTTGATGCCAATGGCAAGGCCGTGGTTATCACGGACATTCCCTTGCTGACGCTGCCTATGGCTAATGCGGCGTTGGCTTTACAGGCGTATGCGTTACTCGATGTGCCATGGCAGGCGGATGTTTTGAAAAAAGCGCTTGTCGATACTCATGTCGTCGGGCGGCTTGATCGTCGAACAGTATGTGTTCAAGGCAAGCAGATTGATCTGTTGTTAGACGTAGGGCATAACCCGCAAGCGGCTGAATTTCTTGCGCATCAGCTAAAACGTTTGGCGCCTAAAAATCGGATTCTTACCGTGTTCGGCTTGTTATCTGATAAAGAGCTAGAAGGGGTGATTACTCCTTTGTTGCCTTTGGTTGATAAATGGTGTGTAACACCTTTGCCTACAGCTCGTAGTCGGAGTTCAGGTGAGTTATTTGATGCGTTAAATAACCTAAAAGCGCATGTGAGAGAGGCATCGAGCGTCGCTGAGGCAATTAATCTGCAATGCCAACTTGCGCAAGAAAATGACTTGATTGTCGTGTTCGGGTCTTTTTATTGTGTGGCGGAGGCGCTTGAGGCGCTGGCACTCCCACTGTAAGGAATGACGTGATGGCGCTGCTGGACAATGGGCTTAAACAGCGAATCGTAGGCGCGCTGGTGCTCTTGGCATTAGCTGTTATTTTTTTACCCATGATTTTGACGGGTGAGAATGAGCCGCGCTACGTGCACGTTGATCCTCCAGCTCCGCCTGTTGTGTCCGCACCGCCCGTTATTGTCGAAGAGCAAGCGTTTGCGCCTGTTGAAGAATGGGTGATCGAACCTGCGCCTTCTGTAAGCGCCGAGCCGCCTGTATCGAGGCTGGATGCACATAACTTACCGGTCAGCTGGTCGATTCAAGTGGCGAGCCTCTCGAGCTATGAAAATGCCCAAAGCCTTCAAAATAGCCTGAGAAATCAAGGCTACAGTGCCTACATTCGTCAAGCCAAAGGCATGCATCGCGTCTTTGTCGGGCCTTTTATCGAAAGAAAAGAGGCAGATCGTGTTAGGCATGGTCTGAATCAGCATCAGCGATTAAATGGTTTTGTCGTGCGTTTTACACCTGAAGCGAATTGATCAGTAGCTGACCTTGTGGTGCCTGCTCTGGTAGAATGCCGCGCCTTCCGTTAAGGGAATTTCTACTGTGGCATTTACATGGGTAGACTGGGGCATTATTGCGGTTATCGCCATTTCGGCTTTGATCAGTCTAAGACGCGGATTTGTTAAGGAAGCGCTATCACTGGTAACGTGGGTTGTTGCCGGTGTTGTGGCATGGACTTTTGGCGGCTCGTTGTCGCTTTATTTAACGGATTATATTGAAACGCCATCAGCGCGAATTATCGCTGGGTGTGTGATTTTGTTTGTCGGCACTTTAGTGGTTGGTGCGTTGGTAAATTTTTTAATTGGCGAGCTGGTGCGTGTAACAGGTTTATCGGGCACAGACCGCTTTTTAGGAATGGCCTTTGGCGCAGCCCGTGGCGCGTTGTTGGTTGTGGTGGCGGTAGGGCTTTTGAGTTTAGCTCCGGTTGAACAAGACCTCTGGTGGCAGAACTCGACCCTTATTCCGCATTTTTTACTGATGGCTGATTGGTCAAAAAACCTGATTTTAGGGATGACGGATCAGTGGTCGCCAATGAGCTTAGGCTTGCCTAAGTAGTGGTTTAAACCGGCTGATTGCATAGGCAGTGAGCTGCAGATTTAAGTTGTACAACTAGCAGGGGTTGAGTCACATGTGTGGCATTGTGGGTATCGTCGGTAAGTCGAATGTCAATCAGTCACTGTACGACGCCTTGACTGTTCTCCAGCATCGCGGCCAGGACGCTGCCGGCATCGTCACCAGTCACGGAGACCGACTCTTTCTGCGCAAGGCCAATGGCTTAGTGCGTGATGTGTTCCAGCAGCGTCATATGCAGCGTTTAGTCGGTAACGTGGGCATTGGCCATGTACGCTATCCAACAGCAGGTAGCTCAAGCTCGGCTGAAGCGCAGCCGTTTTACGTGAACTCGCCTTATGGCATTACGCTGGCGCACAACGGTAACCTCACCAACGTTGAGCAACTGACCAAAGAAATTTATGAGTCGGATTTACGTCATGTAAACACCAACTCAGACTCTGAAGTATTGCTAAACGTCTTTGCTCATGAGTTAGCGGTGCGTAATAAGTTGCAGCCGACTGAAGAAGACGTTTTCGCTGCTGTGGCAGGCGTGCATGCGCGTTGTAAGGGCGGCTATGCCGTGGTTGCCATGATTACCGGTTACGGTGTGGTCGGCTTCCGTGATCCTAATGCTATTCGTCCAATCGTGTACGGCCAGCGCCATACCGACCAAGGCGTTGAGTACATGATTGCTTCGGAAAGCGTCGCATTAGACGTTTTAGGCTTTACACTGATCCGCGATTTAGAGCCTGGTGAAGCGGTGTATATCACCGACGAAGGTAAGCTCTTTACCCGTCAATGTGCACAAAACCCTAACTACGCACCTTGCATTTTCGAGCATGTCTATCTGGCGCGCCCAGATTCAATTATGGATGGCGTGTCGGTTTACAAGGCGCGTTTACGCATGGGCGAAAAACTCGCTGAGAAAATTTTGCGCGAGCGTCCAGATCATGACATTGATGTGGTCATCCCAATCCCCGACACCAGCCGTACTTCAGCTGTAGAGCTAGCCAACCGTTTAGGGGTTAAGTTCCGCGAAGGGTTCGTGAAAAACCGTTATATCGGCCGTACTTTCATTATGCCGGGTCAAGCTGCACGGAAAAAATCAGTGCGTCAAAAGCTTAATGCGATTGAGCTTGAGTTCCGTGGCAAGAACGTCATGTTGGTTGACGATTCGATTGTACGTGGTACGACCTGTAAGCAGATTATTCAGATGGCACGTGATGCGGGTGCCAAAAATGTATATTTCTGCTCGGCAGCGCCGGCTGTGCTGTATCCAAACGTGTATGGCATCGACATGCCAACCGTACATGAGCTGATCGCACATGGTCGCAGCACTGAAGAGGTTGCTGAGCTGATTGGCGCTAACTGGTTAGTCTTCCAAGACCTTGCAGACTTGGAAGATGCCGTGCGCGATGGCAATACCAAGATCACAGGGTTTGATAGCTCAGTGTTTACCGGCGAATACATTACCGGTGACGTGGATCAGGCCTATCTCAATCGTATTGAGCAGGCGCGTAACGACTTTAGCAAAGCGCAAAGCATGGTCGCTAACGCCATCATTGATCTGTACAACGACTAGTTCCGCGCATTAGCGCCCTAGGCTGCACGCCTGGCCAGTACCTCGCTTCGGCATGCAGCCTTTTGTTTTAAGGTAGGCAAAATGACGATTGAATGGGATGCTGGCCGGCTTGACAGCGATTTAGATGAAGCAGGCTTTGGCACACTAGCTGTACGTGCTGGCCAGCAGCGTACCCCTGAAGGTGAACACGGCGAAGCGCTGTTTTTCACCTCAAGCTATGTGTTTAGAAGTGCCGCTGATGCTGCCGCGCGTTTTGGTGGGCAAGTGCCTGGCAACGTGTATTCGCGCTATACCAATCCGACTGTGCGAACCTTTGAAGAGCGTCTGGCTGCTTTAGAAAAAGGCGAGCAAGCTGTCGCAACCTCTTCAGGTATGGCCGCAATCATGGCTGTGGTGATGAGTCTTTGCAGTGCGGGTGATCATGTGCTGATCTCGCGCAGTGTATTTGGCTCAACCATTAGCCTTTTTGAAAAATACTTTAAGCGCTTCGGCATTGAAGTCGACTACCCAGCGCTCTCAGATGTAGAGGCCTGGAGCAAGGCTTGTAAGCCTAATACCAAGCTCTTCTTTGTCGAGTCGCCTTCCAATCCTTTGGCTGAATTGGTTGACATTAAAGCGTTGGCCGATGTGGCGCATGCCAATGGTGCGATGCTGGTGGTCGATAACTGTTTCTGCACGCCTGCCTTGCAACAGCCCTTGGTATTAGGGGCTGATATTGTGGTGCATTCGGCGACCAAGTACATCGATGGGCAAGGGCGCTGCTTGGGTGGTGCGGTGGTTGGCCGTAAAAAAGAAATGGAAGCGGTGGTCGGCTTTTTGCGTACCGCAGGTCCTACCTTAAGCCCGTTCAACGCTTGGGTGTTCTTAAAAGGCTTGGAAACACTGCGCGTACGTATGCTTGCACATTGCCAAAGTGCTTTGGAACTTGCTAAATGGCTGGAAACACAGCCTGGTATTAAAAAGGTTTATTACGCAGGCCTTGAGAGCCATCCACAGCATGAGCTGGCTAAAAAACAGCAAAAAGGCTTTGGCGCAGTGGTAAGTTTTGAGGTCGAAGGTGGCAAAGAGGCGGCATGGCGCTTTATTGATGCCACTCGAATGATCTCCATTACCACCAATCTTGGTGATACCAAAACCACCATTGCTCACCCTGCAACCACTTCTCATGGACGACTGAGCCCTGAAGAGCGTGCGGCGGCAGGTATTAACGATAGCCTGATTCGTTTGGCAGTAGGGCTTGAAGAGGTTGATGACCTTAAAGCTGATTTAAGCTTAGGCTTAAAAGCGCTGTAATAATAAAAGCGGGCTTTAAGCCCGCTTTTTTATTGGCGAAGATCGATGGCCGGTTCAAAAAGAGCATCAGCACTATGAGGTAACGTGCCGACGGCACGGGTGCCTACATCGCCATAAATATGCACATCGCTGTATTTACGGCCGGTTAGTGCTGCAATACCCGCAGCATCTCGTACAACGGTTGGACGCAAGAAGACCATTAAGTTGCGTTTGATTCGTGCGTCGCGGCTTGAGCGAAAAGCGCGCCCTAGGATTGGAATATCGCCAAGGACAGGGACTTTAGAATCAGTGCGTGTCACGTCATCTTGAATCAAGCCACCCAGTACGATGACTTGGCCGTCTTCGGCCAAAATTGTGCTTTTAATTGAACGCTTATTGGTAATCAAGTCGACCGCTTGTGCGTTAACGCCAGCATTTGGCGCGATGGAAGAAATTTCTTGTTCGATTTGCAGGCGTAACGTCGCGCCATCATTGATGTGAGGCGTTACCTTTAAGGTCACGCCAATATCTTTACGCTCAATGGTGGTAAAAGGATTCCCAGCTCCTGCGGCATCAGTTGTATACGAGCCCGTCTGGAAAGGGACGTTCTGCCCTACAAGAATCTCAGCTTTTTGATTATCAAGCGTTAACAAGCTAGGGGTTGAGAGTAGATTGCTTTTGCTGTTGGTAGAAAGGGCAGTAATTAACGCCCCGAAGTGATCGCTACCAACCCCAATAATGGCGCCATCGGGCAGATTGATATTGGTCGGTGTCGGGCTATTAACACTATTGAGCAAGGTTCCTACCGAAAGGCCTGTGCCACTAAAATTGACCCCTCCAAGTCCGCCACGATTGCCTCGTCCATCGATCGCCCATTGCACACCCAGTGCGTCATTAATATCACCGGACACCTCAACAATGGCGGCCTCAACCAGTACCTGTGCACGAGGCACATCAAGCTGCCTCACGATATCTTCAAGGGCTGCTACGACATCGGGCTCAGCAACCAGCACTAAGGCATTCAGGCTTTCGTCCGCACGAATTAACAAATTGTTGGCGCGCGTGCTGGTGCTGTTTTCACCTTCTGGCGGAATTAGCCCTTCTGACAGTTCTCCCAGTGTTTCTGCTAATGATTTGGCATCGTTATGCCTTAAGCGGATCACGCGTGTATTGGCGGAACGTGTAGCAGGGGTGTCGAGTGACTGTGCTAGGGCTACTAGTTTTCCACGTGCTTGATCGGGCCCTAGGATAATCAAGCGGTTGGTTCTGGCATCGGCCACAATCTGTGTGCCGCTACTAACGCCTTTAGGCTCGCCACGCTCAAGCGTAGAGCGCAGTACTGCAGCCGTATCCATTACCCACGCATGCTGTAGGTTAACTACGCTGTAGTCGCGATGCCCCTTTTGGTCAACTTGTCGGATCAAATCCGCAATGCGATCAATGTTGGCGCTACGGTCACTAATGATAAGGGCGTTGGCTGTGCTAACGGCCGCCATGTGCCCGTATTGGGCTACCAGTGGACGAATCAGGGGGATCAGTTCATTGGCCGAGCTGTGTTGAATTTGTAAGACCCGTGTTTCTAAGCGCTCACCTGAAGCATGCTGGGTGTCAGCCTCAACACGTGCTTCGGCATTAGGAATCACCCTAGCGTGTCCATCTTTGGTCACAACGGTGTAGCCATGTGTCGACATCACCGACAAAAACAGCTGATACACCTCAGAAAGTGTGATGGGCGCGTTAGATACGACAGTCACTTGCCCTTTAACCCGGGGGTCCACCACAAAGCTTTGTCCGGTGATCGTTGAAACTTGATCAATAAAGTCGCGTATCGGTGCGTCTTTAAGATTAATCGTCCAGCGTTCCTCTTGGTTGACGCTGCTACTGGGCACTTGTGCATGTGCGATTAACGGTGTGGTAAAGGCGCACGTTGAGAGCAGTAATGACAAAGTAATTCTTGAGAGCATCATGGTCATTCGCTTTCCATAGCCGTATTGGTAAGTGTGGGGTCTTCGTATTGATTGCTAGCGGCTTCCATTTGGGCGCGAAGCTGCTCCATTTCGCGAACGCGTTGATCCAATGCTTCTTGCTCTTTTTCAACGTCGTAATTAAAGGCAGCCTTGGGAAAGCGTAAAAACTCCATACGGCCGCGGCGCTCCAGCTCAACGTGATCTCGATAAATCGCTTTGATGCGCGTGCCATCTGCTAAATCTTGCCCAGATGTATATCTATGGGTTGTTCCTGAGTGCGCGATAAGTGCGCTGGATTTGGCGGGATCGTCATGAACAAAAATACCGCTTAAGGTTAAATCCGTAACAGTTGATTGAACCTGTTGAGGGTGTGGCTGAGTGTTTTCAAAAAGGGCGCTGATCGCCGTTGCGTTAAGTGAAGCAGAAGGCGAATGCTCGGATAAAGCGCCTGATGCCGGAGCTTTAAAGTTAAACCATTGATAGCTTTGCCATGCGATATGCATGCTAAACAATACAAGCAAAAGTACACAAAGCAACAAAGGTGCTTTAGCAAAAAACGCTTTAAAACGGCTCAGAAGGTGCAAAGCGGTCACTCCCATTTATTGTTTTTGTGGTGTGGGTCGCGCGTTGATCATAACAGTTGCAAAGGGGCATGCTGCAACCCATCGGGGTGGTGATGTTGGCGTTGGTTTTGTGGTAAAGATGTGGCCTGTGCACACCTTTTAGGTGACAAACCAATAAGAACAGCGCAATCGCAGCAAGAGTCGTCGCGTGTTGTGAGCGGACCTTTTGCGGTTGTGACTTAAAAGGCACGAACCGCATGAACGCGCTTACTCATCCGTTACCTGTACGCCGCCTACCTTTTAGCTTTGCTAAGCGTCATGGCGTGGTGGTCCTGAGGCAGGACAATCACATTGTCTTAGGCCTTCGGCCTGGCGTTGATTTAGTTGCGATTGCAGAGACGCGGCGATTTAGCCAAGAGCCTTTACCCCTAGTCCACCTTACGCTTGATGCTTTTGAAAAGGAGCTGGCGCGCGCTTACGAGCATGATGCGGGTGCTGCTATGCAGTTGGCAGAGGACTTAGATAGCCTTGATTTAGCAAGCCTTGCCGATCAAATGCCCCAGACAGAAGACCTGTTAGAGCAGCAGGATGATGCACCCATTATTCGCCTGATCAACGCAATTTTGGGCGAAGCCATCAAAGAAGGGGCCTCCGATATTCATGTTGAAACCTTCGAGAAACGTCTTGTCGTAAGATTTCGAGTGGATGGCGTATTGCGTGAGGTGCTTGAGCCTAAACGCGAGTTGGCGACGCTTTTGGTATCACGCATTAAGGTGATGGCGCGTCTTGATATTGCCGAAAAACGCATCCCACAAGATGGTCGGATTTCACTCAAGGTCGGGGGGCGAGAGGTAGATATTCGCGTCTCAACCTTGCCATCGGCTAATGGTGAGCGTGTGGTGATGCGTCTACTTGATAAGCAGGCAGGAAGGCTTTCGTTAACGCATTTGGGGATGAGTACACGCGATCATCAGTTGATGGAGGCCAGCGTACGCAAGCCTCACGGCATTATATTGGTCACAGGTCCGACAGGTTCGGGCAAGACCACCACGCTTTATGCAAGTTTGGTGAGCCTTAACGATGGCAAACGCAACATTCTGACCGTTGAAGATCCTATCGAATACAACTTGGAAGGGATTGGCCAGACACAGGTTAATGCCAAGGTCGATATGACGTTTGCTCGTGGCCTTCGTGCCATTTTGCGCCAAGACCCTGATGTCGTCATGGTCGGGGAAATTCGTGATCGGGAAACCGCTGAAATCGCCGTGCAAGCTTCCTTGACGGGCCATTTAGTGCTTTCGACGTTACATACCAATAGTGCTATCGGCTCGGTCAGTCGTTTAGTCGATATGGGTGTTGAACCTTTCTTGTTGGCTTCCTCGTTACTCGGAGTGTTGGCGCAGCGTCTTGTGCGGGTGCTATGTCCTGACTGCAAAGAGGCGCACCTTGTCAGTGGTGCGGAGCTTGGTTTAAACGATAACGAAGTCAAAGTGTATCGAGCCGTAGGCTGTGATCGTTGTCATCAGCAAGGCTACAAAGGCCGCACCGGTATTTACGAGCTTGTCATTTTCGACGAAACGCTCAAAACCATGGTGCATACAGGGGGCAGTGAGCAGGACATGGTTCGCCATGCGCGCAGTCACGGTCCGAGCATTCGTGACGATGGAATACGTAAAGTACTGGAAGGCGTCACCAGCCTTGAAGAAGTGTTACGTGTGACGCGAGAAGAATAATGGCTGCCTACGAGTATTTGGCCTTAGATGCCAGTGGCCGTCAGCATAAAGGCGTATTAGAAGGCGATAGCCCGCGGCAAATTCGTCAGCTGTTACGTGAGCAAAGACTTTCGCCTGTTGCTGTTAAGGCTACGCGAAGCCAAAGCAGTCAAGGCTTTGGTATGAGCAAGGGGCTTTCGGCGAAAGAACTGGCCCTTGTGACCCGACATTTAGCCACGTTGGTGCAAGCGGCGTTGCCGATTGAAGAGGCGCTGGGCGCGGCAGCTGCACAAAGTAGTCAAGCACGTATCAAATCGATGCTGTTAGCTGTACGCGCCAAAGTGCTTGAAGGGCATCCTTTGGCCGATGCACTTAAAGAATATCCGGCGGCATTTCCAGAGTTATACCGCGCAACGGTTGCTGCAGGTGAGCATGCAGGGCACTTGGGTTTAGTGCTCGACCAGCTTGCTGATTACACCGAGCAGCGTCAGCAGTCGCGGCAAAAAATCCAGCTAGCCTTGTTATATCCCGTGATTTTGATGATCACCTCACTTTTGATCGTGGGGTTTTTACTCGGTTATGTCGTACCTGATGTGGTTCGGGTGTTTGTCGATTCAGGACAAACGTTACCAGCGCTGACCCAAGGATTAATAGCGGTCAGTAACGGCGTTAAGAGTTTTGGTTGGCTGATCGTTTTAGTACTGGTTGGTATCAGCTTTCTACTTAAGCTGTGGCTGGGGGATGAGGCCAATCGCCTAGCATTTCACACGTTGCTACTTAAAGCCCCTTTAGCCGGTGCGATGATTCGTGCAACCAACACGGCGCGCTTTGCTTCAACACTTGCGATTTTGACGCGAAGTGGTGTGCCTTTGGTTGATGCGCTTGCCATCAGCGCACAAGTGATTAGCAACCGACTGATTCGCTCGCAAGTAGGCATTGCTGCGCAAAAGGTACGTGAAGGTTCAAGTCTGACACGTGCATTGGAGGGGAGTGGGCAATTTCCGCCGATGATGCTGCATATGATCGCCAGTGGCGAGCGTTCTGGAGAGCTTGATCAGATGCTAACGCGCACTGCGCGTAATCAAGAAAGTGATTTGTCTGCGCAGATTTCTATGCTAGTGGGCTTGTTCGAGCCTTTTATGCTGGTCTTTATGGGCGTTGTGGTGCTGGTCATCGTACTAGCCATTCTGATGCCGATTCTTTCGTTAAACCAATTGGTGGGTTAAGGCATGCACAAACAAAAACAACAAGGTTTTACCCTGATTGAAATTATGGTGGTGGTAGTCATTCTTGGGATCCTAGGTGCACTGGTTGTCCCGCAGGTGATGAGCCGTCCTGATCAGGCCAAGGTCACCGTCGCCCAAGGAGATATTAAAGCCATCGCAGCGGCGCTTGATATGTACAAACTCGACAACCATAGCTATCCCAGCACTCAACAGGGGCTAGATGCTTTGGTTAAAAAACCATCGGGTTCGCCGCAAGCTAAAAACTGGAATAAAGACGGGTACTTAAAGCGTGTGCCGGTCGATCCGTGGGGCAATGCGTATCAATACTTGGCGCCAGGCACGAAGGGTGCGTTCGATCTTTACTCCTTTGGTGCAGATGGTCGTGAAGGCGGTACCGATTTAAACGCTGATATTGGCAACTGGGATCTGTAAATGCAGGCCACGCCAATATCCATCAAATCCAAGGGCTTCACGTTGGTGGAGCTTTTGGTGGTGTTGGTAATTTTAGGCACGTTAGTCGGCTTAGCAGTATTGAGTGCAGGTATTACCGGCCCTGCACGTGCGCTTAAAAATGAAGCTGAAAAATTATCTGCGCTGGTTGCCATGCTCTCAGAAGAAGCCCAGTTGGCTCGCCGTGAGTATGGCTTGCAGATTGATACTAACGGCTATCAAGTGGTGTATTGGCAAAAAGGTGAGTGGACGCCAGAAGGGCGGCGTTTAACGCTAAATGACCCTATTCAATTCAAGCTGCCAACAACGTCTATCGACGAGCCTGAAAACATCCTTCCACAGGTATTGATGTATTCAACAGGTGAGCTTGAGCCTTTTGAGTTGGTACTGACCCTAGATCAAGGCAAGACGGGTTTTCGTCTGACATCTGATGGTTTTAGTTTGCCGCGTGCGGAGGCGTTTAACTAATGCGCCAGCGCGGCTTTACGCTATTGGAAGTGTTAGTGGCCTTAGGCATTTTCGCGGTCGTCGCCGCGAGCGTGCTGACCCTAAGCGAGCGCAGTTTAAAAAACGCTGCACGTCTTGAAGAAAAGACCTTAAGCCTATGGGTGGCGGAAAATCTTTTGGCAGAACTCAAATTACCTGAAGCGTCTATTGAGTTAGGTTCGACATCTGGTAGTGCTGAGTTTGCGGGAAGAACCTGGCAATGGGTACAAGAGATACAGGCTTCAAGTGAGCCTTTAATGCGTAGGGTCATTATAAGCGTGGGTCTGTCTGACCCAGCAGAATCACCTACTGCTGTTTTGTATGGGATTGTTGAGGCGCGGCTATGAACAGCCGTGGCTTCACATTGTTAGAGCTGTTGATAGCGATAGCGATCTTCGCTTTGGTGGGACTTGCTAGCTATCGAATGCTCGATACCGTTATCAAAACTGATTCGGTCACGGCCTCTCAAGAAATGCGTTTGCGAGAGCTGGTGCGAGCATTTGGTGCATTTGAACGCGATGTTAGTCATGTGATAGCCCGTCCCATCCGAGACGAATACGGTGAGTACCAGCCTGCGTTTCTTGCGCTGGAAAATCCGCAGACGTTGGAGTGGAGTAAAAGGGGTGGCGCGCACTTTAACGCGTCAGCGCGCGCCGACGTGCAGCGTGTACGTTGGCGTTTAGAAGCAGGCATTTGGCGACGTGAGTTCTGGCATGTATTGGATCGTGCACAGGACAGCCGTGAGCAGAGTCAAAAGGTTTTAACCGGTGTGTCAGAGGTGTTGATACGATTTTTAGATCATGAAAATCAGTGGCAAACCACGTGGCCTCCCTATGATGAAAGCCAAGAAGTGCGCCTGACTGATCTACCTAAAGCAATCGAGTTAACCCTTGAACATGCCCATTACGGCAGTTTACGAAGATTACTCACACTGCCTGAAGGGCCTCGCCGTGAAACGCCTGAAGAGCGTGCCGCTAAAGCGCGAATGATGCGGGGTGAAGGATGAGGCAGCAGGGTGTCGCGTTGATTACCGTGCTGTTAGTGGTGGCGCTGGTGACAGTGATTGCCAGTGCACTGATGGCGCGTCAGCATCTGGCAGTGAGAAGCACAGGCAACCACTTAGCTGCCAAACAGGCCAGCCAGCATGCGCAGGGCGCTGAAATCTTGGCTAAAGCGGTGCTTGAACGTGATTGGCAACAAGATGATCGTGAACGCCCCGTTGATCATCTACTTGAAGCTTGGGCATACCCTATGCCTGCCTTCGAATTAGATGACGGCAGCTTGCTTAATATGACCCTTGTTGATGCAGCCGGGCTTTTTAATGTCAATCGACTTATCAGCGATGAAGTAGCGCTGGCGCAGTTTCGCCGTTTATTGCTGCGCTTGGGTATTAAGCCGACGCTTGCTGAAACGCTTAAAGATTGGCTGGACGCCGATCATGAGGTGCTTTCAAGTGAAAGTGCTGAAGAAAACCACTACCTGTTGCAGTCCCCCCCTTATCGCACGGCAAACAGGGCGATGAGCCATATTTCAGAGTTACGTTTGCTGAAAGGGTTAAGTTTTTCGGAATACCAAAAACTGGCTCCTTTTGTCAGTGCTTTGCCACCTACCACGGCTTTAAACATAAATACGGCGCCGGCTGAGGTGTTATCCAGTTTGGCTGATGGATTAAGCCTTGAGCATGCTAACGCGCTGGTGAAAGGACGTACCCACTTTACTGATACCAGCAGCTTCGTACGTCATCCGTTAGTGAGCCAATTTAATATCAATACCCAAGGTTTGACGGTCAACAGCCAATACTTTCAAGTGCATGCAAGCGTTTCACATGATGGGCGAACGTATGAATGGATCGCGCATTTGCAACGTGCTGAAGATGGCAGGGTGCGGGTTTTGGCTCGTGAATTAAACGGTACAGGCGCTGTATTACCCAAGGATGAGCCTCTATGAACAGTCTATGGATACCGCCAAAGGCAGCAGTTGAGTTTACGTTATCGACGAGCGTTAAATGGGTTGAGGGCGAGCTCGTAGAGGCCCTTGAGTTGGGTGAGGCAATCACTCGGTTAAGCGCGCCATGGCAGCTTGTATTGCCTGTAGAAGCTATTACCGCCTGTGCAGTGCAATTACCGAAGACCCGAGGTCGTTTACTCCGCCAAGCATTGCCATTTGCGGTAGAAGAGCAGCTTGCTGAAGATGTTGAACACATGCATTTGTCGATGGGTGCACAATTAGCTGATGGCAGACACCGGGTCTTTGCAGTCAATAAAGATTGGTTGGCTCGCCTACTCGACGTTTTTCCCGTACACCCAAGTACCATTTTTGTTGATGCTGATTTGCTGCCACCGGTAGGAACCCAGCTTTGTTGGCTTGAGGGTCGGTGGTTATTGGGGGGCGAAGGGCCGGCTCGAGTGGCTTTGAGCGATCAAGATTGGCTATTGGTGCAAGATCTGTGTTCAAAAGACGTACATAGCTACGGCCCTGAAGAAAAGCATCTAGAAAGCACGGGTAGCCATAGTGTGATGCTTGAGCCTGAACGATGGCTCAGTGGACAAGAGGGCAGTTGTAATCTAGCGCAAGCCGAGTTTGCTTTAAAAAATCAGTCAGACCTTTGGCAACGCTTTAAGCCCTTAGCCTTCGTGGCCGGTATATGTTTGGGCCTGCAAGTCATTTTCAATATTGCTCAGGCTTGGTATTTCGAGAAGGAGGCTCGAATGTATCAAAACCAAAGTATGGCGCTTTATCAGAGCTTCTTTCCAGAAGATACGCGTATCGTTAACTTGCGGGCACAATTTGATCAGCATCTTCTGCAGGCCAGTCAAAGCGATCTTCTTAATATCCTTAATCAACTGACTGTAATTGAAGGTCTTCGTATAGAAAGTCTTCATTTTGATGAGCAGAAAGTCAGGCTCAATGCTCAAGCTGCAAACATGCTGATGCTCGAAGAGGCGACAAGTCAGCTCGAGGCTAATGGCATGGTCGTGACTTTAGATGCGCCACGGGCTCATGGTTCAGGTGTGGTGGCCAGCATTGTTATAGGAGAGCAAGGATGAAACTGTTAGCGCGATACGGACTTTTAGAGCGTTGGCAGGCGTTGGCAGAGCGGGATCGAAAAGCGCTTTTGATCATGACCGTTGCCATTGTCGGAGCGTTGTTTTATTTATCCGTTTGGCAACCCTCGACCACAGCACTTACAGATGCTAAGGCGTACTACCAAAAAGAGCGCGAGCTCTACGATTACCTTCTTGTTCGCACCTCTCATATGCAGCCCCAGGTCGCATCATTAGATGCTGCTGAACTTATTGCGAAAGCCCAAGAGATTGCGCAAAGCGAAGGGCTGATTCGTCTTAAACCGGTGCTTAACAGTGAAAATCACTTAGAGGTACGCGTTGAAAGTGAACAGGCCGTTTCACTCATCAGTTGGCTTGAACAATTAAAGCAGCATGGTGTGTTCGTCCTTCAAGCCACTCTTGCACCACAGGGCGCGGGGCTGCTCAGCGGGCAATTAGTGTTGGGCTTAAAGCGTTAGACGTATTTACGTTATTTTTGAAAAAAACTTAAGCAGGCCATTGACTTAGCATCATTCGATCAATATCATGCGCACCACTTCGAGAGTGAAGGGTGATTAGCTCAGCTGGGAGAGCATCTGCCTTACAAGCAGAGGGTCGGCGGTTCGATCCCGTCATCACCCACCAATCTCAAGGTTTCGCGCAGCGGTAGTTCAGTCGGTTAGAATACCGGCCTGTCACGCCGGGGGTCGCGGGTTCGAGTCCCGTCCGCTGCGCCATTATTTAAGCCTACGGCTTAAACGCAAGGAAGCTGCCCCGCTTCCTGTGTTGGGTGAATAACCCATGTAACGCAGCGGTAGTTCAGTCGGTTAGAATACCGGCCTGTCACGCCGGGGGTCGCGGGTTCGAGTCCCGTCCGCTGCGCCATATTTTCTAAGCTTCAGGCTTAGTGTAAAAAGCGACCTTAGGGTCGCTTTTTTTATGCCTACAATTCCCAAGGAGTGTTGGATGAGTTTATTGACTGAAGCGATTGCTCGTTTTGATGCATATAATCAGCAAGATCCCAACAGCTTCGAGTGGGAAGGTAGGGCGTACGCGCGCGAATACTTTTTCGCTTTAAAGCGAAGCGAATGGCTGTTAAAGGTCGAGCCAAAGGCCAGTGAGGCCCTTAAGCTCGCGGCACGCTGTCAGCATTTAGGTCGATGGGAGTCGCCGCGTACTGACTATGCGCCTGGGCGTATTGGTTACTTAAAATGGCGAAAAGAGTTGGCTCAATATCATGCAGACAAGGCCTCTCAGATTTTGCATGAAGTGGGCTATGACGAGGCAACTATCGCTTCGGTGCGCGAAATTGTTCTGAAAAAGGGCATTAAAACCAATCCTGATGTACAGGCTATGGAAAATGCGCTGTGTCTTGTGTTCTTGGCGTATCAATACGAAAGTTTTTGCCGCGAGTATCCGGACAAAATCGTCGATATTTTGGTTAAAAGCCTTCTGAAAATGGACGCAACCGGCCATGCCATTGCTTTAGAAATGACATTTTCCGAGCAGGCGCAAGCCTATCTTGTTCAAGCCTTGCAAGCGCTTAAGAATATGGCCTAGAACTTGCTGTCATCTTCCTGTCATAAGTAAAACGTAGTGTGCGTAAGACACTAAAGACAGGAGAAGAAAGATGGATGAGTATCAAGAAGAACTGCTTGAAGGCGCTTACGAAGATCTGCATTTTTTCGAAGCCGGTGAAGATGATGTTGAGCTATAGCTCAGCAGTAAACCGCTGGCTACGACGCCATTCCCCGGGCGTGTGGCCAGTCCAACGCTTAAATGCACGCTGAAATGCCTCTGCTGAAGCGTAGCCTAAGACATAGGCGATTTCGCCGAAGGCAAGATCTGTATCTTTAATATAGATAAGGGCGAGATCTCGGCGTGTGTTATTAAGAATCTCGCGATATTGCGTACCTTCCTCTGCCAATTTTCGCCGAAGCGTCCAGCTAGGTATCTTAAGGCGCTGTGCTATTTCAGTAAGATCAGGTTCTCGCTGATTGAGTAGGGGGCCCAGTATTAAAGCAATCTGTTCACTTAGGCTTCGAGTTCTTGTGCGCGTGGCTAAATCTTTTTCACAAAGATCTAACAGTTCTCGCCATGTGCTAGGGCAATGCGAAGGATTGCGCTTATTCAAACTATGTTGGTTGAGCCTTAATTGATTACAGCTTGCGCCAAATTCAATCGGACAACGAAAATGGTTGTGATAGGCCTCACTGTAACTCGGCACTGAGTACTCAACTTCAATTTTCTCAGGCGTCAGTGATTCATCCGCTAGGGCGCTTAATTGACTGATCCAGCTGGCCAAAACAGAGTCAATCACAAAGCGGTTATAAGCGTTATAGGGGCTGATTGAATAAAACCTAAGCCATGCACCGTCCTTGTCCTCGCGAAAGCTAGCGCTGCCTCGATAGTTAAAGGCATATAAAAGTTCAAAGCGAATGAGTGTACGCGCAGCTTCTCGTACCGTTGGTGCTTGCGCTGCTGTGATGCCGGCAAGGCCTAATTGATTAAAACGCGAAAGTTTACCCATGCTAAGGCCTAAAGCAGGGTTCTGTGTGAGCTGAATGGCGCTGTGCCCTAAGCGCATGTAACGAGCGATACTGAGCCTTGCACGGGGCTCACCTAAACGCGCTTCATCAAACCCGTACTGCTTTAGCATAGGATGAGGGTCATGGCCATGCGCTGTAACCGCAGAGGCTAGGCTTTGAACAAACCCAACGGATACATCACCTAGGCGCACTTTGGGTGTGTTCATGGTGAAGTAATGTGTTCAAGTAGAAGGTGGCTGCCGCGGGCTTGACTGGCTTGAGGCGCAAACGCAGGCGTCAGTTTCACATCGTTACCAGCTCCTCCAATTGGCCAGCTGAGTTGTCCGCGTAAGAACAGCTGTGAGCTGACTTGTCCGGTTGCAAGATTGCGGATTTGGCTGGAGGGGTAACCTGGCTGCCAGCTGCGTTCAACGGTTAACTCAGTCTGGCCGAGCATCACATTCTGTGCTTTGGTCGCACCTTGCGTCCATGGCCAGGGCTCTAGGTACGGAGCATTTTGCAAGCTGCCATCTGGATTAAAAATCAGGCTTAGGTTTTCTAATGGGCCATCGCCTGCATAGAGCTTGCCCGCTTTAAGGCCGGGTTCGGGTAGTAAAATAGAGCCTGCGAGCAAGGTGATTTGATATTTTTTAGCCAGTCTAGAAAAAAGATCCTGATAGTCATGGGCCATTTGTTGGGCTTTCATGCGTAACAAGGCTTCATCAAGGCGATTGGCGTCTAAGTTGCGCAATAACACCTCAATCGCCAGCACTGGGTTGCCCAAAAGCAACCAATTTCTCACTTCAAGACGGTTTCTTGCTCGATAAAACTCAGCTTTCTCGCCGGTTGCCAGAAGCCACGTGCCGATGTGCTCTGGCAAGGCAACCAAGGTTTTGGGTGTCAGGAGTTCTTGAGCCTTCGCATGGTCTAAGGCTGCGGTCAGTTTGAGCTCAAGATGGCTTACGCTTTGAAAATCGAGTGGATAAAGTTCGGGGCGTATAAGAAGTAGCTGCGCACGATAGGCGTTGTGCGGGGTAATGATCTCGCTTCTTAAGTCGGAGAGATAAAACGCCTCGGGCCGTTGCTCAGACCATTTTAAAAAGCCTAAAGCACCTGCAATAACGCTTACAGCACCTGCCAGTACAACAAGATAACGCAGCATTTTCGACTCAACACAGTTGGCTAAAGCGCTAAGAGTACGAGTATCGGCGTTGGCTTGCCAAGGCGGCTTGTTAATTAAAGTCAGTATCTTGTTATTTTTGATCATTGAGTGCTTGCAGGCGGCTGGCTATTGTCAAGTCATACAAGCACTACTCAGTTCAAGTAATGCCATCTTACAGACCTGTTGGAGATCACCATGGGCACGCCTTATCCGCACTTGCTAGCACCTTTGGATTTAGGGTTCACCACGCTTAAAAACCGCTCACTCATGGGCTCAATGCATACAGGCCTTGAAGAGCGCCCTAATGGCTTTGTAAAGCAGGCGGCTTATTTTGCCGAGCGTGCTCGAGGTGGGGTGGCTTTGATGGTAACCGGCGGGATTGGCCCGAATGAGGAAGGCTGCGTAGCAGCAGGCGCGGCGAAACTCACCAACGATGAAGAGGTTGCTCATCATCAAATTGTTACCCGTGCGGTTCATGAGGCGGGCGGCAAAATCTGTATGCAGATTCTGCACGCCGGCCGCTATGCCTATAACCCTAAACAAGTCAGTGCCAGTGCGGTACGTGCACCGATCAATCCTTTTACGCCCCATGAGTTGGATGAGGCAGGGATTGAAAAACAAATCAGCGACTTTGTGCGCTGTGCAACCTTGGCGCAAAAAGCTGAATACGACGGCGTTGAGGTGATGGGCTCAGAGGGCTACTTCATCAATCAGTTTTTGGTGAAGCACGTTAACCAGCGTACCGATCGCTGGGGTGGTAGCTTTGAAAACCGTATGCGTCTGCCGGTGGAAATTGTGCGCCGCACCCGTGAGGCGGTAGGCCCGAACTTCATTATTATCTATCGCTTATCGATGCTGGATCTGGTTGAAGGTGGCAGCACGTGGGATGAGATCGTGATGCTGGCCAAAGCGATTGAAAAAGCGGGTGCCACAATCATCAATACCGGTATCGGCTGGCACGAAGCGCGTATCCCAACCATCGCCACCAAAGTGCCACGCGCGGCGTATTCAAAAGTGACCGCGAAACTCCGTGGTGAGGTGTCGATTCCACTTGTTGCAACCAACCGTATCAACACGCCAGAGGTGGCCGAACAGGTGTTGGCTGAAGGCGATGCGGATATGGTGTCGATGGCGCGCCCCTTCTTGGCTGATCCTGAGTTCATGAACAAAGCAGCAGCAGGCCGCGCTCATGAGATCAACACCTGTATCGGCTGTAACCAAGCCTGCTTGGATCACACCTTTGGCGGCAAGCTCACCACCTGCTTAGTAAATCCACGTGCCTGCTATGAGACTGAGCTTAACTACATCAAAACTCAAACCATTAAGAAGATTGCTGTAGTCGGGGCAGGGCCTGCAGGGCTTGCAGCCTCTACCGTTGCAGCTGAGCGTGGCCATCAAGTGACCTTGTTTGAAGCAGCGCCCGAAATCGGCGGCCAATTTAATGTGGCCAAACGCGTGCCGGGTAAAGAAGAGTTTTATGAAACCCTGCGTTACTTCAACAATAAGCTCAAAGCCACAGGTGTTGAGGTTAAGCTCAATACCCGTGTTGAGGTTCAAGATCTTCTGGCAGGTGGCTTTGATGAGGTGATTTTGGCAACCGGTATTGCGCCGCGTACACCTGCTATTGAAGGCGTTGATCACCCTAAAGTCATCGGCTACTTAGATGCGTTGCTTGAGCGCAAACCGGTTGGGCAAAAAGTTGCGGTGATTGGCGCCGGCGGTATTGGCTTTGATGTGTCGGAATTTATTACCCATCAAGGCCCTTCAACCAGTCTTGATCGTGATGCTTTCTGGAAAGAGTGGGGCATTGATTTAAGCCTCGAGGCCCGTGGTGGCATCGAAGGTATTAAGCCGCAATTACAGGCGCCAGCGCGTGAGGTGTATTTGCTGCAACGGAAAAAATCCAAAGTAGGCGATGGCTTAGGCAAAACCACCGGCTGGATTCACCGCGCAGGTCTTAAAAACAAAAACGTGCAGATGATCAGTAGCGCCGAGTACCTAAAGATTGACGATAAAGGCCTGCATATCAGTATTGCCGGTGGTGAGCCACAAGTCTTGCCGGTTGATACCGTGATTATCTGCGCAGGCCAAGATCCACTGCGTGAACTGCATGATGGCTTGGTTGCGGCAGGGCAGTCTGTGCATTTGATTGGCGGGGCGGATGTGGCCAGCGAGCTTGATGCCAAACGTGCGATTAATCAAGGCTCGCGTTTGGCGGCTGAAATTTAAGGTTTGGGATTTAATAAGGATAAGAATATGCAAAACACTAACCCACAATTGCACCCTGAAGCGGCCAAAACGCTGTCGCGTTGGCACGCGATGCTTGAGCAAAAAGACTTCTCGGCGCTGCCTGAGCTTTTGCATCCTGAGGCTTTTTTCCGCTCACCTGTTGCCCATAAGCCATATCCGGGCGCGCAAGCTGTGCATTTGATTTTAAGCACTGTGATCCAGGTGTTTGAAAACTTCACCTACCACCGCGAGCTGGTCAGTGAAGATGGTATGAGCGTGGTGCTTGAGTTTAGCGCGGTGGTGGATGACAAAGCGCTTAAGGGCATTGATCTGATTCGTTTCAACGAGCAAGGCCTGATCGTTGAGTTTGAAGTAATGGTGCGTCCTTTAAGCGGGTTGCAAGCATTGGGTGCGCAAATGCGCAGCCGCCTTGAGCACTTGTTGCCTCGCTAATATTGTTTTGATCACAAATCTGGCCCCTGTTCGGCTAAATGCCACACAGGGGCCGGTGCTGTGCCAACCTAATCACATCGCGCTAATTTGTCTTTGCTAGACTTGCCTACTCTTTGCTTTCCCTCTCGGATCTACTGCCATGAGTATCAGCAGCAAGCCTCAAATTAGCGAAGCCGTTGTTTTCTTCGATGAGCAAGGGCAGGTTTGCCGGCAGATGCGCGTACCTGAATTCGATGCTGTTTTAGACGGTATCGTGACCTTAGGCGAATATAAAAACTTAACCATGCGCTGTGCGTATGTGTTGATCAATTCGCGACTTATGGTGCGCTCTGCAGTCTTTTTTATTATCCGTTTTGACGAGGGCGGTGCTGCTGATCCTGCGTGGAATCTACCGCTACGAAAACTTGCTGATAAGGCGGGTCGTGGTCCTGACTTAGGGGCAGGCCCTATTCGTTTGGCCTGCCATAGCCAATGTCCGATTGAGTCTTGCCACGCTTTACTGTGGGACGCCAGTGCGGACGATTTAAATCATTTGCGTAACGTATTAAAACGCAACGTCTTAGGTTTTTTGACCGATGAAGATTTAATCGTCGGTGAGAACCTGCAAGTGGTTTCCGAGGAGCGTTGGTTCAGTGCACCTGTGACTGCCCCTAGGCGTCCTTTGGATGCGGATCAACGTTCTAAAGCCGCTAAGCTAATTAAACTGCAGCGCCAGCGAATCAAGCTGCTGCATCAAACGCATCAGGAAAACATACAAGAACTTCGCCAAGCCTTCGAACAAGAGTTGTTGGACATTCGCATGGCGCATCAAGAACTCTTGCAAGTCAGTGCAAGGCAGGTGGCGCATATTGAGCGGCTTGAGCATCAGCTAGAAACTCAAGTTGAGGAGTCGGAGCGACTGGCCCAGCGTCTCTATGATCTTAAGCAGCAGAGCTCAGAAAAAATCGCTCAGCTGACAAAATCGCTCGAGCAGCAGGCTGCGGCTCTTGAGTCGAGCCGCTAGCTTTATCGCTAACAGCCTAAGACAATGACACGCTGATTTGTTCAATGGTGTGTCGTGTCAGTTCCATTTATTCACTGGTCCCCAGAGCTGTACGTAACCGAGCTTAATCTCCCTTTTTTGAAAAAAAATGGGGTTAAGGTTTCGGTATTGCGTCTTGATCTTATTGATCCACGTATTAGTGGCAATAAGTGGTTTAAGTTAAGGCTTTTACTGGAGCAAGCGGCAATAGTGGGTGCGCAAGGGGTGATCAGTTTAGGTGGTGCTCACTCCAATCATCTGCACGCCCTTGCAGCTGCCGGCCAACGCTTTGGCTTTTCTACCGTGGGGCTTATTCGAGGTCATCCTTGCGATACACCTACGGTTCGCGATTTAACCGAGATGGGTATGGAGCTTCATTGGCTGGGGTTTGAGCGCTACCGTCAACGCCATCAGCCTGATTTTTGGCAGCCTTGGCACGCACGTTACCCTCGCTTTGCATGCATCAATGAAGGTGGTCATTCTCTATTAGGGGCACAAGGCTGCGCCGTATTGGTTGAGAAGGTGCGTCAATTATTGCCCACTTATGATGCATGGTGGCTCGGGGTCGGCACGGGTACTACCCTGGCTGGGCTTGTTTTAGGGGAGGGTGGTGAAAAGCCTGTTTATGGTGCGTTAGCCGTACCGGCTGGCTATGGAGTGGAAGAGAGCCTGCAACAAATCTTTGCTCAAGCGGGTTCGCCTCATCAGGGCTATCGGTTGCATCAAGCCGCACGCAAAGGATTCGGAAAGGCCGACTCTGAGCTATTAGCTTTTATCAAAGAGGTCACTGAGTATTCAGGATTGCCTCTTGAGCCCGTTTATACAGGTAAAGCCCTTCTGGCTTTAAAAGAGCATATCGAGCAAGGCAATTTGGCTCAAGGCACGCATATGGTTTTTGTACATACCGGCGGTTTACAAGGTATGAGGGCGTCAGTTAGGCCACTGATCAGGGACTAACAGTACGCGGTCTACTTCTTGAAAGCGGCCATTGGCACATACCAGTTTGCCAAGCATCTGTGGCTCATCTGGTTTTTGTCTAAAGGCTACTGGATGGTCGGCTTGATAAGGGCTTAGCCAATGTAAGCGTGGGATTTCTACCCATAGTCCAGGCTTATTCCAATCGTGATGATGGTGCCAAAAAGGGGGGTGGTCTGGGTAAAAAAGCATGCCTGTGACCCAAGCGCTGGGCTTTAACTTTTGTATACCACGCGCTAAGAGCTGCTCTTTAACAAACGCCTGCTCTGTTAAACGTAACTGATGGTCGTTTAAACGTTTGACTTTAGCGCCAAGCGTATCGTGGCTTGCAGGGCCGCGATAAAGATCAAGATTGGTCTCTAATGCCTTAGGCGCTAAGTAGAACTTAACGGCAAGTTCTACATGATGAATGCCCTGGGCATCTTCGATAATAAAGTCGATTTCGCCAATGCTACGTTTGCCTTCATACATGACCCAATTGTGAGCTAGAACCTTGATGCCCGGCGCATGGGTTAAGGCGAACAGCCAAAGCGTTTCGAAGTAGCGTCCAAGTCTGGTTTGTTGAGAACCTAGCGCTGCCAGCAAGGCCTCAGGATGTTGCTCAAGCGCTAACAGCCACGCTTTTAAGGTTTCAGGTTTTTGCTGCCAGACGCTCGCTGACAGAGGATGTCGCAGCGCGACCGGCAGGTCGTCTGTCAGGGGCGCACTGAGTAAGACGCACGCAAGATCTCGTACGTAGGATAAACGAATGTCACTGCACCAAGAGGGCAGGGCCCTCATTAGTTGCTGCGGCCGACCACAGCCTTGCCGTCTACGGTCGCATCTTTAAGCATGATTTGATATTGCTTACCGTCTTTCTCGGTTTGATGCAGGCGAACTAATAAATAGTCCCAGTCTTTGGCAAACCATAGCGTGGTTTGTCGCTTACTTTGGGCAGGATCACGAACGCGCTCAACTTTAACAGCGTCGATTAAACCGGCACGTGTGCGAACGGTTTCTTCACCTAAAACACGGAAATCAAAGACTTCAATTTCGTCACCATCAAGCACCTGATAGCTCATTGATGTTTTGCCGGAGGCGACATCGTTTTGCAGCGCTTGTTGATAGGTAGATTTGTCCAGCAAGCCTTGGGTGAGGGTTAGGTTCACGGGTTTGTCACGATCATGGCCCGTGACTTTTTTAGCGCTCCAGTCAAACTGATGAGCCACAGACTTACTTTTGCCAAGTCCGCTACGCTCGTAACGGTATTGCTCTGGTAACAAATGGCCTTGTTGCTCGCGAAATGCGCTGGTTTCTTCGACGCTTGCGACCATCATTGAGGCGTTAAAGCTTAGGCGCCAAAGCCCGTCTGGCCTTTCAACAAGTGAGCGTTCTGCGTTGCCACTGATGGGTAACTGTTTAAAGTCAGCAGTATAGCTTGCTGTAAACGGTTTTAGGTCAGCCTGTGCGGTCGCCGCGCACATGCTTAAAGCCAATAACAGGGGCCAACGCATAGTCTCTCCTAGTCTCTAACCATGTAACCGGATGTAGGCAATAACTGATCGTCTAGCATTGCGCCATTGTCGCTAAGACGCAAGCGTCCTTCGGCAAACCAGCGCACAACCATGGGGTAGATGCGATGTTCTTGCTGATGTACGCGCATAGCAAGGCTCTGCGGATCATCGTCAGGCCAAATACCAACAATGGCCTGCGCAACGACCGGGCCGCCATCCAGTTCGGGGGTTACAAAGTGCACGCTACAACCATGCTCACGATCACCCGCTTCTAGCGCGCGTTGATGGGTGTTCAGGCCTTTGTGTTTAGGCAGTAGGGACGGGTGGATATTGATCAGTCGACCTTGATAATGATGCACAAACTCAGCGCTTAAGATGCGCATAAAGCCTGCCAGTACCACAAGATCAGGTTGATATTGGTCAATCAGCTCAATCAGTGCTTGATCAAAGGCTACGCGATCTGCATAGCCTTTGTGATCAATCACTTCAGTGGCCACGCCAGCATTACGAGCGCGGGTTAAACCGTAAGCGTCAGCGCGGTTAGATATGACCGCGCGGATGGTGCTTTTACCGTGCTGAGCTTGATCATCGAGCAGTGCCTGTAAGTTACTGCCCGAGCCTGAGATCAACACCACAACATTGCAGGTGTGGGTCATTAATGCTGTTTCAGGTTGTTCAGGATCACACGCTCAGCGCTGTCGTTGGTGGTGATCTCACCAATCACCCATGGGCTTTCGCCGGCAGCGCGTAAAACGTCTAAAGCACGCTCTACTTGGTCTTGGGCAACGCAAATCACCATACCAACACCACAGTTCAGCACGCGGTGCATTTCGGTTTCATCAACGTTGCCTTTTTCTTGCAGCCAGTCAAATACCGCAGGACGCGTCCAGCTGGCAACATCAATCACCGCTTGGGTGCCTTGCGGCAGTACGCGAGGAATGTTGTCTAACAGACCGCCGCCGGTGATGTGCGCCATGGCTTTAACCGCGCCCGTTTCTTTGATCAGTTGCAACAGGGCTTTAACGTAGATGCGAGTCGGTGCCATCAACAGTTCAGTTAAGGGCGTGCCATCTAATTCGATGTTTTCGATATCCGCACCAGACACTTCAATGATCTTACGGATCAGTGAGTAACCGTTTGAGTGTGGGCCGGAAGATGGCAGAGCAATCAGGGCATCACCTGAGGCCACTTTCGAGCCATCGATGATTTCGCTTTTCTCAACAACCCCTACACAGAAGCCAGCCAGATCGTAATCTTCGCCTTCGTACATGCCAGGCATTTCAGCCGTTTCACCGCCCACCAACGAGCAGCCGGCCAACTCACAGCCTGCACCGATACCGGTGACAACCGTGGCAGCAACGTCAACATTCAGTTTGCCGGTGGCGTAGTAGTCTAAGAAAAACAGTGGCTCAGCGCCGCATACCACCAGGTCATTGACGCACATCGCAACCAAGTCTTGGCCAATGCTGTCGTGCTTATTTAGGTTCAGTGCTAAACGCAGTTTGGTGCCAACGCCGTCAGTGCCTGAAACCAAAACCGGTTGTTTGTAACCGGCTGGGATTTCGCACAATGCGCCAAAGCCACCCAGACCTCCCATGACTTCAGGACGGGCAGTACGCTTGGCTACGCCTTTGATGCGTTCGACCAGGGCTTCACCGGCATCAATATCGACACCTGCGTCCTTGTAGCTAATGGAGGGTTGCTTGCTCATAAATCCAGCCCTTTGACATAAGTTCGGGGGTCGACCGGCTGATTTAGGTAACCGGTCTGCGAAGGCGCGCGATTTTATCAGGCTTACTGCAAAGCAGCTATCAAAGCAGGCAATTGTTCGGCCTAAAGCGCTAGAAGGAGCTCATTTGTTCGTTGCTGAGTATAGCGAGGCTGAGTAATGTAGGGGTTTTAGCGCAAACCTTCAGGGAGCTTGGATGCGAACCTTTTTGTCGAGTATGGCCCTTTGCTTAAGCGTATTGAGCGCGCAGGCGGCAGGGGCAACGTTTACCGATCTGTATCAAGTGCGCCAAGTGCTATCTGAGTCAAAAGATCAAGTAGCCGCCAAAGATGAGGCACTTAAAACGTTGCTGGGACGTATTAGCAGCGATAAAGACGCACGGCAAAAGCTTGGTAAAGACACTGAACATTGGATTCAGCGCGCCGATATTGATGCCACGGGCAAAGCGTTGATGGTTGATTTTGACGCCCCAGCCATTGAAAAGGCATTAACCGAACAAGGATTGAGCCTGTGGGGTGCAAATCGTCCTGCGACATTAGTTTGGTGGCTTAATCAAGAGCTAGATGGCAGTCAGTTGGTGGGTGGAGGGCATGCCGCCGCGCAAGTGTTACAGCACAGCGCCCGCTATCGTGGTTTACCGATTCGTTTACCGTTAGCCGATCTTGGTGAGCAGCTGGCAGTTGATGAAACCGCCATCAAACAAGCGAACGATTTGTCTGAAGTTTCCGCGCGCTACAGTCCTGAGGCGGTATTAACAGTCATTACCGAAAAAGATGATCTCATTACTGCGAAATGGCGTGTGGTAGCAGGGGATTTTCAGAGCAAAGGCACCGCTCAAGGACAGGAGCTGACTGATGTCGCTGATCAGGTAATGCAGCAAGTGGTTACTGTATTAGCGCCCCAGTATCAGGTTGATCCATCTAAGGCGCAGAATCTTAGTGTAGAAATTAAGGTTCAAGACATTAACCGCTACGCTCAAGCTGAGAGAGTGATGGAAGCCTTCTCGGCGCGCTTGATTGAAGCAAAAGGACAAACCGTACTTTACAGCCTGCGGGCGATTCCTGACCAAGTCATCCGTCAGCTTGAGGCTGTTGGGCTGACAACGCTTGCGGATGAGCCTTCGGCACTTGATGATCTGTCCGCAGAGTCCGCAGAGTCCGCAGAGTCCGCAGAGTCCGCAGAGTCCGCAGAG
>X137_Gaur__coassemble_81_pt1 | contig 31314 bp, 28 predicted proteins | sample X137_Gaur__metabat2_high_PE_003 | metagenome-assembled genome bin X137_Gaur
AAGCCGCATTCCTGAAAATGGCACCTGTGTGGTGCGCATTTGGCAGGCCAACATTCAAAAAACCATTATCGCTCACGTACCGATTGCCAATGGCCAAGTACAAGAGATAGGTGATTTTGAATTAGACGGCGTGACCTTTCCGGCGGCTGAAATCGTACTGGAATTCTTAGACCCATCTGATGATGGTGAAGAGGGCGGGGCGATGTTCCCAACCGGAAATCTGGTCGATGATCTAGACGTACCAGGCATTGGCACCTTTAAGGCGACGATGATCAGCGCGGGCATTCCAACGGTGTTCGTTAATGCCGAGGACATTGGCTACAAGGGCACAGAGCTGCGCGAAGACATTAACTCAGATCCTGCTCAATTAGCGCGTTTTGAGGCCATTCGTGTCGCCGGTGCGTTGCGTATGGGGCTGATTAAAACCCCAGAAGAAGCTGCTACTCGCCAGCACACGCCAAAAATCGCGTTCGTGTCGCCGCCAAAAGATTATGTGGCATCCAGTGGTAAGGAAATTAAAGCAAGCGATGTGGATTTGCTGGTGCGGGCGCTCTCTATGGGCAAACTGCACCACGCCATGATGGGCACTTGTGCCGTAGCCATTGGTACGGCCGCCGCCATTCCCGGCACCTTAGTTAACGTAGCTGCAGGTGGTGGTGAGCGTGAAGCGGTGCGCTTTGGTCATCCTTCTGGCACCTTACGCGTGGGCGCACAAGCTGAATGCGTAGCGGGCGTATGGCAGGTGAAAAAGGCCATTATGAGCCGCAGTGCGCGCATCATCATGGAAGGCTTTGTGCGGGTACCTGCTGACACTTTCTAAAAAGCATTAAGCCGGATCGCTCCGGCTTAATTTTATTTTAAGCGGCGCTCAACGCCTTTTTCGACCAAGATTTTGGCTGAGATTTCTTCAACCGAGAAATGCGTGGTGTTGAGATTGGGGATGTTCTCGCGGCGGAAGAGGTTTTCTACTTCGCGCACCTCAAACTCACATTGAGCAAAACTTGCGTAACGGCTGTTGGGTTTGCGCTCATGACGAATGGAGGCTAAGCGGTCTGGGTCAATGGTTAAACCAAAGAGCTTGTGTTGGTAGTTTTTCAGCGCCTTAGGCAGCTGCAAACTTTCCATATCTTCCTCGGTTAACGGGTAGTTTGCCGCGCGAATGCCATATTGCATCGCCATATACAGGCATGTGGGTGTTTTGCCGCAGCGTGAAACACCTACCAGAATCAGATCGGCTTTGTCGTAATGATGAGTGCGGCCACCGTCATCGTTATCAAGGGCAAAGTTAACAGCCTCGATACGCTCCATATAGTTGCTGTTATGGGCGATGGAGTGAGATTTCCCGACAGAGTAAGAGGAGTGTGACGTTAGCTCTTGCTCAAGCGGTGATAAAAAGTGCTGAAAGATATCGATCATATAGCCGTTCGATTCGGCCAGTATGTCGCGGATGTCTTGATTGACAATGGTGTCGAAAATAATCGGTCTGGCACCATCTTTATCAGCGGCTAGGTTGATTTGCTGTACAACAGCACGCGCTTTATCAGCGGTATCAATATAAGGGCGCGTAAGTTTGGTAAAAGTGATATTTTCAAACTGTGCAAGCAAGCTATGACCCAATGTCTCAGCAGTAATGCCGGTGCCATCGGAGATAAAAAAAGCAGTACGTTTCATTCTTTGCCGAAGGCCTTAAGCTGGTGGTTATTCTTAGATATGATAGCGGTGCAATTTCGCAAAGCGTCTAATGTGCCGCATTGTTACTTATTTTTATGAGGCAGGCCATAAGCCTGTTTCGACCTAGGTAGGGCCTAACAGCTGTACCGGTCTTTCACTATAAAAACAGTGGAGAAACACCCTTGGTTGAGTACGTAGTCACTCTAGATAAGCTTGGCAATCACGATGTTGAGCGTGTTGGTGGTAAAAACGCATCGCTAGGCGAGATGATCAGTAATCTGGCTGGCGCAGGTGTATCAGTCCCTGGCGGTTTTGCAACCACTGCCCAAGCCTATCGCGACTTTCTTGAGCTCTCCGGGCTTAACGACCGTATCCACGCAACCTTAGACGCTTTGGATGTTGATGATGTTAACGCCCTAGCCAAAGCCGGTGCGCAGATCCGCCAATGGGTGATGGAAGCTGAATTCCCGCCACAACTGGATGCTGATATCCGTAAAGCCTTCGCGGAAATGGCCAACGGTAATGAGAATATGGCGGTTGCTGTGCGCTCATCAGCCACCGCTGAAGACCTGCCGGACGCGTCCTTTGCTGGTCAGCAAGAAACCTTCTTAAACATCCGTGGCGTTGATAACGTTATCCGCGCGGCTAAAGAAGTGTTTGCTTCACTGTTTAATGATCGGGCGATCTCCTATCGTGTGCACCAAGGCTTCGACCATAAGCTGGTGGCTTTATCCGCGGGCGTGCAGCGCATGGTGCGCTCTGAAACCGGTACTGCTGGGGTAATGTTTACCTTAGATACTGAATCCGGGTTCCGTGACGTGGTGTTTATCACCGGTGCTTACGGTTTGGGTGAAACCGTGGTGCAGGGCGCTGTGAACCCTGACGAGTTTTATGTACACAAGCCAACGCTTGAAGCAGGTCGTCCTGCGATTTTGCGCCGTAACTTAGGCAGTAAAGCCATCAAGATGGTTTACGGCGAAGAAGCCAAAGCCGGTAAATCGGTTAAGACAGTGGATGTTGATCCCGCTGATCGCGCACGTTTTGCTCTGACCGACGAAGAAGTGACCAATCTTGCTAAGCAAGCCTTGATCATCGAGAAGCACTACGGCCGTCCGATGGATATCGAGTGGGCCAAAGACGGTGATGACGGCCAGCTCTACATCGTTCAAGCTCGTCCAGAAACCGTTAAAAGCCGCAGCAACGCCAATGTCATGGAGCGTTACCTCTTAAAAGAAAAAGGTAACGTGCTAGTTGAAGGCCGCGCAATTGGTCAGCGTATTGGTGCAGGTCCTGTACGTGTAATTCGTGATGTCTCGGAAATGGACAAAGTCCAGCCCGGTGATGTACTGGTTTCGGATATGACCGACCCGGATTGGGAGCCGGTAATGAAGCGCGCTAGCGCTATCGTTACCAACCGTGGTGGCCGTACCTGCCACGCCGCGATCATTGCCCGAGAGTTGGGTATTCCTGCTGTTGTGGGCTGCGGCAATGCCACTCAAGTCTTAAAGGATGGCATGGGTGTGACGGTGTCGTGTGCTGAGGGTGATACCGGTTACATCTTTGAAGGTGAGTTGGGTTTTGATATCCGCCAAAACTCCGTTGATGCTATGCCGGATCTGCCATTCAAAATCATGATGAACGTCGGTAACCCTGATCGCGCGTTTGACTTTGCGCAGTTACCGAACGAAGGCGTGGGCCTTGCCCGTCTTGAGTTCATCATCAACCGCATGATCGGTGTGCATCCTAAGGCACTTCTGAACTTTGATAGCCTGCCACTGGATATCAAAGACAGCGTGCAAAAACGCATCGCAGGCTATAACGACCCGGTCAATTTCTACGTTGAGAAATTGGTTGAGGGCGTCAGCACGTTGGCAGCAGCCTTCTGGCCGAAAAAAGTGATCGTGCGTTTATCTGACTTTAAATCTAACGAGTACGCCAACTTAATTGGCGGCAAGTTGTATGAGCCCGAAGAAGAAAATCCAATGCTGGGCTTCCGCGGCGCCTCACGTTATATCAGTGAATCTTTCCGTGATTGTTTTGAGCTTGAATGCCGCGCAATCAAAAAAGTGCGTAACGAAATGGGCCTGACCAACGTTGAAGTTATGGTGCCGTTCGTGCGTACCTTGGGTGAGGCCAGCCAAGTGATCGATATTCTCGGTCAGTTCGGCTTGAAGCGTGGTGAAAACGGTCTGCGCGTCATTATGATGTGCGAACTGCCATCCAACGCCTTGCTCGCTGATGAGTTCTTAGAGTTCTTTGATGGCTTCTCGATTGGCTCGAACGACATGACTCAGCTTGCGCTCGGTCTTGATCGTGATTCGGGCATCATCGCGCATCTTTTTGATGAGCGTAATCCTGCCGTTAAAAAGCTGTTAGCCAGTGCGATTGCTGCGTGTAACAAAGCGGGCAAATACATCGGTATTTGTGGTCAAGGCCCATCGGATCATCCGGATCTTGCCAAATGGCTGATGGAGCAGGGTATTGAAAGCGTTTCTTTGAACCCAGATTCTGTTTTAGATACCTGGTTCTTCTTAGCGGATGTGCAATCGCCCAATTAAGCTTGTCATATAAATGAACCAAAGGCGGGAGCGGTTCCCGCCTTTTTCATTTATGAAAGGGCGCTATGCAAAGCAGCAGCAAATTATTTCCAGTTTCGTTAGCCAGTGCTGAGCTTCGAGATGAGCTAGTCGAAGATGTCTATCTGCTGCGACCTGGTAATAGTCCTGACTCAAGTGTTGAACTTGCACTCACACGGCTTGGCCCTGCAACAGGCACGGTCTCTGGAGAGCCTGTTGTCTTGCTGCATGGAAGCTTTTCCAATCGAAGATTTTGGTACTCGCCACGCGGAATTGGTTTTGGCCCTTACCTTGTCAGCCAAGGATTTGATGTATGGCTTGCCGAAATGCGTGGCCATGGTCTTTCCCCTAAAAACAATCAATATCGTGCTAATACAGTAGCGGATTATGCGCGCTTTGATCTGCCCGCTATCAATCAGTTTGTTCATGAAGTGACCTGTAAGCGTCCGCATTGGGTGGGGCATTCGTTAGGGGGAACCACACTCGCAGCGGCTTTGGCAGGCGCTTACATAGGCAGTAATGAGGTTTCCTCAATCACCTTGTGCGGCACTCAGGTAAGTCGTCGATATTTGTGCCTTAAAATTCCCCCCGTTCAATGGTTGATTCGTTATTGGCTGCGAAATAAGCCATCGATAGCAGGCTATAAATTCAACCGAGGGCCTGAGGATGAGCCAATAGGTTTGGTACTTGAGTCTCTTAAGATGCATGGTCTCTTAGGGCGCTTCGGAGGTAACCATGGCAATTGGTGGCAGGGGCTTTTGGAAGTTAAAACGCCCGCATTGGTTATTGCTGCTAACCACGATACTGAGGACCCAGCGTGGGCATGCCGCGCCTTGCATGAGCAACTAGGATCGACACTTAAGCAGTACATCTGTTTGGGTAAGGCATATGGTCACCAAGTCAATTACGGTCATGTCGATATGATTGTGAGCAAATATGCACAAAAAGAAGTCTGGCCTATGATTGCTCATTGGCTAAAGCACTGTCAGCTTGAGCAACCGTTATAGCGACAGCTAAGATGGCGGCATCAAACGTTTGCCAAGTTCAAAAAATCTTTTTTGCGAACAGTCAAGGAGTGTTTATGCAATACGTAACGCCAGACTTGTGCGATACCTATCCCGATCTTGTCCAGGCGGTTGAGCCTATGTTCGCCAATTTCGGGGGCAAAGACTCCTTCGGTGGGCAAATCGTGACGATTAAGTGTCACGAAGATAACTCGTTGGTCAAAGAGCAGGTTGACTTACCAGGTCATGGGAAGGTGCTGGTAGTCGATGGTGGTGGTTCACTACGCCGAGCGTTACTCGGTGATATGTTGGCTGAAAAGGCCGCTAAAAACGGTTGGGAAGGGCTTGTTATTTACGGGTGTGTACGTGATGTAGACGTGCTTGCGCAGACGGATTTAGGTGTTCAGGCTCTCGCCAGTCATCCTATGAAAACAGATAAGCGCGGAATCGGCGACTTGAATGTACCCGTTACATTTGGCGGGGTTACGTTCCGGCCTGGTGAATTCATTTACGCTGATAACAACGGCATTATTGTTTCACCTAGCGCGTTGACTATGCCCTAACCGATGGTCACAAAAGGATTGGTACATGGCTATCTTTTAGATGGCCAAGGTTCTGCTAAGCGCCTTAGCTATGCCGAGCTCGAAGGCCTTAGCCTGAAGGATGAGCAAAGTCTTTGGCTGCACTGGAGTTTAAGTGATAGCCACACCTCGCGTTGGCTCTATAACGACTCTGGTTTAAGCCATTTTATTTGCGAACGCTTGCTTGAAGAAAACACCCGTCCTAGATTGGTGCCGCTGGTTAACGACGCGCTATTGGTTTTTTTACGTGGCGTCAACCTTAACCCCGGTCAGACGATTGAGGATATGGTTTCCATCAGGGTTTACGCTGATGCAAAGAAGCTGATTTCGTTAAGGCTTCGTTCGGCCAACGTAGCCCAAACCTTGATTGAGCAGTTTGAGCAAGGTGCTGGCCCCAAAACGATTTCTGAGCTTTTATTGGCGCTTTCCTGCTCCTTGACGGATCACGTTGATAGTAGCCTAGATGAGCTTAATGACGCCTTGGATCAGGCAGAGGAAGTCTCACAAGAGAGCGGTACTGTCAGCCATATCAGAATCGCTGATTTGCGTAGACGAGCGGCTGGGCTTAGAAGATTTTTAGCACCGCTTAGAGATGTTTACGCCCAGTTATCCAAACCTTCGTTTAGCTGGTTAACAGCAGAACATCTCTATTGGTCAGAGCTCAATAATAGACTGGTCAGACATCTTGAAGATTTGGAGTTGATCCGAGAGCGTGCAGTTATGCTGGTAGAGGTAGAACGAAGTCGTTCAACTGAACGCATGAATAAGCTTCTCTATCGATTCTCTATTATAACTGTGCTGTTTTTACCTATGAGTTTTCTAACCGGCTTGTTAGGTATTAACGTGGGTGGTATCCCGCTCAGTAACAGTCCTTGGGGATTTATGGTGGCGTGCGCCGTCTTATTGGCGGTGACCATTTTTCAGTTGATTCTTTATCGTAAGATAGGCTGGCTGTGACTTACACACAAATGGCTACGTCTAGGTGACACAGCCTAGGAGGTGTGTATGCACGATCCCTTTGAAAAATCGTTACGTGAAATGCTTAATGCTGAGTCGGCTGAGCACGATGATCAGGCATGTCTGGGGAAAGTGCTAAAGACGGCGAACCGTCAGGTGGGCGCAGGTGATCTACTTGGTTTGGTTGGCAACTGGGCGAGCGCCTTTATGATGGCAATTAACAATGGATCAGCCCATCTTAAACCTGTTCGCCGCTCTACTAATAATCATTCTGATAAGGCCTAATAATGATGGAACTCGATCCTTGGACGCATAGTCTGGTCTCGGCAATGACTTCGGTGTGGGCACCCATAGCAGGTTTTATTCCGCGTCTGTTTGGTGCGCTTGTCGTAGTGATTTTAGGCTTTGTGGTCGCAAAGCTTTTAGATACATTGATATCTAAAGTTTTAGCTAAAGTTGGTATAGACAGGCTTATGGCCGGTACTGGGCTCAATAAGCTCTTGACGCGCATAGGTATCAATGCGCCTGTCTCAACACTTATTGGCAAAATTATCTATTGGTTTGTGTTGCTGATTTTCTTGATTACAGCAGCCGAATCACTAGGGCTTGATCGCATTTCATCGACGCTAGATGTCTTAGCGCTGTATTTGCCTAAGGTGTTAGGCGCTGCAGTTGTCATGGTGGCGGGGGTGCTATTGGCGCAACTGGTCAGTGGTGTTGTGCGTGGTGCAGCCGAAGGGGTTGGGCTTGAATACGCAGCTGGACTTGCCCGCATTGCTCAAGGGCTTGTGATTATCATCAGCCTTTCTGTTGCCATCGGGCAGCTCGAAATTAAGACAGATCTCCTCAACCACGTAATCGCAATTGTCCTAATCTCAGTAGGATTGGCCGTCGCCTTGGCGGTCGGTCTGGGTAGTCGCAATATCGCTTCGCAGATTTTAGCGGGTATCTACGTAAGAGAGCTCTATGAGGTAGGCCAGTTTATTGAGGTTGACGGGGTTCAAGGTGAGATCGAAGAAATTGGCACCGTCAAAACAACGCTTATTACACATGATGGCCAGTTGGTCTCTATTGCTAATCGTGTGCTGTTAGAACAACGCATTAGTAGCCGATAGATAATGTATGACAGCTTATATGCAGTATCATTGCGGATGTTATTGAGCATATCTTGGCTATCTGCTTTTGAATAATACTACTGTGACATCATTGCGCTATGATCCTGCTGATCTCTCGGATGAAGAGTTGGTAGAGCGTGCGCATGCCGAGTTGTTTCATGTAACGCGGGCGTATGAGGAGCTCATGCGTCGTTATCAGCGCACGCTGTTTAATGTGTGCGCGCGTTATTTGGGTAATGATCGTGATGCAGATGATGTGTGCCAAGAGGTAATGCTTAAAGTTTTATATGGCCTTAAAAACTTTGAGGGTAAATCAAAGTTTAAGACTTGGTTGTATAGTATTACTTACAACGAGTGTATTACTCAGTATCGAAAAGACCGACGTAAGCGTCGACTTCTAGATGCACTAAGTCTCGATCCTCAAGAGGAAGCAACTGAGGAGCAGGTCTCAGTTGAAGAAAAAGATGGTCTTTCTCGTTGGTTAGAACATGTCAATCCAATCGATCGAGAAATATTGGTGCTACGCTTTGTCGCAGAGCTAGAGTTTCAAGAGATTGCAGACATCATGCATATGGGTCTTAGTGCCACTAAAATGCGTTACAAAAGGGCTCTAGATCGTCTGCGTGAAAAATTTTCTACAACAAATGAAACTTAGTTGAATTAAATGTTTCTAAGCTGCTATGGCAAGTTTCTGCTAAACTTGTCGGCTTAGTTGTCTTACTCAATTAACGACAACTGATTGACCACTAAGATGGGGATTTACGGATGAAATTTAAGAACACTTTAGGCGTGGCTGTTGGCTCGATTCTGGCTGCTACAACTATGGGTGCATTTGCTCAAGGCCAAGGCGCGGTTGAAATGGAAGTATTCGGTAAGCGTTACTTTACCGACAGCTCCCGTGACCTAACCGACGGTAATCTGCTCGGCGGCTCTATCGGCTACTTCTTGACTGATGATGTGTCTTTGAACCTGTCTTATGGCGAAATCCATGACATGCGCTCTGACAACAACACCGGCAACAAGGACATCAAAGGTAACCAATTTGGCTTAGAAGCCATCAAGCACTTTGGTACTGCTGGTCCTGGCCTGCGTCCGTACATCTCTGGTGGTGTTGCTCATCAGAGCATCAGCAACGTTCCGCCACGTAGCGGCCGTGACCACAGCACTTTCGCAACCATCGGTACTGGTCTGAAGTACTACTTTGGTGAGCACTTCTTTGCTCGTGCAGGCGTTGATGGTGTGTACAACATCGACGAGGGTGAAGCTGAGTGGTTAGCAGCAGTTGGTCTGGGCTTGAACTTTGGTGGCAACGCCAATCGTCCTGTAGCCGCTGTAGAGCCAGCTCCATACGTAGAGCCAACTCCTGAGCCTGTAGCAGAGCCAGAGCCAGCTCCAGAGCTGGTACGCGTTGAGCTGGACGTTAAGTTCGACTTCGATAAGTCTGTTGTTAAGCAAGACAGCTACGGCGATATCAAAAACCTTGCTGACTTCATGAACCAGTACCCACAAACCAGCACTACTGTTGAAGGTCACACTGACTCAGTAGGTAGCGATGCTTATAACCAAAAACTGTCTGAGCGCCGTGCTAACGCCGTTCGTAACGTGTTGGTTAATGAGTACGGCGTTGATTCAAGCCGTGTAAGCTCGGTTGGTTATGGTGAGTCTCGTCCAGTGGCTGATAACGCTACCGAAGAAGGCCGCGCGATTAACCGTCGTGTTGAAGCAGAAGTTGAAGCGCAAGTTCGCTAATCAGCTATCTGTTGTGTAGTGCTTGAATGCACTATCCATAAAAAGCCTCAACTGCGGTTGGGGCTTTTTTATGCATACATTCTTTCAAGCAAATTAATATTAATTATCGAGTCGTTCAGCAGAATTTCTCCATTTGCCATAGCATGACTGCTATTGTGCGGGGCTGAATGCCGTACTACGGTTTTATAAAGCACTATTTTTGTTTGGTACCTTTCTCAGATGACACGACTCAAAGCCCTTGATTCGCTGGCGCTAGGTTTCATGACCTTTGCCTTATTTTTAGGTGCCGGCAACATTATCTTTCCGCCTAGTGCAGGTATGGCTGCTGGTGAAAATCTGGCAATTGCCTCGCTGGGCTTTTTGCTGACCGGTGTAGGTCTACCTCTTCTGACTATTGTTGCTTTGGCGCGCGTCGGCGGTGGAATGGCCGAGCTCACTAAGCCAATGGGCACATTAGCAGGCACGATTCTGGCTGTAGCGGTGTACTTGGTAATTGGCCCAATGTTCGCGACGCCCCGTACCGCCGTTGCTTCCTTTGAAATTGGCGTTACTCCGTTTATTGGGCACAGTACGATTGGCTTACTCGTCTATACATTGATATTTTTTACGATAGTGCTTGCCTTAACGCTGTATTCAGGAAGGCTTATTGACACGGTTGGTAAAACCATTACTCCCGTGCTTATGTTGGCGCTTATTGTGCTAGGGATTGCAGGCATATTCTTCCCTGCGGACGCTATAGGTCCTGCAACAGGTGAGTATCTTGAGCAGCCATTGGTTAAAGGGTTTGTTGAAGGCTACCTAACCATGGACGCATTGGGTGCGTTAGTCTTTGGAATAGTCATTGCCAAAGCCATTCGCGATCGGGGTGTAACCGAACCTGCGCTTGTCACACGTTATTCGATCATTGCAGTTTGCATTGCAGCGTTAGCGTTAGCGTCCGTGTATATCTCATTTTTCTACTTAGGTGCTGGCAGTCATGATTTGGCTAAAGGTGCTACCAATGGTGGGCAAATTTTAGCGGCCTATGTTCAGCATACCTTTGGTACCTCTGGCCTTATTTTGTTAGCGGCGGTGATTGTCTTGGCCTGTTTGACTACCGCTGTAGGACTTATGGCAGCCTGTGGTGAATACTTTAGTAAGCTTTTGAATAAACCTTACTGGCTAACCAGCACGATTTTTGTAGTGACGAGTTTTTTGATTTCCAACGTTGGACTGACACAGCTTATTAAACTTTCAATACCCGTTTTAATGGGCCTGTATCCACTGGCGATTGTTCTAGTGTTATTGAGTCTTCTTGATCGTTTCTGGATATCTTCTAAACGAGTCATCGTGCCGGTAATGGCTGTAACGTTGATTTTTGCTATTGCAGACGGGCTCGCAGCTGCTGGTATTGGCAACTGGACGCAATGGGCATTAGAAGTATCATCTCCCGAAAGCTTTAGCCACAATCTAGTTTCTACATTAGACATGTATGTTGGCGGCTTTTTTAGAGGCCTACCTCTTGCCAATATGGCTTTAGGCTGGTTGGTGCCGGCTACTCTTGCCACAGTGATCGCCGTTATATATGACCGTGCATCATCTAGAACAGTTTAGGTAATAGCCAGAGTACAAGGGATTGGATATGAGCGTGGGATTTTGGTGTGTATTAATAAGTGCTGTATTAATCTACATTGCCAAAATTCCTGTGGCTTGGGCTATGCAAAAGGATGAGCGTGGTTATGACAACCGCCACCCGCGCGCTCAACAACAAAAGCTAACAGGCCTTGGCGCCCGTGCATTGGCATCTCATCAGAATAGTATTGAGGCATTTCCACTATTTGCGGCGGCCGTTTTCATGGCAACAAGTGCCTCAGTTGTAGGCACTTGGACTGATATGCTGGCGATCATCTTTGTTGTGGCACGCGTGCTATATCTAATCTGCTACTGGGCTGACTGGCATTGGCAGCGTACGCTGGTATGGTCAGTGGGGCTGGCAAGCTGTTTAATGTTGATGCTCACCCCTCTAATGGCCTAAATATTTGATCTTTATCCGAGGTATGTCTATGGATGACACTACCAGGCTTTGCCGTGCACAGCAGTTTTTAAGTGTGCTCAAACACTGCCAAGTGTTGGGTATTTCTGTAGTGAGCGCTGAACCTTCTGGCTTAACGCTTAAGCTTCCGTATTCCGAGGCGATTGTTGGAAACCCAGAGACGGGTGTTATTCATGGAGGGGCTATAACAACGCTCATGGATACTACCTGTGGTATTTCAACCGTTTGCGTGCTTCCTGAGTTTGAAGTATGCCCTACGTTGGATTTGCGTATTGACTACATGCATCCTGCTGAACCCAATAAGCCTGTATATGGCTTTGCAGAATGCTATCGGGTGACTCCAAATGTGATCTTTACCCGAGGTATCGCTTATCAAGATGACCCAAGTCAACCTATTGCACATGTAGTGGGCACTTTTATGCGTATGGGCAAATCTATTGATGGCGAACAACTCGCACATGCGTTTGCTGGAGCTACTCAATGAAGGTTGCCAACATTAACGACTGTGTACGACAGGCCCATGAAACAAATGACTATGATGCCCTTTTACAGTTAATTCCGTATGCAAAGTTGATTGGCATTGAATGCATACGGATGGGCGATGATTGGGTTTTTCGTTTGCCTGCCAATAAGGACAATATTGGCAATCCGATTTTGCCAGCGCTTCACGGAGGGGTGATCGCGGGATTTATGGAACACGCTGCAATGGCGTATTTATTAATTGCCGCAGGTATACCGCATTTACCCAAGATTATTGATCTCTCCATTGACTACCTGCGTGCAGGACAGTTTCGAGATACCTACGCACAGTGCCAAGTTTGGAGACAGGGCAAGCGTGTGGCGAATGTTTCGATTACAGCTTGGCAAACCACCCATCACGAACCTATTGCTACTGCACGCGCGCATTTTAAGGTGGATGAAAGTTAGTGGCTTGAATTTCTAACTAAAGCCCCCATCTCTTGCTCACTGCCGCCAAACGCGCGGCCACTGCCAACTGTTGGAGTTAGTGAGCATGAGTGTGGAGACTCAAAAAGAAACGCTGGGCTTCCAGACCGAGGTGAAGCAACTGCTGCACCTGATGATCCATTCTTTGTATTCAAATAAAGAGATCTTTTTACGTGAGCTGATCTCTAACGCCTCTGACGCGGTTGATAAATTACGCTTTGAAGCTTTGGCTAAGCCTGAATTGTTAGAAGGTGGAGCTGAGCTCAAAATCCGCTTGAGCTTTGACAAAGATGCCAAGACCCTAACCCTTGAGGATAACGGTATTGGTATGAGCCGAGATGAGGCGATTGCCCATCTTGGCACGATTGCCAAATCCGGAACGTCTGAGTTTTTAAAAAACTTAACAGGCGATCAGAAAAAAGACTCCAATCTGATCGGCCAATTCGGTGTGGGCTTCTATTCCGCCTTTATCGTTGCTGAAAAAGTAGAAGTCTTTAGCCGCCGCGGGGGACTCTCTGCAAGTGAAGGTGTGCACTGGTCAAGCCGCGGTGAAGGGGACTTTGAAGTTGCCACCGTCGAAAAAGCAGATCGCGGTACTCGCATTGTTCTGCACTTAAAAGCGGGCGAAGAAGAGTTCGCCGATGGCTGGCGCCTGCGCAATATCGTCAAAAAATATTCAGACCATATTGCATTGCCAATTGAGCTGCCTAAAGAGCATTTTGGCGAAGAAAAAGACAAGCCGGCTGAAGTTGAATGGGAAACCGTTAACCGTGCCAGTGCCCTGTGGACGCGCCCACGTACAGAGGTTAAGGACGAAGAATACCAAGAGTTCTATAAGCACGTTGCCCATGATTTTGAGAATCCGCTGTCGTGGAGCCATAACAAAGTTGAAGGCAAGCTTGAGTACACCTCACTTCTGTATGTACCGGCACGCGCCCCGTTTGATCTTTACCACCGCGAAGCCCCTAAAGGCTTAAAGCTCTATGTGCAACGCGTGTTTATCATGGATCAGGCTGATGAGTTCTTACCGCTTTACCTACGCTTTATCAAAGGTGTGGTGGACTCTAACGACCTGTCGTTGAACGTATCGCGTGAAATTTTGCAGAAAGATCCAGTCATTGATTCCATGAAGTCAGCGCTGACCAAGCGTGTACTGGATATGCTGGAAAAACTCGCCAAAAACGAGCCAGAAAAATACCAAGACTTCTGGAAAGTCTTTGGTCAGGTACTTAAAGAAGGTCCAGCGGAAGACTTTGCTAACAAAGAAAAAATTGCAGGCTTGCTGCGCTTCGCTTCAACCTTGCAAGGCACTGACGAGCAAGTCGTCTCCTTAGCTGAGTACTTGGGCCGCGTAAAAGAAGGCCAAGATAAGATCTACTACCTAACCGGTGAATCCTACGCGCAAGTTAAAAACAGCCCGCATTTAGAAGTCTTCCGTAAGAAAGGGATTGAAGTACTTCTGCTGACTGATCGCATTGATGAGTGGCTGATGAGCTACTTAACCGAATTTGACGGTAAGCAGTTTGTGGACGTGGCTCGGGGTGATTTGGACTTAGGTGCTCTTGATTCTGAGGAGGATAAAAAAGCCTTAGAAGAAGTTGCTAAGGCCAAAGAGGGCCTGATTGAGCGCTTAAAAGTGGCCTTAGGCGATCAAGTGTCTGAGGTGCGTGTGTCTCATCGTTTGACCGACTCTCCAGCAATCTTGGCCATTGGCGAACAAGATTTAGGTTTGCAAATGCGCCAGATTTTAGAAGCAAGCGGCCAAAAAGTACCCGAGTCTAAGCCAATTTTTGAAATCAACCCAACCCATCCGTTGGTTGAGAAATTGGACGTTGAGCCAGATGAGGATCGCTTTAAGGATCTTTCGTTTATTCTGTTTGACCAAGCAGCCTTGGCCGCAGGTGACAGCCTAAAAGATCCAGCAGCCTATGTGCAGCGCTTGAATAAGCTTTTGGTTGAGTTATCAGCCTAAACTTTTAAACAAAAAAGCCCGCATATAGCGGGCTTTTTTTATGGGTATTGATTAGCGCGTTAAGGCGGCAAACTGCACCAAATCAAGCAATGGTTGCGGATAAACACCTAAGACGAAGACGCAGGCGGCAATGGCTAACAGCATAATGCCGCCAGCACGTTGCCCCCAGTCAAAGGGCGCATCGTGGCGCACAAGGTTAGGTTCAACCAAGAACAGGGTCACCATCACTCGCAGGTAGTAGTAAACGCCAATCGCGCTACCTAAGATCAACGCACCTACAAGCCACCACAGTGAAGACTCAACACCCACACTTAAGATGTAGAACTTGCCAATAAAGCCTGCGGTCAGTGGAATGCCTGCCAGAGAGAGCATCATCACTGTCATTACTGCTGTGAGGTACGGGCGGCGCCAAAACAAGCCGCGGTATTCATAAAGCGCATCGCAATCGCGGCCGCCGAAAGGCGTGGACATTAACGTGATCACGCCAAACGCGCCAAGGCTGGTGAGCACATAGGTCACCAGATAAACACCCACGGCTTCTTCAGCTAAACCTTTGCTGGCAATCAGGGCGATCAACAAATAACCAAAGTGCGCGATGGAAGAATACCCCAACAGACGTTTGATGTTGTTTTGCAAGAGCGCCATCAAGTTACCGACCAGAATCGAAGCCACAGCAATCACAGCTAGGATATCGGCCAACCAACCACTGCTGGTGACAGGAGAAATCTGGTAAAGACGAAGTAGCACGGCAAACACGCCGACCTTAGCTGCGGTGGCTAAAAAGGCTGCGACAGGTGCGGGTGCGCCTTCATAGACATCAGGCGTCCATAAGTGAAAGGGCACAAGTGACAGTTTAAACCCAAGGCCGATTAGCATCATGCCAATACCCAGTTGCGAGAGCATGCCAACATCGCTGGTATTAAGCGCATTGCCCAGTGCGCTCATGCTCATGGTGCCGGCCTCGGCATATAAAAGTGCCATACCAAAGAGCAAGAATGCAGAACCGGCAGCAGACAACACCATGTATTTGATACCGGCCTCAAGCGAACGCTTATTGAAAAACGCGTAAGCAACAAGGCCGTACAAAGGCACTGACAACAGCTCAAGGCCGATAAAGAGCGCAGCTAAGTGCTGAGCGCTGACCAATACCAGTCCGCCAACCGTTGAAAGCAGCATCAGAAGGTACAGCTCTTCACGGTTCCCCGGAAAAGCTTGGCCTTGATGCTTACCTAAATAGGCATGGGCCAAAGTCATACAGGCGATGGCAGCTAGAACAATTAGGCCTGAATAGAAAAAGGCAAAATTGTCCCATAGTAGCAACGGAGTGACTTCGATTGCTGGGTACTGTGAAACGGGAATAATCGATACCAGCGTTAAGCCCAAACCTATCAATGAAAGCAAATAGGTTTGGGAGTTGTGCCGGCGCCAAGCAATCGCCAGCATGACGATTACAGTGCTAGCGCTTAAGATTAAAAGCGGCAGCAGCGCGATGAAATGTTGTGTTGAGAATTCCATATCAACTACCGGTTTAAAGCAGAATGGGAGAGGGCGCTAGACAGCCACTGCTGTACGCCTTGCATGCTGGCAGAAGAGATATCCAAGACTATTTGCGGATACACACCAAGACCGATCAGAAGCACGGCAAGCGCCAGAATCATATACAGCTCACGGTTGTTGAGCCCTGCAATGGGCGCATCAGACTTGGCTGGGCCGAAATGGGCGCGATGGACCATGATTAGCGAATAGACCGAGGCCAATACTAAGCCCGAGGTCGCAATAGCAACCGTCCAAGGCGCTACACCAAAGGCACCCATCAGGATTAAAAACTCACCGACAAAGTTACCAGTACCTGGCAAGCCAAGGGATGCGGCCGCAAAGAATAGGCTTAAGGCCGGTAACCACGGCATACGTGACCATAACCCGCCCATTTCACGCATATCGCGGGTGTGCAGGCGCTCGTAGAGTTGACCGCAGAGAATGAATAAAGCAGCTGCTGATAGGCCGTGTGCCACCATTTGCACGACAGCACCTTGCAGGGCCATTTGACTTCCTGAGTAAATCGCAATGAGTACAAAGCCCATATGCGAAACACTGGAGTACGCCACCAATCGTTTGATGTCAGTTTGGGCAAACGACAAGAAAGCGCCATAGAAAATGCCGATTAAGCCTAATGTCATGGCTATAGGGGCAAATTCTGCCGAAGCATTTGGGAATAAGGGCAGCGCGAAACGAAGAAGACCGTAGGCAGCGGTTTTCAGCAAAATACCGGCTAAGTCCACCGAGCCTGCTGTGGGTGCTTGAGCGTGAGCATCAGGCAGCCAAGCATGTACCGGTACAACCGGAAGCTTCACCGCAAAGGCCACAAAGAAACCTAACATCAGCGCATACTCAAGCGCAGGAGGCATTTGTGTGCCCAAGAGCGTTGCGTAGTCAAAGCTGAAAATGCCGGTTGCGCGGTAGTGAGTCAGCACCAAGCCTAAAATGGCCACCAGCATAATGAGGCCACTGGCTTGGGTGTAGATAAAGAACTTAGTGGCGGCGGTAATACGGGTTTTCTTGCCTTCACCGCTATGACCCCAGAGCGCGATGAGAAAGTACATCGGCACCAGCATCATTTCCCAAAAGAAGAAGAACAAGAACAGATCGAGCGCTAAGAAAACACCAATCACACCACCTAAAATCCATAAAAGGTTTAGGTGGAAGAAACCTACACGGCGCTCAATCTCACTCCACGAACAGAGTACCGATAGCACACCTAAAAGGCCGGTTAAAACGATCATCAAAAGCGATAAACCGTCTAAGGCCAGATGTAAGTTGATGCCAAAGCGCTCAATCCAAACATGCTTGAATTCAAGCACCCAGTTGTTGGCATCGGCAGGGTTGGGGGCTAAGTTGTAATCACCGTGTGCCCATAGCCACAGGCTAATGATGAGCACGAGCGACATGCTTAATAAAGCAATCCAACGGGGGAGAGTGGCTGATGACTTTTCGGTGAGCCAGCACAGCAGGCCACCGATAAAGGGGATCAGGATTAGCCAGGGCAGAATCATATCGGCCTTAGTCCTTGTGCAAGTGCAAATTCATGGTTAGATCGCGCCCCATACAATGGCCCCAAGCAGCGCAATTGCGCCCAAGGCAATGGAGGCAGCATACCAACGGATATTTCCTGTTTCCGTACGACTTAAGCCTTTGCTACCAGCCACTGCAAACACGGCTGAAAGATTGATCACACGATCAAGCGGATCTTTTTTCAGCAGTTTGCAGATCAGTAAATAAGGCTTCACAAACACAAGGTCGTACAACCAATCAAAGCCCCAAGCGGCAAACCAAAGTGCTGAAAGCTTGCGCCCGACAAAGCTATTGGCAATGTGAGTGGCGAGGGTGCGTTTGCCTAAGAACAACAGCGCGGCCAGTAAAACGCCGGCAATGGCGATAGCGGCGGAGGCCACTTCCAAGGCAATGCGGCCTTCACCGCCCGCCTGACCGATGCTCTCAGGCAGTACGCCTGCAAGTGGCGGTGTAATCCATGCGCCAATGCAGGTTGAAAGCACGATCAAGACAATCAGTGGCAGATTATGGGCAATGCCAGTGCCTGCATGTGCTTGAGTTTTGGCTTCACCATGGAAGGCAATAAAGATTAAGCGGAAGGTGTAGATAGAGGTCAGGAAGGCGCCAGCAAGACCTGCGTATAAAAGCCCTGTATTGCCGCTAGCAAAGGCTTCCCAAAGGATTTCATCTTTGGAGTAAAAGCCTGCGGTAATCAGCGGCAATGCGGCCAGTGCTGCACCACCAACGATAAAGCTTGCATAGGCAAGTGGCAGTTTTTTCCATAATCCACCCATCTTGAAGATGTTTTGCTCATGGTGGCAGGCATGGATTACCGAGCCTGAGGCCAAGAACAGTAGCGCTTTAAAGAACGCATGGGTCATTAAATGGAAGATTGCAGCCTCCCACGCGCCGACGCCTAAGGCCAAGAACATATAGCCGATTTGGCTCATGGTGGAGTAGGCGAGGATACGTTTGATGTCGGTTTGTACCAGTGCTGCAAAGCCTGCCAAGACCAAAGTCACGCCGCCCACAATTCCCACAAAAGACAAAATATCTGGAGTGAGAATAAACAAGCCATGGGTTCGGGCAATCAGATAAACGCCAGCTGTGACCATGGTGGCGGCGTGAATCAGGGCAGAAACAGGCGTTGGACCTGCCATCGCGTCGGCAAGCCAGGTTTGTAAAGGCAACTGCGCAGATTTACCGACGGCACCGCCTAAGAGCATTAATGTGGCAAGCCACAGCCATGTATCGCCGGCTGCGTATTTTTCAGGGGCCAGTTGCATGAGTTCTTGCACATTTAACGTGCCTAAGTTGAAGAACAGGATGAACAGGCCAATCATCAAAAACACATCGCCAATGCGCGTGACGATAAAGGCTTTAAGGGCTGCGTTACCGTTTTTAACTTCTTTGTAATAGAAGCCAATCAAGAGGTAGGAGCATAAGCCCACGCCTTCCCAGCCAAAGAACAACACCATTAAGTTATCGCCCAGCACTAAAAGCAGCATGCTGAAGATAAAAAGATTGGTGTAGCTGAAGAAGCGGGCATAACCTTCTTCACCACGCATATACCAGCTGGCAAAAAGATGGATCAAAAAGCCAACGCCGGTGACCACACCCAACATGGTGGCGGAGAGGCCATCTAAATACAGCCTAAAGTGCACGTTAAAGTCTTCAACGCCTACCCATTGCCATAAGGTTTGCGTAAAGACTTTGGTGTCAGTTGAGTTGAACTGCCAGATGGCGAAGAAACTCACTAAGGCGCTTAAGCCTACAGCGCCAACGCCTACAAGCGCTGCGCTGTTTTCACTTAAGCGACCGCGTGAAAACGACAGTACCAGCCAACCCAACAGCGGAAAGACTAAAGATAAATAGAGGTAGTTCATCCGCGCATCTCGCTTGCAGCATCGATATCCAAGGTACGGAAGCGGCGATACAGTTGCAGCAAGATGGCGAGGCCAATACTGGCCTCAGCAGCTGCAAGGGTAATCACCAGAATGAACATCACTTGCCCATCGGGTTGTACCCAACGGCTACCGGCGACGATAAAGGCCAAGGCTGTAGCGTTCATCATGATTTCAAGGCTCATCAAAATGAACAAAATATTGCGCCTAACCATAAGCCCCGTAAGGCCTAAGGCGAAAAGCACGCCTGCCAGCGCCAATCCATGTTCTAACGGCACAGCGCCCATTATTTGATCTCCCCAGCTTCTTCACGGCCCAGATGGTAGGCGGCGACTACAGCAGCTAAAAGCAGCATTGAGGCCAGTTCTACTGCCAACAGATAAGGCCCAAATAAGCTGATACCTACGGCTTTTGCTTCAACGGTTTTTTGACCGATCACAGCACCACTTGGCTCGGTGAAAAGTAGGACCAGTACTTCGACCAATAACGCTAAGCTCAAGAGTCCAGGTCCAAACCAAGCACCGGGTTTGAGCCACTGTTTTTCTTGGCTTACGGCTGCTGGGCCTAAGTTCAGCATCATCACAACAAACACAAACAGCACCATAATGGCACCGGCGTAAACGATGATCTCAAGTGCGCCAGCAAAGGGAGCACCTAGGCTAAAAAAGCACGCTGAAACCGCTAGAAGCGAAACAATTAAATATAAAAGTGCATGCACCGCATTGGTGTGGGTAATGACCCTAAGTGTTGCAGCAACAGCTACACCTGCGGAAAAGTAAAAGGCAAACTCCATTACCAAGATCCCCCAGTGATTCGCGTTGTCATGGCAAGAGTCCTTTAACGTTAATCGGCTCTGCTTCGTTTTGTGCCGCACCCTTAGGCTTGCCATCAATGGCCATACCAGCCACGCGATAGAAGTTGTAATCAGGGTATTTACCGGGGCCTGAAATCAGGAGGTCTTCTTTCTCATACACCAGATCTTGGCGTTTGTAGTCACCCATTTCAAAATCCGGCGTCAGCTGAATTGCCGTGGTAGGGCATGCTTCTTCGCACAGTCCGCAAAAAATGCAGCGCGAGAAGTTAATGCGGAAAAACTCCGGATACCAACGACCATCTTCTTTTTCTGCTTTTTGCAGAGAAATACAACCCACCGGGCAGGCGACCGCGCAAAGGTTACAGGCTACGCAGCGCTCTTCACCGTCTGGGTCGCGAGTTAGGACAATGCGGCCACGGTAGCGTGGCGGCAGGTAAACCTGTTCTTCTGGGTACTGCAGGGTGTCGCGTTTACGAAAGGCATGGCTAAACACCATCCATAAACTTCGCAGCTGCGTGCCCGTACCTTTTAGAACATCCCAAATGTACTTAAACATCTTCTACTCCTTACTGCGCAGCCAGCACAACAGCGCCGGTTACCAGCAGGTTAATCAAGGTCAGCGGCAGACAGAACTTCCAGCTAAAAGCCATCACTTGGTCATAGCGAGGACGCGGGATCGATGCGCGCAGCAAAACAAAGATCATGATGAAAAATGCGGTCTTGATGGCAAACCAGAAAAACGCAAGCCAAGGCGCCACATCTAAGAACGGTCCGTGCCAGCCACCAAAGAACAGGGTGGTCAGAAGCGCTGAAACCAAAACAATGCCAATGTATTCGCCAACGAAGAACATGCCCCATTTCATACCGGCGTATTCAATGTGGTAGCCATCAGCAATTTCTTGTTCGGCTTCGGGTTGGTCAAAGGGGTGGCGGTGCGTGACCGCAACACCTGCGACAAAGAAGGTACAAAAGCCAATAAACTGCGGAATGATGAACCACATATTGTTTTGCTGGTATTCAACGATTTCGCGCATGTTAAAGGTGCCGGCCTGTGCCACCACACCCATCAGCGCAAGGCCCATAAAGACCTCATACGAAACCGTTTGTGCTGAAGCCCGAAGGCTGCCGAGCAGGGCAAACTTGTTGGCACTTGCCCAGCCAGCAAAGAGCACCGCATAAACGGTTAACCCTGCCATGGCAAAGAAAAACAACAGGCCAATGTTTAAGTCTGCCACGCCCCAGCTTGGGGTGATGGGGACCACGGCAAAGGATAAAAGCACCGTGGACATGGCAACCAAGGGTGCCAAGGTAAAGATCAAACGGTCAGCAAAAGGCGGCGTCCAGTCCTCTTTGAAGAACATTTTGATCATGTCAGCCACAATCTGTAGTGAGCCGCCAGGGCCAACCCGATTAGGGCCATAGCGATCTTGCCAAAGCCCCAGCAAACGGCGCTCAACAAATGACAGCAGTGCGCCACAGAGCACTACTACCAATAAGATCACCAGCGCCTTGCCAATGTGGATCAGCACATCTGCCACTTCCGGTGTGAGCCAGCTCATTGTGCTGCCTCCTTAATCTCAGTCACGACGCTTTGCACGCTAAAAAACGGCATCTTAGGCAGGCCGTACGGCAATGCTACAACACCCAGCGGCAAGCTTTGGTCAATACGTAAAGTGACGTTAAAGGCATTGCCATCAAGCACAAGGGTTACATGGCTGCCATCTTGCAAGTTAAGGCGTGTGGCCTCTTCTGCAGCAAGGCTTGCATAAGGCTCGCTAATACGTGTCTGAATCGGTGCTGCGAGGTTCGAGGTTTCATCACTACCAAACAGATGGTGCTGCGGCACCGCCTGCCAAGTGCCTTGCGCTGGCGCAAAAGCCTTAGGCGCTTGAGCAAAGACGACATTGGCGCGATCTTTTGCAAATAGCCGGACACCTGGGTCACCTGCACGTAAATGCCCACCCACTTCGTCTTGGAACTTGTTCCACGCTTGCGGTGAGTTCCAACCGGGTGACCACGCAAAAGGGATTTGCTGGCGATCTTCAGCACTGCCTGAGTAGCCTTCCATAGAAAACGCAAACGGCGAGTCTTGATCTTGCGGTTGGCGTGGCTCATGAACGCTGATATTGGCGCGCATTGAGGTACGTCCGCTGTAACGCAAGGGTGAGCGCGAGAGCTTAAGCCCTTTGATTCTAAAGCTGGCACTTGGGGCCGCTTCAGTGATCTCGGCCAGATTGGCAAACTGTGCAGCACACGCTTGAGTTACTTGATCAAGCTGCGACCAGTCAACGGCTTGACCTTTTACAGTGCTATGTAGAGCATGGAGCCAGCGCCAGCCTTCACGTACCAGAATGTCTGGATTGTAGTAGCTGGGCTCAAACACTTGGAAGAAACGCTGGGCGCGACCTTCATTGGAAACCAACGTGCCGTCACCTTCGGCAAAGCTTGCAACAGGTAAAATGAGATCCGCTTTAGCAGCTGTTGGCGTTGCTTGGTGATCGGCAACGATCAGGACGTGACCATCAAGTGCAGCATCGACCTGTGCTTTCGGAGCACGGCGATAAAGATCGTTTTCCAGCACGACAACAGCCGACTCTTGATCGGCAGTAATGGCTGCTAGAGCTGCTTCAAGGGATTTATCCGCGCTTTCACCTTCAAGCAATAACGCCATGCCCATGCTGTTGGCTTCGCTCACGACCAGTGAAATCGAACCGTTACGTGCACAATTTTTGAGCGCTTGAGCGATGTTGCCGGCGGCTTCAATCAGGCTTGGTTCGCCTAACGAGGTACCTGAAATAACGAGGGGACGTTTAGCGTTAATTAACGCCTGCGCAATGGCTTGCGCAAGTTTTTGTGCGTCCGCATCAAGGCCTTCCACAGCCGGTGCACTTGGATCGATCGCATGCGCAACCGCAAAGCCTAAACGCGCCAGATCAACGGGTGCGGCCTGCACGCTTTGCTCGGCAATATCATCTAAACGGGTAGGGGTGAGGCTTGCGATAAAGACAGGGTACAAGGCATGTTGCGCGACGTTTTGCACAGCAGCCTGATGCCAATCTTGAATGCGAGCATTGGCGGCAATCTCAGTGGCTTTGCCTTTTGCCGCCTGGCGCACAGACAGTGCTAAACGGGCTGCGGTTTGAGTTAAGTCTTCACCTAAGATAAAGACTGCATCGTGCTCTTCAACTTCACGCAGCGTGGCAACCGGAAGTGGGCCGTTTTGCAATAGCGCACGTACACGTTGGATGTTTTCAAGCTCAAGACGCGCAACACCTGAATAGAAATTCTCAGCGCCAACGAGCTCACGCAGTGAGAAGTTAGACTCAAGACTCGCACGCGGCGAGCCAATACCAATGACCTTACGTCCTTTGATCAGCTCAGCGGCTTTGTCCAGCGCTTGATCAATACCCAGGGTTAATTGGCTGGGTGCAAAGAAGGGCTGACGTGGACGATCTGCATTATTAACAAAGCCATAGCCGAAGCGGCCACGGTCACAGAGGAAATAATGGTTAACTTCGCCGTTGAAACGGTTTTCGATACGGCGCAGTTCGCCATAGCGCTCACCCGGGCTGATATTGCAACCGAGAGAGCAGCCTTGGCAGATGCTAGGTGCAAACTGCATATCCCATTTACGGTTGTAGCGCTCAGAATGGGTTTTGTCGGTAAATACGCCTGTCGGGCAAACTTCGGTTAAGTTGCCGGAGAATTCACTTTCAAGAACGCCATCTTCGACACGACCGAAATAGACGTTGTCGTGGGCGCCATACACACCAAGGTCAGTGCCGCCCGCATAATCTTTGTAATAACGCACACAGCGATAGCACGCGATGCAGCGGTTCATTTCATGGGCGATAAATGGACCGAGCTCTTGGTTTTGGTGCGTGCGTTTAGTGAAGCGATAACGGCGTTGGTTGTGGCCGGTCATCACGGTCATGTCTTGCAAATGGCAATGACCGCCTTCCTCGCACACCGGGCAATCGTGCGGGTGGTTGGTCATTAACCATTCCACCACGCTCTTACGGAACGCCTTGGATTCTTCATCGTCGATGCTGATCCACGTGTTATCGGTCGCAGGTGTCATGCAGCTCATGACGATACGGCCGCGGGTGTCGTTTTCATCGCTGTATTGCTTTACCGCACATTGGCGGCAGGCGCCGACGCTCCCTAATGCTGGATGCCAGCAAAAGTAGGGGATATCGAGGCCAAGAGAGAGACACGCCTGCAAGAGGTTGTCTGCTCCATCGACTTCGAAGTCTTTGCCGTCTACATGGATAGTGGCCATGGTGTTTCTTCTTCTTACCCACCGAAGCGGGTGTGGCTAATGGAATTCGTTATGAACCTAGGAAATGGCAGCGCCAACATCTAGGCTCACTTTGCTTATACGTTAGGTCGGGTAAATACATCCGGTGTTAAAGGCTTGGCAACGCCTGCCTCAAACTCGTCACGGAAGTATTTGATGGCACTACCCAAGGGCTCAACAGCACCCGGTGCATGAGCACAGAAGGTTTTACCTGGACCTAAGAAGTTAACCAGCCCTAAAAGCGTCTCAATGTCTTCAGCACTGCCTTGACCTCTTTCCAGAGCGCGCAGCATTTTTACGCTCCATGGCAGACCATCGCGGCACGGGGTACACCAGCCACAGGACTCACGGGCAAAAAACTCTTCCATGTTTCTTAATAGCGAAACCATGTTGACCGTGTTATCCACCGCCAGAGCAAGCCCTGTCCCCATGCGGGTACCGACTTTAGCAATGCCACCTGCGTACATTTGCGCCTCTAAATGCTCGGGCAATAAGAAGCCTGTACCAGCACCGCCGGGTTGCCAGCATTTAAGGGTGTAACCATCCTTCATGCCACCTGCGTAGTCTTCGAATAACTCGCGGGCAGTCACACCAAAGGGCAGCTCCCAAATACCGGGGTTTTTGACCTTGCCGGAAAAGCCCATCAGCTTGGTGCCATGGTCTTCACTGCCGGGGCGGGCGAGGGTTTTGTACCAATCAACGCCATTGGCGACGATTGCAGGCACGTTGCACAGGGTTTCCACGTTGTTCACGCAAGTGGGTTTACCCCATACTCCAACAGCCGCCGGGAAAGGCGGTTTAGCGCGCGGGTTGGCACGGCGACCTTCGAGCGAGTTAATCAGTGCGGTTTCTTCGCCGCAGATATAACGCCCCGCGCCCGTGTGCACAAAGAGCTCAAAATCAAAGCCTGTGCCTAAAATGTTTTTACCTAACAGGCCCGCCGCTTTGGCTTCTTCGATCGCGCGATTTAAGTGACGCGCTGCATCAACATACTCACCACGCAAAAAGATGTAGCCGCGATAGGTTTTAAGCGCGCGGGCTGAGATTAGCATGCCTTCCACCAACAGGTGCGGCAATTGCTCCATCAGCATGCGGTCTTTCCAGGTGTTGGGTTCCATTTCATCAGCGTTACACAAAAGGTAACGGATGTTCATGGACTCATCAGCGGGCATCAACCCCCACTTAACACCGGTTGGAAAACCTGCACCACCGCGGCCTTTTAGGCCTGCGTCTTTAACGGTTTGCACGACATCAGCACTGGCCATTTCGGTCAAGGCTTTACGGGCCGCTGCATAACCGTTTTTAGCTTGGTACTCCTCCAGCCAAACAGGGGCTGCGTCATCACGCAAGCGCCATGTCAGGGGATGTGTTTCTTCACTACGGGCGATACGATTGGCTGGGCCAAAGGATGAAAGCGTCATGCGTAAGCCTCCAGCAGTTTAATCACGCCTTGGGCGTCGATGTTGCCGAAGGTGTCATCATCAATCATCAGTGCTGGTGCTTTATCGCAGTTACCTAGGCAGCACACAGGTAAAAGGGTGAAGCGGTTGTCGGCGGTGGTTTGACCGGGCACGATGCCGAGCTCATCTTTGATCGCGCCCAAAATGTTTTCATGGCCACCGATAAAGCAGGTCATGCTGTCACATACGCGAATCACATGGCGACCGACTGGGCTTCTGAAAATTTGACTGTAAAAGGTAGCCACGCCTTCGACATCGCTGGCAGGGATGCCTAAGATGTCGCCAATCGCATCCGCTGCGCCATCGGGGACCCAACCACGTTCTTTTTGCACAATTTTTAATGCCTCAATCGATGCCGCACGCGGATCTTCGTAGTGATGCATTTCGTGCTCGATGGCTGAGCGTTCGGTTTCGCTTAACACAAAGCGGTCAGTTTGAATAAGTGTCATATCAGCGGTCCACATCAGCCATAACAAAGTCGATACTGCCAAGGTAGGCAATCAAGTCAGAGATCATGCTGCCGTTAATAACAGACGGGATCTGCTGAAGATGCGGATAGCTTGGTGTGCGGATGCGGGTGCGATAGCTCATGGTGCTGCCGTCGCTGGTTAAGTAATAGCTATTGATGCCTTTGGTGGCTTCAATCATTTGCAGCGATTCGTTAGCCGGCATCACAGGCCCCCACGACACTTGCAAGAAGTGGGTAATGAGGGTTTCGATGTGCTGCAGTGTGCGCTCTTTAGGTGGCGGCGTGGTCAGCGGATGATCAGCTTTGTACGGCCCTTCTGGCATGTGCTTTAAGCACTGCTCAATAATGCGTAAGGATTCGCGCATTTCACCCATTTTAACCATACAGCGATCATAAGCATCTCCATTGGCAGCCAAAGGCACTTCAAATTCAAAGTGCTCGTAGCCTGAATATGGGCGAGCTTTACGCAGGTCAAAGTCGCAGCCGGTAGCGCGCAGGCCTGCACCTGTCGTGCCCCATTCTAAGGCTTCTTTGGTGTTGTACTGGGCAACGCCTTTGGTGCGGCCAATCAGAATACTGTTTTTAAGCGCGGCTTTTTCGTACTCGTTAAGACGTTTAGGCATCCAGTCGAGGAATTCGCGTACCAGCTTGTCCCAGCCTTGGGGCAGGTCGTGTGCCACACCGCCAATGCGGTACCACGCTGGATGCATACGGAACCCTGTGATGGCTTCAATCACTTTGTAGGCGCGCTGGCGGTCACTGAAGATATGGAACACTGGGGTCATCGCACCCACGTCTTGGATGTAGGTACCCAAGTACAACAGATGGTTCTGAATGCGGAAGAACTCAGCCATCATCACGCGGATAAAGTCGACCCGGTCAGGGACTTTAATACCTGCGAGTTTTTCAACGGCTAGGACGTAGGGTAGGTTATTCATCACCCCGCCGAGGTAGTCGATACGATCGGTATAAGGGATAAAACTGTGCCAACTTTGGCGCTCAGCCATCTTCTCCGCGCCGCGGTGGTGATAGCCGATGTCAGGTACGCAATCGACGATTTCTTCACCGTCCAATTGCAAGATGATCCTAAACGCACCATGCGCCGAAGGGTGGTTCGGACCAAGGTTTAGGAACATGTAATCATTGGTGTCAGTACCGCGCTTCATGCCCCATGCTTCAGGGTTGAAACGGGCTGCTTCTTCTTCGAGTTCTTGTTTAGCGCGGTTTAGGCTAAACGGATCGAACTCCGTCGCACGAGCAGGGTAATCTTTGCGCAGTGGATGACCTTCCCACGTGGGGGGCATCAAAATACGCGAAAGATGCGGGTGGCCTTCAAAGGTGATGCCAAACATATCCCAGACTTCACGCTCATACCAATTGGCATTGGGCCAAATGGTTGAGACGGTTGGAAGACTCAGATCCTTGTCGCTTAGCGCGACTTTAATCATCACGTCGCTATTACGTTCAAGCGACATCAGATGATAGAAAACTGTGAAGTCAGAGTCGGGCAAGCCGCGGCGATGGGTACGTAAACGCTCATCAACCGCGTGCAAGTCATAAAGCATGACATAAGGACGTGGGAGAGCACGGAGAAAACGCAGCACTTCAAGTAGCTGGCTGCGTTGTACCCAAACCACTGGCATAGCCGTAAGGGTATTTTGCAAGGTAAACGCGTTTTCCCCAAAATGTTGGGTTAGCTCGGTTACCACCTGCGAGTCATTCGCCTTATAAGGCGGAATAAACAGAGCACTGTCTGCGGTCATAATCAGGGTCGCTTATTCTATTCAGGCGCACAAACGGTCAAAGACCGCAATCAGACTTCATTCGGGCTACGCAGATGCGTAACTTGTATACGTTCAGCACGGCGCTCTTCTTTAGTAGAAGGCATCTCGGCACGGTAAATGCCTTGATCGCCAACGACCCAAGACAGCGGGCGACGCTCTTGTCCAATTGAATCCTGAAGTAATTGAAGACCTTGCAAGAAGGCTTCTGGGCGCGGTGGGCAACCAGGGATATACACATCCACAGGAATAAACTTGTCGACGCCCTGAACCACCGAATAGATGTCGTACATGCCGCCTGAATTGGCGCATGACCCCATAGAAATAACCCATTTAGGCTCAAGCATTTGTTCATACAAACGCTGAATGATCGGAGCCATTTTAATAAAGCAGGTACCGGCAACGACCATAAAGTCGGCTTGACGCGGCGAAGCGCGGATGACTTCAGCGCCAAAACGGGCGACGTCGTGTGGTGCAGTAAAGGCGGTGGTCATCTCTACATAACAGCATGAGAGACCAAAGTTGTACGGCCACAGAGAATTTTTGCGGCCCCAATTCACCGCGCTGCCGAGGACATCCGAAAGCTTGCCCATGTAGATGTTGCGATGCACTTCATCTTCAAGTGGGTCAGCTACGGTCTCCCGTTGACCGATAGGATACTGGTCATTGACCGCATCCGGATCGATCCTGGTAAGGTTATATCGCATTGCCAAAGCCTCATTGTTTCGACTTCGCCTGCCGTTTGTTGCGTGCCGCCGGAGCCCAATCGAGCGCGCCGATACGCCACAGATAGACAAGACCTGCCAACAGAATTGCTATAAAAATGGTTGCTTCGATAAAGCCTGCCCAGCCGCTTTCGCGCACTGACACAGCCCAAGCGAAGAGAAAGAGGGCTTCAACGTCGAAGATCACAAAGAGCATTGCGACCAGATAGAATTTTGCCGAAAGGCGCAAGCGGGCACTGCCTGTAGGTAGCATGCCCGATTCAAAAGGTTCATTTTTACTACGGCCCCAAGCCCGGCTGCCAAGAAAGCGTGAGCTTAAGAGCATAAAGGCACAAAGGCCAATGACTCCAAGGATAAAAACTGCCAAGCCCCAATTGTGGGAAAGGGTGGAGGCAACGTCCGCAGGCATACAAAACCCCTTGGAAAAACAAATGAGTAAACTGAAAAAATGATCTAAAGGCGCGACCAATTGTCGCTCCTTGTGTGCTGGCTAATTCTATGCCTCTTGACGCGGCTTAGCAAAGCTTAGTGTCGTTAAATAAAATCAAGTTTATTGGTTTAGCGTAAAAGAGGCAGTTCTATCCAAAAGATTTATTTGCACTCATCTTTGTGCGCCATTATGGCTGTGAAACTTTATCTAAATTAATTCTTCAGTGCGACGCAGTACTCGTTTCAAAGATCCGTTCAAGCGTTTCTTTAAGCTTGTCCAAGGTGAAGGGTTTGGCGATCAGATGAAATGAGCTGTCAGGCGCGGGCGTATCTTGCGAACTAAGCAGGCGCTGGTTCTGGATATAACCACTCGCTATTAAAACCTTGAGCGCAGGTTTTTGCTCTAATGCTTTAGTCGCAAGTACTGTGCCTTGAATATCCGGTAAGCCCTGATCTGTCACCAATAGATCGATTGCTGGGGTGCTTTTTAATAATCCCAATGCCTCTGTTCCATTAGATGCAATGTATGTTTGATAGCCAAACAGCTCTAAAGCATCTCTCATTAATTCGCGAACGGTAGAGTCGTCTTCAACAATCAAAATATGTTTGGGCTTATCCACTGGCAATCCTTGCTTATTTTTTTGTTCTAAGTCTTGTTTTTATGAGATCTTTTGGTTATTTCCCCAAGAAATGCAAGAAACTTAGATCATCAGTGATTAGGGTTACGCACTTTTTAAATTTTTTTGAAATGTGCCCTTAGGTCTGTGCTTAGCTGTCTGAGTATGGAATGTATTAGAGAGACATTGCATAGGTTAGTACAAGGAGTGTCTACGTGGATGTGCTTGCCAAAATATTACTTTTCAATCTTGATAGTGCATATGCGGATGAGCTGAAAACTCAGCTTCACGGGCAAGGCTTTACTGTTGAGCAGGTGTGTGAGAGCGAGTTGCTAGAGGAATGTCAGCTTGCAAATGTAGACGTACTAGTGGCAAGTGCGTCAAACACCTATTGGCTTGCTACGGTAGCCAGAGCCAATCTCACAATTTTTTTGGTGGGTGATTTTTGTATAGATGCGCAGTGTTGGCCCAATGTCGAAGTGCTGCACTCTAATTATCCCATTGCTGTTTTGGTGCAAAAAATTGCCCGTGTATCGTGTTGTGCTAACGCGCTCACCCATAATCGCACTGCTGAAGCCCTTGCAGCGCAGGTTAAGCACCTGAAAGCCGAGCTCGAAAGAACGATTGCGCACCGCGATGACTTCTTATCTATGGCCTCGCACGAGTTGCGCACGCCGCTAAACGGCTTAGTGCTTGATACGCAACTGCGTAAGCTTCAGCTATCGAAAGGCAATCTTGCAATCTTCACTGAAGAACGCATGAGGCAGATGATTGAGCGTGATGAACATCAATTGCTTGCGATGGTTCGCTTAGTAGACGATATGCTCGACAGCTCTCATATGAGGACAGGTCAACTCAGTATCAGTGTGCACCATGTTGAGCTTAATGAGTTGGTGGAAGAGTTGGTAGAACGGTTTGCATTACGCTTTGAACTTGCTGAATGTCCTTTAAAGATGTCGTTTTCTGAAGCTGTCTCAGGATGTTGGGATGGTTTTAGGGTTGAGCAAATTGTCAGTAACCTGCTCACGAATGCCTTGAGGTACGGAAGAGGTGGTGCGGTTGAGGTAACGGTTTGGAAATCAGATGAATTTGCTTGTGTCAGTGTGAAAGATCATGGTGTAGGGATTGCTGAAGCAGACAAGCTACGGGTTTTTGGTGAGTTTGA